>SCPN01000250.1_pt1 | contig 349675 bp, 373 predicted proteins | sample 6106831 | NCBI WGS metagenome assembly SCPN01 (sample SAMN10720447, study PRJNA508395) | human gut metagenome | isolation source: Participant 1, 0 month
TTTCCTTTTCTCCAACTTCTTGCAAAAGCCGCCGCACCTACTTTTGCTACTTGCCGGTCTATCACGGAAGTAAATTCATCCACTACCGTGTTTTCCGGGTGTTCACATATCAGACGAGCCAATCCAGCCCGGAACTGTTCTCCGTTGCTCAATACATGAAACGGACGTAACCACGCAGGAACATCCCCCAGCCCTACAGAAACAAAAGCCTTTGTTACTTGGTTGAAATCACCATCGGGAGCAATCGCATCAATTATAGGCTTATCTACCGCCCAATTACTATATAAATCATATATCCCGGCATCCGGAAATATTTTAGAACCGATACTTGTCTTCCCTGAACCGGACGGACCTACGATAAGACCTATCTGCCAATCCTCCGAAATATCCGGAAGTTCTGCCACATGGTGCCAGTCACACCCTTTCTCTACATTAAACAGAGACTTCACACGGGCAGCACGATAGCTGTCAAAATCACTACATTTATGATTAACTTCTACAATCATACACACACGACTTTTAAAGTTAATCCCATTTCATGCAATCTCTCATAAACTTGGATTTGTTCCTTTTCATCAGAGCAAACCACAATCACACCATACTGTTCTTTGTACTTAAAATCACTCATAATGTTATCCTTTCTTCAATAATTATGCTGCAAATATGAAGAAAACAGGATTAACAGTAAACAAAACGCCTTATATATGCACTGCATCAGTCGTGCAGTTACTTCCAAACCGCTTTATTATCGCATAAACTTTACGTTCGCTCACTTGGTATTTCATGGAAAGGAAAGAAACGATATACGTAACTTTCTCCCCGTTATTACGCATGTATTCATACTCTGAATACAAATCTATAAACTTGCAATCATCCGGCTTAAATCCTATGCTGGATAACCTATTTAATAACTCCTTGTTAAAGTTCAATATCTCAAATACTGTCATAATCAAATTATTTTCTTACTTTTGCAATGCCAATCATTTATTTATCACATAAAAACGCCACGAGTGCGGCGGAGGGTACATGCCCCCGGTCGCGCACTCGTGGCGTTTTGTGTTAATAAATGATTGGCGTCTATATTAACAGGCCGGGGGCTTTTTTTATTCTTCCCCCGATAGAATTTACTCGTACAAAGTCATATCTAAAGCATCTTTTTTCTTCCAGCCTTGACGCAAAGTATCTTGTATATACTTCATGGCACAAGTATAGAACTTTGTCAATTCCTCAATCGTAGTGAAAGTCTTATATACCGGCTCTGTGTCTGTTCCAAATTTAAATACTACCGGAAGCGTATCACCATCAGTCTGAACCGCAAGGTCATAAGCGGCTTTGTAATTGAACTGGTTCTCTTGCGAAAGCCATACTGGCACCTCTTCATAATTAAAACCGGATAAGATTCGTTCTTCCGTTTGCCGATTATACCAATCTGTAATCAAAGCCCGGATTTCAGCCCTGTTCGGCTTGCAGACAAACTCTTCCTCCATATAAGTGACAACATCACCTTCACCCGGTACAACATCCCAACGGACACGCCATTTGTTTTTTACCGGATTGGTACATTCAAGCAGTTGTACTCCGGAATTTCCTTCTACTCTTCTCATCAGCTAAATACGTATTTAGTTCGACCTTTTCCGAAACTTTCCGTCTTGATAGTCGTTTCAAAAGGAAAGCCGTCCGGAATTTCTTTTATCTGCTGGAGGATGTTCTTCATTTCCTCCGAATTGGTAAAGAACTTTTTCGCTTCACCATTCTGTTCAATAGCAACAATACAGCGGTCTTCACCTTGTTCGGTTTTAATACCCATTTCAAAGTCTTTCACTACGATTGGCAAGTTTACCAACTCACGGATGGACACCACCGTACCCGGAAAACGCTTCTTTCCATCTTCCGGTTTGTACGCTACATTCAAACTTTTAAAGTCTCTCATTTTTTTGCCTGTTAATTGATTAAAAACCCTTATACAATCTGCGTGCTTGGCCATTCCATAAAAGGAAGCGACCAGTTCGTTTACCACAACACTTGACGAAAGCAAAATTCTGTTTAACACGTTTCCGGATACGGACGTAATCCGGTCGGATTACATATCCAAGAAAATCAATGCCTTCTGTCACCGGAAAAATACGCTCGTTCTGCTTGACTTCCAGTCCGAGTTCTTCTATTTTCCTATGAATCAGCTCACGCACTCTCCACAATTCCGATTTTTTACCAAGCACGACTATATCATCACAATAACGGTAATAATATTCAAGGCCGCACTCATCTTTCAAATAATGGTCAAGGCTCGACAAAAACAGATTACCAAGTCCCTGGGAACTCCGAAGCCCTATACTGATACCACTGGGCATCATGTGTACAAAATGGTCAAGTAACCCCAACAGGATTTTATCTTTGAAGACCCGGCGGGTACAATCCATAACCTTATCCTGACTGACACTTTCATAATATTTGCGTATATCCAATTTGTAGCAATACCGGGTATCTTCCGGATTGGCTTCCATGTCACGACGGATATAATTCAATAAATCGTGCATTCCACGTCCTTTTATGGATGCTGACGTAGTACGGATAAAGCGGCGACGGATACGTTCGTCCACTACACTCATAACGGCATGGATGGCAATTCTATCCTTTAACGGAAGTACTTGGATGCGCCGGAGCTTACCGGCTTCCATGACTTCCATTTCATGGTAGTTGCTGATACGAAAACTACCATTGGCCAGTTGTTCAGAAAGTTCTGCAATCACCTTCTCTTTACGGGCAAGTAATACGCGACCGGTGCGGCTTTGCTTACGCTTGCTACCACGGACTACGGCACGGAAAGATGTTTCCATATTGGAGTACGCCGTTATTTCTTCCATTAAAAAACCTTCTCTACGCATAATTTTTTTGTTTTTACCAGCCTTCAATCCTCCGGGTCTGACTTCTTCGAACCGTTTCCGGCCTACCAAACTCCACCCGACGTAGTTGTTTTCCGCCTTTCCGGCAAAAGCCGCTGCTGGCGAGGCTCATCCCCCTCGGCACCGATTCGGGTACACGTACCCGGTTCTGTACGCCGATAGTTTTTTTTATCCTTTGGACTGTTTCCGAGACGAGAACCGATGTTCGTGTTCGTGTTCGATGAATCGTTACCGCAATTCGCACGACAGACACCGGCGTTCGCATTCGCGTTGTTGTTCGACCGATAGACCACGCGGCCTATGGGGGAATCCACCTTTGGTTTATTTTCGGATGCAAAAGTAACATTTTATACGCTAACACTTTAATGAAAAATATTTTCGACGGGCTTACGCCCGTATTTTTCCCAGTTTTCAAACAGTATTACGCTTTCACGCTTTGTCGCTTCGCTCCCGTTTTTCGTTCACGCTTCACGCATAAGGTTTCAACGCCTTAAACGCTCCAACGCTGGTCGCGACTACGATTTGACCGCGGAAGGCGAGACGAGAACCGATGCACGTGCCCGTGGTACGATGAATCGTAACCGCAATACGCACGACAGACACCGGCGTACGCATCGCGCTGTAGCTGTACGACCGAATAGACCACGCGGCCTGCGGCACTACTTGGTATAAACTCATCACAATAATAAGTGGTCGAGCTTCCTTGCTGGGTCATGGCACATACCACATCCATATATTTTTGATGAACAACACCTGTTAAATAGCCGCCGGAAGTACCCGTCTTCACTTTGCGCGTACTTCCATCCGGCATTTCAATCACCATTTTATACTGTTCGTTAGCGGTAGCATTCGGAAGGCCGACTTTTCCCACCCATTCAGCCTTATTCCCATAAATATTCTCATAGCCCAAGCAATTACTTGAAGCAATCTGTACGTATTTATCCGCTCCATATTCATCCTGCGTTTTATACCAACACCATTCGGTCTTATGGTCTGGATTCACGGTATCACGCATTCCCAGAATCGAAGTTGTCCCCATAATGCGGCCATTGGTATTTTGGCCATAACCGCACTGGTCTTGGGAATCCCGGCGGCCAACGGGCAAAACAAATTCGCTATATCCTTGTGCATCTCCCAGTCTATCAGTTGCAGGCCGCGCTGGTCTGCATAATAAGTCATATCCGGCTGTGTCAGGGAAGCCACGCTGGTTTGCCCGTTGACCGCACTGTACAATTTGGAACCGATTGTTACAGCCTGAAAACACCCACAAGACAGGCGGAGTGTTCTACCCAATCCGGCTCCAAATCTTCTATTTTATCACTATTTGATAAAACGACACAATCAAAATCCGAACTGTTACGGGTGGTAAAATGAAGTTTGGTCGCCCCTTCCGGGACTTCCGAAATCAAATACATGCCATCCACAAATTTAGCATTCAACGTATCAACCATAACAGAATCTATTATCCTGCCGCTGTCGTCCGCAAACACGGCACCAATCAGACTGCTGCCAAGAACACTTGGAAAACGGACACGCTTATAACCAATTACGGCCACTGTCATGCAGGAATAGTTCGTGTCTGCTACATAAGAAGACTGAATATCCTGTTTGCCGACCTGTATCTTATTGCCGGTCTTGATACCTTTGGCCGCCACAATATCTTCATACGTGATAACGGTACATTCCGGGGTGTCCGGCATTTCCTCGTTCGTACTGAAACATGAATATTTCTTGTTGTTCAGATAATCATTAATCCCCTTATACCAATAATGTGGCTCATAAACAAAAACATCACCTTCCGAACTGTCCAGTTTAGCCGGGCTACAACCGGTTACTTGTTCCGCATCCGCATAATAATTGGAATCCTCATCATGCAGGGGATATATGGTCATGGTTCCCTTTACACCTTGTTTGCCCAAACAACGAAAACGCCGGTTCATTATACCGGTAATATGCGCACTCGGAATATAAGAATTTCCATATTTGTAACCGGTCTCATTATCCAGATTGGAAATATTCGCATCATCCGCCACCGTATCATCAAACTCTATCATCGTATATTGCGGCTGGCGGATATTCAACTCATCAAAGCGTTCCGCATATTTGGAATAAATATCATCATTCAGGTATTTCGTCAGCTTATAAGTACCACATAACTTACAACGGCTGCCGGTAGTATTCCCACTGGCATCAATACCACCCAGACCGGCATCATACCATTTTTTCAAATCGCTACCGTCACCTTCAAGTTCAAGACCGGTTATACGGATATACTTCAATTTACTACCGGTACGCCCCAACACTTCTTTGAATAATGCAAAACCGTCAAGACTTGCACAGTTCTCAACCCAAAGGCCGGTCAATGACTGCATGTTGTCAAACGTAATACCGCTACGTTTAATCCCGGAAGGGAACGGAGGTCAATGTTTGATAACCGTCCGGCAAATGTAATTTGTTCAAGGGACAGCCTTCCGCAAAGTTCATTGTGGCTAAAGAGGAACATCCACCAGCTTCTACTTCAATCAGACGGGTGCATTCGGACAAATCCAAAGAAGGAAGCAACACATAATTACGGACATCCAGTTTTTGAAGCATGGGAAGTTTGTCGCCAATAGCTATTTCTGTCAAATTATAAGTACTGCCGCTACGCCCCATTACCAATTCCTCCAAACGTGGAAGGCGTGGAAGGTTCAAATCGGTAAAACCGCCCCATGCGGACAGATCAATCTTCCGGGCATATTCACCGCCGTAAAAATGAAAGATGGTTCCTACATTGGCCATCTGGTCATACGTGAAACTCCATTCAGTACCGGCGGACACTTTCGATTGTTTCAAGACCCCGCCTCGCGGACAAAGGTGAAATAAAATCACGGGTAGCCCATGCACGGATTGTAGCACCGGCGGCACTGTTACCCTTAAAGTCAAGTCTGTTACCGTGTATTGTCCGGTCATATACCTTGCATCAAACAACCCGAAACGGTTTTGTAAGCCACCAGTGGCGATGCGCCTTGCGGCTTCCCTGCATGGCTTCCAGATAAGAATAAGTAACCGTGGAAACCTGACCGTTCTGATTCACTTCCACGCCTTTGGTCTTTGGCGTGACATATTTATTCAATGCGTCAATATTGTAAATGCGTTCACAAAACTTACCGCTTTGCTCGTCGTCGAAGATATTGAACACAAGTTCATTCGTCATACGGGCACGCAGACGCTTGTAAGCGGCACCCAGTTCATCAGGGAATTGCTCACGAAGATTCTTCCATAATACCGAATCATGACCGGCATACGCATATACTGTCTTTTCAGGAGTAGTAAGTTCCGTATCAACCGTGTCGTTGTCCAAATCCCAGTTGTATTTCAAACGACCGTCATTACGCACGCCAAGAATCGTGTCGTTATCGTAAAATATCATATACGCCAACATTTTGGCTTTATCAGGATCATACCAGAAAGCCATCATCATGTTCTTAACACGCTGGTCAACGCAACCGAAAATCTCAGTGAACATATAATAGTCACAAAGGTAATCCACATCAAAATAGTCGGGTAATTCGGCTTTGAACTTTGCACCGTCATTCTGTGTACTCTTTACCCATTTCACGACACGCATCAGGTTTTCAGGCTTTCTTGTCCCGGCTTCATATTGGGCATTTATATCATCATCATCCGGGAAACGGGCTTCAAAGACTTTAAGCCAGTGAGGGGTTCCGTCTTCATCCAGCGCGTCAAAGTCATCATCAAGAAACATACCCATTTCATAGTCATTGTTCAGAAACTCCCAACATTCGGTGGGATTCTGCCCTCCGAACCTGTCCGCAACCCACTGTTGGTCGTGATAGCCCGGAATATCCAAAAAGCCGAACACCGCTTCCGTTGACTTGTCATTGTTGAAATTGAACTTGCCTAAGAATTGCGGCATATCATCAACCGTATTGCGGTAAAACAACATACAGGGAAAACCATCCACCGTAGTACGTACGTCATACGGGTAATCCCCTGATACATGCTTCTGTACCGGTGTAAGTTCCCCTGCGGATTTCAATACACGGTGTACCATCTTGGCCATACCGGTATTGTGCGAACTGGAGCTTTCCGCATAATCGGCCTTGAAACACCAACAGTCAACCGGCGCGGCTTGTTTCTGGTCACTCGTAGCAGCGCGAAAAGAGTATTTTGCATCTGCCTGCAAGACGCCGCCAATACCTTGTGCATCGCATCCCAGATATATCTGCCCGGCTTCCTTGTTGGCATTTTTGATATAAAGACGATAATTCTTTGTAGGGTAAGCCAAAGAGGATGTACCCTGCAAGGATATGCAACCGCCTACCAGCCGGAAATTCATCGCAGGATTAGACCTGTCCACATATAAAGCTTCCGATATATCATACTTCGTTTTTTTATTATTGTTCACGGCGGCCTGCAGGACTGTCGGCACACCGTTTTCCTGCTGCCCCGTAATGATAATGTAAGGCAGGTTATACGGAAGGGAATCCACGCTGATCTCTCCGTTGCCGTCCAATACATTATTTTCCTCATACTTGCCAACAAGTTCATCCGCACCGCCAAGTCCATCATGTACGCATCAAGCATCTGCGAATCGGTCAGATAGACAGTGTAGGCACGCATGGAATAGACATCCAGCGTACAGCCGCCGGAACCCATTGCAATATATTGGGGAAGTCCTGATAAATGCTGTCGGAAGCCCCGCGCTGTACAGAACCGGACATAATACCGTTTACATATAAATACAGCATATTGTCATTCAGTTTTTCATCCTCCGTACTTTGCGCACCGGCTTTCGGATAGGCCACAAAACCGATATTATATATTTCATCCGTTGCAAACTTGGTTATCACCGTACTGTTGCCCCTGCTCACCATTTTAGCCTCTTGGGTAGTAATGACAAAACCGGTACCGTTCTTATCCACGCAACGGACAACCTCCGCATTTTCATCCATTACATTGGTAACCTTATAGCGTATCATAAATGCCATTGCACCGGTGGCGTTACTCTCCGGTGCCGCCAAAGGCTGGAAACGGACTTCGGCACGTGCGTCATCCGTCATACGGAGGGCACCGTTCATCCAGCCGTCACCGCCCCACTTAAAACCGGTGAATACCGTTTCAATATCATTATAACGCCATTCCTCACGGTTTACATCACTGTTGGAACGCCCGGTGGCGGACAGTTTCAACACCATGTTATCCGTAGGTTCCATAATTTGAAGGTCGGACTTGCTCACTTCAAGAGAAAATACATATTGACCGGTACCGCATACCATGCTGCATTGGACAACACCGGCATTCATGGCACGGGATTGGAGTTCCGTGCGGACAAAGGAAACACTTGCCGAAGATATAAGGTTGCCGCCTTCATACACTTTTACCGTAGTTGGAATCTCTTTCGGGTTATATGCCGCATAAACCAATGTGTAGTTGTCATATTGAGAAACCGGAATATAAGGACGTGAACCGGATTTGATTACAGTTCCATCCGAATAATCGAAACGCGTGGCGAACACAGGCGTATTTTTCCCTTCCTCGCGGACGGCAAGGTCAAAATAAATACTGTTGCTTTTTATCAAGGAACCGTCTGCCTGTTCCAGTTCCGCCACCAACTGCACGGAATGCGAACCGTGGAAAGTCCGGAAGTATTCACACTAAAAGAACCGTTCGCGCTGGAAGTGCCAATAGTGCGGTCTTCCGTATCCTTACCATCTATATACATACGGAGTGTTTTACTCCCGGAACCGGTAAGGGCAAAAGGTACGGAAACGGTATCGCCCTTATGAATAACCATTGCCACATTGAAGGAACTGGCCAGCGTCAGCAGGATGGCCGTTACCGTCCATGATATACTGGATACCTGCTGTTCCTCACCGCTACCGGCCACTACCCGGATGCGCACCGTATTACTGCCCGTGCCGATATACTTGGTCACATCCAGCGTGGTCGTGCTTCCGGCGGCGATGTCAAGTTCATAACTGCTGGAGACAGCTCCACGGGTAACGGTTATAGTAGCTTTCGCACCGTTCCCGGTGGAATTACCGGAAGCCGTGTCTATCTGATCGTATATGAATTGGAGTTTAACGGTGTCACCCAACTTGACGGTAGGATTGGCTGTGATACGGGTAAGCACAATTTTAGTAGTGGCAATGCTGCCACCGCCGCCACCGGTAAAGGATTCAGTAGTACTCAGTACCTCTCCGTTTTTATCAAGCAAGGAAATGGAAAATGCCTTGTCATCGCCTTCCCCTATCGTGTTCAGTAATACAGAAGCTCCCGCCTGAATATTTTCAATGGCAGCATGGACGGCTTTGCCCTGTACAGGATTAGTGCCGTCAGGGGTAAGGGTTTCATCCACATTCACTACGGGTATATTTATGGTTCCGGTACCTTCCGCGTCCGGCGTTATATCCTTACTTTCCGTACCCATTGTCACATGAAGTTTTTTTATCGCATCACCACCGCCGTGTCGGCTCCATGCCGAAGGTACAAGAAAGCTGTCTGTTCCGGTACCTTCAAAACGGTAATCCTCCCACTTCCCGGCAGATGTCTCAAAAGTGATTATCGTGCCCGGCTTGTCTTCATCCTCGATTTCTGCATCCTTCATGGCGGCAATGGCAGTTGCTTTTGTATAATAGCCGTTCTCCAGCGGATGAAGGTGCGTTACATTATAAAAACCGCTTCCAGAACCGGAACCGCTACTCTTTACCAAATCACCTTTTTCATTATCCCACACATACAGGATGCCGTCATATAAGTAAATCTTATCTTTCAGCATTTCTGTACGGGCAGCATTCATATACAAGTCGGCGGCAGGAACATCCTGCACATTCCAGTCATTATAATATTTGTCACCAATAAAATAAGCAAAGACATGAGAACTACGGACATAGACAACAGTTCCACCTTCATCGGTGGATTGCAGTTGTTGGATAGTGACATTTTCCACAATACCGGAAAAACGTGCCGTTGCACCCCTTAAAGCTGCCCCGGCTGTATTTTCATACTTATTTATTACATTCCCCGCCTCCAAGGCTGCTTTTCTGGCTTCTTCTGCGGCTTTCTCTGCCACACTTGCCTTTTTTGCCGCATCTTCTCCCTTTTGGCTTGCATAATCAGCCTTTTCTTTAGCTTCCTTTGCCGCATCCTCTGCTTTGACCGCTGCATCCATCGCAGGCTTGGATAACAGAGAGACAGGAACCACTACTACTTTACTTCCCTGCATGGCAGGAAGGGAATTAACCCCGGTTAGAGAAGATACGGTTTCCAGTTCCGAAACACCTTGTGAATTGGCTTTCACTTGATTCAGCACATCTTTTACAATGGCTTCTTTTTCCTCATTCGTTATTGCCATAATTATTATCCTTCTATTAATTTTATTATTTGTGAAAAACATCCGGGAGTCAACCCACCAACAGCTTCTTTTATCAATACCGCATCCTCCAATGTTATATCTACTTCCGCAGTGGAGCCCATTATTCTCATACAAAGATTATAGGACTGTAGTTTTTTTTCATTGTCCACTTGCAAATTACCGGTTGGATTGATACCGGTTCCGTTAAACAAACATTGTGCAACAATCCTTCCAATGCTTTGGGGTTTATCATTTATCAATAATTCACCACCATCAAAATCTTTAAAATACGTATTGAAATTTACCTTCATTATATAAATATTTAATAGTTATCCATATTGAATCAAAAGTCCGTTTACAAATCTCCATCTGATGCCACCGGCAAAAGATATATCCTTGGTCAGCCCTTTGGTATAAGAATACGTGCCATCACTGCCAAGTCCCCAAGAAGTACCGATTTCATTGGCGAGTATCACCCCACAATACACATTCCCGTTCACATGTACACCACCATCAAAATAGCCAGCGTAAGTGTTGGCACTGATAGGATAACTTTGCCCGGAGGATTTACTGGAAGCATAAATGGCAGCCCCGCCAGAATTGGAACCTACAGCCTTCACCCCAAATTTTCCCTGCGTAGCCGCATTAAAAGACACGTCCACAACACCTTCCATGCCTGTTTGTGATACTCCCAACTTTAAACTACGGGAATCATTTCCAAAATAATCATTGGACTTCCAATACAAGCGTCCGGATTCAATAGTAAAACCACCGATTTTACCTTCGTAGGCATACACCGTTCCATAAATTTTAGCATTACGTGTTTCAATACTTCCGTCAAGCAATATTTTAAAATTATTATTCGCTGTTACCAATCCTTCTAAAGTGATGTAATCTCCCTTTATCTTGACACCTTCAACGCTCGCACCTATGAGGGATTTAAGATTTCCGTTTTCATCAACTACAAATGCTCCGGCTGCATCCTTCTTGGTTATAAGCCCGGCACCGGAAACAAGATGTCCGTGTTCATCAAACAGGCCGGAAGCCATCAGATTCATGTCGGCTTTCGTTACAATCTGTGAACTTTCAATTATATTGCCGTCCTTATCAAAATTGGAAGCCGCAATCTTGATTAGCTTTTCACTCTGTTCGAATAATGTTTTGTATTTATAAGCCAACGCTTCCGCACGGTCTGTAGAAAGTACCAGCATGTACAGATAGATTTCACCCGTAAAAGACAGTTTAAAATCACCGGTTCCATTCCAAAGCCCGGAGTGGTTGAATATCTGATAACCGTCCGTCACTTCCAGCTCCCCGTCATAAGTGAACATGTTGAAGTTTTCAAAGCCGGTCTTATCCGCATTCTCAAAATCTATCCGTAAACGTCCGGCTTTGGCTACACGGTAGAAAAAAGCAAGATAAACCGCTTCCGGCCTTTTCTCACCTTCGTCGTTTACATCCGTATAGGTTGGAATGAAACGAAAGTTCTCATGTTTCTGGATGATATGTTTATTACAGATATATACAGTTACACGTCCGTCATCATTACGGACACAAGCATAATCCGTCTTTGTGGACAGTGGCGCATCGTTTACCCAAATCCATTTGCCACCTAATAGAAAGAAGGTCGCTTCATTCTCTGTGTCCCATTTGTTCATTCCATCGCCAAATGAAGCATTATCCAGATAACTCTTATCTTCCGTAAATTCCTTTCTCAATCCTTCAACGGCGGATGAAATTTTACCTTCAACAATTTCAAATTTTGTCAGAATATCCTCACCGGTCATCAAGATAAAAGTACCTCTCAAATACACATTGTCACCATACAATCCATTGTCATGCGGTTGATTATCCAGCGGAAAACGGTCATCCTTAATGCCGTCCAGGTTTCCAAAACGCACACGCAGACAACCGTTGAAATTCTTGGAATTTACGCCATCCAGCACATCGACACGGGGTTGTCCATCTTCGGTGGCAGCTATGGAGATAAGGTTCTGACGTAACGGATTTTCAGTATTACCCATCAATACACACTCATCACCGGCCACCGGTTCCGCTCCGGAAAATTCCGACACAGGAACCGTTATTCCATTGGAATCACTTCTGGAAACTTCAACCCAATACCCCTTTATCGCACCTGTAAAAGAGGCACAACGCATCAGGTCATGTTCAACAAAGGCGTTATCTTGTTCAAAAACGATTTTATAATTATCCCCTTCACGTATAACACTCTTTATTTTGCCATTAGCCGCAGATACAATAAACTGCCCGCCGATACTGCGTACCTTTTCTATAAGCAGCTCCAACGCTACCAGTGTCTGACGAATGGTCACCTTGTCAACGGTAAGATTGGAAAGTCCGGTCAGTTTATCCATCCATAACTGGAAACCTTCACCCAACATGCCATCCACAAACTTGGTGCTACGCAATAGTTCACGGATGACTGCGGTAAGAAATTCGGCATTACCCTCACCGTCAACACAGCCACCATTTACCCCCTGTTCAAAACGCCCGAAATAAACACCTTTCAAATAGGTTATTATCTCTTTGGCCGTATCGGCTTTGAGTTTACTTATGAACTCCTTTTGTGAACGCCGGGAAGAAAACAGGTTATTATCTGTCGGAAGGGTGTTATCCCAACTTTTAATAATATCAGGGAATGTCGTTGTAGCAGTCTTAACCTCAGTCCTTATCGTCGTTATACTATCCTGCATACGGGATTGTGAGGTTTTGGAAAGAACATCACTGATTTCTATATCCGCCTCATTGGGACGCTGTACATTCCGGGTGATACGGGTTATACGGCTTTCACGATACCCGGTTTTAGGGAAATACCGGTCACTTACAAGACGTACGCGCTGTCCGATAGTCAATACCACTCCGCGCTGATCCAAGTTGATATAGTCCGTCCGGCATTTGAAGACAGAACGGTCGGTCATTCCGGAATGGGTCTCTAAAAAATCCCCGACCGCATCACCATACTCCGTTTCAGCCGCAGGATAGTATTCATCCGGCATACGGATATTATACAATATATAAGCATCACCCGTTTTTGGAACAAGCAAACCACCTGGCACTTGTGTGTCATCATCATAAGGAAAGGTGGTTATAATCTCAAAACGCTTTGTACTGGCATTATAATTTACTTCAAAATCACGTCCGGCCAGCTCCCCGTCCTGAAAAACAACATGTTTCACCAAACCACCGATTTCATAGTCATTCGGGTTAAAATTCAGGCTTTCATCCGTGAAATAATAAACGGTAAATTCAGTCCCGTCATCATTTTTAGCCTGTTCGCTGCTTACAACGGACACATGGCCGGTACGACGGGGGAATATCTTCTCGAAGGCTTCCGCCTCATAGTGCTCAATAACACCGAACTCCTCTGTATTCCTTTCCACGTATTTATCACCTGTAGGAAGCTGCAAACGGGAGTGTCCGTATTTCTCCGGGTCAATATTCTTGGTGCTGCCTACCGGAAACAGACGTGTAAAGAATTTCACATTATCCGCATTATCCCGTTCGATAGAAAGAAGGCCGTTATCATAGCCCAAATCAATCGGTTCATCATGCTCACACCGGGAAAGGTTGACGGTCATTCCCTCCATCCACCATTCGGCACCTTCACCAACGGCATCTGAAATTTTATTCAATGCTTCATTGACGTATGTCCCACCGGAATAATCAATCACAAGGTTTTCCGTAGATATGCAGTCACCGACTTTCCAGTCCGTTATATTTCCCATCCAACGGTTAAGGTTCTTTACCACCATTGCAAGCTGTTCACGCGCAGGCGCAGTATAAGCTTCCAACGGGACATTTTCCGAACTAAGCATCAATGCTTGCCTGACAATACTCTGTGTCCCGTAAAACTTCACATTATATTGCCACTCTACGGTACTGGCTTGTTTGGGTGTATAGGCTTCAACCAGCCAGAAACGGGCACCCAGGAACTCAACAAAATCCCCCGGTTCCAAACGGACACATTCATAAGAAGTCAGGGACAGGGTAAGAATATCATCCTCCTGTACACCGACCTGCTGATTGGAACTGTCAGATTCACACAGTACCACACGTGGTTCTTTATTTCGATCATATACTTGCAAAGCCATTGTTTTAATTCGTTTTAAATGCTGTTCTTATACCATTAGAATGCCGGTTGAGGCTCCCGGAACATAACAGGGAAACGAGCCAAAGAGCCGTCATCCGAGTAGGCAAGCTGTTCCCAGCCGGAAGGAAAATCTTTCAGATAAAAACGGAATGTCGTTTCAATTTCCGGCAAACGGAATAACAGCCACCCCTTATAACCCTTACGAAGAAATTCCCTGAACGCGGAACGTTTTCTTATAAAGTCTGCCCGACTGACCGCTTTAATGGCAAAATACAAGGTCACATCACGCGGCTTGAATGTCACCGTCAGTTCGTCCGGCAGCCTTTCACCATCACGTTCACGAATATCCACCGCAATCTGCTCCTTTGTTCCGGCTGATGAAAACAGGGCATCATAATTTTCGTGCCCGTTCTTCGTTTTCTCCGCAAGAAAGGCACCATATTCCTCATACACGTCTATATCATTGATATATAAAAGTCCTTCTAATATTTCCATGTTACCGCGTTTTTACACCATCCCTTTTAATGGTGGCTATGTCCGACTTCATTTCACTAATCGCCTTGTCTATATTTTCCAGATGCTTTTTACTCTCACCGGTATTTTCCTCTATCTTTTTCAAATGCCCTATTGCCGTATTCATGCCTTCGGAAATTTCCTCCACATTCCCGTCAATATTGATTTCATGCTCCAACATGGAACTATATAAACCTTCCAAACGGGTAATGCTTTCCTGTGAGGCGGCTTCATAGGCACCGGCCTTACCGCTTTGACTGGCACCGTCCTTTTCCCAAAGATTGATGCCCTTATCAGCCGCCATATCCCTGTACTGTTCCAAAAGAGAATTATAATACCCCTGCTGGTTCAGAATATTATCCGTCATATTATCCAGTATTCTCACATAATTACTGAATTTCTGCTCATCGGTCAGTTCGTCATTTTTCATCACACCCAGCATTTCATCCTGCGCCCGTTCTATGTAAGGTGCCAGAGTGACCGTATAAATCATCTGTTCGGCTAAATCCTCCAACATGCCTGTAATGGCATCCACAAAATTTTCTGCTGCATCAGTACCATTACGGAAAGCATCCACAAGCGCATCACTCAAAGTCGTACCCAAATCGCCGAAAATCCCCTCAAAATAGCTGCGGACTTCTTCCCATGCCTCCTCTGCCTGCCGGGTAAGGTCTATCATGTTCTGCAGGGCTGCCTTATCTTCCTCTGACATCTCACGGGTGCTTACAATCGTTTCGGCTAAAGAAGCATTGAATTTACCGTTCGCATCCACCAGCTGAGGATACACGTCAAGTATGGAGGAATAAATATCCTTTCCCTTTCCCCAACCGAAAAGGCCGGTTTTTTTATGCCCCGTCTTGACCTCTATATCGGCCAAACCCGAATAAACATCCTTCTGAACATTGTAGTTCCGGTTAAACGCCCGGTCAAAAAAGGCATTACCGGTACTTTTGTATGCAAAGGCATTCTGTTGGGATGCACTACCTTCCAGTTCTTTCTGTAGCTGTTTATAGGCTTCCTTCATCACCCTTACCGCATTGGCTGCTTTGCCGTACTGATCGACACCGAATATCGTGGACGCTTTCTCATACGCCAGATTCTGTTCCAACAATAAGAGGTTATACGTTCGTTGCTGGGCTATTTTTTCATTCATTACAGCCTTTAATGCCGCCTGGTGACGGGCTTCCGCAGCAAAGGCTTTCCCTATAAAATTGGCTGCTTCACCAACAGCCGAAGCAATACCACCGACTATTCCCCCTTTGGCAAAACCCTGTCCGATATTGGAAATGGCACTCATGGCATCCTGTACGCCACTCATGGCATCCGCAGCACCGGTGTTTCCCATTTCTTCAAACATATCAGACAAGTTCCCGGCGAGATTACCTATCAAATCAGCCGTTTCCGATGCTGATTCACCAATTTTGGCAAGCTTCTTGGTAGTGGTTTCCTTGTCATCTCCCGTTTTAAACAATGCCTTTAAATCGTTTATCAAAGTGGAAAAAGGATTTTTCTTTACTCCTACTGAATACAATTCCTCTACCGCCTGCTGAATGGCTTTCAAATCTTTCGGTGAAGACTTCAAGGTTTTTAACTGCTCTGCCGTAAAACCGAATTTTGGGGTTATATCCTCCGATGGTGTAGTGGACAGATAGGCCAGCAATTCCCTTGTGGAAGCGGTTATCTTATTTATTTCCGATACGGACTTATTGGAAGCATCCTCAAACAAGGCAATAAGAAAAGTGGAATTTTTCTGCATTTCCTCCATTTCGGTATCATTAACTTGCTTGAGAGCCTCTTTGCGCCGCTTTTCCAATTCGGTTAAGGCAGTATTCTTAATATCTTCACCCAAGGGCTGGCCGTCCGCTCCGGTTCCATTCTCCACAATCTTACGCTGGGCATCAAACTGTTTATTTATAGCCGCACGTTGTTGTTCATAACTACGGTATTTCCCTAACAGTTCTTTCAACAGTTTGTCTTCCGAACTCTTTTTATACAAAATTGCGGCATCTTCATAATCTTTCAACTGTTTTTTCTGGCTTTCAGAAAGGTCATCAGCCGTAACCACCGGAGAAGTAAGTCCCTTTTTCTTATAATCCGGATGGGCGGTTTCAAATTCAAGTTGAGTTTTATCCTGCAACTCTTTCACCCATTGCTGTTCACGTCGATGGTTTTCTTCGATTAGCTTATCATAATGTAAATTTATGGCGGCTTTTTCTTTCTCCACACCTTCATCCATTGCGGAAATACGGGCTTCACGAATTTCAAACTCGCTCTGCCGTTCCTGTCTGGCCAGACTTTGCGTATATTCTCTTATCTGTCTCTCACGGGTGTCTTTCTCCACTTTTAAGCGGTTGGCGGTTTCCACCGCTGAAGTACCCTTGACGGCTTTTGTTTCACCGCCCAAATTCTCATACTTCTTTTTGGCCGATTCCTCTTTCTGTCGGGCTTTTTCCAACGCAGATTTATAGACGGCTTCATCCGGGTATTTGATACGGTCGTTACGACCGGCTATGATTGACGTCACTTCGGCCTGTGCCTTTCCCCATGCAACCTTCGCATCGTTCAAGAAATCTTTGGAAGCATTTTCTTGAATAGTTTTTATACGGACGTTAAGTGTCTGAATACGTTTTTCAAGGGCTTCCGTGCTGACAGGCATCGCTTCTCCCTGTATTTGCGCCCATTTCTTGCCTGTATCTTTAGCCAGTTTCAGAAGATTCGAATAGCTTTGTGACATAGCCAATGCGGCATCTGCATTCATACCGTTGACAGAAGCTTCCCACTGGGTTTGTGCATCAGCTCTCACTTTTTCGATATCTTGGGATATGGTGCCTTCCGCAGCTTTTATCATTTCGGACAACCCGGTCGTAAACAACTGAAAAGTTCCTTTGCTGGAATTAACTTCCGAACGGTATTTCTTGGCCAAGCCTGCATATTCAGCTTTTTCATCGGTTGAAAGGCTATTATAACCGTGGTCAGTACTCTTGTCAAACAGTTCTTTATACCGTTTCAACTCGGAAAGCCGCTTACGGTCATCTTCCAAATTCTTAATACCTTTCAATGTTTTCTCTTCACGCAACTCTTTGTTGTAATCCCTACGCACATCCGTCAGGTGTTCAACCAGTTCTTTCTCCGTCTTATATTGGTTAAACACGGAAGGCATAAGGGTTTTCAGTTCGTTCAGCTTCTCCAGTTTTTCCGCCTCCGTCCGGTTCTCATCCTGAATGGCTGAAATCAACTCTTCTATTTTACCCTTGCGCTGATTCAATAAATCCGCCTGCTCTTTCTCCCGATTATTCACCCGGCCTAATTCATCTTCCAGGACGGTACAACTTTTAGAATAAGCAACAGTGGCGGCAATCAAACCGACAACAGCCATTGTTACCAATACATAAGGATTGGCCAACATGGTTTTATTCAAAGCTGCGGTCTTCGCCTTCAATATATCCGTAACAGCCTGCATCTTGGTCATGCCGGCCATTTCACCAACGTGGATTGGTAACGCAATTTCTCAGCAACGTGAACGGCCATGACAGCCGCCTTGTAGGAACCGTAAATACTAATACAGGTTACAAGGGCTTTCCCTACTTCATCGTAGTTCTTGACAATGGCTGTTGCCATCTGAAGACCATCTACATATACATCCTGAAACTTGGTTCCAAGCCCGTTCAACATATCATCCACTGCTCCTTCATAATTGGATTTCATGCCGCGAACGCCTTCGCTCTGTTTCTCCAACATACCATGAAACTTACCGCCTTCCGCCGTCGCATCGGCAAAGGCCTGTGCAACCATTTCGGCAGAAACGGCACCCTCTGACATTTCATCCTTCAACTGTGCCACAGACTTGCCGGTACGCTCTGAAATGATCAGCAAAGGTTGAAACCGGCATTTATCATCTGGAGCAAATCCTGCCCTTGTAACTTGCCGGTGGCATACATTTGAGAGAAAGCCAATGTCATAGAATTAAAACGTTCGGCATCTCCCATTGTAATGTCACCGATTTGCTTTAAGATTGGGATTACACGTTCCGAATCCACACCAAAACCTAACATCATCTGGGCACCTTTGGACAGGTCATCCAACATTAAAGGAGTTTCTACGGCAAAATCTTTAATTTCCGTGAAGAAAGCGCCTTGCTTACCGCCCAAAAGAGTATCAAAGGATATTTGGAAACTGTCAATCTGACCACGGACATCCATCATGACCTTACCGAACTCTATGGCCTTGTCAACGGTAAAAACCGCACCAACGGTCAGTCCGACACGTTTAAGCGTCGAATCCAACAGGTTGGCTTTTAACCGTGCATTGTCAAGACCGCCGGACAACCTGTCACGCATCAAAAATTCGATTTCTACCGGTTTCATTTATTTTAAACGTGATTGGAATAATTCGGTTATACGGCTTTTTCTTTTACCGGTAGCCGCAGACGGTTTGTTTTTCTTCTGTTTCTTATTTATAGGTTCACTGTCTTCTTGCCCCGGCTTTCTTCCGGTGCTTACATAATGTGGTGCATCATGTAACATCATCTGCAAAGTCTGCAAGTTTATGCCCCAAAGGATATAATTAACGCTCCATCCGGTGGCAGACGCTATTTGCCAGATAAACCCGAAGAGGCTATGGGAACCTTCATAACGGCTCGTTAACTCCCCTTCTTTTGTTGGCTCTGATTCAGCGGGACTGTCGGATTCGTCTTCTCCGCTGATCTGATAATATTCTCGAAAGACTTGGTTCCCAAAAGGGAAACAAAACGGGTACAGGCGGCTTGCAGATAAACATCATCCACCCACCAAAGCAATATCCATGATACCAAAGGAGATAAAAGCAGACCGGAATATCTGCCCCGACAAATGGTAAGCGCAATCATCCGGCAGACATCATGGCCATGTTCAACCATGAAGCTCATCTGTTCCTCTTTAGTAAAGTCACGCATCTTCTCATAGGTGACCCCTATTTTCAAGTAAAGCCGGGCAATACGAAGCTGAGTTCCCAGTTTGGGTCGTTTCATCGTCATACGTAATTGCACCGGCTTTTTTCTGAAAGGAAGACGGAAACGCCAAAAAGGAATGGAAACGCCTACGTCCAGCAGGGCTTCCGCCACTTGGGGTTCCACATCCTGTTTATTCATCTTCTGTCGGGGTTGGTTCGTCAGTTCCTGCTACAGGCAAATCCTCACCGGCGGACACCGAAGCCGCCACAGAAGCAGCCTGCCCCTCCAGCTTCGCAAAATCATCTTCCGTCATGTTCTCAATTTTATAGGGAGCTGTCTTGGTATCTACCGCAAGCGGTGTTATGGTAGTCTTGATTTTGGCTACCCCGCTCAAAGTCAGCTTATCACCCAGATAAGCGGTTATGGTACCTTTTGGGATAGTTATCTTGTGCCCACTGAATGTGTAAATCACAACTTTATCCGATACCTGTGTCAACTTGTTTGGGGCTTCCCAACCGGTAGCCTTTTCTCCGGTCTTTATAACCTTACCACCCATCACCCTTACCAGATTTTCATAAATCAGATGAATCAGGTCAAAAGTAGGCTTGATGGTTCCGTTTGATTTCGGAATAAGAAGAACCGGCGCACCCGGTATTTGTGAAGCCTTGACTTCCGTTGCCTCACCGGCCTGACCACCCAAATCAAAAGAATCCTCTTCTATAAAACCGATGTCTGTATCGCCTACTTCCATCAAGGCAAGACCGTATAAAAAATCTTGTACATTATCCATTTTTCCTTTTATTATATATGATTATTGTTATGAATACTCCGGCTATAAAACCGGATAAGATATATTTGAACGCCGTTTGAATACTCACAGAATACTGTTCCGTATGCTTCTCATCCGTCATGGTCTGCCCCCGAATGCGCACAAGTTCACGCTCATAATACTCGCAAAGCATTTGCAGGCTGTCGCAACTCGCGTAAATGCGTATTGTATCCTTGTCATGCTCCACCTTTACATTCGCCTGTCCGCTTTTTCGTGTATAGGAAGCGGAAGGCGGAAGGTTAAGGAGGCTTGCCGTCGGGATTGTCAGGCTCACCCTCGACTCCGGAATCCCTATCGGCTTCAACACCCGGATTTCGGATAGTAGGCTGTCCCGAAGGTCTTCTGTCCGGCTTGCCGTAGTTATATGCCCGTGTGTTCTGCAGCTCTGCACGCATAGGGCAAACAGGCCAATAACGGCACACGGGCACGCGCCACAATCTGTTCAAGCCTGACAAATTTCTTGTAAAGATTTCCGTTTTCATTTCGCAATTCAATTAGAGTTTTTGCTGGTCTTCATACATGGTCTTGTAGGTATCGTGTACCTCCTTGACTGTCCGGTATTCCGCAATGTGCGGTTGGTGAGCCAGACGATAGCAGTACCCAAAACAGGAACAAGCCATTGAAGAACTGTCATTATGGTATCCATCGTGGCTCATCCTTTTATCACTTACCCTTTCGAACCGTCCTTATCCGCAAACAGTCCAAGAAGCCACTGAATCAGCCCGGTGTCCGCCACGCCATTTGCCACTAAAGAAGAACCTAAACCGTAAAGCAAAGCCATATACCATGTCATCCCGGAAACAAATCCTACATCCAGCCACCACAATAACACAGCCGCCACAATACCGACACACCAACTGACTATTTGCGTTGTCAGTCCTTCCATTTTCGGGAACAGGGTTTTGATACCTTCAATAAGCAATACTACACCGCCGACAAAACCGGCGAAAGTGGCGATCATACTGTTATAGTCTACTTCCGGTACTGTAACCGTTTGGGCAAAAGTGGCTGATGCAAATCCAAGCATCAGCACAAAAAAGAAAAGAAATCGTTTCATGTTGTTAATTTATTGAGTTATACCTATTTGTTTAAGCCATTTCTGTACATCGAAACTGGGGCAGGCCTTGGCCGCCAGTTCATTATGCCCGACAATTTTCACGTTGGGAAAACGCCGGTGGAAGTCCTTCACGTACTTCTCCAATGCTTTTACCTGACAAGCTGTACGGGTGTCTTTCGGAGTTTTGCCGTCACTGGCAACACCACCGGCATAGACTACATGGCGGCTCACGGAATTGTAACCGGCCACCCCGTTAGTCACTTCCCACGGGTCTACATTCGCATCCTCGTTATTGTCCACCAAGCGTTCTATTCCACCGTTCAGATGAAACAAGTCAGTATATCCGACCTGCTTCCAACCACGACCGCCCTTAGTGACCGGATTGGTATGCCAGGCGCGAATCTCCGCACCGCTTACCTCACGCCCTTCCGGAGTGGCCGTGCAATGAATTACGAGATATTTCAATGCTGCCATTATTCCTCCGGAATGCTCTGTGTTACGGTAATATCCACCTTTTTGCTCTTGTCGGCATCAAGTGTCAGAGTAATAATACCGGTTTTCGCTTTCCCGGTAGTATTAGCCTCCGCAGTAATACTGATACCGTCATCGGTACCTTTGACAGTAAAACCTGCCGGAGACGCGCTTATGCTATACTCACCGCTGGCCGTTACAGCCACTTCTTCCGTACCACCTTCCGGCGCAATAGTCACCGTACTATCATCCACCGAAATAGTTCTCTCCGCTGATTTAAACACCGGGGTCTTACGGGTGTCAAGTACCACAAACTCTTCACCGAAAGCAATATTAGTATCGGCTTTCATCAGAAGTTTAAAGAAGTACAGTTCGCTGGCATTGGCTATTTTATCAATCTGAATGACATCTTCGTCATCCTGCAAATTGACGGCGGCGAAGAAATTGCCGTTCGCATCCGGAGAACAAAGGCTGACTACAATCAAATCATCCGGCCATGCCGCCAGTGTCTCAATGGTGATTCCCTTGTAACGTTTGCTATTCACATCCGTTTCGCTGGCATTTTTCGCCTCACGTTCTGTCAGTTCATCATCATACTTATCGAAGTCGTCCACGCTCATTATGATACGCAGATTGGGGTTATTACGCATAGGTTTCGGAATCATTCTGCGCACGGCCTTCAATTTGCCAATCATGGTTGTCTCATCGGAAGAAACAACAATCACCTCGGAATCCTTCGCCGCCTGCGTCAGAATACCATTCATCAAATGGTCATCATCGTTACCGAACTCGCCATTGATATAATGATCGCCCAACTCGAATTTTACCTGTTTGGTCAGTTCTTCCAACAAGACATTCTGGGCTTCGGGGGGAAGTTCCGCAAACACAAGGTTTCCTTTAGGTTGCCACTTACGCCAGATGTGCTCAAAAGCACGGGGATTGAACACTGTAAAAGCCATGAAGTCCACAGGATCCAGAGACTTTTCCGAATAGTTGAAATTTCCTTTGGAATCTTCAATTTGAGGGTTTTCTTTACGCTTCTGGAGCATTTTACCACTTTTGATACGTGGCAGGCTCATTTTCTTTTCCACACCGGGAATGACATAAATCAGCCCTTTATCAACAAACTCATTGCCGGTAGAGGCGACGGTCAGAATCTTTTCAAGTACCTCGCCGTTGTAATTGGTATTTTTTACTACTATTGCCATATTGATACTGGTTATTTACGGTTGTAATTATCCCGGATTTCATTCATACGCTTGTCCCACGGACTTTCACTTCCACCGGGAGCAATATGCAAATCCGTTGTCACTCTCTTTTTTGGTTTCAGGTTCTTCAAAGCCTTCTCACCGTTTTCGCGGTCACTATCCAGCAGATTCTTGTAGATGGCGCGAGTTTCGGCATTGATACGGCCATCACCTTCCGCATCATCCAGCAGTTTCTTTTTGGCGGCTTCGTCATCTTCCTTTGCCTTGTCTTCAAAAACCTTGTTTTTCTTTCTAAGGTCTTCCACCTCCGTTGTCAGGGAAGGAACCTTACCGGCCTCCGCTTCCAACTGATCCATAATGCGGAAAACATCCGCATCCGTCGCGCAATCCTTGAAGCGCGGACGTTTCTTCACTTCTTCTAAATTCATTTGATTATGATTTTGTGGCTGTTGCTTCAGCCGGTTATTGAATGTCCTGTAGATTTGTTCCGGGGTACTGTCCTCCGGTACCGGTTCCGCATCATAGATACCGTCAATAAAACCCAATGCAAGTGCTTCATCAGCTTTCAACCAATGGTCGGTATCATCAAAGTAACGCGCCCTGATTTCTTCCTCACTGATACCCAATTTAGGGGCATACATCTGACACAGGGTATTTTCCAAAGCCTCCACTTCTTCCAGACACCTGCGAAGCTCCGTTTTGTTTCCGTAGCAACCGCCGGAAACACTATGCAGCATGAGACGGGCATATTTGCTCATTTTGACCGGCTTGCCGCATAAGGCTATGACAGACGCCATACTGGCCGCTATCCCGTCCACATAAATAGTTATGTCAGCCTTGCTGTTCCGGAAGGCGTTAAAGATGGCGATGCCTGCATATACATCGCCACCGTTGCTGTTAATCCTGACATCAATCTTCTTATATGCAGCTTCCGCCTCTATCAGTTCCCTTGCAATATCACCGCTACGTACATCCTCACACTCTCCGATGTCTCCATAAAGCAGGATGCAACACGCATCATTGCCGGGTATCATATTGAAAAATCTATTCATCATTTATTCGTTTTGATAGGCTCTCCGCCCGTTTTACGGTGCAAAAATGAAGCTATTTAAAGGGTACGCAAATCCGGTTTTATCATACCGGACTTATAATGTTACCATAACGTTATAAAGTTGTATCATGCGGCGACCACTTTCCTAACTTCCTTTTAGAGCAATTTTGCAAATAAAAAGGTATCAATATGGCAGATTTAAGCAACCTTCAAAGAAAGAATGGGCAAAACTGCTCTTCACCAAAGAGAATCTTACACAGCAGGAGATTGCCGAACGTGTAGGGTGTCGCGCGTCACCATTAACAAATGGATAAACTCTGAAAACTGGGAACATCTGAAAGTGTCCATTACCATCACAAGGGAAGAACAATTAAAAATATGTACCGTCACCTGGCAGACCTGAACGCCGTCATCGCAGACCGCCCGCCAAGCGAAAGGTTCCCTAATCCGGCAGAAGCCGACACTATTTCCAAACTGGCAAATGCCATCAAGAAAATGGAAACAGACGTCGGGGTAGCAGACATAACATCCGTATTCGGGGATTTCATGAAATGGCTGCGTTCGTTTGACATTCAGCAGGCAAAGGCCATCTGTCCGGTATTGGACGCTTTTGTAAAATCAAAACTCACTTGAAATGGCAAAGAAGAAGCTCACACCAAAAGACAGACTTGCACTGGAGCAGTGGAACGAACTGGTGGCATCCATCAAGGAAAGTTCAGACATCAACACCTCGGATTCGGTAGCCGATATTGAAACCCGTAAAAAAAGGCTGGAAGCAGATGACGATGCGTGGTTCAAATACTACTTTGCCCAATACTACACTTGCGAACCGGCAGTCTTCCATAAGAAGGCCACCAAACGGATTATGCAGAATAACCGGTGGTATGAAGTACGGGCATGGTCAAGAGAGCTGGCTAAGTCCGCCCGTTCCATGATGGAAATAATCAAACTGGCTTTAACCCGGAAAATCCGGAACGTACTGCTCATTTCCAACTCTGCGGATAATGCGGAACGCCTGTTGTTGCCTTTCATGGCCAATCTTGAAGAGAACCAGCGCATCATTCAGGATTATGACGCACAGAAAAAGCCGGGTTCTTGGGAAACGGGGAGTTTACATGCCAATGTGGTTGTTCCTTCCGGGCTATCGGTGCCGGACAATCACCACGCGGTACCCGTAACAAGAACTTCCGACCGGACTTTATCCTGATTGATGATATAGACACCGATGAAGAATGCCGCAACTTGGAACGCATTAAAGCCAAATGGAAATGGCTGGAAGAAGCATTGATACCTACCATGTCCGTATCAGGCAATTACCGGATTCTCTTTAACGGGAATATCATTGCAGCGGACTGCTGTATCACACGCGCCATCGCCAAAGCTGAGGAACTGAAGGTAAAAGGTATCGGACATGTGGATATTATCAATATCCGGGATAAGAACGGTCATTCGACATGGCCGGAGAAGAATTCGGAAGAAGACATAGACCTGTTTCTCTCATTGGTCAGTGCATCGGCTGCACAAAAGGAGTTCTTCAACAATCCGGTTGCGGAAGGTGAGGTATTCAAGGAAATTGCCTACGGGAAAGTACCGGCATTATCCAAATTCAAGTTTCTTGTTATATACGGCGACCCGGCACCGGGAGAGAACAAGACAAAGAAAAGTTCGACAAAGACCGTATGTCTGCTGGGTAAAATAAACAGCAGGCTGTATGTTATCAAGGCGTTTCTTGACAGAGGGTTGAATGCTGAATTTATAGATTGGTACGTAAAATTGCTGGAGTTTGTCGGGGGGCGCACTTCCGTGTATTGCTACATGGAAAACAACAAATTGCAAGACCCGTTTTTCCAGCAGGTATTCCAGCCTTTGGTAAGAAAAGTCAGAAGGGAAAGGAATATTTCACTTTACATACGTGGGGATGAAGACAAGAAGACCGACAAGGCGACACGTATTGAGGCGAACCTTGAACCCATGAACCGGGAAGGAAACCTGATACTCAACGAAGCGGAAAAGGACAACCCGCACATGAAACGCATGGAAGACCAGTTTAAACTGTTCAACCTTCAACTCACATTCCCTGCCGACGGTCCTGACTGCGTGGAAGGGGGAAACCGGATATTAGACAGAAAACTGCGTGATACGGAACCGCCGAAGAAGATTTCCCGGAAAGCGTTGCGCATAAACAATAAATACAGACAATGAGCCAATTTATAGAACTAAATGATTATGATGCGAGTATCCATAAAGAAATACTGGACGCATTGGTAAGGGAAGATGATACCCTCGTGGAAATTTGCGAAGACCGGGCTTTAGCGGAAATGCGATGCTACCTGTCAAAACGCTATGACTGCAACAAGATTTTCAACGCTACCGGCGAAAACCGGAACCAGCTTGTCCTGATGATAGCCATAGATATAGCCGTGTACCACATCTTTTGCATACACAATCCGCGCAATCTTTCCGGCATACGGAAAGACAGGTACGACCGGGCTAAAGAATGGCTCGCCGATGTAGCAGCGGAAGAAATAAGTATTGAAGGAGCACCGCTTCTACCGGAGGAAGAACGGAAAACAAAAGCAAATTTCCGAATAAAAGTAACCGCAAACGTGTAAATCATTTCTAAATATGAGTAGAAAAAGAAAAACAGGATAACGGTCGGCGGCAACATACCCAGACCGGGACAAAAAGGGGCACGGACGATTGTACTCACACAGCCCAAACGGTTTGGGATTGATATAGCGGACTTCACGGCATCCATACATGCAGCCGAGAATGTGGACTACTCGCGCCGGTATAAGTTATACGACTTGTACAGTGACATACTTATGGACACGCATCTTTACAGCGTGATTGACAAACGGATAAAGGCTGTTTTGGCCACAAACATAGAGTTCCGCAGGAATGGTAAGCCGGATGAGGAAATAAACGAACAGATTCGCTCGCCGTGGTTCCGCCGGTGTGTCGAAGATATTCTATCCGCACAATGGTGGGGATTCTCCCTTATGCAGTTCTATAAGAACAAACAGTGGATAGATTACGACCTGATTCCACGCAAACATGCAGACCCGGTACGAAAAATCATCCTGCGCCATCAGACCGACATTACTGGAACCCCGTGGGATGAATACGCGGACTTGCTGTTCGTCGGGGATGCGGATAATCTGGGATTGTTGGCCAAGGCTGCACCGTGGGTTATTTACAAAAGAAATACCACTGCGGATTGGGCACAGTTCTCCGAAGTGTTCGGTATGCCCATACAGGAATATATCTACGAAACGGACGATGATGATGCACGGCAAAGAGCCATTGACGATGCGACAAACGCCGGAAGTCTGGCGGTGTTCATTCATGCCAAAGATACGGAACTGCAATTGAAAGAATCCGGCAACAAGACCGGAACGGCGGACTTATACGAAAGATTGTGTGAACGGTGCAACAATGAAATATCAAAACTATTCCTGGGCAATACACTGACTACGGAATCTTCCGACAAAGGCACACAGGCTCTTGGAACCGTACATAAGAAAGTGGAAGACAAGGTCACACAGGCAGACCAGCGGTATATATTGGATGTCCTTAATTACAATATGACGGACATATTCCTTTCGATGGGTATCAATACCGTTGGTGGCGAGTTCTGTTTCCCGGAACCTAAGGATATTGACAAGGCTGCTAAAATGAATATACTAAGCCAACTAAAGACATCATTTGACCTGCCGGTTTCAGATGATTACCTATATGAAGAATTCGGAATTGAAAAACCGAAAAATTACAAGGAGCTTAAAGCGGAAGCCGAGAAAAGAAGAACGGAAGCGCGGCAGGAACCTACCCCGGCAAAAGAAGAACTGGAAGACGAACCGAAAGACGATCCGAATAAACAGACGGAACCTTCACCCGGACAAAAAAGGAAATTTGCAAACTGGCTAAGCGGTTTTTTCGGCCACGCCCCGAAGGAGAACGACGGGGCTTTAGAATGGTGATGAACACTCTTTACCGGGATGCGGCCACGGATGTTTCTTCTGATTTCACTTTCGACGACAAAGTTTTAAAAGCATTTCTCAAACACATTTACAGCCAAGACTTCCATCCGATGGACGAAATAGAGGAAGGTATGTTCAACGCTGTATGGGAAAAACTGAACATCGCTACCGACAAAGGATTCGGAACACGGCAGGCTCACGATCCCGATTACGATTTCTATCAGGAACTGCGGTATAACAACGCCGTATTTTCCGCCTTCAAGGTACACCGGATGCAGAACGACATGGCGGCATTCCTGCTGGATTCTAACGGTAATCTAAAACCGTTTGAACAGTGGGCAAAAGAAGTGATGCCCATAGCAGACCACCAGGTGTACCAATGGTTGCGGACGGAATATGATACAGCCATTATCCGGGCACATCAGGCAGCCGACTGGAAACAGTTTGAAAGGGAAATTGATATTTTACCCAATTTGGAATGGATTGAATCAACCAGCGTGACACCCGGCGAAGACCACCGGAGGTTCTGGGGTATCGTGCGGCCTGTCAATGACACTTTTTGGGACAACCATAGGCCTGGTGATCGTTGGAACTGCAAATGCGGACTACGGAACACCGGAAAACGGGCTACACCCAAAACAAGCTGCCGGATGGCAGCAAAAAGACAACCCATCGGACGGGTTGGACGGGAATCCGGCAAAACCGGCTCCATATTCGGAAAGACACACCTATATAAAGAATGCCTACGACGGAGCAAAAGGCTGTCAGAAGCTAATGGGGAAAGTGGAAGAAGAGGAATTTTCAAAGAAAATGCCTGAGGCATTATTGCCGGAGCGGGATTATCTGAAAGGCAAGAAAATACGGTTCAAGAAGGACTTCTTCAACCTTATAGATGATACACCGGGAAAAGACATACGGTTCCAGATAGACATCAACGGTTCCGGGTCTTATTATATGCCGGACACAACAAAGGTAAGAGAAGGAAGGAAGATTGTGGATGTACCGGAACCCAAACGCCGCATGGTGCATATTGCCGAAAACAAACGCAACAAGGCAAGCGACTGGCATCGGGAGAGTGTCATATACCATGAGTTCGGCCATGCCATTGATGCACAAAGAAACATGTATGCCAGCAAGGAATTAAAGGATGTAATGGATAAGGGACGGATGGAACTGGGCAGACGTGGCAAATATAGTTATTGGGATATCAGGTACAACAGCGAGAAACAGGCATTCGCACCGGTCAAGGTAGAAAAAACAATGAGCCGCTTTGAATATGTGGACAAACGCCTGGGACAACTTTATGAAAGGTGCGCCGCATGGACGCGGAAACATTCAAACGGCGTGGAATAAGCCAAGAGGATGTCATTGAACAAATATGTTCTACAATGGACACCATCATGTCTTTAAACAGCCGGTTCGGTTTCGGGCATAGCAAAGAATATTTCAAGATTACAGGAATGAGCGAAAAAGAATTTATAGCCCATTGTTTTGAAAACACGTTTGCCGGGAACAGGGTGTTTAAGAAATATCTACCGGAATTGTATGACGATATGGTCAAATATATAGAAGGGCTTACTCCATGACAACCTTAAAAGGGCAATCCAAGGCACCGGCTTCCCAAAGGGGATTATCGTATTTCAAACGAATACGCCTTCCCTCACGCTCGCACTGTTCAAGCATGGGGAAAAGGGTGTCGCCAATCTCAACATGGGCAGCCTGCAATGTTTGGCCATAGTCCCGGTCTGCCGCATCTGACAGTGTGTAATACCGAAACAAGTCCTCACCCTTCATCCGGGAAGTGTCTATCATTTCGCTCATAAAATGGATTTTTCGCAAATATACAACATTAAAATGAAAAAAGATTATGGAGATACAAGAATTTACCAGAATACTGGCTGCCAAGCAAAGGGAACTGGACACACTTATGCGCCGGAAATTACCGGTACAAGTGGGAAACATGGCCAAAACGCACTATCAGGAGAACTTTAGACAGGGTGGTTTTGTAAATGACGGACTTCACAAGTGGCCGGATGCAAAAAGAAGGCTGTCCGGTAACAAATCCGCAGCAGCCAATTACAGAACCCTGCTAAGCAGCAGGAACCATTTATACAGCAGCATGAAGTATATTCCGGCTGATTACCGCGTAAAGTGGCCAATGATGTACAATACGCGCCTTTGCATAACTGGGGTGGCGATACACATCCGCGTGTTACACCGCAAATGCGAAAATTTGCATGGGCTATGTATTACAAGGCCGCAGGGATAAGAAAGAAAGGCACTACGGGTAAAGAAAAGGCAAAAAGAAAAGGAATATTCCCCGAAGCTGAAAATGGAAACAGCTGGCACTGACCCGGAAAAGAAATTGAACATCCGAATCCCCCAACGCCAGTTTCTGGGTGAGAGCCGGGAACTGAACGAACAAATAAACAACAAAATCGAATCGGAAATCAGAAATATAATTTTTAAATGATATGGAAGAACTATTAATCGCACTGTTGGAGCGAATTTCCAACAAAATACCTGAAATCTCACTGATAGATGAGGATTGCGGACAACTGGAAGCACTGGAAGATGAAAACGAGGATATGTACCCGGTTACATTCCCTTGCGTACTGGTAGGAAACACGGACATCAACTGGACGGATATTGCTCCGGGAGTACAAAAGGGAGAAGCGCAACTGACCGTCCGTCTTGCTATTGACTGCTACAATGACACGCATATAGGTTCCGGAACAACCGACAGGATAGCGGAAAGACAGCGTTTGAGCAACAAGGTTTATAAGACCATACAGGGATTCAGGGTAAACCGTTTTTTCGGAGCTTTAAAACGTGTCAAGAGCCGGGACTACAATCTGCCCGGAAATATAAAGGTCTATGAAAAGATGTTTACCTTCTACTATCACGATGAATCTGCCCGATAGGATAGCCGGCATCGTCCGAAAATAAGGCCAGCTGCTTGTATGTCAGACGGGGGGAACGGACTTTGGGGACAGGCTGAATGTCTGGGTCTATTTTGCTCCGTTCACGAATAACGGCCATGATACGTTCTTCGGAAATAAAGAACTCCTGCTCCGAAAGTATCTTCAAAGCACGGTCAAAGCGTAAACCCTGTGTTTCCGTCCAATAATAATAGCGGCGGCACAAGGCTTCATCACGTTTTTTGATTAGTTCTTTACATCTTCCTTTGGGCATATTTGAAACTGGCTGATTTTAAGTGCAAAAATAATAAAAGGTTTCACACCGAACAATAATAAAAGCCTGCATATTTCAGATATACAGGCTTTTATGTTAATAACTTAAACGTACAACACTACAAACGGCAGAAAGATGGTTCCACCCTGCGCCAAACACTGTTCTCGTCACGTTGCCAAAAATAGTAATTGACCGCTGTTTTATAGACAACATTGCTCTCACGGAACAAATCCATTATTTCAATATATTCTGCGTCAAAACGCGGCTCCAGTTCATACAGTTTGCTAATGGACTTATAATCCAGATCACCCTGTTTGTTGCGTTCAAGTAAGGTCATGGCCAACTGATACATGGGGTCATCCACTCCCTTCTCCGTATGAGACACATAGCGTTTCAGATAGTCAACCAAACGCTCCGCCGCCATGTCCGCACGTTCATCAAAACTCTTGACCTTGTTGCTTTTCACTTCCAGTTTCATATCACCATCCACAATGGTGTAGCTGGATTGTTCCTCACCTTTACGCAACTGGCCGTATTCGCGCATCGTTTCACGGAACGCCTTGCTGTCCTTCTCCAGCCGTTCACGGAACATCTTCACATCTGCCACCATCGGTTGGAGCACCCCCCATACATCTACCATGAACTGACTACGCAAGCCCTCATAGGCATCACGACGGCTCTGTCTTTCTTCTCTCTCCTGTTGCTGCATTTCCGCAATCAAGGCTTTTCTTTCTTCGGCGGAAAGGCTTTTCAAAAATTCATTCTTATTCATAATCTGAAATTTAATGGTTTATAAATTAGCATTCTGTTTTTCTTTCTTACGACGGATAGAACGGATTCTGACCTGTAGGGAATCCAGTTCCTCACAATCCAAATCACGGAACTCCTTACCCGCGATACGGCTGTCTTTGCAAAAAGCATTGACACAATTCCAGTCCGCTGTATTTACCCCTAACAGTTGCATCTGATGCAATACTTCGGAACGTTTTTTCTTTCGCACTTTCAATAACTGTTCCTGAAAAGTAGGTGGCACAAGTTTCTGCATTCCGGCACAAGCCGCATTATACTCCTTCAAAGTCATTTCCCGCAAACTACAAGTACGGTTATCAGTATATTGGAGTACTATGCTTTCCTTTAAGGCTTCTTTATCCGAAGAAGGAAGGCGGTTCAGCAGACCGTAAAAGGCTGCATAATTTTCGGGGTGTCGTTCGTTATTCATAACTTCACAATTTTAACGGGATTATCTAAAACATGTACTTTGGCTTCCGGTATATCATTGATGATAGCCGCTGCAAATTCTGTATGTCTGGTTTCAACCACCACCCAGCCCTCATTCTTGACCGAAGGGCTGATAATCATTTTCTGCCGGGGTTCGTAGCAAGTCCAATTCAAATGCACATTGCTCAATTTTTCTATCGGCAAACCGATTTGGTACAACTTGTTTTCATTCATCACTATATTGTTATGAAATTACTACCATTGCCGGAGCTTCTTGCTCCACTTCATCAATAACCATCAGATTGACATCACCTGTGTAAACATATACTTCCGCTTCCGGATTACAGTTTTTCAACTGTTCTATCAGTTCTGTTACTATCATAATTGCCTCCTATATTTTATTGAAGTGCATTAATGTAACTACGCCCAGCATCAGTTGGACGATAAACAACATCTCCGAATGGTCCAGCCGACTTTGTCAATAAACCATTTTCTACCATTTCGTCCAATTCAGTAGATGGTTTGCTATAACCGCCCCATCCCTTTTTGCAGATATTCCCTAAATGAATAAGCTGCATTTTACTTAACTTTATATCCATTTGATTCATATTTATCTTGATTTTACTCTAATTGATTTAAAAATATTCACTACAAACAAACCCTTCCGTGGGGTAAAGTCTTTAAATTCACAACTCCTAAAATCCACTTCTTATCAGCCCATCCGGCTAAATCCTTTTGCCATTGTGGTATAATCTGCCGGGGATTTTTCAAGTCTCTATAAGGTTGGCAATGTGGCAAAAATCGTCCACCTTTGTTCTTCCAATGATTGACACGTTCGAATGATTCTTTGAAGTCATTCAGCAGAATACAGTAGAAGAAGTATTCGCCTTTATATCCATACTTATCAATCAAATCCGTCGCTCGCTCACATTCCGCTATCTGTCCCGGAGTATCACAACCAAATCGAATACGTTTTATCCATTTGACTTTTGCGAGAAGCTGGGCGATGTCATCTGTTACTAAACGTGCATCTAATCCCTGATTGAAGTCCACCCGCACCCCCATAGAAACAATCTTCTCTATCTGTTCTATCCCATAATCAGAAGCCAGTACATTATTATCCATCAGAATAACGTTCTTTCTCCCATGTGTTATTTCTTCTATATCCATGTACGGAGTTATATTGCCTTCCTTAGCTGGAACAACACACCACTTACAGCGATTGGGGTAACCACGGGTTAGGAAACCATAAGCTAATTTTTTATCAATATTGTATAGATCATAGTCCGGAATTATTCTATCTATCTCTACCGGAAGAATCTTTTTGATGTCATAGCCAGTGCCTCCCTGTTCGACCTGATCGGCATTGATATAATAGCCATAATCTGGAGTAAATGAAAAGACTTTCGCTGCATAGACTTTATCATAATGACACAGCGGATTATACCATTCCACATTGTCACCCCTTACCTTATGATAGCTGCTTATCTTCATCAATGCAAGATTAGGATAGTTGCTGTCAACTGCTAATATTCAATGTTCATTTCTTTTCTATTATTAGTCAATTATTCTTTTAATATTGTAAGTCCGTCCAATGAATTATATACCCCTTAAAATACTCATTAAAGAACATCCAAAATCCACCAAATTAACAAAGCCGTCGTTCCATGCCAGCCGCTGCATTTCATTCAGTGACAATAAACGGCCTTCAACATAAACCTTACCGTCATTGATTATAGCACCCGGAACAATTTCTATGTTTTGAGTACAGATACATGTATTCTCAAGTACACATTCCCGTTTATCTTTATGATAGGGATATACTATATGTTTCAATGTCAGACCGACTGAAACCTTTCTTTTCCGAATCGTATGCAGTTTCACACCTTTCCGAAGTGGTTCTGCATATTCTTTCTTATAGTGCATATTCATTGCTTACCCCTCCTTCTTTGATGGTTTCCACTCAACGGTTACAACTGCATCCAACTGGCCAGAGCCACCACACACCGGGCAGGTCACTTTCACGCTATCCCGAAAATCATCCATTCCCCAGTACCAGCCGTTTCCATGACAATAACTACATGTATATCCCGGACTTACAAAAAGTTCTCGATTTCGGCCTTTTTGCATGTGAGAAGGCGGTACTAACACCACCTGCTTATTTATTCCACTCATAATATCAAGTTTTAAAGATTTATTTATTTGCATAATACTTGGCGGCACCTTCTTCCCAAATAGTATAATAATTACCGGGTGCCGTAATAAACCGTCCTTTGCAGATTGCCCTAAACCCCTGAACGAATATTTTCACATCTGCATCATAAGCCACTTTTTTTGCGGCACGGCCTTCCGGATTCATCCCCTCCGCATGACTGACGAAAATCAGCAGTTTGTTAGGATGCTTCTCCTTTAAAGCCTTGTAAGTGGCGTATGTCAGACCGGTATATTGAAAACTATCTATTACTACCACTTCCGGGCTCCGGCGTTTTAACAGACGTTCCGACAATTCTTCCATTGGTTCACGGTCAAGTATCAGAAACTTGCCGTTCACCTCTTCCATTTTATGCCGAATCAACGAGTTTTTTAGGGAAAGTCCCGTACTTTCTTCCAGGCTGTCTAAAGCGACTTTATTACAGTATTGGCACAGTTTCTTTATCAGCTTCATTACAAAAGAACTTTTCCCGTTACCTGATTGTCCCCAAATAATCCACACACCGGTTCTATCCGGGTGTCCGAATGCCTTTTCCCATTCACCGTCGAAAGGAAAAGAAGGTATGTTCATAGACTGAACTTGTGTTGGTGAATATGCACGTCCCATAGCTTACGATCTAAGTTTCTCTATTTCGGTATATAAACGGCGTAAACCACCACCGGAAAGGTTTACAAGACGCATGATGTCGGTTCCATCCGGTGCATTGACTTTGGCAACTATGGCCGCCTGTGCTTTTAAGAATTTCGCGCGTTCCTGCCCGTCATCCGGAGTAACCTTACTGTATGTATCACCATACCGGGACAACATTTCCGTATAACCCACTTTCTTACCTTCAATGGCACGGTTTATTTTTTCCTTTAACCCGTCAGCCCCCATCATGTACCATGCGCAGCAACGTTCCGTTGCATTCCACAAGGCTTTCAACTCTAAAAAGGCTTCATATTGAAGGTCGCCTGCTTCATCCAAAATAATAAGTGGGGTGTCTATGGTACGCAGATAAAACACAAGGTCTTCATATACCGTATAATAACGGCCATTACTATCCACGCCAAACTCTTTGGCGATATGACGTATCAATTTTAGCTTACTTTTAACCTGTGAACAATCCACATAGATAGCATTCTTATGGCTTTTCACATAGGCACGGGCTGTATAAGTCTTACCCAAATTCGGAATATCGCAAAGTATTGCGCTCAAACCGCTTTTCTGACATCTTTCAAGCTGCTCCGTGATAAAGACAAATGTCGGGGTTTCAGCAGCCCTCCATGCCATTTCATCTTTCAGCTGTACACCCAAACGGCGAGCAATGCAAATCCATTTTGCATCACTGACCTGTTTGTCCGTCAGCCCCTTTTTAAGATTATTGTACACACTGGTGGATATACCCAGAGTAACCGCATGTTTATTATCCGAAGGATAGTTCACTCTGTCGGCCTTGATAGCTTCCAGTATTCTGTCTTTGATTTCGATTGTCAATTCCATTGTTATAGTGTTAAAATGTTATTATAATGCGATTGTAGCCTTCCGTCTGTAGCTGCTTATATCCATAAACTCGGAGAAATCATCATCCGTTTTTTTATCCGGGATAATTGCCGCACGCGCTTCGGAACGTTCTATCGCGTCCTTTTCATCCGGTTTCAATATGCCGACTTTCTGTATCTTCTGCTCTTTTATCATGCTGTCAAAACGAGAGACGTATTTAGCTTGATTGGTATATGCTTCCCGGTCATCTTCCGTCTGTTCTGCCGCAGCTTCATTATAACGCTGTATCAGGCCGCAGGTCGCAATAAAAGTATCATTCTGATAAATATATACCTCGGTAATGTTTCCGTCCATATCGGGCAAATAATAGGCTTCCACCGTATAATTGCGGGGTTCCAGACGTTCAATCAGTTTCGGGTCGGGTAATCCGTATTCTTTATACATTACCGTACAATACATATTGCGCCGGATGGTCGTCTGTGTCTTTTCACCGATATAACGTGCCAACAAATACCTATCATAAGGAGCCAAGTTCGGATTTTGATTACCACAAAGTACATCCCAGCGTGTCATACCCGGATAAAGTTTCTGGTTAGGGTGTTTTTGGCTGTTATACGCTTTAATGGCGGCAATGTCATCCGCTACAAGTTCCTCATAACTGTATGTTTTTTCCTTGTAGGTGTTATTAAACTCATCATAGATTTTTTCTGTCTTAGGCCTGTTGGCTTCCAGAGAAGCATACCAGCGTCCAATACCTACCTGCATATTCTTTTCTATACCGTACTTTTTAGCACGGTTCCCGTGTTCCGCACGTTTTTCCTGCGAGTTACCCGGATTACACCAGCGGACAAAAGGGAAAACCACACCGGCTTTCATAAGCCCGTCCGCAAAGTTGTTTACGAGGTGGTGCTCCACTTCAACCTGTGCAGGCATATACCAGCCGTTTTGCTCTATCGTTTGAAACATGTTTCTGACACAATCAAGAAACAGATCAGCCGTTTTCAATCTGTTATAAGCATATCCGACAACACAGCCGGAAGCGACATCGTAAGCATAATAAGCCTTTACACGTTGACCGTTATTCATTTTACGGGGTAAATCCCGGTCATCCATAGATATTTTACTGAAAGCGAAGAACGGGCTATGGCGCAAATGATGCGGACGATACATGTTATTAAAATCCCACTGGCTGTCATGCAACTTTGCACGGAGAGCCTTGTTTTTAGGGTTGTTCAAATAGTTTGCTATCGTAGCCTCGCTCAACACAAGCGGATTTCCCTTCTTGTCCGTAAACTGCATGGGATTGTAGATTTCACCCGTTTCAGGGTCAAACACCTGCAACTCACCACAAACAAACTGATTATACATTTCGGCCACCGTTGTGTTGTACGGTCTTGTAGGTAAACTGTCAAGGCTCAATATAAGTCGTTCTATCGGGTAGTTGACTTTCCGCGTGTTCTGATTCTTAAACTTCTTACTGATAAGACACTCATAACCTTCCGACTTGAACTCGTTTACCCGTTTTTGAAAACGTGTCGGCGAAAGGGGAAGCGTATGCCCGAACTCCACCTGATAGAAGCTGATGGCACCGGCCATCTCACCCCAGTTTATACGATTGTTCTGCATTGCCTGCCGCATGGTTCTCGTGTCATTCATCACCGACAGAACGGCTTGAAGGACGGAAGCATTTATCGTATATTCATTGATGTGTTCCGGCGGTAATGTAGTTCCATCGGCAAACCGGAACCTCGTAAAGAACTCACGGGCTTTGGCATCTATTTCATAATGCACCCCAAACCAATCACGCAATATATTAGTATTCATATCACCGTATTTTGCTTTAATTCTGTCTTTAAACCGTTGTGGCAACGTCGCCACTTCAACAAGAGCATAACTACCCAAACCCTTTCCCGGACGTACTACGTTAATCTGACCGCGCCTCTTCAACTGCTTGTAATTTGATTCTGTCATGACCGGCGCAAGAATATCATCCGACAGCATGGAAGGATGATTGCCATTCAGAACCCGACTATTACTGTAATCCAGTTCTCCGTCTTTCAAGACAGGCCGGTCATCATAAGTCAAGTCCATAGCCGATATGCACAATATTTTTCCGTAGTATTCCATATTTCAGGAGATTAAAGAGAGGAAGCAATAAACTGTACTTCTTTTTGCAATTTCATAAACTCCGTAACCGTCAAATGCGACACCTCACGCTCCAGTTTATCATCAACATATACCAAGATGAGCCCGTTCTTGGTATTAGCCACAATCTTCACACGGCTGCCGAACGTTTGTGTCATGGTATGTTCAGAAGTCTGGAATGTCGTATCACATTCCGGTATCGCAGCACCGGAAAGCTGCCCACCACGCTCCAGTGCAGCCTTCCGTATTCTACGAGCCAAATCACTGTCGCTTTCAAAAGTCAGGGCTTTCCATACCATCACATTGGTACAGTCGAAGAGTTTTTGAAGATACTTCTTCTGCCCGGTCTGTTAAAATCTGCTTTTCATATCACAATCCATTTTAAATTAATTCGATACAATCCTCCGGTACACATATCATAGTCCATACATTTCCGGATTTTATATAATCAACATCATACTGCGCTTCAAAAGTGCAACAGTTGTAGTCCCAATCTTTGATAACACCATCAACGGTTTCACCATTCAACTTTGTAACTCTGACCTCTTGACCTTTCTCAAATCTTGCTTTCATATTCTTTAGTCCTTAAAATTATTTAATCTCGGCCTTTTCGTATATTTGGCCGCCGTTAATATCTTTAACACGCTGCAAATATAGATGATAATTATCACCTCTACAAATAAAGTAGGGATTATTTTCAACCTTATGGGAAATATTTTATCGAGAATAGAACAAATTGCCTGCAATGAAGGCATTACAATAGGTGCTTTAGAAAAAAAAATCGGAGCAAGTAAAGGTGTATTATCCAGAGCAATAGCAAATGGGACGGATATTCAATCAAAATGGATTCAAATCATAGTTGAAAATTATCCCCATTATTCCGCAGAATGGCTATTGGCCGGAAGAGGAGAGATGCTGAAAGGGGAGAAGCTTACTTCCTTTTCAACCAAACTAACCCATTCCAATCCGACTAAAGGAATAAATTATACCCCTTCTACAGTTCCAACTGGTACAAAAGATAAATCAGAAGCAATACCATTTGCAGAGGCTACTCAAACAGGGCTTAAACAAATCCCACTCGTAAGTCCGATGGCTGCAGCTGGTTTCGGGAGTGCAGATTTTTCCATCTTAAAAGAGGACGTAAAAGAATATTATGTTATTCCAAAATTTAAATACTGCAATGTTGATTTTATGATTGAAGTTACTGGTTTATCTATGCACCCTCATTTCAATCCAGGCGATGTTATAGCCTGCTCTATTCTCCATAACAGCCAATTTATTCAGTGGAATAAATGCCATGTCATTGCAACTCGCGAACAGGGGATACTCGTAAAGAGGCTTATGCCGGGAGATAACGAAGGATGCTTAAAAGCAGTATCCGATAACAAAGAATATCCACCTTTCAATATCCCATTAGAAGAGATAACCGGTATTGCACTTGTTGTCGGTTCTGTCGGACTTGAATAACCTCTAAATCATACACGCACACAGTTTGAGGGATACAAATATACGTATATACATATAAAAGGCTATAAATAGGGCGGTTACAACTTATATAATAATGTATATTGTTTATCACAAGTGGCTTTTACCCTATATATAACCTATAAACAAAGCCAAAAACAAACGTATTATTGCCGTTTAGGATAGCTGTACTCCACTCCTAAAACGGCAAAATGTAACCTAAATGTAACCCTAAACTATTGAAAGTGTAACCCTAAACTGTAACCCTAAGTGTAACCCTAAAGATAAAAACGACTTGAAAGGTATAAAATAGGGGAGACACATGGCCTCCCCTATTACATCTTGACTTAAAAGTTCCCATCATGCTATTTTAGTGTCCACATAGCCACTTCCCTTTCAAGCCTTACGTTTACCTCGAATGAGTGTAGATTGCTTGATTATAGCGGTTTTAGTGGTTATTGTGCCATTACCTGATAATCCGGCATGAAGTAAATAGCTCTTCTTTACTCCGACTTCTTCTTCAGTCAGTATATTATATACGGCTGAAATACTTGCAAAATAATAATCGCGACGTTTTCCTACTAAATGAACATGAATAACTTTTGCCATAGCTTAATAATATTATACTGCAAATATACCAAATAATAACTATATGGAATATTTTATATATGAAAATCAAAAATGAAGAATAAAAAAAGTGGCCAACCATAGACCACTCCCCTACTCCACTGCCAACTATCAAAATTCTTATATTAGAGCATCCAAATGTAAACCTCAGACAACTTTAAGCATCTATATTCCCTATCGAATATAAAGCCCATGTAAAGCCGTGTAAACGCTTCGTTTTTTTGTGCCCCTCTCCTACTCTATTTGTAACCTATTGAAGCAAAGGGGGTTCAATCCATTTTCGCTCCTACTCTATTTTAACGCTTCGTTTTATCCCCCATATATACAAAATCGCCACAAAGGATTTAGAGTTTATAGAGAATAATTTCTAAATCCTTTGTGGCGATTCTATTTTTATCGGAGACGATCGGCAGCCTTTACCATCACTTCATCTCGTCCTATCGCACGGACCGCCAGCCAATTCAGAATAATCGAAATTAACGGCAGGCATAATGCCCATGATATCTGGAAAGTAGCACTCAGATCTTTCTTCAGGACAAACATGAAGGCAAGAAAAGTAAGATAATAACCAATCAGCAGAATACTATTGAATATCGTCATACGAATTTGCAACATACGGTTCTTGAACAGAAAGATCGTAGCGAATGCAATGATTGCACTGAGCAACAAGATACCAAATACCCCCCATGTAGAATAAAGTGTACCGTTCATCTCTACCCCCAATGGTTTAAAAACATACATTGCAGCATCAGCACCTATAAAGCTGCCTACAGGCAGACACATACTTGTTATCAATAATGCAGTAACAAGTAAAAGATAAATCGTTTGAATTCGTTGAATCATAGTTTTTAAAGTTGTGTTTAATCCGGAATAAAAAAGTCAAGCAATAAGAGATGAAGAATAGACTCCTACTTTACTACTTGACTCTTAGCTTCAATCAGCGAAGTAAATTACTGTAATTTTTCTTTCTCCTTCGCCGGGTTTCTATAATAGATCTTTCCTTCTACATATTCCTGCAGCAATCAGATTGGGTTTCGGCAATTTCTCGTAATAACGTGAAATTTCGATCTGCTCTCTGTTTTCAAACACTTCCTCCAGATTGTCGTTGTAAGAAGCAAACTCCGCAAGTTTCTTGGAAAGGTCATTTTTTATTTCCACACTAATCTGATTGGCACGCTTACCAATGATAGCCACTGTTTCGTAAACATTACCGGTATCGGCACACAAGTCCATCATATCACGGGTAATGGTATTCGTCGGAGCATTTGTTTTTTTGTAATCCATAAATCTATTTATAATTTAGTCTTTAATTACTTTTTGAGAATCTTTGAAAATCCTTTCGGCTTCCTTCAGATATTTACTTTCCGGAAATTCATTTTTGAAAGCATAATATTCGTCTACCGTTTCGCGATAACGATCCATCTTTTTATCTTCTACACTATTCACTGCCATCTCATATTTGGCACGGAGAATCAAAATAGATAAATCCTCACGATAATCAGTATAAGGATAATCTTTTAAAGCATTCTGTGCTGTGATTACACAAGACAGATAGTTGTTGCCCATATAATTACCCAGATTATAATATAATCTCGCTGAATAAAGTTCTTTCAAAACCAACTTATCCTGCAAAGCAAAAATCATATTCTGTGCCTCTTGTTTTCTGCTGCTTTGAGGATAATATTCCAAGAACATCTGCAACTGCTGGATAGCCTGATAAGTACTTGACTGATCCAATCGGGGTTCCGGAGTATCCAAGAACAAAGCTTTGCCTGCATGAAAACGAGCCAATTCAGAGAACTGACCACGTGGATATGTATTAAAATAAGTGATAAACGACTGTGCGGCAGTAGAATAGTCTTTCTGATTATAATAACTCATAGCCAACATGTATAATGATTCTTCTGCCTTATCACCACCTTTCAAGATAGTTATCAACTCGTTCAGCAATGTAGCCGACCGATTATACTGACCCTTGGCGAAGTAGTTCTTAGCGGCCTCATCTTGTATTCGTAATCAGTGCTTTTTAGCAACTTATTGTACTCTCCACACGAGGATAAAACAGTAGCTGCAAGCAGCGTTATAATGATGTTCTTCTTCATTCTGTATTTAAATAATGCGCAAAGTTAAAGATTCGCGCTGAATAAACCAATTAATCAATGTTTTTAAGATAAAAAGAATGGAAGAATAGAGTTTAGTTACGAATGGCGAATAAGCATTGATGGATGGTTAATTTATAAACAATATAGCAGCTATTCATTAACCATCCACCACTTAGTCACAGATTTTACAGTTTATACAAGTCGCTTGCCAACAAGTCAACTTTCTTTTCCGTCAACACACGGATACAGTTTTCCATATCATTAGGACGGATAATCACATTTGCAGAGTTATTATTGGCAAATGAATACATATATTCAATAAAACTCCTTCATTGGAAGGTATTGCAATACTTTGGCTAACGCACCGGGCACGTTAGGACAGTTGATGCCTACCACTTCTGTCACATTCACTGCAAAATGATTATCTTTTAAAGCTTTATAAGCTTTATCCGGATCGGAAACAATCCCCCGGAGAATACCAAAGTCGGCATTTTCAGCAATGCAAAGAGCAGAAAGATTAATACCTTCCTTTGCCAATACTTCAGTCACCTCTGTCAGTCGGCCTGATTTATTTTCCAAAAAAATGGAAAGTTGTTTTGCTACCATAATAAATGACTTTATATTTAATATTCGTTATAGTTTTCTATTATCAATCACACGCTTCGCTTTGCCCACACTGCGTTCAATGCTGCGCGGCTCTACCAGCTTCACGTCTACTCCCAGACCTAATACACTTTGTAAGCGGCCTGTCAATTTCTTCTTTAAAGCCAGCATCTTGTTAATTTCATCCGAATAATAGTCAGGACGAACCTCAACCTTCAGTTCCATAGTATCCGTATTGTTCTTGCGGTCAATGGTCAACAGATAATGTGGCTCGAATTCCGCCATTTCCAGAATAACAGATTCTATCTGTGTCGGGAATACATTGACTCCACGGATAATAAGCATATCGTCACTACGTCCCAAGATGCGGTCCATACGCACCAAAGTACGTCCGCAAGAACATTTTTCATAATGCAAAGCCGTCAGATCTTTTGTCCTGTAGCGCAATAAAGGCATACCTTCTTTCGTCAGATGGGTAAAAACAAGTTCCCCGGTCTGTCCGGGTTCTACAGGCTGCAATGTATGCGGGTCTATTATTTCAGGGAAGAAGTGATCTTCATTCAAGTGCGTACCATTCTGGCATTCACATTCATATCCAACACCGGGACCTGCAATTTCACTCAATCCATATATATCATAAGCCTTAATGCCCAATTTGGTTTCGATGTCTTTACGCATACTTTCCGTCCAGGGTTCCGCACCGAAAGCACCCGCCTTCAGTTTAAATTCTTCGCGTGGAAAACCTGAGTCATTAATCGCATCAGCCAGATAAAGAGCATAAGACGGTGTACAACATAACACAGTCGAGCCAAAATCATGCATCAATGTAATCTGCTTTTCCGTATTACCACTTGACATGGGGATAACCGACGCTCCGATATTCTCGGCACCGGCATGTGCACCCAGTCCGCCCGTAAACAAACCGTAACCGTAAGATACCTGAAATATATCAGAACGGCCGGCACCATAAGCTGTAAAGGCACGCGACAGACATTCTGCCCAAGTCGATAAGTCCTTACGGGTATATCCCACTACAGTCGGTTTCCCGGTAGTACCGGAGGACGCATGGATACGAACGATCTGGCTCATGGGTACAGCGCATAAGCCAAACGGATAATTGTCGCGTAAATCTAATTTAGTGGTAAATGGTAATTTGGATATATCTTCTATCCCGTTAATATCATCGGGTGTGATGCCCAACTCTTGCATTTTTTTACGATAGAACGGCGTATTATGATAAACGTATTCTACTATTTTCTTCAGTCTAATGCTCTGGATTTTATGCAAATTGTCGCGTTCCATGCATTCGATGCTCTCATTCCAAATCATGTCTTTCGTTGTATTTTGTTAGTTATGTTGTGCAAAGTAAAGGATTTATTTTAAAATTTGATTTGTTTATCTCAACTATTTTGCCGAATATTGTCTTCTGAAAGAAAAAAAGAAGCATGAATTTTGAATTAACATCCGCATACAAGCCGACCGGAGATCAGCCGGAAGCAATTGCGCAACTGACCGAAGGGGTTCTTGAAGGCGTACCGGCACAAACGTTACTGGGAGTAACCGGTTCCGGAAAGACATTTACCATAGCCAACGTTATTGCCAATATCAATAAACCAACATTGATCTTAAGCCATAACAAAACACTGGCAGCCCAGCTCTACAGCGAATTTAAAGGATTTTTCCCAATAATGCTGTCGAATATTATGTATCTTATTATGATTATTACCAGCCGGAGGCCTATCTGCCAAGTTCGGATACATATATAGAAAAGACCTCGCTATCAATGACGAAATAGATAAGCTCCAGATTGGCTGCGACTTCGGCTCTTCTATCCGGCAGAAAGATGTAGTGGTTGTATCCTCCGTATCTTGTATTTATGGTATGGGAAACCCATCCGATTTTTATAACAATGTAATTGAAATAGAACGAGGCCGGACCATCAACCGCAATGTATTTCTTCGCCGTTTGGTAGACAGCCTGTATATGCGCAACGATATTGAACTGAATCGTGGAAATTTCCGGGTCAAAGGAGATACGGTGGATATATATCTGGCCTATTCGGACAATCTGCTCCGGGTAACCTTTTGGGGAGACGAAATTGACGGTATCGAAGAAGTAGATCCGGTATCCGGAGTCACCATCGCACCTTTTGAAGCCTATAAAATATACCCGGCTAACCTGTTTATGACTACTAAAGAAGCAACTTTACGGGCCATCCATGAAATAGAAGATGATCTAACCAAACAAGTTGCCTATTTCGAGTCTATCGGCAAAGAGTACGAAGCCAAACGTCTATACGAACGAGTGACATATGATATGGAGATGATTCGGGAACTCGGTCATTGCTCAGGTATTGAAAACTATTCACGATATTTTGACGGCCGTGCTGCAGGTACACGTCCATACTGTTTGCTGGATTTTTTCCCTGACGATTTTTGATTGTAATAGATGAAAGCCACGTTAGCGTACCGCAAATACGAGCTATGTACGGAGGTGACCGTGCCCGTAAAATAAACTTAGTGGAATATGGTTTCGTTTACCGGCAGCTATGGACAACCGCCCCTGAAATTCGAAGAATTCGAGTCGATGGCTAAACAGGTGATTTATGTCAGCGCTACTCCTGCCGATTATGAATTAGTACAGTCCGAGGGTATTGTTGTCGAGCAGGTGATCCGTCCTACCGGTCTGCTCGATCCGGTGATCGAGGTACGTCCCAGCCTGAATCAGATCGATGATCTGATGGAAGAAATACAGATACGCATTGAGAAAGAAGAACGCGTACTTGTCACCACACTGACCAAACGTATGGCCGAAGAATTGACAGAATATCTATTAAACAACAACGTACGTTGCAACTACATTCACAGTGATGTGGATACATTGGAACGGGTCAAGATCATGGATGATCTCCGTCAAGGAGTTTACGATGTGTTGATCGGGGTGAATTTATTGCGCGAAGGTCTCGACCTTCCGGAAGTGTCACTGGTTGCCATCCTCGATGCGGACAAAGAAGGATTTCTCCGTTCCCACCGTTCATTGACACAAACTGCCGGACGAGCAGCCCGAAATGTAAATGGAATGGTGATCATGTATGCAGACAAAATCACAGATAGCATGCGACTGACTATTGATGAAACCAATCGTCGCCGTGAGAAGCAACTTGCATACAACGAAGAACATGGTATTACTCCGCAACAAATTAAAAAGGCCCGTAATCTGTCTGTTTTCGGAAACGGAGCAGAAACAGAAGATACTCAAAAAGGTACCCGTGCATACGTGGAGCCTTCTTCACCCAATATTGCAGCTGATCCGGTCGTACAATATATGAGCAAAGCCCAACTGGAAAAAAGTATGGAGCGTACTCGCAAGTTAATGCAGGAAGCAGCTAAGAAACTTGAATTCATTGAAGCAGCTCAATACAGAGACGAATTACTTAAGATGGAGGACTTAATGAAAGAGAAATGGCCCGGATAAGAATATCCAAGTAATAAACTTCCAGAATATATCAAAGTGAACTCTTTAACTCTTAATTATCCTAACAAATTAAGCTGATAAATAAAATAAATGTTATAAAAAGAAAGGTTTTCTATGAAACATTTGCCAAGATCTCAAAAATCTGTATCTTTGCATTGTGTTTTTCATAGTATTAGATTTAAGGTTAACAAAGGTTGGAGCAAGGCGTTGCTCCTTTTTTTATGCTTTCAAATCAACTTTCACACCAAATCCTTATCTTTGCACAGCATCCTGAATATAGAAAAATGAAAAAGATCGTCCTTATGGGAATACCTTTATTGTTGATAGTCCTTGTGATCACCATCTATGTTTGCAACCGGACTATACAGAAAAATAGCGAAACATATATCTATTCGACTGTTTCCGATATTCCATATAATAAGGTAGGACTGTTACTGGGAACTTCACCTAAACTGAAAAGTGGAAAAGCCAACCTATATTTCGACTATAGGATTAAAGCTGCCACAGAACTCTACAATGCCGGAAAAGTCAAATATATATTGGTTAGCGGTGATAACCGGAGAAATAGTTATAACGAACCGGAAGAAATGAAAAAAGCACTTATAGCAGCAGGAATACCTGACCAACGGATTATACTGGACTATGCAGGTTTAAGAACATTGGATTCTGTGGTAAGAGCACATTTAATTTTTGGTTTGGAGCGTTTTACTCTGATTTCACAACAGTTTCATAACGAACGGGCAATTTATCTGGCTCAGCAAAGTCACCTCCAGGCTATCGGATATAACGCTCAGGATGTGAGTGCGTATGCCGGCTTTAAAACGAATCTTCGAGAATTATTGGCAAGAGTAAAAGTCTTTGTGGATATAGTTACCAATAAAGCTCCCAAACATCTTGGAGAAAAGGTAAAGATACCCGAATAATAATTGTATATTCCCCCTAATAACATCATTATCATAAAATACATGCAAAAGTTACTATTTCTTTTTTTACTGCCACTGATACCATTTTCGTTCCCATGCCATGCTCAAACCACTTATCAAATGGTGACAAGAAATTACTCTCCGGTTACAGATTCTTATCCCCAAGAGGTTTCTAATTTTAAAAAGGCAGACAGTGTCTACTATTTCACCGTAAAAGTATCCAAAGCTTATGACGATACCTTAAAAAGAAAAGTAGCAGAAAAGATTCTTTATAGCCCCAATGACATCTATGACGGAGAGGTCGCTTCTTATCTAAACCCCACCCGACTCATTGACTATTCTTCTCCTACTATCGAACTTATAACAGACTCTTTATTCAAAGGCGAAGACAGTATAATGACAATTATAAGAAAGGGCTTGGAGTTTGTATCCCATTATATAAGTTTTGATGATTCTCTAGCCATGGCTATTTCAAGAGGTGATTGTAAAACATTGGATGTAAATCATATCCTTCAAAGAAAGAAAAGTACTTGCAGCGAATATACTAATTTATTCACGGCACTTATGAGAAAGAAAGGAATTCCTTGCCGGTTTGTTGCCGGTTTTATTTTTATACCTGAACAAAAATTCTATGGATGTCATGCCTGGGCCGAATGCTACCTCAAACAATACGGATGGATGGCAGTAGACCCCCAATCCGGAAAAAGCTGGTTACCAACAACTATAATCCGACTTTTTGCCGGAACAGATTATACAGACTGTGGATTAAACTCTTTTATGGACCTAGTACCCAAGTCTATAGAAATAGTAAAAGAATAAATGTACATCAAAAATATAAAAGTAAAATAATGCTCAGATAATCATGGAACAACAACCTCAACTCAACGACCACAATAAACAAGAATATCCCCGATGCACACAGCAGAGCATTTGCTCAATGCCACTATGGTAAAACATTCGGATGTCCTCGTTCACGAAATGCACATATCGAAAAGAAAAAAAGCAAATGTGATTACGAACTTCCGACTTGCCCAACGGAGGAGCAAATTCATGCCATTGAAGAAAAAGTAAATGAAGCTATCGATCGCCATTTACCTGTAACCTGTGAGTTCATGACACACGAAGAAGCCAAAAGCATTGTGGACCTGAGTAAGCTTCCGGAAAATGCAAGCGAAACATTACGTATTGTCAGAATAGGAGATTACGATGCTTGCGCTTGCATCGGGCAACACGTAGAAAACACATCAGAAATAGGTCTTTTTAAAATTATCAGTTACGACTATGCCGACGAAAAATTACGCCTCAGATTCAAACTGATAAAATAGGTATGTAACAGTCTCAATCAACTAATAGATTATTAACAAAAGTCTTATCAAAGTATAAATTTATGAACAATTTGACAGCAAAATGGTAAAATTGGCATTATCTCACTGACATTTAGTCAAACTAAGGAAGAATATGGCACTGGCACAAATTTTGTAATTTCTTTAGTGAACGACGGTTCGAAACGACGAACCGAAATTCAAGAATTAATCTGAATGTTTAACTAAAGATAGGAGACTAAATTATGATGCCTGTTAGAAGATCTCAGAATTGGTTACCAAGTATCTTTAATGATTTCTTTGATAACGAATTAATGGCTAAAGCAAATGCTACCGCACCTGCTATTAATGTAATTGAAACCGATAAGGCCTATAAATTAGAGTTCGCACCAGGGATGACTAAGGAAGATTTCAGCGTACGGATTGATGAAGAAAACAACCTGGTAATTTCAATGGAAAAGAAAGCTGAAAACAAGGAAGAAAAGAAAGACGGTCGCTATTTACGCCGTGAATTTTCATATTCTAAATTCCAGCAGACAATGATTCTGCCGGAGAACGTAGATAAAGATCACATCTCCGCGCAAGTGGAAAACGGTGTTCTGAACATCGAACTACCCAAGTTGAGTGAAGAAGAAGTGAAGAAACCTGACAGAACCATTGAAGTTAAATAAACTCTTGAATTAGTGGAAATTCCTTAATACAAAGGGATTAAAGATCACCCGGAATCATCTCCCCATTAGAGAAAGATTCCGGGGTATTCTTTATAAAACAAGAGTTGAAGGGTGGCAGTATTTGCGCAATACAGACATTAGTCTTGCTTTATCCACCGGCTTCACGAGATAATCATTGCAACCGGATTTCAGCGCAGCTACCTTGTCGGACTCGAAGCATGCGCTGTAAGAGCTACAATAGGAATATTCGTATCAAACTTCCTAATCTCAGCTGTTGCCGTCAGTCCGTCCATTACCGGCATTTTCATATCCATCAACAAGAGATCTATTTTATACTCTTTTACCATCGCTACAGCCTGCTCCCCATTCACAGCGTGAAGCAAATTATAATGTTTGGACAACATAGCCGATATCAGCAGATAATTACTTGAAATATCTTCTACAACCAAGACTGTTTTTCTATCCAAAGCCGAATGCTGATTTCCACTACGTATCAGATCATCTTTACCCGCATTCTGTCCAATGGCGATATTGGACTCCGACGCATTGTACCTCCGGATCGCAAGGTAGAACAGCCCAGAAAGAGATCCCCGGCTATATTCCGATTCAAAACCGACACTTCCTCCCATCGATTCGGTAATAGCCTTACATATAGAGAGTCCAAGACCGGTGCCTTGTGCAAATTCATCCAATTTCTCAAACCGATGAAGACTTTCCTCTTTTCTCCTCCGGTATACCGATACCGGTATCCCTTACATAAAGACGGATTCCGGCGTCTACCACCTCGTATCCCATCTCGATAGTTCCCTGCGGCGTATATTTGATGGCATTAGTTACATAATTAGTCACCACTTGTGCAACCCGATTTTTGTCAAGTCTCACCCGGCACACACTATAAGGATTCACCGCGACCAACTGCACTTTAGGATTTGTCACCCGTTGCTTCATTGAAGATGCCATACTATCGAAATATTCTGCCAGATCAAATTCCTCATATTTCAGCTCCACCGAACCGGACTCCAACTTCGACAAATCCAGAATATCATTAATAAGTTTCAGCAGCAATTCGTTATTGGTATTGATAATCTGCATGTATTCTTCTTTATCACCCTGTTCTTCCGAATTCATCAATAGGTCAGAGAAGCCGACAATAGCATTTAGTGGAGTACGGATTTCGTGACTCATATTGGCAAGAAAGGCCGACTTGAGCTTATCCGATTGTTCGGCCAACAATTTCGCCTGTCTCAACTCCTCAATCATCCTCTCCCTGTCAGTAATATCATCCACACGAATGACAATACCGTCGATCTCTTCACTTTCATTAAATACAGGAGTAGCCAGCACTTCTACAATCCGGTTATTCTCCAGATGAAACTTGATCTTTTCCATCTGTCTTGATACCAATACTTTGCTTAGCACACAGTTGTCACAAGGAGAAGTCCGATTATGAGCACTTTTATAACAGCATTCTCCTCTTTTATAAGCCTCAAAAGAGAGGCTGGATGAACAGACAGACACATTTTCCCATTGTACTACATAATCTGTCGTGATATAGGCCAACCCCGAATTAGTATTATTCAATACCAGTTCATTCTGTCGGATAAGTTTATTCAGCTTTTCTTTATTTTTCAGTAGAGTCAACTCTGTCTGTTTGTAGGATTCGATGCTGATTGACATTCCGGAAACATACTGATAAGGATGATCATTGAGTATGGAGGTTTCAAGTACTCCGCGGGTTTTCCACCATTCATAGTTTCTGTTTCCTCTCAGATCAGCACGATATTCTATATCCCATTCGCCGCTATCCTGTTTGAGCACCGCATCCATTGTATCGACAAACCGTTGCCGATCATCAGGGTGCACACACTCTGCAAACTTTTCAAACGAGTTGATATCCAAAGCATTCCGCCCGATCTTATCAAATCCTTCACCAAAGCTTACCCTTTGTTTTGACGGCTCGTAAAACCAGGTATAAGCGTTCATTACTTCCATTGACATAGAGAGCACTTTAGCACGGCGCTTAAGATCATTCTGCAATTTCTGATCCCAGCGGATATTAAGCAACAGACGCTTGGTGCCATCATAGATGATATTCTTGCGCACGATGGTATCATAGCTGCGTCCGTCTTTCAATATGATTCTTTCTACCCCCAAATAAGGCTTTCCGGTAGTGAAGACTTCCAGATCTGTTTTCTGCATACGTTCCGCCTGTTCGCTATCCAGAACGCTACATACGGTTTCACCCTCATGGGTGCCGAACATCCGCATGCTTTCTTCATTGCAGAAGACATAACGAAAATCATCTTCCACATCTTTTATATGAATGGGAAGCGGTATGCTGTTCAAAATATTCTCTTGTAGCAGCTTGCGCCTTTGCAGCTCCGTATTGTTTTTACGAAAACCCACATATTTAATTACCTTTCCATCCGTCCCTCTTTCATACGGGGTACAGTTCAGTTTACAATATTGCCATTCGGATGTATCGGACAACCTGATCCGGAAATCTATCTCATACAGACAATCGCAACCACTGAGCATATCCAATAGGATAATCTCCGCTTTTTTCCAATCCTCCGGATGAATCTGTTTCTTATAGTCTTCGATGGTGAGTGCTTGGGTAGGATCGTAACCATTAAGAGGTTCATTCTCCGCATAAAACAACCGGGTACGAACATCAAATTCCCACAACATCACCTCAGCAGCCTGCATGGCCAATGCCGTTTTTTGCTTGCTTTGCCGCAATATCTCTTGAGTATGCACAGCTTCAGTCACATCCTGTGCTATGAAAAGAAACTTATCAATCTCCTTATTTTCATCCAGAACGACCGATACAGTAATTTCAAAATAACTGATTCCTGATAAAACAGTCGGATAATGGGCTTTTGCCAGGTCAAAATCATATTTGACCGTAAAACGGATATTCTCTCCCGCACGTAGACGCCTCTTCATCTCCACCGGAATATTCGGATTCTCAAAGATATTGATTCCCAACATATCTTGTTTATCCTTCACTCCCATCATCTTTAGTCCCACACTATTAATCTCTATCAGATACCCATCGCCATCGTACAATTCCATTCCTACAGGAAGATTTTCATAAATGGTCTGCTGAAGTCGATGAATCTGAGAAGGGGTTGATGTTTGTTTGTTCATTACGTAATAACTTTGTATATCTGTTTTTTCCTTCTACAAAAATACACATAAGTTACAAGCTAACGTACATTTACAGAGAAATTTAAGTCTCTCAACCACTTTTCGGAGGCTTTTGAGGCCCTCTTCCATAAAGTCAACCGCTTTTCCGATAGCTCTTCACTGCCCAAACATTGAAAAGCAGTGCAAAGGCCAGCAACGCCCCCAGCTGTGGCAACAAATCAATAAAGCCACTCCCTTTGAGATAAACCATACGCATCACTTGCATAAAATATTTCAGAGGATTGAGCATTGTTATCCATTGCGCCCATTCGGGCATACTACGAATAGGGGTAAACAGCCCACTCATCAGAATCAGGATCAGCATACAGAACCACATGACAAACATAGCTTGCTGCATCGTAGCCGAATGGTTGGAAATGACCAGCCCGAGGCCGGATACAGCCAGGACAAATATAATGGAGAAACAATAGATGACCCAAAAATGCCCCACAGGAAAGATACCATAAAGTGTCCATGCCAAAACAAAGCAAAGAGTCAGGACAACAAAACCGATCAGCCAATAGGGAATCAATTTGGCAAGAATAAAGGTAAACTTTCCGACAGGAGTTACATTGATCTGTTCAATCGTACCGGCTTCTTTCTCCCCTACTATATTTAATGCAGGCAGAAAGCCGCAAAGCATCGTAAGCAACATCACCATCAGGGCCGGAACCATAAACAGCTTATAATCCAAACGGGCATTAAAAAGATTCTGGGTGAGAATATCAATCCGGGGCAGATTTCCGTCGGCAGAGAGGTGGTACCGCTTTCAGTCCGTAATTCTTCTCCATAGTCATTGACAATGGCAGACAAATAGGAACTTCCCAAGCCACCCTTGGTACCATTCACGGCATTGACAGCCAAAGTACGTTGGCAGCACCGCCATTCACCCAATCCTTCTCGAAGCCTCTGGGTATTTCAAGTAACAGGTCGGCTGTTCCCGCTTCAATCGCCTCCATACCTTTTTCGTAAGAATCCGGCAAAGCAGTGGTCTGAAAGTAAGTTGAAGCCGTTATTTTATCCACCAGCCTGCGGGAAATAACCGAATGGTCATTATCAATTATATTCATCCGGATATTTTTATCTCAAGATTGGCGCCCAAGGCATAAGAAGCATAATCATGCAAGGGAAGATAAATATCAACCTCGGCAGGAAGGAGTTGCGGAGCAACTGCTTGAATTCTTTCTCTATAAGATATTTAATCATAACCTGTTTTGAATTTCTTGAAGCTTATTGTTATCAACAGAACTGCCATCAAAGCCAGAATACTGACTTCAGACCATACAAACGAGATGTCCACTCCCTCGATCATCAACTTACGTACAGCCTGAATATACCAGCGAGCAGGCAGTATATCAGAAATTAATTGCAGCACCAAAGGCATACTTTCTATCGGAAATATCATACCCGAAAGCAACATGGTAGGCATCATCAGTACCAAACCCGAGGCCAGCATGGCAGCTACCTGTGTCCGTGTCACCGTAGAGATAAGTAATCCCAGCGACAACGATACAAAAATGAAAAGCAACGACACCATAATCAGCCAGAACAGGCTGCCTGCCACAGGCACATCGAGTACATAAACAGAAAGCAACAGAATCGTCGTAAGATTGACAAATGACAATACAAAATAGGGAACTGCCTTGGCCAGAATAATAAACAGCGGTTTCACCGGAGACACCAACAGGATCTCCATCGTGCCGGTTTCCTTCTCCCGGACAATAGAGATAGAGGTCATCATGGCACAAATCAACATCAAGATAAGCCCCATCACACCGGGTACAAAATTGTAAGCACTCTTCATCTGAGGGTTATAAAGCAATTTCACATTGGGTACGACAGAAGGCACTGACATTCCGGGAGGAAGCATTTCCTGCCGGACAGCAGCAATCACTCCTGTGGCATAGCCGGCTTGTGTGGTAGCCATATTCGGATCCGTTGCATCGGAAACCACTTGCACACGGGCATCACCTGTATAAAGGCGGTCGGCAAACTGCTCGCTGAAAACGAGTGCCATATCTATCTCGTTTTCCTGAAACGCCCTTTCCATCTCTTGCGGAGAATGTAAAAGGCACTTCACGGAAAAGTATTCGCTGGCATCCAGACGATCGATAATTTTGCGTGTGACGATGTCATTCGACGGATCGAGTACGCCCACTCGTACATTTTTCACTTCTGTAGTGATGGCAAAGCCAAAAAGGATAATCTGCACGACAGGCATTCCCAATAAAATCAACATAGTCCGCCGGTCACGGAATATGTGGAAGAATTCCTTTTTTACAAATGCTATAAATTGTTTCATATACTAATCAGCTTTACGCACTGCCTTACGGGCCAGTTGTTGGAATACATCATCCATCGTATCGGCATGAAAATGCGCCTTCAACCCACGGGGGGTGTCAAGTGCTTCGATACGTCCGTCCACCATGATAGATACACGGTTACAATATTCTGCTTCATCCATGTAATGGGTAGTCACAAAGACCGTTATCCCCCGGTCGGCAGCCTGATAAATCAGTTCCCAGAACTGACGGCGGGTAGCCGGATCGACTCCTCCCGTCGGTTCATCAAGAAACACGATCCGGGGATTGTGGAAGATTGAAACGGAAAAGGCCAGTTTCTGTTTCCATCCCAAAGGCAGGCTTTTCACAAGTGTGTCACGCTCTCCGCTGAAGCCCAAGCGATCAAGAAGAGCATCTGTCTTTTCGGCTATTTCCCGATCCTGCATTCCGTAAATTCCGGCAAAGAGGCGGATGTTCTCCCACACTTTAAGGTCCTCATACAACGAAAACTTCTGGCTCATATAACCGATATTCTTCTTTACCTCTTCGGGGTGAGCCGCTACATCAAAACCTGCTACCCGCGCCATGCCCGAAGTAGGCTTACTCAGTCCGCAAAGCATGCGCATAGCAGTGGTCTTCCCTGCACCGTTTGCTCCGAGAAATCCGAAGATCTCTCCACGGTTTACCCGAAAGGAGATATGATCGACTGCGGTAAAATGACCGAAACACTTGGTCAATTGATCCACCTCGATGGCAAAATCGTTTCCGGCGTGCACTTCCATACGTTCCAGACCGGGCGGGCAAAGAATATGGCTGAAACGTTGCAGGATACGTTCCGGCACATCGATACCTTGTATCTCGCCCTCATTGATAAAAGCGATACGGTCGCATTGACGGGCTTCGTCCATGATCGGAGTGGAAACAAGAATTGTGATACCTTGATCCTTAAGATGCCTCAGCATTTCCCAGAACTCCTTGCGCGAAACAGGATCCACACCGGTAGTCGGCTCGTCCAGAAAAAGAATCTCCGGCTTATGAATCAACGCACAACTCAGAGCAAGTTTTTGCTTCATTCCCCCGGATAAAGCTCCTGCCCTGCGTTTACGGAAAGGCTCTATTTGCTGATAGATATCTTTCACCAGATCGTAGTTTTCACGAATGGTCGTATGAAACACGGTAGCGAAAAAGTCAAGATTCTCCTCCACTGTCAGATCCTGATAGAGCGAAAAGCGTCCGGGCATATATCCCACTTGTTGCCGGATTTGTTTGTAGTCTTTCACGACATCGAGTCCGTTCACTGTAGCTGTCCCGCTATCGGCCAGCAACAATGTGGTCAATATCCGGAAGAGAGTGCTCTTACCTGCTCCGTCCGGGCCGATAATACCGAATAATTCGCCGGGATTTACAGAAAAGGTAGCACTTTTCAGGGCTTCTACCTCCCCGTAACGTTTCGTCACGTCATTTACAGATACAGCTGGTTTCATAAGCAGGCATCATTTATAACTTCACTCCTCCGTACATACCTATCTTCAGAAGTCCATCGTTCTTTACCGCTATCTTAACGGCATACACCAGATTGGCACGTTCTTCTTTTGTCAGAATCGTTTTAGGAGTAAACTCCGAACGATCTGAAATCCATGTCACGACACCCGGATATTCCTTACGCTCATCTCCCCCATAATCGGAAAAGACCGTCACCCGATTACCAAGTTTGACTTGTGAAAGCTGTTCGGAAGTGATATAGGCACGAAGATACATCTGATCGATATCTGCCACCTTAAAAAGAGGTTTACCCACAGCAGCCAGCTCCCCGGCTTCGGCATATTTTGCCAATACAGTACCACTGATAGGCGAAACGACGTGACACTTCGCCAATTGGTCTTCTACTTGTGCCACCTGGATTGCGACTGATGATCCTTGTTCCGTCAAACTGTTCGTACTGTTCTGTAAAGACGACATCTGGGCAGTAAGCTGCCGTTCGAGCAATGCGATCTGTGCCTCCCAATCATCCAGTTGCTTCTGATTGGCGGCTCCCGCTTTCAACAGGTTTTCCACACGTCTCTTCTCTCTCCGGGCGGTAGCGATCTGCTGCCGGGTAGCAGCAATCTGTTTGTTAACATCCGGACGTTGGCTTTCAACCGACTTCATGCTGGCCTGCAATTGCAGTTTCTTCAGATAGAGTTGTAGCGTATCGATCAGCCCTACTTCTTCGCCTGCTTTCAGCCGGGTACCTTCTTCAACATGAAAGTACAAGAGTTTCCCCGAAGCTTCGGCCGAAACCAGAACTTCCGTAGCTTCGAAAGTTCCCGTGGCATCATAATCCGAAGTTCTGCTTCCACAAGCGGAAAGTAAAGCCAGTAAGTATAGACATCCTATAAATTTCATTGATTTCATAACTGCTATTCTATTTTTGTTTCAGTAATAAGAGAAGTTTAATTATTCGTTGTATACTTCAGTTGATACATGTTCATCAAGAGCTGTACTTCATGCAGCGCCTTGGTTTGTCGCGCCAGGTTCTCGGAAGTCATGTCCCGAAGCATATCGGTTACGGTCATGGTACCATTGACCACTTTGGCTTCCGAGGCCTTGCGGATACTGGTTCGCAAACGGATTATTTCGTCATCGTCCGCCATCTGCCGGCGCACACTCTCTACGGCACTCCCCTGCTGGGTTGCCTGAAGGCGGGTATTAAACAGGAACACATCCCGGTTGCTGTCCAACAGCTGACGATTGGCAGCTATCACCCGCCGGTCGTTGCGTAAAGTATACAAACTACCGAAGTTCCACGACAAGCGGACTCCTGCCACATAGTAAGGCGAGAATTCATTTTTCAGCATATTGAGTCCCGGATTACCGTATGCTCCCTGAACAAACAGCCCGAAACGTGGCATCAGCTGAGTTTTCAAAGCTTCTTCCTGCACTTGTAAACGTCCGTTTTGCGCATCAAACCATATCAGCTCCGGACGGTTATTCGCTATCACCGGTATATCCCATTCCGGCACCGGCTTCTGCAAAGAGATCCCGGCAGGCATCTCTTCGCCTGTCAGCAATGCAAGCATAGACAGATAGGCCTGACGAGAGGAGGTCAGTTCTATCCGCTTTTGCCGGGTATTAAGCTGTTCCACACTGACAGCATCCAGATCGGACTGGCTGGCTATGCCATTCTCAATGTACGATGAAATCTGCTTATGGGTACGTTCCAGATCTTCCAGAAAGAGTTGGTTTTGCCTTAACTGTTCGTCCAGTAACAGAATTCCGAAATACACTTGATTCACCCGCTCGGTAAGTGCATACATATCTACGTTCAATTTCTCCCGGTCCACATCCGACGATGCCTTGACCTGCTCTTTTCTCGAACGAATCTCACCGCCGTCCCAAATGTTCTGTTTCAGTTCCAGCATCACCTGATACTGGTCTTTCGGCAAACCTTTGATATCTACTCCGGGAACCTGTACAGGTAATTCCGTAACCTCACTCTGCCAACTGGCCTTACCCGAAAGGGTAAACTGAGGCAGATAACCTTTCGACGCATTGGCCAGATTATATTCTTTTGTCTTCTCTATCAATCCATACTGCCTTACCAGCGGATAGTTTTCCCGAGTTTTCCGTTGACACTCTTCAAGGGTGATCTGTCCATACATCAGCAGGGCAAACAGGGAAAAAGACAAAGAAAAGATAACTCGTTTCATATTCCTATTCCTATTAATTCTTCTTTTCGACAAAGATAGGAAATAAGAACACGCAAGCAGGTTCCAATTGTTTGCAATAATGTTCTATTTGTTCGATTCCCACATAAAAAAAGTATGGGGATGTGTCAAAATCCGTATGGCGACACACCCCCATCACATCTGGGAATAATAGTTTCTAAGTCGGTATCACCCTCTTCTGTATACCGGCTCTTTATTTCTTAACCTTTCCGATAAACAGAACATTATTATCATTCTCAGTCAAAGTAGCCGCCAGTTCCTTGAGTTTCTGTTCATCCTGACCGGAGCATTTGCCGGAAGCGATCTGTTTTTCTATCTTTTCAATCAACTGTCCCGGTTCCAGACTCTGTATAAAGTATCCGCGATAAAAGCTATGGCCCGGAGCCGGAATAGGAAGGTTACCGTAAAAGTCGTTCACAAGGCGGAAATAAGAAGAAGCATTCTTCTCAGTGTCTACCAAGACATCTCCACCTCCCTCTCCCTTATTACCCCAGTAGGTGACAATGAAATGATGGGGAAGTCTGTAATATAAATGTATCGGCTTCTCATTCATATTCGGGAAAGTCATCGTGAATTTCGGCAACAGTTTATTGCCGGCGGGATCGTAAGTGAAAAGAGTATCTATACCGGTATGGAAGAAATCGAAATCGCCACAGTTCCTATAAGAGAAAACCTCTCCGTCGAAGTTCATCACCTTCGTTGCGGCAGTTGCCGGAATTTGGTTCAGTATATTCCCTTCGGTATCCACCCTGAAAGCAAGGGGCTCACCTTCCTCGAAAGGCATGTGTACAACAGATAAGCTTCCGTCTTCATTCACCCATATTTTCGCTTTATTAATTTGCATGGGAAGCGGAATATCTTTAATCCATTGCCCGTTGATATCATACATCATGATTCTTTTCCCCACAAAAGGTGTGAAGAAGATATGGCCGTTCTTCTCATCAATGCATTCATCGTAGAGGGTGGTGTCATATTCACCGGGACCGCTTCCTACGGAACCGACATTATACAGAAACTTACCATCCCTGTCAAACAGTTTAAACACATCCTGGTTTCCCTGGCGGATACCGATATGCTTATCGGTAGCATTGATAAACCAGGCTTTGAAGTATGCCTCTTCAGAGGTCTCAAAACGCACGATGCGACAGTCTTCCACAAACTCGCTGAGCGGCACTTCTATCGTGTCTTTTACAGCCGATAAGTCACATACCGTCAGTTTGTTTCCGTTGCTTTCGACAGTAGTTACGCTTCCATCGTTTGCTTCCATAACTTTAGATTCCCGGGGGGAAGTGTTGCAAGCGGATAGGCATCCCAGCAACAAAGCGGAGGACAGGAGTAGATAAGAGGTTTTCATGCAGAATTATATTTAAGTTATTAATTACTAACAAATATACGAATAGTTCGTAATTCCGGATTGTTTGTACGGATAAATTTGATTCCGATTAAATTATATTAACTGTTTTGAAACAAACTCCACACTACCGTGTGCCCTTCATTACCCCAATGACAGCCACACTCTTCAGCCCGACCGGGAGATCAGGCTCCGGTCCGGATGTATCTTTCGGTTCGCGGGAGCATGCATTAAATTTCATTCTTTTATGGGATAAAATATGCTATTCTTTATATCGGACCTGCTTATAAATCGTATATTTTACCTAAGTTTGCCGTGTGATAAAAACAGATTTATGGAAAAGAACAAACCTCTGGAACTGGCGCTCGACCTGCTGAAACACAGCAATATCGTACGCAATAACGAATATCGCTTTGTCACCCCCGATTTCGGGATTGTCATCAGCTTCACCCATATGGAAAGCCTGTTCCGTCTGGGACAGCCCTACCGGCTGAAAGAAGGAAGAATTATCCGGGTCTGCGGCAAAGCCCGGATCACAATCAACCTGATAGAGTACAACATATATCCCCAAACCATTGCCACATTCCTCCCCGGCTCTATCATCGAACTTTTGGAGTTCACACCCGATTGTGATTTTCAGATGATTGCAGCCGACAAGATTTCCTTCCGCTCCTGCGAGGTGACCAGCTCTTTGAATCGCATACACGGCAAAACCTTGTCATGCAGGTGACGGATACCGAATGGAAACTGTCAGATGCATATTTCACGCTGATATGGGGCACGGTTCAGGAAGTCCCTTTCCGCCGGGAAGTGGTGCAGCATCTGCTTGCAGCCTTGTTGCACAACATAAAGTATATACGCACGGAAGAAGCGAACGACACTTCCCGCAGGTTTTCACATCAGGAAGAAATATTCTGGCGGTTCATCGCATTGGTGAACGAGTTCAGCAAAAACGAACGCACCGTGGGCTTCTATGCCGACAAGTTATGCCTGACCCCACGTTACCTGAACACCCTGATCCGGCAGGTCAGTCACCAGACAGTAATGGAATGGATCAACCAGTCCGTTATTCTCGAAGCAAAAGTGTTATTGAAACACAGCAATCTGCTTGTTTACCAAATCTCGGACGAACTTCATTTTCCGAATCCCTCTTTCTTCTGCAAGTTCTTTAAGCGAATGACGGGAATGACTCCACAGGAATATCAAAAAAGGTGAATTCACCTTGATATCCTTACTGCATATTTACCTGCCATTTTATTGTTATTTCCGCTTGTTTGCTTACTCACACTTTTATCAAAACAGGTATAATAGAGGACAGGATTGCATACAGAACGCATACAAAACGCAAAATAATGCAGAATCGGATCGGAATATTCAATAAAGATGCTCTTTTCCTAAGAAACCAAGGTGGTATTTCTTTAAAAGAGAGGCATTAGTTTAAATGAAAAGCTCTATTTCATTAAAACAAACGTTGCATCAGGTATAAAGAAAGCGTAAGAAGCTTCCTATCGTCCGCTTATCTACTTTTCAGCATAGACAATCCCTCTGTTTCAATAGCAATCGGCGTGCAAAGCGCGATGCAGACAACACATGCAACAAGGAAAGAGAAAACAGCCGCCATAATGCGACTCTACAGACAATAAAAGTAACTTATTGAAAACAGGAACAGGAATATAAGCCGTTATTTGATAGCCCATAAACACTACCCGATGTAGCTTACGCTACATCGGGTAGAAAAACAAAACGGCATAATCAGCACTTTGCTATTTAAACTCTTCCAATACCAGTTTAAGTTCATCGATGGTCAGTTCTCCCACTTGTCTCCACAATTCGTGCCCGCGCTGCAAGAGAATAAAAGCCGGGGCTGTCTCGATATTGAACGAATCTGCCACTGCCTTGTCCTCCACGATATTCACTTTAATCACCTCGGAAACTTGCTTCTCGTAAGTCCGTACTACAGGTTCCAGCCATTCATAATGAGGAGACCAGTCTGCATAAAATTCCACCAACACCAGACGGTTCGTTCCGGATACGGCATCCAATTGCTCTGCTATATTCATTATTACACTCTTTATTGATTTATATGTACTCTCAACAACAGGCAGCAGAAAAAGTTCCGGTTTTCAGGATTGTTAAGCAAAAGTGAATGTACCGGAAGATTCACCGCAGATTAACCGACGACACAGATTCATAATTCAATCCGATTTATATCTTCTCCGTGCATTGTGTCTGCCAATCTGTGGTGAAGCCCTAAAGTCCTTACTTATACTCTTCCCACGACTTGATCGCTATATCGTCAATGTCCATCGTGCAGAACGCATTGATAAACGCGCTCGCCAGGCGGGCATTAGTGATCAGCGGGATGTTGAGGTCGATGGCGGCACGACGGATCTTGTAACCATTGTCCAGTTCACCGGCAGTCAGATTCTTGGGAATATTGACCACCATGTCGATCTCTTTCTATGCAACATCTCGAGTGCCTGGGGATGTCCCTCTTCACTGGGCCAATAAACACGGGTGTTCTCCACACCATTCTCGGTAAGGAACTTGCTGGAACCTCCTGTCGCGAAAATATCATATCCCTTCTTCTGCAACATACGGGCTGCCTCAAGCATATCCACTTTCTGCTTCGGTGTTCCGGTAGAAAGCAGAATCTTCTTCTTCGGGATGCGATAACCCACGGAAAGCATAGCCTTGAGCACGGCACAGGAAGTATCGCTGCCAATGCAAACCCACTTCACCGGTCGAAGCCATATCCACTCCCAATACAGGGTCGGCTTTCTGAAGGCGGTTGAACGAGAACTGGCTCGCCTTGATCCCGACATAATCGAGTTCGAACAGATTCTTCTCCGGCTTCTCAACAGGCAGGCCGAGCATGACTTTCGTGGCAAGTTCGATAAAATTGATCTTCAATACCTTGCTGACGAAGGGGAACGAACGGCTGGCACGAAGATTACACTCGATCACCTTTATATCATTGTCTTTAGCCAGATACTGAATGTTGAACGGGCCGGAGATATTGAGCGCCTTGGCTATCTCACGACTGATGCGTTTAATGCGACGAACCGTCTCTACATACAACTTCGGCGGAAACTGGATAGTGGCGTCACCGGAATGTACTCCCGCAAACTCAATGTGTTCGGAGATTGCATAAGCGATGATTTCACCGTTCTGTGCCACAGCATCCATCTCCACCTCCTTGGCATGTTCGATGAACTGGCTGACCACTACCGGATGCTTCTTCGATACGTTGGCCAGTTGCAGAAAGCGTTCCAGCTCTTCTTGGTTGGAGCATACGTTCATTGCCGCACCGCTGAGCACATATGACGGACGGACAAGCACAGGGAAACCTACCTTATCGACAAACGAGTTAATGTCCTCAAGTGAAGTAAGGGCACGCCACTCCGGTTGATCCACTCCGATACGGTCGAGCATGGCGGAGAATTTGTCGCGGTCCTCGGCATTGTCAATGCTCTGGGCGGATGTTCCGAGAATGTGGATGTTCTGGGCATCGAGACGCAGGGCGAGATTGTTAGGTATCTGTCCGCCGGTGGAAACAATGACTCCGTGCGGATTCTCCAGTTCAAGGACATCCATCACGCGTTCGAATGTCAGTTCGTCAAAGTAAAGCCGGTCACACATATCATAGTCGGTCGATACGGTTTCGGGATTATAGTTGATCATCACCGAACGCCATCCTTCCTTACGGATCGTATTAAGCGCCTGCACCCCGCACCAGTCGAACTCTACGGAAGAACCGATCCGGTAGGCACCCGAACCGAGAACGACGATAGAACGATGGTCACCCAGGTAAGTGACGTCGTTGGCTGTGCCGCTATAGGTCAGGTAAAGATAATTGGTCTGTGCCGGATATTCGGCAGCCAGCGTATCGATTTGCTTCACCACGGGAACAATGCCCAGGCTCTTACGGTAATTGCGGACATAAAGGCTGCCGTCTTCCATATCGCCTTCGTAGCCGATGGCACGTGCAATCTGGAAATCGGAGAATCCCTGACGCTTGGCTTGCTTGAGCAGGTCGGCAGGCAAGTCGGCTATCTGCTTGTGATTGTTCCCCCACTGATGGAGTTCCTCAGAAGTATTCATGATATTCATCAATTTCTGGAGGAACCACTTGTCGATCTTAGTCAGTTCGTGCACCTGATCGATGGTATATCCGGCACGGAAAGCCTTCGAGATGACAAAGATACGTTTATCGGTCGGTTCGTGCAGTGCTTTGTCGATGTCGGGGATAACGAGTTCCTTGTTTTCCACAAAACCATGCATCCCCTGTCCGATCATTCGCAAGCCCTTCTGAATCGCTTCCTCAAAAGTGCGGCCAATGGCCATTACCTCACCGACGGACTTCATCGAAGAGCCGAGTTCCTTGTCCACACCGTGGAACTTACCGAGGTCCCAACGCGGAATTTTGCAGACTACATAATCAAGTGCCGGCTCAAAGAAGGCACTGGTGGTTTTCGTCACAGAGTTCTTCAGGTCGAACAACCCGTAGCCAAGTCCGAGTTTTGCAGCCACAAAGGCAAGCGGATAACCGGTAGCCTTGGAAGCCAGGGCAGACGAACGGCTCAGGCGGGCATTCACCTCGATCACGCGATAGTCTTCACTTTCGGGGTCGAAAGCATATTGCACGTTACATTCTCCCACAATGCCGATGTGGCGGATGATGCGGATGGCGAGCTCGCGCAGTTTATGATACTCCTTATTGGTCAGGGTTTGTGAAGGAGCTATCACGATAGACTCACCGGTATGGATGCCCAGCGGGTCGAAATTCTCCATATTGCAGACCGTGATACAGTTGTCAAAACGGTCACGCACCACCTCGTACTCCACCTCCTTCCAGCCACGGAGGCTCTTCTCAACCAATACCTGCGGAGAGAAAGAGAAAGCTTTTTCCACGAGTAGGTCCAGTTCTTCTTCATTGTCACAAAAACCCGAACCCAATCCGCCCAGTGCGTAAGCTGCACGGACAATGACCGGATAGCCCAATTCCCGGGCAGCACGACGGGCGTCTTCTGCGTTCTCCACCGCCTCGCTCTTGATGGTCTTCACATCGATCTCGTTCAGCTTGTCGACGAAAAGTTCACGGTCCTCGGTGTCGATAATGGCCTGTACGGGAGTTCCCAGAACTTTCACATTATATTTCTCCAGAATCCCTTCGCGGTAAAGGGCGACCCCGCAGTTCAATGCCGTCTGTCCGCCAAAGGCGAGCATAATGCCTTCGGGACGTTCCTTCCGGATCACCTTCTCCACAAAGTAGGGTGTCACGGGAAGGAAGTATATCTGGTCGGCCACGCCTTCCGATGTCTGCACGGTAGCGATGTTGGGGTTGATCAAGATGGTTTCAATGCCCTCCTCTTTCAGGGCTTTGAGTGCTTGGGAACCGGAATAATCAAATTCACCGGCCTCACCGATCTTCAAGGCACCGGAACCAAGCAGCAGTACTTTCTTTATATTGTTTTCTTTCATTATTATAATGTTTTTGAGTTTGGTTTACCACAGAGTAACACAGAGTTCCACAGAGATTATTTTCTCTTAACATCTTATAAACAAGAAATTAAAACTCTGTGAGACTCCGTGTTACTCTGTGGTAAAACAGATTCGTTTCTATCTCTTTATGCAGAATATACTTTAGAGCAACTTCACGAACTCGTCGAAGAGGAACTCCGTATCCGTGGGTCCGCTGGCTGCTTCCGGATGGAACTGTGCAGAGAACCAGGGATTCGTCTTATGGCGTATTCCTTCGTTAGAGCCATCATTCATATTGATAAACAGCGGTTCCCAGTCGGTGCCAAGTGTATTATTGTCTACCGCATAACCATGATTCTGCGAAGTGATGAAACAACGTTCCGTGCCAACCATGCGTACCGGCTGGTTGTGGCTGCGATGCCCGTATTTCAGCTTGTATATTTTAGCCCCTCCGGCTTTGCTCAGCAACTGGTTACCCATGCAGATACCGAAAATAGGTAACTTGGGATTCTGCATCGCTTTACGGATGTTCTGCACGGCAGCATCACACGTATCCGGATCACCCGGTCCGTTGGAGATGAAGAGTCCGTCGAACTTCAGATGATTGAAATCATAATTCCAGGGTACACGGATCACTTCCACATCCCGGCGAAGCAGGCAACGGATAATGTTCGTCTTCACACCGCAATCCACAAGCACCACTTTCTTCTTGTCCGCCCCCTCGTTATAACGGATCACCTCTTTGCATGAAACCTTGTCTACGTAGTTCACTCCACTGTATACAGCTTCCGGAGCACTCTCCGGTTCATCGTCAAATACGATCCGTCCCATCATCACCCCATGTTCACGCAACACTTTGGTCAGTTCACGGGTATCGATCCCTGTAATGCCCGGCACCTGCTCACGCTTCAGCCAGTCAGCCAGACTCTCAACAGCATTCCAATGACTGTATTCCTGTGAGTAATCGCTTACGATAATAGCTTCGGCATGGATGCGTTCGCTCTCCATAAACGTAGCCAGTCCGTTGGGCTCTATGCTAAAAGGAGGTACACCATAGTTGCCCACCAGCGGATACGTCAGTGTCATCAACTGCCCCGCATACGAAGGGTCGGTCAGACTCTCCGGATAACCGGTCATGGCGGTATTGAACACTACTTCACCTGCCACGGGCTTTTCGTAACCGAACGACTTACCGTGGAAACGGCTCCCGTCGTCAAGGATCAAAGTCACATTCTTCATTCTTATCTTTTCTTTATTTAAGTTCACCTTTCTTTTAAAATTGGTACACCTGCTCGATGTAGTTAATAAATGCTTCATTCAGCAGCTTCACCCCGCCCGGTGTAGGATAGTTGCCACTGAAGTACCAGTCTCCCGTATGATTGGGACACGCCTCGTGCAGCCCCTCGAGCGGCTGGTAGACAATCTGCACTTTCGCTTTCGTTCCTTTCGGCGTCAGCAGTTCCACCATCTTCTCCGAAATCTCCTCATCGGTGAAAGGAGCATAAATATCCTTCACATAGTTTACCATCTGCTCTTTCGGCAGTCCCACCTGATCTTTCGACTTCCGGTAAGCCGATGCGATCACATCTTTCATATCCCGGTCCTTCAGCAATTCAATTGCAGCTTTAAAGGCGATGAATTCGGACATCTTCGCCATATCAATACCGTAATAGTCGGGATAGCGAACTTGCGGAGAAGAAGAGACGATGACTATCTTCTTCGGTCCCAGACGGTCGAGGATACCGATAATACTCTGTTTCAGAGTAGTACCGCGAACAATGCTGTCGTCGATAATCACCAGATTGTCGATACCGGAACGGAGACTGCCGTATGTGATGTCATATACGTGTGCTGCCAAGTCATTCCGGCTATTGCCCTCGGCAATGAAAGTGCGCAGTTTGATATCTTTGATAGCCACTTTCTCCGAACGGATACGGCGGGACAGAATCACTTCCAGTTCATCGTGATCCGGATGATGTCCCAGGCTCGCAATCTGCCGCACCTTCTCTTCATTCAGATAATTGTCCAGCCCCTGAAGCATACCGTAAAATGCCACCTCTGCCGTATTCGGGATGAACGAGAAGACGGTATGGTCGAGGTCATTATCAATCGCTTTCAGGATGTTCGGAACCAGTTTCTCACCCAGTTGTTTTCTCTCCTTGTAAATATCCGCGTCACTGCCTCGCGAGAAGTAGATCCGCTCGAACGAACAGGCTTTCTTCTCCCGTGCCTTATTGATCTGTGCCGTACGCAACTTTCCCTCTTTACTGATCAGGAGGGCCTGTCCCGGCAGTAATTCCCTGATTTCTCCTATCGGAACATTGAGTGCCGTCTGAATCACCGGACGTTCGGAAGCAAGCACCGCAATCTCGTCATCCTGATACCAGAACGCCGGACGAATCCCCCACGGGTCACGCAATGCAAAGCTCTCTCCGCTACCGGTCAGTCCGCACATCACATACCCCCCGTCCCATTCTTTACTCGACGTGCGCAACACGTTGGCAAGGTCGATGTGGTCCTCAATGTAATGCGTCACGCCCATGCCGGTCAGGCCTTCAGCCTCAGCCAGGTTAAAGAGACGTTCCACTTCACGGTCGAGCCTGTGCCCCACTTGTTCCAACATAATATACGTATCGGCATACTTACGGGGATGCTGGCCGATGGCTGTGATACGGGCAAAAATTTCATCCACATTGGTCATGTTGAAGTTGCCGCAAAGGGCAAGATTCTTCGCCCGCCAGTTATTTCTTCTGAGAAACGGATGAACATAAGATATCCCGGATTTTCCGGTAGTCGAGTAACGCAGATGCCCCATATAAGCTTCTCCGGCAAAAGGCAGCGTCCGTTTGGCAAACGCGGCATCGATGCAACTGTTCTTTGCTCAGATCCTTGAAGTTGCTTTGTACTGTCTCAAATATCTCGGTGATGGCACGGAACCCAATGCCCGCTCACGGAACATATACCTCACCCGGATTTACTTCCAGTTTCACACACGCCAGACCGGCACCTTCCTGACCACGGTTATGCTGCTTTTCCATCAGCAGATAGAGGCTTATTCAGCCCGTACATCCACGTTCCGTACTTCTTTTCATAGTACTCCAGCGGTTTAAGCAAACGTATCATGGCAACGCCACATTCATGTTTCAGTTGTTCCATCTATTCTCTATTTAGCAGTTTACGCGAATCAAAATTAAAGGACTTATCGTTTTCCCAAGAGTTCAAACATATCTGCTCCAACTCTTGATTCGTATTATTTATACATGGGTTATCGAACTCCTCCATAGTCACACTCTCTTCCCTCATCGGTCGCTTCATCTTTCCGTCTTGCAACAGTGTGTCAGAAAAACCTCTCTAATTATCAACGAATCAGAGCACTTTAATGTTTCCGGCCTCACAGCACGAGAAGCCGTTATCTTACAAAACTGATGCATCGGGCGGAAGAAGAAGGAATAAACGGGTACCTCTGTATAGGTACTGTTACGGAAGATGTAACTTTGGGATGGAAATTCTTGGAGGATAACGGTGGAGTCTCGATAATGCCGTCAGAAGCAAACACGAACGTTTCGCCTTGCGGCCGATATACATTTAACAGCTGGTTGTCGTTGATGATCGCTACCCCGGCGCTGTCGTATCCGCGATACTTCAGTCGCTTCAGCCCCTTGATAAGGATGGGGTAGGCTTCTCTCTACCAATGTAGCCTACGATTCCACATATTATCCTTTTTTTTTCGCGTGCAAAGATACACAATCTATATGACATAAAGATAAGCTTTCCTATAAATATTTGACATAAACGTACAAAAGTTGTTTTAATACCAAAACGTTAATTAATCTATTATTTCAATCTCAAAAGAAAGAGATTATAATCGTTTAACGATAGAATGGAAGCAACTTACAGATCGAAACAAAAGTAGTTAATTCGCTTACAATCCAGAAACATTCTAGTTTAGATAAGATAATTAGTGTCAAGCAAACCAATCGAATATTCATCATAATGAAATTAAATCTCTATATTTACCGGACATTTTGATAGGACAACCGAGTATTATCATATAATAAAGCTAAACAGAATGAAGAAACGAGAACTTTTAACAGCAAAGTCAAAGCAAAGGGCAGGCAATAGGAACCGCGAGATGGTTCCCGTCCCATCGTGTATGTCATGGCAGCTACATGTATGCCTGCGGTGAAGATAGAGGAATATTTCAGATGAACGGTGAAGTTATTATCATAAAAACATAAATCCTTTAAAACAATTACAATTATGTGTGGAATAGCAGGAATCTTCAATATAAAGATTCAGAGCAGGGAACTCAGGAACAAGGCTCTCCGAATGGCACGCAAAATACGTCACCGCGGGCCCGACTGGAGTGGAATGTATTGTGGCGGAAGTGCCATCCTGGCACACGAGCGTCTTTCCATAGTCGATCCGCAAAGCGGAGGACAGCCTCTTTATTCATCCGACCGGAGGCAAGTACTGGCGGTTAACGGCGAAATCTATAACCACCGTGACATCCGCGCCCAATATGCCGGCCGCTACGAGTTCCGGACCGGGAGTGACTGTGAGGTGATCCTCGCCCTTTACCGCGACAAAGGTATTCATTTCCTTGAAGAGCTGAACGGCATCTTCGCCTTTGCCCTTTATGATGAAGAAAAAGACGAATACCTGATTGCCCGAGACCCCATCGGTGTAATACCTTTATATATAGGAAAGGACGCCGAAGGACATGTCTACTTCGGCAGCGAACTCAAAGCGCTCGAAGGGTTCTGCGACGAGTACGAACCCTTCTTACCCGGACACTACTATCACAGCAAGGAAAGGACGATGAAACGCTGGTACACCCGTGACTGGATGGAATATAAAGAGGAGAACGACAAGCAGGCGGACAGCCGCTCTCCCACCCGGCAGATTCAGGACGCCCTTGAGAATGCCGTACACCGTCAACTGATGTCCGACGTACCTTACGGAGTGCTTCTTTCGGGCGGGCTGGACAGTTCTGTTATCTCTGCCATTGCCAAAAAATATGCCACCAAACGCATTGAAACCGATGGCGCGAGCGATGCATGGTGGCCGCAGCTACACTCCTTTGCCATCGGACTGAAAGGTGCACCGGACCTGATCAAAGCACGTGAAGTAGCCGAATACATCGGTACGGTTCATCATGAAATAAACTACACCCTTCAGGAAGGGCTCGATGCCATCCGGGATGTTATCTATTTCATTGAGACATACGACGTAACTACCGTCCGTGCTTCTACACCGATGTATCTGTTGGCACGTGTCATCAAGTCGATGGGCATCAAGATGGTATTGAGCGGTGAAGGTGCCGACGAGATCTTCGGCGGCTACCTTTATTTCCACAAAGCACCCAATGCCCGTGCCTTTCACGAAGAGACCGTACGCAAACTGTCTAAACTGCATCTATACGATTGTCTTCGCGCCAATAAGAGCCTCGCAGCATGGGGTGTGGAAGGACGTGTCCCTTTCCTCGACAAAGAGTTTCTGGATGTGGCCATGCAACTCGATCCCGAAATAAAAATGGCTCCGGGAAAAGTCATCGAAAAGAAAGTCCTGCGCGAAGCCTTTGCGGATATGCTCCCTTCCGGCATCGCCTGGCGCCAAAAAGAACAGTTCAGTGACGGTGTGGGATATAGTTGGATAGATACGCTGAAAGAGATTACCGCAACGGCTGTCAGTGACGAACAGATGGCACATGCCGCAGAACGTTTTCCCATCCACACCCCTATGAATAAAGAAGAGTATTACTACCGCAGCATCTTCGAAGAGCACTTCCCCAGTGAAAGCGCCGCCCGCAGCGTACCCAGTATCCCCAGTGTAGCCTGTTCGACAGCCGAGGCACTGGCATGGGACACCGCATTCAAGAACCTGAACGATCCCAGCGGACGTGCCGTAAAAGGAGTACACGAAGAAGCATATTAAAAAGGGTGTAGCTCCAACAGGCAAAGGGTGTAGCCATCGGACGTCCTGGGTGTAGCCCCGACAGACGGATGGCTACACCCTGTCCACGGAAGCGTTTCTCCTATTCATACTCCCGTTTTCGGTACACAGGAATGTATTGTAAAGAGATTTAAAAGAATTTTATAGCTTTGTTTAACGCAGATTAGCATCCTTATCCGGCTAAATTGCGTGACTTTTTTATATCTTTGAAGGCGAACCAAAAACTGAAATATATGAAAATTAAAAAACTTCTGTTTGCCTCTGCCCTGCTTTTCTCAGCATACAATGCCTCCGCGCAAACTCAGGTCATTGCCCATCGCGGATTCTGGAAAACCGAAGGTTCTGCGCAAAACAGTATCGCCGCCTTGCTAAAAGCCGACTCCATCGGATGCTACGGTTCGGAGTTTGATGTATGGCTGGCAGCCGATGACCAGTTAGTGGTCAACCATGACCCCACATTTAAAGGGAAAAGGATGGAAAACTCACCTTCCACCGCACTGACAGCCATCAAACTCGATAATGGAGAAAGCCTGCCTACCCTTGCCAAATACTTGAAAGCGGACAACCGCTACACACCCGGTTAATTCTTGAACTGAAAGCACAGCACCCCACTCCGCGAAACGAAAGCCATCGAAAAATCGTTGCCCTGGTCAAAGACATGGGACTGGAGGAACGGATGGAATATATCACCTTCTCCCTGCATGCCACCAAAGAATTTATCCGCTTGGCTCCGGAAGGCACTCCCGTCTACTATCTTGACGGTAATCTGTCACCCAAGGAGCTGAAAGAACTGGGGTGTGCCGGTCCGGACTATCATTACACCGTATTCCGCAAACATCCCGAATGGATTCAGGAATGCCATGATTTGGGCATGAAAGTGAATGCCTGGACCGTGAACAAGACGGATGACATGAAATGGCTGATCGATCGTAAAGTAGATTTCATCACCACCAACGAACCGGTACAGCTGAAAAATCTACTGAAAAAATAAATCTCGGTATCCAATCATTTTTTACATTCTCCCTTGAGTGAGTATCTACCCGCTCAAGGGATTTTTTTTCGGACCCCCGAAAAAGTATGTTTGGGGACATGCCTATAATAATTCAAAACCAAGTCTTCCAATATTTCAAATTAATTATCTACATTTACGGTCATGCAAAAAGATATGGCATTTACAAACAGAACGTACACAACATAAAAAACATCTAAAATGAAAAAAATCCTATTCTTATTAACGATCCTTGTTTCAGTTCCCGCTTTTTCACAAAGCGCCGATGAACGTATAGGAGCTTTTTTAAATCAAGCGGATTGGTTCGGACTTGAAAAAAACTATCCGATACTAAAAGACTCCATGCAGGCGGATTTCCTAAAGCTAATGTCCGAGGCACTGATCGGCTATTACTTCAATCGTCCGGATGAAGCCCTGCAAAGCATCCATAAACTACTGGTCAACCACCAAGCCGAGATTGGCGGTCAAAATGCACTTAACATGGCTATCCTTGCATGTCAGATTGATGGTCTCAAAGGGAATTATGCCACAGCCGCACAAAACTCGCGAAGCATTATGGAACAACTCAAACAGCAAAATGCAGAACAAGGAATGTACAAAAGCCTCGAAGGTATCTGTTATTTCTATGATCAGTTGAAGAACATTCCGGCTCCGGGCATCACATGTCCGCAAGAGGATATCATCATTCCTGTCGATATCGAGAAAGTGAAGTTACCGACAAGCATCGAGCCCAAAGGATGGCGCGGTACGACAATTCTAATACCTGTGACCATTAACGGAAAAACCTATCAATTTATTTTCGATACAGGAGCCGGAACAAGCTACATGTCGCAACGCATGGCTAAAGAAACAGGTGTACGCATTTTAAGTGACTCTTTGAAAATAAATTCCAATTTACCCGGAGCCATGACGGGAAATTTCGGAACTTTGGAGAATATGCAAATCGGGGCATTACTTTCCATAACTCCCTCATCACCATAGCACCCCAATGCGTTTGACAGTATTATGATAGTTGACGCGGTTCTCGGTATGGATTTATCGGCTTATTCGATGAAGTCCGCATTTATCAAAGATAAAAAATCGTTTTCCCAAGAGCTCCACACCTCTCCCATCTTACGGACGTAACTTGATGAAGGTTGACCGTGCACTGAAGTTGAAAGCCCAGGCAAACGGCGAAACACTTATGCTGCATTTCGATACGGGCAACAGCACAGCCGGATTGTTTTATCAGTATTACGAAAAGCATAAGACCGAATTCGAGAGTATCGGCAAAAAAGAAAAAATAACCGGTGGCGGATTCAATCATGTCGTTACAAAAGATATATTACGTTTGCCCTCATTCGATATGGAGATTGGAGATGCAACCGCCCACTTAAAAAATCTCGCAGTGGATATTACCCCCAACGGCATCCCGGCCGAAGATGACGGAAACATCGGCATGGATATGATCAATCAATTTGATTGCGTAACGATCAATCTAAAAGACATGTTCTTAAAACTCGAATAGTGTCTCAATCAGGACTACTGTAAACAGGGGGGCTTCGGACAATGCCGTCAGAAAAGACGAAACAGAGTACCGAAGCCCTCATTATTTCTTCTTTTTCTTTTCGGAATCCCAACAATGAAAATGCAAAATTCATCCTCCACGCCTAACATTCATAAAAATATTTCTATATATTTGTACTTAATTACACTTACATAAATTAAAAATAAAGATGAAAAAGTTATTTGCATTATTATTCATTTCTATGATTTCGGGAATGATAATGGCCCAGATCCCGGAGGTTTCGGGCACTATTGTGTTTAAAAAGGACGGACAGCCCGTCGTTGGAGCATTGGTGAGCGTATTAGGAACAGATATCAGCACCATCACAGACGTCGACGGACGTTTTACTTTAAAAGAAATCCCCGAAAAGGCACAGAGAATACGGGTAAAATACATCGGTATGCAACCCAAAGACGTAAAAATAAGACCCATAATGAATGTTACCCTCGACTTAGAGAAAAAACTGGCATTTTTTATACAAGCCGGGGTTGGAGTCAGCGGATACAATCTTGAAAACAATAACGAAGACATCTATGGAGGCAACAATCATTTATACATCCAGGGCGGAGTCGGATTGAACTATAATTTCTCAACCTATTTTTCATTGCAGCCTTCTGTCAATGTGGTGGCCAAAGGTTGTAAAAACATGGGCAGAAGAGGCTCCGATGGCCAAGGAGAAATCACTGTCGACCCTGTATATCTGGAAATCCCTGTCCTGATAGCCGCCCGCTTCATCATATCGGATTTCGGCCGACTGATTTTCAATGCAGGCCCGTATGCCGCCATCGGAATAGCCGGCAAAGGAAAATACACCGACGAATGGGAAGGAACAAGCATGAAATTCGATCTGTTTAGCGGTGACGAAGCCGTTCTCAAACGGTTCGATGCAGGAGTGCAGGCAGGGTTTGCTTACGAAATCAAACACATCGGTTTCTCGTACACTTTCGGATACGGACTCCTAAAACCATTTAAAGAATGGAATAAAGAATGGGGAGCGACTCCACACAACATCAGCCACAACTTCGGACTTAAATATATATTCTGATACAGTCCGGATAACGTCATAGAAAAAGGAAGCACTTGAGAAAGGGTGTTTCATAACTCACCACAGATTACACAAGACGATTTTAATCTACTGATAACCAATACTATTTATCTGTATAAATCCGTGTAATCTGTGGTGAATACGACTTTTCGACACATCTCCTCTTTTATAAAAAGATCCAATTGACCTGAATCAATCCATCCCTCCCATTACAAAATTCCCCCAAAGGACACAGAACAAAATCGCTTTATTACAGTTTATTAAAATACGAAGTATTCTTATTTCGATCCGGAAGTAAAAACGAGCAAAAGTATTGCAGAATGGAAGACCGGGTAAAATAAATAGATATAAGACATGCTTTTTATAAAAACAAAAGTCAAAAAGACATATCTTTGTGCGGTAACAATACAAAAGGATACATAAATCAATCAATATTGATAAAAATGGCAAGAGCGATTCAATTCACCAAGATGCATGGAACAGGGAATGATTACATCTATGTAAATACTCTCAGATTTCCAATCGCCCGTCCTGAAAAGGCAGCCATCGAATGGAGTGCTTATCATACGGGAATCGGGAGTGACGGACTTGTGTTGATCGGACACTCGGATAAAGCGGATTTCAGTATGCGCATATTCAATGCCGACGGTTCGGAGGCCATGATGTGTGGCAATGCAAGCCGATGCATCGGCAAATATCTCTATGAATACGGACTGACCTACAAAAACGTTATCACACTGGACACCCTCTCGGGCATCAAAATATTGGAACTACACCTTGAAGGACGGACCGTGGAAACTGTAACGGTCGACATGGGGGTACCACTGGAAACCGGTACGATTGACTTCGATGGCGAATTTCCGTTCCTTTCTACCCAAGTGTCAATGGGCAACCCGCATCTCGTCACTTTTGTGGACGACCTCCGAACCGTCAATCTTTCGGAGATGGGACCGAAGCTGGAAAAACATCCTCTGTTCCCCGACCGTACAAATGTAGAGTTTGCCCAGATAACGGGAGAGAATACAATCCGGATGCGGGTTTGGGAAAGAGGATCGGGCATCACACAAGCCTGCGGGACAGGTGCCTGCGCTACAGCCGTAGCCGCACACCTCACGGGACGGACGGGGCGAACCGTAAACGTAGTAATGGACGGAGGCACACTGACCATAGAATGGGACGAAGCAACAGGCCATATATCTATGACCGGACCGGCCGTAAAAGTTTTCGATGGAACCATAGAACTGAGAGAATAGTTACCCATAAAATCAGGTATCAACCCAACTGAAAAGCTAAAACAAGAACAATATGGCATTAGTAAACGAACATTTTTTGAAATTACCGGGAAGCTATCTGTTCTCGGACATAGCAAAGAAAGTCAATACTTTTAAAATAACGCACCCGAAGCGGGACATCATCCGGCTGGGGATCGGTGACGTGACCCGTCCCCTACCCAAAGCCTGTATCGAAGCCATGCACAAGGCAGTTGAAGAGATGACATCGGCCGAAACTTTCCGCGGATACGGCCCCGAACAAGGATATGACTTCCTGATCGAAGCCATCATCAAAAACGATTATGCTCCGCGCGGCATACATCTTTCACCTACAGAGGTATTTGTCAACGACGGTGCCAAAAGCGATACGGGCAATATCGGAGATATCCTCCGGCACGATAACAGCGTAGGTGTCACAGACCCCATTTATCCGGTCTACATTGACAGTAACGTCATGTGCGGACGTGCCGGAGTATTGGACACCGAAAGCGGAAAGTGGAGCAACGTCACTTATATGCCCTGCACTGCCGAAAATCATTTTATTCCGGCCATTCCGGAGAAGCGTATCGACATTGTATACCTCTGCTACCCCAACAACCCGACCGGTACGACGCTGACAAAGGCGGAACTGAAGAAATGGGTGGATTACGCATTGGCCAACGACACCCTGATTTTGTTTGATGCAGCCTATGAAGCTTACATCCGGGAACCGGACATCCCCCACTCCATCTACGAAATAAAAGGGGCCAAGAAATGTGCCATCGAATTTCGCAGTTTCTCAAAAACAGCAGGCTTCACAGGAGTGCGTTGCGGATATACCGTCGTACCGAAAGAGCTGACAGCAGCCACACTCGAAGGAGAACGCATCCCCCTGAACCGGTTGTGGAACCGCCGGCAATGCACCAAATTCAACGGTACGTCGTACATTACGCAACGTGCGGCAGAAGCGATCTACACTCCTGAGGGAAAAGAACAGATTCAGGAAACAATCAATTACTACATGACCAATGCCCGGATCATGAAAGAGGGCCTGGAATCTACCGGCCTGAAAGTGTACGGAGGGGTGAACGCACCCTATTTATGGGTAAAACTCCAAACGGAACAAGCTCGTGGCGCTTCTTTGACCAGATGCTATACGAAGCCAACGTAGTAGGAACTCCGGGAGTCGGATTCGGCCCCAGTGGAGAAGGATACATCCGCCTGACAGCATTTGGCGAGCGGGATGATTGTATCGAAGCGATGCGACGCATCAAGAACCGACTGTAATGACAGACAGTCATGTCACCACAGATTACACGGATTTTCACAGATTAATAATTTATTTCATTGAAAATCAGATTAAAGCATCTGTGTTAATCTGTGTAATCTGTGGTGAATACTTGCCCCATCTTTCTTCTATTATTCGATAATCTCCGCATCCTCAATCTCTCCTTTCAGGGAGTCTTGGGACGACGGCGGGCAAACTTGAACCAGTTGATCAGCTCGGAGACGGCATAAACCAAACTACTGACACCGATAATCATAAAGGCCGTATTACGTGCTCCGGTAGGATTAAACAGGGCTACGATACCCGCTATCAGGATCAAGACCGGTATCACATAGAAACCTCCCGGAACGGGCGTCCAACGACGTGCCATCGAAAGAGAGGCAATCTGCTGCACACCTCCCATAATCAGGATAAAGCCCAACAGGAACATCAGTACGTCGGCAAAGAACCCCGGCATCGTGACCAGCCAAAGTCCGAATAGCAGACTGCCCACTCCCTCGATGGGGAAACGGCGGGACACACCGGTTCCGGCTTTGTTCCGAAATAGCCGATCAGCACAATAAATCCCGGAATCAGGAACAGGACGCCGATGGTTATGACAATATAGTTAATTGCCGCATCCGGCCAGAGTACCAGTACCAGACCGATGACAAGCGCACAAATAGTGCGGATAAGAGAATAATTCATTGATTTCATATCTTACATTTTTAACGGATATCCCGCATACATTCTGCGAATATACGTGTTTCTGTCTACATATAAAAGAACAAATGAATTTTGTAATAAGTTCATAGCAAGATTGTAATATCTATTACATCATGCAAGCGTACTTTTGCAAAAAATAAGTAAACTCTTATCCGAATGAAATCAGACGAAGCGAAACGTAAAAGCTTTATGTAGAACGGGACATCAGTTGGATGTATTTCAATCAACGCATTTTGCTTGAAGCTGCCCGCCCGGAAGTTCCGTTACTGGAACAACTTACCTTTCTGGGCATTTACTCTAACAATTTAGACGAGTTCTTCCGCGTTCGCGTAGCTACACTGAACCGCATTGTAGAGTACGATGACAAGAACATCCGTGAAGAGCGACACGGCCGCACGCACCTTGAAACAGATCGGAAAGCTGCACAATCAATACTACCGGCAGTTTGAAGAAACGTTCGCTTCGATCATGGAGAAGTTAAAGCAAGAAAACATCCACGTCATCAAAGATACCGAACTGACACCGGAACAGGAACACTTCATCACTTCACTCTACCGGAACCGGCTGAATGGGTCTACCAATCCGCTCTTTCTTACTAAAACGTCCCGTCATACGGACGACCAGACCGATGAAGACATCTACCTTGCCATCCGCCTGTTGCGCAAAGACAGTGAGGGAAAAGTGAAAATGAAAGATTATGCCGTCATCGGGCTCCCCACCGCCGAGTTCGGACGCTTCATCCGCCTGCCGGATTCGGAAGGCAAAACCTATCTGATGTTTCTGGACGACGTTATCCGCTACTGCTTGCCGATGATCTTCATAGGCATGAATTATACGGACTATGAAGCTTACACTTCAAGTTCACCAAAGACGCCGAAATGGAGATAGACAGTGATCTGCGTACAGGTGTGCTCCAAAAATATCGAAGGGGATCAAAAGCCGGAAACGGGCGAACCGATCCGTTTCGTCTATGACAAAGAGATGCCGAAAGATCTGCTGCGAAAGCTGACCGACCGCCTCAACGTGGATAAAACGACACCCGTGTAGCAGGCGGGCGCTATCATAACTTCAAAGACCTGATGAAGTTTCCCGACTGCGGACGGTCCGACCTGAAATATCCTGCCTGGCCTCCGTCTTCAAACAGGAACTGAACGGGACGGAAAGTATCCTGAGACTGATCAGGAAACAGGACCGGTCGCTGCATTACCCCTATCAATCGTTCGATACCGTGATCCGTGTATTGCGCGAGGCAGCCATCAGCAAAGAAGTGAAAAGCATCAAGATGACTCTCTATCGCCTGGCCAAAGACTCGAAGGTAGTGAAAGCTCTGATCTGCGCCGCACAAAACGGAAAAAAAGTAACGGTTATCATCGAATTGCTCGCCCGTTTCGACGAAGCGTCCAACATCAGCTGGAGCAAACGCATGCAAGAGGCAGGAATCAAAGTGATATTCGGAGTGGAAGGTCTGAAAATCCACTCCAAGCTGGTACATATCGGAACACGGTTTGGCGACCTGGCCTGTATCAGCACCGGAAATTTTCATGAAGGAAACGCACGGATGTATACCGATTTCACCATCATGACAGCACATCGCTCCATTGTGAGGGAAGTAGACCGGGTATTCGACTTCATAGAGAAGCCCTACCTCCCGGTGAACTTCAAGGAACTGCTCGTGTCGCCCAACGATATGCGCAAACGGCTGACAGCCCTGATCAACCAAGAAATCAAGAACAAGCGACAGGGAAAAGAGGCATACATCCTTGCCAAAGTGAACCATATTACCGACCGGATACTGATACAGAAACTCTACGAAGCTTCGACAGCCGGTGTACAAACAGACCTGGTGGTCCGGGGCAACTGCTCCCTGGTGACCGGCATCCCGGGAGTCAGCGACAACATCCGGATCAACGGCATCATCGACCGTTATCTGGAACATCCGCGCATCTTCATCTTCGCCAATGGAGGGGAAGAAAATACTATATAGGATCGGCCGACTGGATGCCCCGCAATCTGACAACCGCATCGAAGTGCTTTACGCCTGTATACGACAAAGTGATACAAGCAGAACTGAAACGTGGTCTGCTACGGACTTCGCGACACAGCCAAAGGGCGAATCGTGGACGGAAGCGCGAGAACAAGACTTGGGAAAACAGCGATGCACCTTTCCGCTCGCAGGAAGAATTATACAAATACTATAAAGAATCAGAATGAAAAGGTAAACTATGCCGCCATCGACATTGCTCCAATGCCGTGCGCTACTGATAAAGAGTGTAAATGAAGAGGGTTCGCCCGAGGGTTTGTTGAGGAAAGTCCAACTGATACGCATTCCTCCGGTGGGCGAGGACGCTTTCACCACCGGAGAAATATCAGAAGGGAAAGCAGAAAACTGATCCGGCTGATGAAAGCCTACAAGCAACTGATGAAAATATTCGAAGTTTCGGATTACCGTGCCTGCGCCACATCTGCCATGCGCGATGCACGCAACGGAAAAGAAATCACGCGCAAGATAGAAAAGAAAACCGGTATCCGTGTCGAAATCATCGACGGTCAGGAAGAAGCGCATATCGTCTACGATAACCACATCGAACAGCTTTTTGCTTCGGGCCAGAATTATCTGTATGTCGATGTCGGCGGCGGCAGCACAGAAATCAATCTGATCTGTGACTCCGAACTCAAAAGTTCACGCTCCTACAACATCGGAACCGTGCGCATGCTCAGCTAGGCATGGTGAAAAACGAAGAAAAAGAGCAAATGCGAACCGACCTCCAGGCATTGCCGAATATGCTCCCATACAGATCATAGGATCGGGAGGCAATATCAATAAGCTTTTCCGGCTGGCGGACAAAAGGATAAGAAACAGTCTTTCCTCCCGATTGAATCGTTGAAGGAAATCTGCGAAACCTTGAAAGCGCTATCAAAAGAAGAACGGATCAAGCAGTTCAAACTGAAACCCGACCGGGCGGATGTAATTGTTCCGGCAGCGGAAATTTTCTGGAAGTGGCAAAACAAGTAAATGCAACGGGGATCACAGTCCCGACAATCGGACTGTCGGACGGTATCATCGACAGCCTCTATACCAAGAATATGCGCATGGAAACGGACGCTAAATAAAGGGTCACCACAGATTACACGGACAGATTAATAATTTATATTCATCGGGAATTAAATAATCTGTGTTAATCTGTGTAATCTGTGAAATACAAAAGCCTATAGCGAGCTTTCAGTATTTCCTTCAACCGCTCCGGTGACATCTTCATTCTCGCCATATCTCACGCCACGTTCATTGAAGCGGCGTTCTATTTCGTCAATTGTTTCCATGCCGATGCCCTCTTCACTTAAGCGGGTGGTCAATCCCAGTGAACGGAAAAATTCTTCGGTGCGCATGGATAGCTTCATCGATGCGTTCGTCACGGCTTCCGGACGTAATGCCCAGCACCCTCTCCATATTGCAGAATCTTGTCACCTTTGCTTTACGGAGCACACGCAACGTACCGGGAAGACAATGACCAGTGTGTCCGTGGGTCCATGCAACGCAGTCAGTTCATGCCCGATCATGTGTGTAGCCCAATCCTGAGATACTCCCATGGCGATAAAGCCGTTCAGTGCCATAGTGGCCGACAGCATAAAATCGGACATCAACTGATAATCGTGCTGATTCTCACGGATCTTGGGAGCTATTTCCATCAAGGTCTGCAAAATGCCTTCGCCCAACGGTCCATTACCCGGCTCTGTCCCGGAGTAGTCATATATTGCTCCATCACATGCACAAACGTATCGGCAATTCCAAAGCCACCTGATGGGGGCAAAGTAAACGTCACTTCCGGATCGAGGATAGAGAACAGAGGATAATTGGAATAGAAAGGATATTTTCTTTGGTTTCATGGCGCGAAATCACGGCTCCGCTATTCATCTCCGATCCTGTGGCAGGCAGGGTAAGAACAGTGGCAAGAGGGACGGTGTGGGTCACCGGACGCCCGGCAAGTACCAGATCCCAGGCGTCGCCGTCATACAGCAGTCCGGCGGAAATCAGCTTGGTGCCATCAATGACCGATCCTCCTCCTACTGCAAGCAGATAGTCCACCTTTTCCTCCTTTCCGGAGGATGGCCTTACGCAAGGTCTCGATGGAAGGGTTGGGTTCAATTCCCCAAACTCTACAGTGAAATGATTCTTCAGTGCTTCTTTCACCTGGTCATTATACCCATTCTTTTTCCTACCACCACCGAAGGTAATCATCACCGTTTGTCCGCCGGTATTTCTTCACTCAAGCGACTGATCATCCCGCGTCCATGATCAGTTTACGGGATCTGAAAAATAAAATTATCCATAGGTTATTACTTTATATCGTCATTTGTACAGATTCAATCTGATACAAAAATAATCGCTTCTTTCCAGAAAACAAAAGATTCGCAAGGTATTCCATACGGAAAAAGACTTAAGCGTTTCCCGCAAAAGACTTAAACGTTTTGAAAACAGCTTAAACGTTTCACCGAAAAGACAGTGTTTAGTATGAAGATTCAAGTCTTTATTTACAGGCAGCCAGGCATTGATATCTTCGGCAAAAGCCAGTAAAAGCAGCAATAGGATGAATATGACAACGGCAATCGCAATTAAAACTTTTTCTTTGTTTTCATAATGTTGGTTTTAAATAAATTATATCTGAGAAACAATATAAATAACAAAATGTTTAAAAGAGAGTCCTTTTCAAACGATCAACAATTCTTCCTTACATCATCTTTACATGCAGTAATGCATCTGTTAGAGCCAAAAGTCCAAGGGCCATTCATATATTGAATGGAGAAGAAAGATAAAAAGACAGCGATAACAGCTAATAATCAAATAGTTACAAATAACAACCAACAAAGCAGTGGACTAAAAAGCAGAAGGTGAACAGTAAAAAGAATACGATTTAAAGTACATGTATAATATAATATATTTTACATTTTTCAAAAAATAAAGCGAAGTGTCCCCATGACTCATAAAAGTTTCTTTTCACAACACACTAACTTCCTTTAGGGGGGTAGACTGGCACATAGAGTGGCCCTTGGACTTTTGGCCCTTGATTTTAATTTCAAAAAAGAATTAACCATCTAATAATTAATAAATTAAACTTAAAAAGAAGCCAAAACAATGTGGTCACGAATAGCTAAACGAACAACCACTACAGATGGGTGTACAAAGAGCAAAAATACATACAATAGACACTTTAAAAACAATTCGTTTTTGGGGGACAAAACAAAAAATAAAAAGGAGGGCAATAAAAAAAAGAAAGATTTTATTTGTTATTCCAAACAAAGTATCTATATTTGCCCCCGTTAAATAACAATTAGCAATGATGACAATGCAAGTAAATACATATTGGTGGTGGCGCCCGTTACAATCCGACGTCAAAAGGAGCAATATGTATATACCTCATTAAGATATAACAAAATTTAGAAAGAGCCCTGTCGCAACCTGCGACGGGGCTCTTTTTTTTAACCCCAAATACAAATAACAAATAAATATAGGATTATGAAAAGTTTTTTAGTTGATCAGGATGGCTATTACGGAGAATTTGGAGGTGCTTATGTACCTGAAATCCTCCACAAGTGTGTAGAAGAGTTGCAGAATACTTATCTCGACGTAATAGAGAGCGAGGACTTCAAGAAAGAGTTCGACCAATTGTTGCGTGACTACGTAGGACGCCCTTCCCCACTCTATCCGGCCCCTGTCAGAGAAGTACGGTTGCAAGATGTATCTGAAACGGGAAGACCTGAATCACACGGGTGCCCATAAAATCAATAACACCATCGGACAAATTCTACTGGCAAGACGCATGGGTAAGAAACGTATCATTGCAGAGACCGGTGCCGGACAGCACGGGGTGGCAACAGCCACAGTCTGTGCCCTGATGAACATGGAGTGCATCGTATACATGGGCAAAACGGATGTAGAACGCCAGCACATCAATGTAGAAAAGATGAAAATGCTGGGAGCGACAGTGGTTCCGGTCACTTCGGGCAACATGACTCTGAAAGATGCCACGAACGAAGCCATCCGAGACTGGTGCTGCCATCCCTCGGATACGTATTACCACGGTGCGCCTATCAGGACATGGTGGCCCGTTTGCAGTCGGTCATCAGCGAAGAGATAAAAAAACAGCTTCAGGAGAAAGAAGGACGTGACTATCCGGACTATCTGATTGCCTGCGTGGGCGGAGGAAGCAACGCTGCCGGAACCATCTATCATTATATCGACGACGAACGGGTACGGATCGTATTGGCCGAAGCCGGCGGCAAGGGAATTGAAACCGGGATGACGGCAGCCACCATCCAACTCGGAAAAATGGGGATCATTCATGGGGCACGTACGTTTGTGATCCAAAACGAAGACGGACAGATTGAGGAACCTTATTCCATCTCCGCCGGACTGGACTATCCCGGTATCGGCCCGATGCACGCCAACCTGGCAGACAAAAAACGGGCAATGGTACTGGCTGTCAATGATGACGAAGCCATCCGTGCCGCTTACGAGTTGACCCGGCTGGAAGGAATCATTCCTGCCCTGGAATCGGCCCACGCATTGGGAGCCTTGGAAAAAATAACTTTCAAGCCGGAGGATGTAGTCGTACTGACGGTATCGGGACGGGGAGATAAAGATATAGAAACTTATCTGGGATAAATCATTTCACCACAGATTACACAGATTAACACAGATTTTTAAACTCTCGTTTGTGGAATATCAAAAAAACTCTCTGTGAAACTCGGTGTTACTCTGTGGTGAATCCAAAATCAAATTAAAAAGAAATGAAATTATGAATGCCTTCAATTATACCACCCATAGCAAGCAAGTCCTGGGCGACCTGCACACTCCGGTAAGCATTTACCTCAAAGTACGTGATATGTATCCGCAATCCGCATTAATGGAAAGCTCGGACTACCATGCCGGAGAAAACTCTCTCTCGTTCATCGCCCTCTGCCCATTGGCAAGCATCGGCATCAACAGTGGAATCGTAACCACTACTTACCCCGACAATACCCGCCGGGAAGAACCGCTCAGCCAATCGTTCCGGGTAGAAAATGCGCTCAACCGCTTTATCAACCGGTTCCATGTGGAAGGAGACGACAAGAAATTCTGCGGGCTATACGGCTACACCACGTTCAATGCCGTGAAGTATTTTGAACACATCCCCGTGAAAGAAAGTCATGACGAACAGAATGACGCTCCCGACTTACTATACATATTATATAAGTATATCATCGTCTTCAATCACTTTAAGAATGAGCTCACTCTGGTAGAGATGCTGGCTGAAGGAGAAGAAAGCAATTTGTCACAACTGGAATCGGCCATTGAAAACCGTAACTATGCTTCATACAATTTCTCTGTGACCGGCCCTGTCACCAGCACCATCACCGACGAAGAACACAAGGCAAACGTACGCAAAGGCATCGCCCATTGCCTGCGGGGAGATGTCTTCCAGATTGTGCTTTCCAGACGGTTTATCCAACCTTATGCGGGTGACGACTTCAAAGTGTATCGTGCTTTGCGAAGCATCAACCCCTCTCCCTACCTGTTCTATTTCGATTTCGGCGGCTACCGCATCTTCGGCTCGTCACCCGAAACGCATTGCAAAGTGGAAAGCGGACAGGCGTATATCGACCCGATTGCCGGCACCACACGCCGCACGGGAGACACCATCAAAGACAAGGAACTGACGGAAGCTCTTTTGGCTGATCCGAAAGAAAACGCAGAACATGTAATGCTGGTGGACCTGGCACGCAACGATCTCAGCCGGAATTGCCACGACGTACGGGTAGTATTCTACAAAGAACCCCAATACTACAGCCATGTCATCCATCTGGTGAGCCGCGTCAGCGGTGCCCTGAACAACGGAGCAAATCCGCTCAAGACCTTTATCGACACTTTCCCTGCCGGAACCCTGAGCGGTGCACCCAAGGTACGTGCCATGCAGCTTATCAGCGAAATAGAACCTCACAACCGCGGAGCCTACGGAGGTTGTATCGGCTTCATCGGCCTGAACGGAGAATTGAACCAGGCGATAACGATCCGCACTTTCGTAAGCCGCAACAACGAATTGTGGTTCCAGGCCGGAGGCGGTATCGTAGCACGCAGTCAGGACGAATACGAACTGCAAGAAGTCAATAATAAACTGGGGGCCCTGAAAAAGGCAATAGACCTGGCCGTAAAACTAAAAAACTGAAGTAAAATGAATAGGTTCACCACAGAGTAACACAGAGTTCCACAGAGTTTTAATCTCTTGTTTATAGGATGTTTACGAGAAAATATCTTCTCTGTGAAACTCTGTGTCACTCTGTGGTGAATCCCCCAAACAATTTCAAAACAATGAACAACGAGATAAATACCCTTAACAGACAGAAAGGAGCGATTCTCCTTCTGGACAATTATGACTCTTTCACCTATAACCTGCTGCATGTGGTAAAAGAACAGGGAGTGACCGACATTGAAGTATTCCGCAATGACGAGATAACACTGGACGAGGTGGAACGTTTCGATAAGATCATCCTCTCGCCGGGACCGGGCATACCGGAAGAAGCCGGACTGTTACTGCCCATCATCCGGAAATATGCGGCAACCAAAAGTATCCTGGGAGTTTGTCTGGGCCATCAGGCCATCGGCGAAGCATTCGGAGCCACACTCGAAAATCTGACGGAAGTATATCACGGGGTTCAGACTCCGGTCAGCATATTGAAAGAAGATATCCTCTTCAGGGGATTGGGACGTGAAATTCCCGTAGGACGCTATCACTCCTGGGTGGTGAGCCGCAAGGATTTCCCCGGATGCCTGGAGATCACGGCCGAAAGCCGGGAGGGACAAATCATGGCATTACGGCACCGGACGTACGACGTACATGGCATTCAGTTTCATCCCGAATCGGTGCTGACTCCACAGGGAAAAGAGATAATCAAGAACTTCTTAAACAACCGATAAGCGCGCCTTATGACCGCGCATGCGTAACATTGAAAAAACAAACTATATGAAACAGATTTTATACAAATTATTCGAACATCAATATCTGGGTCGCGACGAAGCCCGCACCATATTGCAGAACATTGCACAAGGCAAATACAATGATGCACAGGTGGCCTCGCTGATCACCGTCTTCCTGATGCGTAACATCTCGGTAGAGGAACTTTGCGGATTTCGTGACGCACTGCTTGAAATGCGGGTCCCGGTAGATTTGAGTGAGTTTGCCCCAATAGACATTGTGGGAACCGGAGGGGACGGCAAGAATACCTTCAACATCTCCACCGCGGCTTGCTTCACAGTAGCCGGTGCCGGATTTCCGGTAGTCAAACATGGGAATTACGGTGCCACTTCCGTCAGCGGAGCCAGCAACGTGATGGAACAGCACGAAGTAAAGTTCACCGACCATACAGACCGCCTGCGCCGCTCGATGGAGAAGTGTAACATCGCTTATCTGCATGCACCTCTGTTCAACCCGGCTCTGAAAGCGGTGGCACCGATACGCAAAGCATTGGCCGTACGCACGTTCTTCAATATGCTGGGCCCGTTGGTAAACCCTGTCATCCCCACCTATCAACTGCTCGGAGTATACAACCTCCCGCTGCTCCGCCTGTATACCTATACCTATCAGGAAAGCGCTACCCGCTTTGCGGTAGTACATAGCCTGGACGGATATGACGAAATCTCTCTGACCGACGAATTTAAAGTGGCGACATGTGGAAACGAGAAAATCTACACTCCGGAGAGCCTGGGCTTCAACCGCTGTCGGGAATCCGAACTCGACGGTGGAAATACCCCGGAAGATGCCGCAAGAATATTTGACGCCGTAATGGAGGGAACAGCCACCGAAGCACAGAAGAATGTGGTGATCGTCAATGCGGCCTTTGCCATCCGGGTGATTTGTCCGGAGAAACCGATAGAAGAATGTATCGCCCTGGCACGGGAATCACTGGAAAGCGGCAAGGCACGGGAGACTTTAAAGAAATTTGTCGAACTAAACGGATAGAAAAGCTATCACCCATCAAAGAAACATGAAAGATATATTATCTGAAATCATTGCCAATAAACGTTTTGAGATCGACCTGCAGAAACAGGCCATCCCATCGGAACAGCTTCAGGAGAAGTTATCTGACGAGGTACAGCCGGGCTACTCCATGAAGCAGGCACTGGCCTCTTCGGCTACCGGTATCATTGCCGAGTTCAAACGCCGGTCTCCGTCCAAAGGCTGGATCTATGAAAATGCATGTCCGGAACAAGTCGTGCCGGACTATATAGCCGCCGGTGCTTCGGCGCTTTCTATACTCACGGATGAAAAATTCTTCGGAGGAAGCCTGAAGGATATTCGCACAGCACGCCCTTTGGTGAATATCCCGATCCTGCGCAAAGATTTTATAATCGATGAATATCAACTGTTCCAGGCCAAAATTGTGGGAGCCGACGCCATATTGCTGATAGCTGCCGCACTGGAGGCCGATCAATGTCATGCGCTTGCCGCAAAAGCCCATGAATTGGGACTGGAAGTCTTGCTAGAGATTCATACTGCCGAAGAACTGCCATTTATAAATAAGGAGATAGACATGGTAGGTATCAATAACCGCAACCTGGGCACTTTCTTCACAGATGTAGAGAATTCTTTCCGGTTAGCCGGACAGTTGCCTCAGGATGCGCTGTTGGTATCGGAAAGCGGCATCTCGGATCCGGAAACAGTGAAACGCCTGCGTAAAGCCGGGTTCCGGGGATTCCTGATCGGAGAAACGTTTATGAAAACCCAACAGCCCGGACAGAAATTAAAAGAATTTATAAACGACCTGAATTCACCACAGAGTGACACAGAGTCTCACTGAGAATTTTTCAAAGAAAACATTTATAATAAAAAATAAAACTCAGTGAGACTCAGTGTCACTCTGTGGTGAACCAACTTTAAACCCAAAATGATGAACGACAAATTAATAAAGTCTGCGGGATGCGCGAAGCTGAAAATATTCGTGAGGTAGAGCAACTAAAGGTGGACATGATAGGCTTTATCTTCTATCCGAAATCTCCCCGTTGCCTCTACGAACTTCCTGCCTACATGCCGGTCAAAGCAAAGCGTGTCGGTGTCTTTGTCAACGAAGACAAAAGGAGATCGAAATATTTGCCGACCGTTTCAGCCTGGATTATATCCAGCTGCATGGTAATGAATCGCCGGAATACTGTCATTCGCTCCGGGCTACCGGACTGCGGCTGATCAAAGCGTTCTCCATTGCCCGAAGAAAAGACTTTGAAAACATCGGAACTTACGAAGAGTCCTGCGACTATTTCCTGTTCGACACCAAATGCGAACAACATGGCGGCAGGAAATCAGTTCGACTGGAGCATGTTAAACAGTTATAAAGGGAAAAACCTTTTCTGCTTAGTGGAGGCATCAATCCATACAGTCCGCCTACACTGAAAGAGTTGCGCCATCCACAACTGGCAGGCTTCGATCTGAACAGCCGTTTCGAAACAAAACCGGGATTGAAAGATGTGGAAAGACTCAGGCACTTTCTGGAGGAACTGAGGAAATAACCCGCATCTGCACCAACCCTATATTCACATAAGACAGTAACAGATAAAAATAAAAGTATATGAACAGAATAAACCAACTTTTCGACAGCAATCCCAGAGATTTGCTATCCATCTATTTTTGTGCCGGCTATCCTACTCTCGAAGGGACAACCGAAGTAATCCGTACTCTTGAAAAACATGGAGTGAACATGATTGAAATCGGTATTCCTTTCAGCGATCCGATGGCTGACGGTATGGTGATTCAGAATGCCGCCACGCAGGCCCTCCGCAACGGAATGTCACTCAGACTATTGTTTGAACAACTGCACGACATCCGTCGGGATGTAAAAATCCCATTAATCCTGATGGGATATCTCAACCCGATCATGCAGTTCGGCTTTGACAACTTCTGCCGGCAATGCGCCGAATGCGGCATTGACGGAGTCATCATTCCCGACCTTCCTTTCAAAGACTATCAGGAACACTTCCGCACCATTGCAGAGCGGTATGACGTGAAGGTAATCATGCTTATCACCCCTGAAACAAGTGAAGAACGCGTACGCGAGATTGATGAACACACCGACGGATTCATTTATATGGTTTCATCGGCTGCCACCACAGGAGCTCAACAAGACTTTGACGGGCAAAAACGTGCTTACTTTAAAAAGATCGAAAAAATGAATCTTCGTAATCCCCGGATGGTCGGTTTCGGTATCAGCAACGAGGCTACCTTCCGTGCCGCTTGCGAAAATGCCTCGGGAGCCATCATCGGCAGCCGTTTTGTCACTCTGCTCCATGAAGAGAAGAACCCGGAGAAAGCAATCACACGCTTAAAAGCTATTTTGAATTTATCATCCAATGATTTGAGATAAATCAATCCCCCAAAAAGATGTATCCACCACAGAAGCTCACACAGATTTGCACAGATTAATTTCATTAGTTATCCATAGACTAGCCACACAATATGGAATTCTGTGTGAACTTCTGTGGTGAATGCTCCCCCCTCCCCGCCGTTCATCATCGAAAACCGTTTGTCATTGAAAGTTTATTGTTTTTCATTCGCCGTTCATCACTTAAAATTGTTATCTTTGTCGGGAAAATAGCAAAAATGACACAGATATGAAAGCAGATTACCCCTCCGTACTACTTATTTATACGGGTGGAACTATCGGAATGATAGAAAACCCAGAAACCGGTGCTCTGGAAAATTTTAATTTCGACCATCTACTAAAACACGTACCCGAACTAAAAAGATTCAATTATCGTATCTCTTCTTACCAGTTTGATCCCCCCATCGACTCCTCGGATATGGAACCGGCATTTTGGGCCAAACTGGTTGAAATAATAAACTACAACTACGATTCTTTTGACGGCTTTGTGATCCTGCACGGCACCGACACAATGGCCTATACAGCTTCTGCTCTCAGTTTCATGCTCGAGAATCTGAGTAAACCCGTCATCCTGACCGGCTCTCAGCTCCCGATCGGTACGCTGCGGACGGACGGTAAGGAAAACCTGATTACAGCCATTGAAATCGCGGCAGCCAAAAATCCGGACGGTACGGCCATCGTTCCCGAGGTCTGCATCTTTTTTGAAAACCATCTGATGCGGGGCAATCGCACGACTAAAATCAATGCTGAAAACTTTAACGCTTTCCGTTCATTCAACTATCCGCCACTGGCCCGGGTAGGTATACATATTAAATATGAACCCAACCTGATTCGCAAACCGGATTTGAGCAAGCCCCTGAAACCACACTATCTATTCGATACCAATGTAGTAATACTCACGCTTTTCCCCGGAATACAAGAGGGCATTGTTTCGGCACTGCTTCATGTACCGGGACTCAAAGCAGTGGTACTCAAAACTTTCGGATCGGGGAATGCTCCCCAAAAGGAGTGGTTCATCAGAGAACTGAAAGATGCCACCGACCGGGGAATCATCATCGTCAACATCACCCAATGCGCTTCCGGCGCCGTCGAAATGGAACGTTACGGAACAGGAATCCAATTACTACAGGCAGGGGTGATCAGCGGCTATGACAGCACGCCGGAATGTGCAGTGACCAAATTGATGTTCCTCTTAGGACACGGACTCGATAATAAAGAGATCAGATACAAGATGAACTCTTGCCTGATCGGTGAAATAACTAAAAGGGTCGAATAAAAAATGTTTTATTGATCGCTTCCACACAACAATAACCTGTTTGAATTCCGCTTTTCCGTCTCAGGGGAGTGAAAGGGCTCTTTTCAAAGCATGCCCCTCCCCTTGATAAATTTTGTTAATTGAGTTATAGATAGTTATTAACTAAACCATATACCTCAATTTATAGTTGTATATTTGTATTGCATATTTGCAAATATTGAGCAAAACAAACAGGTATGAAAACATCAATTAACAAACTATGTATTGCTGCGTCGATACTGGTTACGGCTGCGGGCATATCCGCTTGTGTAGACGACAACAAAACTCTCTATGATCCGGAGTATAAGACTCCTAATCCGATGGAGGAAATCAGTGCACCGACCGGATTTGACTGGTCGTCGACCCATTCCATTAAATTCAATGTAGAGGTTAACGACGAATTTGACGGACAGTATTATTATACCGTAGAAATAGTAGATAAAAACCCGCTTGAAGCAACGACAGAAGAGCCCTATAATACCTTAGCCAAAGGAGTTGCCAGGAAGGGAGAAACTTATCAGACCGAAGTGGTATCTTCCAAAGATACCAAATATCTTTATGTCTGTCAGACTGACCCACGTGGCAGAGACCGGATTAAACAGGTAGAAATCGACGAGTCAACCTCCCATATTCAGTGCTCTTTTACAGGTACATCTGCAATCAAAACGAGAGCTTTTGCAACCACCAGGGGGAATAACGGAGGAATTGACATTCCGAAAAGAACAGAACAAAGCTATGACATCAGCCGGGCTATCCCGGTAACAAGTCCTTCACAGGTTCTGCAAGGAGGCCAAACCTATATTGTTACGGGAAACTTTTCAGGTAAATTCACAGATACCTCTCTCAGCAACTCGAACAAAGCGACCGTCTATATACAAGGAACCTGGGAACTGGCACAGGTCACCCAAGACTTCCTGGATATTATTGTTTTGAAGGATGGAAAGATTAATGGAAAATATCTGATGCTGCAGAATACAAGTACTTTAACAATCCAATCCGGAGCAGAAGTATCTTTATCCGATCAATTGATATGTAACACATACAGCACTATTTGCAATTTCGGTGATCTGAAAACAAAGAATATGAAATTGAACACCAACGATATTCTTTACAATGGACACAAAACGGACATCACGAACAGTCTGGATGCTTCGCAAGGAGGCAACATCCACAATTTCGGGAAACTGGATGTAGAGAATACGATAAAGCTAAATACGCCTTCCATTGTATATAATGCGCCAGAATGTAAGATAGAAGCTAAGACATATGAAGCTGCGGGAAGTACGAATGTGAACTTCGGCGAAATGGAATTTGATACTTATGATAGCGGTGAAGCGGGAGGTTCGCTATATAACAATTGTATGCTGTTTGTAGAGCACATGAAGGCAGGCGGCATCGTTTATCTGGATCATGGAGTGATAGCCGAAGAAAAAGAAGACGATGAAGAGAACGAACTCTTCGAAGAAGCCGATGATATTGAGTTCTATGACAATGCTAAAGTGACTTTAGCGAATGGTTCGATGATAAAAGCCAAAAATATAATTGCTAAATCCGGTTTATCGGTTAACGGTGAAGGCAATGAAACCTCTTTATTAAAAGCGACCGAAAAAGTACAAATCCAAAATTGGGATGTCCGTTTTAATGGCAGATTGTGTATCACCGGAAAGATCAGTTGCTCCAATCCGGACATGTATCAGGCAGGAAGTGAAGTAACCTTCTCCGAAAGTCCGGACGTAATCATTACCGGCTGCAACGGAAAAGCAGAGGTACCCGATCCGGCTCCCGAGCCTTCCGATCCGGTGTTCCCCATCATTGTAGATGACAATCATAACTATACATATCTGTTTGAAGACCAATGGCCTTTGTATGGAGATTACGATATGAACGATATCGTACTGGAGGTTAAAAAGAGGAAAATAAGCATCGATAAACACAATAAAGTCACCGAATTCGATCTGTCTGTCGAACTGCGTGCGGTCGGTGCGCAGAAGACAATTGCCGCAGCGATCATGTTTGATGAAATTCCGGCATCTGCCGTCACACAAGCTGTCACTTACGCCGACAATTATCAGCCGGTATCTTTTGAGCTGACAGACAAAAACATAGAGAAGGGACAAGAGTATGCAGTAGTTCCTCTATTCGACAATGCACATGCATTGATGGAACGTCCGACAGGCTCGTTTGTCAACACGATATCCGGAAGTGACAACAATCAAAAGAATACCCAGACCATTCATTTCACACTCAGATTCGACTCGTCTGTTGCACCAAGCAGTGATGCTCTTAATATCAATAACTTGAATATTTTTATCATCACAGACAGGGGAAGCAAACGAAAAGAGATCCACGTAGCCGGATACCGGCCGACCCAACTGGCAAACACTGAGGTTATTCGGAGGAATAACGACGCCTCTTCTCTCAATGGAAAGAAGTATTACATCAGTAAAGATAACCTGGCTTGGAATCATGGTTCCGACCAATTTAAGTGGCCATTGGAATATACACAGATTCAAAAGGCATATTCTCAATTCGCCGGATGGTCACCACGGGCGGAGCGGATAACAAGAAATGGTGGAACGATTTTGATAACACAAAAGTGTTCCAAACCAATAAAAATTAAAACAAACAATTGTGAGCCGGGCAATAAACGTTTCCCGGCTCTTTTTTATGTCTAAAGAGAGTCTTCATATAAAAACACTTCTTTTAGAGAACATTGTTACAAAAATATTATATATATTTGCAGTATAGAGTAAGCATACTCCATACATATCAAGAGAACAAACAGCAAGACAAACAACATAACTCTTACTAATCACATTATGAGAAAGCTAATATTACTTGTTGACGATAAAGAAACTATCGCTAAGGTCGCATCAATCTATTTAGGAAAAGATTATGATATTCAATATTTTCCCGACCCCATCCACGCACTTGAATGGCTACATGAAGGAAAAACACCCGATCTGATTATATCGGATATACGCATGCCGCTGATGAGAGGGGACGAATTTCTACATTATTTAAAATGTAATGAGTTGTTCAAAGACATACCCGTCATCATGCTTTCCAGTGAAGAAAGTACAAGTGAAAGGATCAGGCTGCTGCAAGAAGGAGCTGTAGATTATATCCTGAAACCTTTCAACCCAATGGAACTAAAAATACGTGTCAAAAAAATCATAGAATAAATGTTACATCTCATTTATATTGGGAGACATGCTGATACTATCGAACAATTCTCTAAGATAGCTGAAGGGGCATTTTATGCCATTCAAAACAGTAGAAAAGCAAGCGAATTTATCGATAAAATACGTGAGAAATATGACATAGTGATTCTTTTCGAGCAACGGATCATCTCAAAAGACATCCCCGAAATCCAATATCTGAGAAAGAAATTTCCGGGAGTATATATCGCTCTCGTTACAGAGGGAATCAATAAGGAAGAACGGCCCGCTTACCTGAAGGCCGGTATCAATAATTCAATACCATTTAATTCTACCCCCGAAACTTTTAAAGACATAACGGAGTTTATGATGCGGCGCAAGCAGCAAAAGATTAATGATATCCACAAAAAAGGAGCAAATCTACTGTTCTTCAAGCTCCCTTTATGGAAAAGATTATTTGATATCGTCTTCTCTTCTATCGCCATATTATGTTTGTCGCCAATACTGATAATTACGGCTGTAGCCATCCGCCTGGAAAGTAAAGGTGCTGTGGTATACAAGTCGAAACGGGTAGGAAGCAATTATAAAATATTCGACTTCCTGAAGTTTCGCTCCATGTACACTGACGCAGACAAGCATCTGAGAGACTTCAACCAGCTCAATCAATATCAGACAGAAGAAGAACCGGAACTGAGCGGAGAAGAGTTCCTGATCGGTGACGATATAGAACTGAACGAAGAAGAGACCATGTTAATTTCAGATGACTTCATCATATCCGAACAAAACTATACAAGCAAAAAATCGATAGAAAAAAAGAATGCATTCGTTAAATTGGAGAATGATCCCCGCATCACCAAAGTAGGACGCATCATCCGCAAATACAGTATCGACGAGTTGCCGCAATTGGTCAATATATTGAAGGGAGATATGTCTATCGTAGGCAACCGACCCCTCCCGCTTTACGAAGCGGAACTGTTGACAAGCGATGAATATATTGACCGCTTTATGGGACCGGCAGGACTAACCGGGCTTTGGCAAGTAGAAAAACGCGGAAGCAGTGGAAAGTTGTCTGCCGATGAACGTAAACAACTGGACATTAAATATGCCCAAACGTTTTCTTTCTTACTCGACATGGAGATTATCCTAAGGACTTTCACCGCGTTTATACAAAAAGAAAACGTATAACCGTACGATATCGGATCATGGATACTTTTATTCAAACAACAGATTTCATCTTATTTCTATGCTTCAGTCTGATGACTGTTTATCTGGGAGTTTTGGCAATAGCAGCTTCTCTAAGAAACGACACTCCATATCCCCAAGCAGGAAAAAGACATAGATTCGCCATTCTGGTTCCCCCGGGTAGCACTTCCCTCCCCTTACCCCATTATCCGGAAGAGCTATATCAAGTATTCACTTATGAAGATCTGACAGAAGCTATAGCCGCACTGAATGAAAATGATTTCGATGGTGTAGTCGTCCTGGGAGAAACCACCCGGATCGAACCTGCCTTCCTGGAGGAAATCAACAGCGTTTTCGATGCCGGCATCCAAGCCATTCAACTCCGTCACATCACGGAAAAACGTTCGACCCGCAAACAATACTTTCAGGCTCTGAACGAAGAAATCACTCAGGCCCTGTTCGGGACAGGGGCAACCCGCCTGGGAGTGTCATCGGCTTTATACGGTGCGGACATGGTATTGGACTTGAAATGGCTGAAAAAGAATCAAAAGAGCCGCAAGAGCAATCTGGAAAGAAGATTAGTCCGGCAAGGTATTTTCGTGGAATATCTGGAAAAAGTGAAAGTTTATAGCAGCGACATACGTGCTCCACGCTATAAAGTAAGATTTTCCAAAGCGCTCCGCGCACTTCCGGAAGCAATATTCACTGCCCACTGGGATTATTGCAACAAAATACTCAGATGGATTCTTCCTTCCCGGAAAACGAATTTAATAAGTATTGCACTTATTGCAACGGCATTGCTTTGCTACGACTGGAGTCTGTCTCTGAAGTGGTGGAGCTTACTTTATATACTGATGTTCATCATTTGTCTGGCTATCCCGGATTATCTGGTACGACAAAAAACAAAAAAATAACCAACTCTCCCGATTATGGCACTGAAAGAGAAAATCAAACAGAATCCCGCACTGAAACAAGCTGTACACCGTTTTATTATGCATCCGGTAAAAACACGTCCCAACTGGTGGATACGTATATTCTCTTTCCTCTACCTAAAACGTGGAAAAGGCTCTGTGATTTACCGTAGCGTACGCCAGGATCTTCCCCCATTCAATCTCTTCTCTCTCGGGAAGTATTCGGTAGTGGAAGATTTTTCGTGTCTGAACAATGCTGTAGGCGACCTGATTATCGGGGAATATACCCGAATCGGACTGGGCAACACCATTATCGGCCCCGCAACCATCGGCAACCATGTAAACCTGGCACAGAATGTAACCGTAACCGGCCTGAACCATAATTATCAGGACACAGGCAAGCGGATAGACGAACAAGGAGTAAGCACACAACCCATCACGATTGAAGATGATGTATGGGTAGGTGCCAATTCGGTAATTTTACCCGGCGTGACACTGGGCAAACATTGCGTAGTAGCTGCCGGAAGTGTAGTCAGTCGCTCCATCCCTCCCTACTCTGTCTGTGCCGGCAGTCCGGCTAAAGTAGTCAAACAGTTCAATCCGGAGAGCCGAACCTGGGAAAAAACAGTCTCAAAACGGAAAGTAACTACATATAGTGAGATACTCTACATAATATACCCTAAAGGGGATTGTGGCAACCGCCGAAACCGCCTATCTTTGCAGTATCAGAATTTAATTAATTAGTCATAATTTTATTACGTAGCCACATTTGAGTAAAGAAACAATCCCGCCGAAGTGATTTCGTCGGGATTTTGTTATGAATCTATTTCACCACAGATTACACGGATCAATACAGATTCCATCATCTGATTCTCAATGAAATAAATTATTTATCCACATAATTTGCAGTGAGTTCCGAGCATAAAAAACGAGTAAATTCTTAAGTAGAATTACCCGCCCCATCAGAAAAGCCATAAAGGCTTTTCTTTATTACCTCAAAATTCCTAAAAACACAATCTTCTTTTACCTAAAAACTTTCAATAACCTATTCTTCTTTTACCTTTAAAAATCTTTACCTAATTGAAAATCACTTGAAACTTTTAATACCTTAAATCTTTATCTAATACCTAATATTCTATTTTACCTTAAATAGCAATTTCTCAACTGCACTGCAAAGGTACGGCTTTTTCGGATTCAGCAAACGCTTTTATGTTTTATAACATTCTTTTAGAGCTATAAATCCTTCACATCACTAAGCTCAACCAGCTTATTTACAATAGCATAGATGGTCAGACCCGCACTGTGTATTTGCAACTTCTTGCTGATGTTTCTGCGATGTGTAATCACAGTATGAATGGAGAGGAACAGCTTTTCGGCTATCTCCTTATTGGTCATTCCTTTCACCACACAAATCCACAATCTCCTTTTCACGCTGGCTCAAATTCTCTTGACTGTCCTCCTCTTCTTCGGGCTCGATATTCTGCAAAAGATTGATTTTATTGGCCAATGCCTCCAAATCATCGAAAATAGAAAAAGACGCATCGTATTTACTGAGCAACGAAGCATCGATAAACGAACTGACCAACGCTACTACCCGGATTCCTTTGCCGGCAGTCTCTTCACGGAAACGCGCCACATCAAAAAAGTCACCAAAGGTGGGATTGACAACCAGTATGTCAGGAAACTGCGTACGCAGACAATCATTAAGCGCCTCTACCGACAACAACTCCACCGGTTGAATCTTTAAATTGGGTAAACGTTTCAGGGCCAGTGTCAGACCACTGCGTATGATCACCGAAGTCTCGGCGACAGCTATACGGATTGATTCATTATTTTTCATTTTCTCGCATCCTCCTTTCCAATTTCAGAATGGCAGGAACAAACAGATAATCTTCTACTTTGCAATGTGATTCAAGTCCCTCTTCGCAAGCATATATATCGAACAAGGCAGCATTCAGCACATTGGTATTGGCCTTGGCAGGACAGTATTTAATAATAATGTTCTTCAGTTCCGTTAGGCGTTCCCCTACCTGATCGTGATGTTTCGAGAAGGTGCTGATCTGATAATTCTTGGGAGCATTGCCATGAATCAGCGTATCTACATACTTAAACACTGTCTTTTCTTCATACTCCATGTGCTTGCGTACCTCCCGCATATATCCGTCAAAGAACTTTAGAATAAGGAAGGAGACATCGTCCTGCGAACAGTCAATGGCTTCAATCAGTTTCCTCCGGATGGCAGGCAGGCAGTAATCAAGAAAATAAATATGCGCCTGTCTCAGATAATCGACTAGGGCCGGTATCGAAATATCGTCGGCACTGCCGTCCATACGCGAGAATCCCTCGGCCATGAAGTTAACGACTACCAGAAACGTCTGACAATCGACATTATTCATTTCGCAGACTTCTTTCACCGTTTTGTCACCAAACCCCAGCGAAAGTCCAAACCGGCTCATAACTTGTAAAAGAGAATAATTATCACCGATAAGGTCGATCATTTTATCGGTAGGCTTATATTTTTGCAGTTTATCCATCAAACACCTTATTTATATTACGGGTGCAAAGAAACACAATATTTTAATGGTATACAATCACTATAAATAGGTATTTTCACTATAAACAGACTAAAAAAGGACAAGAAATGACTAAACAGGACGGTCTGCAAGCAACAAAATCACAGATTATTATTCATCGTTCACCACTATTTTTTACCTTTGCACAATTCAACTAAAACATAAACAATATGACAAACGAACTGGAACTGAAATACGGTTGCAACCCCAACCAAAAGCCCGCGCGTATCTTTATTAAAGAAGGTGAGTTGCCTATCGAAGTCCTGAACGGACGCCCCGGATATATCAATCTATTGGACGCCCTCAACAGTTGGCAATTAGTGAAAGAGCTGAAAGAAGCGACCGGACTTCCGGCAGCTGCTTCATTCAAGCATGTAAGCCCGGCAGGTGCTGCGGTAGCAGTAGAAATGAACGACACGTTGAAGAAGATTTATTTCGTAGACGACATGGAACTCTCTCCGATGGCAACTGCATACGCCCGTGCCCGAGGTGCGGACCGAATGTCATCATACGGAGACTTTATCGCCCTTTCCGATATCTGTGACGAACCGACTGCCCGAATCATCAACCGTGAAGTATCGGATGGCGTGATTGCTCCCGGCTATACTCCGGAAGCACTTGAGATCCTGAGAAACAAACGTAAAGGTACATATAATGTCATCAAGATCGATCCGGCCTACCGTCCGGCTCCCATCGAACATAAGGATGTATTCGGAATCACATTTGAACAGGGACGAAACGAACTGAAGATAGACGAAAGCCTGCTAAAGGAAATGCCTACCCGTAACCGGATCATCCCGGCCGATGCCCAACGCGACCTGATTATCGCACTGATCACTTTAAAATATACACAATCCAACTCTGTCTGCTATGCCAAAGACGGACAAGCTATCGGCATCGGTGCAGGACAGCAATCACGCATTCATTGTACCCGCCTGGCCGGAAACAAAGCCGATATCTGGTATTTGCGCCAACACCCGAAAGTAATGAATCTGCCCTGGAAAGAAAAAATACGCCGTGCCGACCGCGACAATACAATCGATGTATACATCTCGGACGACTACATGGACGTACTGGCCGATGGTGTATGGGAACAATTCTTCACCCGGAAACCGGAAGTGCTGACCCGTGAAGAAAAACGTGCATGGCTCGATACCCAATCGGGCGTAGCTTTAGGATCGGATGCTTTCTTCCCGTTTGGAGACAACATTGAGCGCGCGCACAAAAGCGGTGTGAGCTACATTGCCCAACCGGGAGGTTCTGTTCGTGACGATCATGTGATAGAAACTTGTGATAAATATGACATAGCAATGGCCTTTACAGGTATCCGCCTGTTCCACCATTGATAACAATCGCCCCCCTCCCCTCCCCATTTATAGTGATAGCTACCCTGCTATTTCCATTATAAATGGGGATTTTCTATTTCTGCCGGACCGCCTATCTTTGCCGTATCATTTAAAAACAAGATCAGAAATGAATAAGATTGGAGTATTTTACGGTTCCACAACGGGGACTACCGAAGATGTAGCCCACCGGATTGCAGAAAAACTGAACGTTCCCAATGTTGACATCCACGATGCCTCAAAACTGAACGACGAGTTAGTGAAAGAATATGATGTATTAGTACTGGGCACCTCTACGTGGGGAGCAGGCGAGCTTCAGGATGACTGGTACGACGGTATCAAAGTACTGAAGAAGGCTGACTTGTCTCACAAATTCGTAGCCCTCTTCGGCTGTGGCGATTCAGACTCTTACAGTGACACCTTCTGCGACGGTATCGGCATCTTATACGAAGAACTTAAAGACACCCACTGCACCTTCTGCGGGGCAACCGATCCGTCGGGCTACACATTCGACTCTTCTGTTGCGGTAATCAACGGCAAGTTTGTAGGACTTCCTTTAGATGAAGTGAACGAAGATGGCAAAACCGACGAGCGTATCGCTCAATGGACTGAAGCCTTGAAAAAAGAATGTATCAACTAATTTAAAAACTCCAACGAACGTTATGGCTATCGAACGAAAGGTTCCGGGTGAAATACGAATTTTCCTGAACCATGTATACGAATTCAAGAAGGGAGTACGCAACATGGTACTCTATACGATGAACAAGGAACACGAAGCCTTTGCCATACGCCGTCTGGAAAGACAGAATATCAGCTACCTGATACAAGAAGTAAACGCCAATAAGATAAATCTGTTCTTTGGTAAGGCCGAATGTATGGATGCCATACGACATATCATTATTCGGCCTTTAAACCATCTCACTCCGGAAGAAGATTTCATTTTGGGCGCCATGCTCGGATACGACATCTGCCAACAGTGCAAACGCTATTGCAACAAAAAAGGGAATATAAAGATTGCCGGCTGAGTTGCAGCTTGCTTTCAGTACAGGTAACAAGGTTCATCAGGCCAATGCATTAATGGCATAGGGAGATGAACTATTAGAAAGTCTCACCATCACAGGGTAACACAGAGTTCCACAGAGAAGAAAATAACAGAAAACTCCGTAGGACTCTGTTTCAATTTGTGGTGAAATCAATTCACCCCCCAACCGAACTACCTCTCTACCGGATACAACACACCTACTGCCTCTTTCTTTCTTCATTTCATAAAGAATGTTATTCCCGTAGTATTTTCCGTTGGAAATTTGTTTTATAAGAAAACAATTAATTAAGAACCTGTTTAAATTTTCCTGGAATAAACTTTTATATGGTTTTTATCGATCTGTTTTGAGTCTCTTTTTCGATCTATTTCCTTGTTTTCATGCGTCACATAGCCCGCTATGCCTTCACAGAGACAAGAGAATATCCTTGAAAATAAATCTCAAAACAATCTCGAACAAAATTCAGACAGATTCTAAAACACCCTGAAATAAAGATGATTAAAGCATTTTTGAAAAAGAACCGACTCACATTTATCGGTCTCGTCATTGGAGCTGTAGGAGGATTCCTGTATTGGAAATACGTAGGTTGCACCAGCGGAACTTGTCCCATTACCTCTTCACCGGTCAACAGTACCCTTTGGGGAGCTGTTATGGGCGGCCTGCTCTTGAATCTGTTTAAAACAGACAGTACCCCTAAAAAAACAAACTAATCACACCTCTTATGACAACCACAAACGAACAAGAACAATCGAGAGCCTACATACTTGCAGGCCTCTTTACGCTCTCACTACGTCTTGTAGTGGGATGGACTTACTTTTCGGCTTTCTGGCGACGCCTCGTACTCGAGAATAAGCTGATACCGGACAGTGCCGGATACATCGGAGAGAAGTTTAACCATTTCCTTCCCAATTCGATAGGTATCCGCCCGGTCATCGAATATCTGGTATCGACACCTGATATGTTATGGTGGGCAATGGTGATTTTTACTCTTGTAGAAGGTATAGTCGGACTGCTTTATATGTTGGGGTTCTTCACCCGTCTGATGAGTATCGGCGTATTCAGTCTGGCCACCGGCATTCTCCTGGGGTCAGGATGGTTGGGAACCACCTGTCTGGACGAATGGCAGATCGGTATTCTGGGTGTAGCCGCCGGTTTCACCATCTTCCTTTCCGGCGGAGGAAAGTACTCGGTCGACCATCTGATAGAGCGGAAATTCTCTTTAAAGAAGAAAGCAGCCTGGCTGTCATGGCTGACTTCCGGAGAATTGCCTGTAAGCGCCAAGCGATTTGCCAATGTCAGCGTGGCAGGTGCCATCGTTATCTTCACACTGAGCCTATATACCAACCAAGAGTTCCACAATGGCGTCTGGGGCCCCCTTCATAACAAGTCCGTCAAACCGAAAATTGAAATATCCGACGCACAAATAGAGAACAACTCTCTGTCATTCAGTGTTTATCGCGTTGAAGGTGTCGATGTATACGGTTCTTTCCTGATTGGTATCAGCCTGAAGAATGCCGATGGAGACATTGTGCTGGAAAAGAAAGGAGAAGAATTAGCAGACTTCCCGATCGGAAATATCGATAATAAATACATTGCCCGGGTAGCTCCGGGTAAGCACAGCCTGGTAATCCCACTCGGAAGCAAAGCGACCCTTACAATCGATGATACGGCTATAGGCAGTTTGCCCAAAGGAAAGTATGAATTAGTACTGACCGACATCAGTGGTATCACCTGGAAAAAAGAAATCATCCATTAATAACCATTAAAAAGCAGAAAAATGAAAAAGAGCATTCTTATCCCCTTCCTATTCATGGGACTGTTGGCTTTCGCATCTTGCAAAGGGACATCCGAGAATAAATCGACCACCGCTACAGATACGGTACAAGCCGAAAAGCCACAATCGGGCACCATTCACCTGACCCGTGCGGAATTTCTGAAAAAGATAGCCGACTACGAAAACCATTCCAAAGAGTGGAAGTATCTGGGTGACAAACCGGCTATTGTCGACTTCTACGCCGACTGGTGCGGTCCCTGCAAAATGGTGGCCCCGATACTTGAAGAATTATCCAAAGAGTATGCCGGAAAGATTTATATCTATAAAGTAAATGTCGATAAAGAGCCGGAACTGGCAAGAGACTTTGGTATTCAGAGTATTCCTACCATTTGGTTTGTGCCGATGAAAGGCGAACCCCAGGTCAATATGGGAGCTTTATCCAAGGAGCAATTAAAAGGATACATCGATAAAGTATTATTGAAACAATGATTCCTGAAGCGGCCTCTCCTTCCAACAGGTATCGAGGCCGCTCTTCGTGTTTCTAGCGCTTCTCCGATTTATGCACTTTCATATAGCCGTCGGTCAGTGTTTTCATAAATGCCACGATATCGGCTTCTTCTTCCTGTGTCAGTCCGAGGTTTCCCAGTTCCTCCTTGTTCACGGTGGCAGGATACTCGGCAGGAGGAAATTCATCACTCACATCCCGCACGTTATAGAAATGTACAATCTCCTCGAGTGTCTTAAAATAGCCATTGTGACCATACGGAGCCGTCAGTTCGACATTTCGCAACGTGGGTACACGGAACTTGCCATTTTCGCTTTCGGCATTCACAATGGCTCCCAGTCCCAGATCAACAGAATCCGCAGTTAACAGAAAATATTCTGCCGCTACCTTATAGTGAGGATGATCCGGCAACTTCGGAATGCCCAGATTATCATAAGTATGATCGGTAAACAGCGTGCGATGCGCACGTTTGTCACGGTCCAGGATATGACATTCGGCACACTGCCCCTTATCTTTGAACAGTTCCTTGCCTCTCGCTTCCTGTTCGGTCAGCTGATAATTTCCTTTTATACGCATCATACTTGGATGTAAAGGGATTGATCTCCCTGGATGCCTGATAAGCGGCCAATGCGTCCGTAACATGGGCAAACAAAGAATCGGCATGTTCTGTCTCTCCATATATCTGCACTATCCGGTTATAATACGGAGTCCGCTTCACTTTCTCCGCCACCATCTGTTTGTCCCTATTTCCCATTTCCACAGGATTCAAGAGCGGAATGCCTGCCTGATCCTGCAAGGAGGGAGAACGACCGTCCCAGAACAAACCTCCCACGTAGTTTTCGTCATCATCGTCATAATGCAATTCGGGCACAAAGGCAGCACACTGACATGGAGTTGCGCTGGGAAAAGAGTCCTTGGACGGCTCCTTCGGATATGGCACGGGCTTGTTCATCGGCAAATCCCTTGGAAGAAGCATGGCAGGTGGCACACGATTGCCCGGGTGGCTCGGACAGTAAAGTATCATGAAAAAGGAGTTTGCCCAGCTTCCTTCTCACTTCCGGTTTTGTGAGACGGATGACCACAGGAGATGCAGACAGTGCCCAGCAGTGTGACGAATAGCAGTTTATGTGTCTTCATAGTTGTAAAACAGAGATATGGTTATTTCAGAGGTCAAAGATACATTATTTTCCGGAAAGAGATAAAAAGTCCGGTCGAAATCACATCGCCCGGACCCCTCTAAACAGCTTCTCACGAATCTGTTCCACGAAAATATACTATAGTTATAAAGAATTTCTATCCTTCTTCCAGAGTTCTCCGGCAACCATTTCAGCCATTTTCAATGTATGCCACTGTTTTTCTTCAGCAGCTTCATAAGATTCCGAAGGCAACACTTCGGCATTGGGTATGCACAGCGAAAACGGTGCGAAGGAATATAACGTATGATCTGGTCGATCTTGGCTCTCAACTCTTCCAGCTCTTCCTCCACGGGATAATGGGAAAGTACGAAGCCAAACACAGATTGCTTCTCGCGGATGAACCACAACAAACGGTTCTTGCCAACATTCCGAATCGTAATCGAGGAAAAAGCATGAATCCCCTGTAGCGAGAAAAGCATCTCGGTAGGTGAATGAAAAGCAATGAAAAGATCGGCGGGAAGATTCTCCAATGCCATGTTATTGACACGGATCGCGTTATCCGTCACCGTACGCGTTGCATCATCGAGTTGCAGATAACGGCATCCCGATCTGTACAGTTCCATAATCAGTTTCTGATACGTCTGTGCAAGGTCTACCAACAGTATCTCACGGTCGGGATAGACCGAATCGAGTTCGGTCCGGTTTGCGTCTTTCATTAATTCTGCCAGCAGGCGCGAAGGCGCAAGCACTTGCTTAGCTATTACATCTCCACCGGTCACCCCGGTAAGAAAGACAAAATCATCGAGCACAGGATGGTGATGTACATCGATCCGACCGGTCAGTTCGACAGAGGTCTTTCTGTCATCCCGGAACCGGATACCATCAATCCGCACATAAAGTCGACGGCCACGCATCACTGCGGAAACGGCCGTCAGTGACCACCTTCAACCCTTCTGCCTTCAGTCTGTCTACCAGATTCCGTATCTCGGCATCTTCGACAGCACGCAAGGTCAGCAGGCTGATTTGTTCGTTTCGATATTGCTCACGGGCTTCTCTCAAAGCAGCAGGCAAAGAAAAGTACCGGCAACGTCTACTTTGAACGGAGGAACTACGTTTTCCATACGTTCTACGTTTTAATATTGATTGTTACTATCGTGCTTCGCTCCTAACCCACGAGGAACCAAGACTTATCAGCGAGGTGGCAGGTCTTCTGACTTAGCTTCCATTCCGAACGCCTTCCCGACTACACGAGTCAGTGGCCAAAGAGTATCCTGTCGGAATGTTTATAATAAAGCTTCACAGCAGCGGGACTGTCCGGGAGTTACACCCGATTCCCTTTAATCGCCCAAAGCAGGAAAGCTTCGGCGAACCAATCTGCCGACAAATATAAAACAATAAATCAGATATTTGTGTTCAACATGATACTTTTCAATCAGAGCCTCCGTCCGGGCAAAATAAAGGCTCTGTCCGGTCGGAACAGAGCCTTCATCTCGACCGAACAGAAGCTCGGTTTCCATTCAAATGTAACGGGGTTAATAGCTGATCTTTATTCCGGCGAAATAGCTTCGCGGAGCAGCCGGACCATAAATATATCCGGAGTCACGCTCCACTCCCTGGTCGAAATCGTTCTGATAAGCATTGAACACATTCTGCACACCTGCACTCAATTGCAGGTCCACCGATTTATAAAGTTTGAAATCATAGGCCACCTTGACTCCCATATCGAAGAAATCGCGCGTATTCACCGCCACATCCTTGTCAATATAACCGGCCATGTGCTGCACCAGCATCGATCCGGTGTACGTGCCCGACAGGGATAATGACAGAGGCTTGATCGGCATATACGTTGCCGTAAAGTACCCATAGGTATTCGGCGTACGGAAAATCTTCTTCTCGGCCGGTGCCGTTTCGCTCCACTTTTCCGGTTCGTCATAACGGCTCTGTTGCAACGTGACTCCTGCCTGTAACTGGAACAAAGAGAGATAAGCCATTTTTCCCTCCATCGACAGTCCCAATACTTTGGCTCCCGATCCGTTACGGCGCTCTTTGATAAGAATGCCGTCCCGCTCTCCGATGTTCTCGAGTACAAATACATCCGACAGTCTGGTATAAAAACCTTCAACCAGGAAGTTTACCTGAAAAGCACCGAAACGATGATACATATCGGCTGAAGCGCTGAAACTCTGAGATTTTTCCTCTTTCAGATTCTTGGCACGCTCAATCATCGACACCGTTCCGCCTACATTCTCAATATGCAGGTCTTCGTCGAAAGCCTGCGGGGCACGGAAGCCCGACGAATAACTCAGGCGAAGATTAATGTCCTCGGAAGGATTGAAACGGAGATTGGCACGAGGGCTAAAGATAACATGGTTGATCAGATTGTGCTTATCCAGACGTCCGCCCAACAGAATGCTCCATTTCTCGTTTTTCCATTCATTCTGCAAAAAAGCACTACCAATATTTACCGTCTGCTTCGTATAACGGTTGTATCCCCACATATCGTCCTTCAGGTTATCCCGGTTATACTCCAATCCCGCAGTCAGGTCGGCAGGCATGAAAAGGCATTTACCGAAACTGTACACATATTGAGAACCGCCGATAAAGGTCAGGTCCGTTGTCTTTCCATAGGCGTTCTGATCTTTTTTGCTGCCATAATAACTGTCGCGGTCCGTATGCTGTGCCGAAGTATAAACGGTCAGACGGTGTTTTTCATTCGGAGCAAAATAATCGAATTTCAAGCCACCGCCGTTGATGGAGTGCTGAATCTGCTCGGCAATGTCAGCCTCGTGAGGTGGACGGTTCAGCAGGTTTCCGCCACGACGAAACTCCTGTAAGTGATGATACTCAAATGTCAACTTAGAATAAGTGCTTGTCTTGAGGAACGAACGGAAGCCGACTGTCTGGTTTTTAAGTTTCGGCATTTCGGAATAACCGTCTCCATCATGATCGTACGCATCCCGGTGACGGTTCTGTCCGAACACATAAAGTCCCGCCCGATGATCATCGGTCACCAGCGATGCGTTCAGCGAAGTATTATTATCGAAAGACGAGCTGCCGCCGATAGAAGTAAGAGTATGTGCCAACTGCCCCGAATTGCGCAATGGCTCCTTGGTGATGATATTAATGGTTCCGGCAATAGCGGACGAACCGAACAGGGCAGAACCTCCGCCTCGCATCACCTCTACCCGCTCGATCATATTGGCAGGAATCTGTTCCAACCCGTAAACACCGGAAAGGGCACTGAAGATGGGACGCGAATCGATAAGAATCTGTGTATACGGACCGTCCAGTCCATTGATGCGCACCTGCTGGAAACCGCAATTCTGACAGTTCGTTTCGACCCGGACACCGGGCTGGAAGTTAAGCCCCTGCGAAAGTGTAGGCGAGTTTGTATTCTCAAACATCTTCATATCTACCACATTGACCAATGTAGGTGCCAAGCGCCGTTTGGTCACGCTGCGATTGGCCGAAACTACCACTCCGTCAAGCGCTACGGCATCTTCTTCCAACTCAAAATTTTCTTCAAGTGTCTTTCCTTTCCTGAGACTGACATTGCGACTGATAGTTTTATACCCCACCGAACTGGCTTCGAGCACAAAATTCCCTTCGGGAAGGTTTTTCAGGAAATAGTGTCCGGTGGCATCCGTCACCGTACCGATGGTAGTTCCTTTCAGGGCGATTGTTATATAAGAGAGGTGTTCACCTGTTTTTTTATCGAGTACATGGCCGATGATATTGGCATCAGACGCTTTCAGTTCCGGATGTTCCGGTTGGTCGGCCATAGCAGGCAACAGGGCACAGCACAGGCTAACGAGGAAAAATATATATTTCTTCATTTTCATTTTTGGATAGTAGAATTACTAAATAAATTTCTCTAAATAATGCAGTGAGAGTGAGAGAGATGTTCTATCTCCCGGCAGGAGGTGCCCGCAAAGATACCACGCCCACGACGGACGAACAGTATCCTGCCCTATCCGGACGCCACGAAAGGGTATAGAGCAGACAAGCAATAAACTGAAGAGAGAGAAAAAAGATACCGGCTCCGGTAGTCACCACGTGGTTCAGCAGATGAATCAATTGAAATTCGACCGTGGTGTGACTATGAGGAGAGTCTTTCTTAAACGGGTGCGAATGGACAATGGTCACCCCATTCACTACATGCGAGTGAGTAAAGAGTGTGATACCTGCCATGTACGATATAAATAGCACAGGCAGAAACCATCTCATTATTTTCAGGCACCCTTGTTTCATCCGTTTAGTTTTGTGGCAAAGATAAGAAGTATTCCATAATGGAACAATCCCTATTTATAGGGATAATAAATGTAACACCGCATCCGGACAGATTGTTCACACATTTTCAATCTTATTGGATATTTTCGGTCTCCAGGCGGCATATATAAAAAAACGGGGTGTGTCATCTGTGAATAATGACACACCCCGTTTCCATAGATACGGCCGATGGACGAATCCATCCCAGCCGTTATTCCGAACGAATCCAGGTCAGTTTATGCCAGATGCTTTCCAAAGGTCCCTGCTTATGCGCCTTCAGCCACCATTTACAGAAACGAACCTGCAAAAGGAAGAATGCAAAGCCTATCAGCAGGCTGACGGTATAACCGCAATAAGGGGCCAGATACAGCGCGAACGGGAAATAAATAATAGCTCCGGCAATAGACTGGGAGATGTAGTTCGTCAGACTCATCTTACCATAAAACCGCAAATCGGCTGTCAGCTTCCTGAATTTCTCCGTTTGATATAGCAGTACGAACGAAGCGACCAATACTATTGTGAAAGCAAACTTTTGCCACATATCCATCACTACCCCTACCGTCTGGCGTATCATATCCGGCTGTCCGGCATCCATCAATTGCACTTTCAACTGATAGAGAGGACCAAACAGAACGGCACTCCAGATCAGGGCTTTCACCCAAAAGCGGATCGTGGCCTCCGAAGCAACGAAGAGTTGCTTTCGTCCGATCAACATTCCCAGCAGAAACAGTCCGGCTGTCTGCAGGAAGCGTCCTGCACCTATTGCCCAGAACAGGCTCGCTTTTTGTCCCAAGGTTACATTTCCCCAGATAAACTTCCAGAAATCTCCTTCCTTGGTATATTCGGCTACTTCGCCATACATCTGACCGACTCCCAGGTCGGGCAAAGAATGGGCGGGATTGAAAAGATTCATCACGTAATGATACCATTCCACCGGTTGCAGCAGCAGGAAAATGGCCAGGATAAATACCGTACGGTCACTCCACTTACGGACAATAAACAGGAAAATACCTACCACACAGAATAGCAGCAACACATCTCCTGCGGGGAAGAATGCCGCATTCAAAGTGGCAAAACCACCCAACAGGAGCAGACGCCAAAGAAAACGGTAACCAAAATCCTTGCCTTTCTTCTGTTGGTTGGTATACTGTATGTAGAACGTCAATCCGAAAAGCAAAGCAAAAATAGCATACGCTTTCCCGGCAAATAAAGAAAATGTCACACTGAATACCCCTTCGTCGAGGATATTGAGCCATCCCGGTTGGGAGGCTGCGGCGGGATATACAGGAAAGATAAAGTGCTCAAGGTTATGAACCAGCAGGATCGCCATCACGGCAAAACCGCGCAATGCGTCCACTACCTCGATACGGGGAGTTTTTGAAGCAATTGTTTGTCGCATGTTTTTGTTGTTTTTATAATGTGATTATTGAATTAGGGACAAAAGTAATAAAATGAATCAGAACCTGGAAAAATAAAGTCAATAAAGTAGATAACCTTGCAGCACTCCTTACAGAAACAAACTCAGGCCTCGACTCCCGGCCTGCTTCATGCTATCCTTTCTTCGCCCTGAGAAACAGTACCGGAACGACACACAGCAACGTGACGATAAAGGCGATAAAGAAATCATCGTTAATGGCACTGATGTATCCCTCCAGATCGATACGCTTCAATATCAGCATCTCCGCCACTTCTTTGGCTGTATCGGGCGTTCTGCCCCCTGTATGTTCTATAAACCGGCTCAAGGAATGAAGGGTCTGCCGGTATACGTCTCCTGTATAGTTGAGTGCTTCGCCATATCGCTGCGTGTGAAAAGCCGTACGCTGTGTCAGCAGATGACTGAAGATGGCTACTCCGAAACTTCCTCCCATCTGCCGGACAATGTTCGTGATACTGGAAGCCTGTGCCATATCACTGTTACGGATATTCACCAGCGACAGGGTCAGCAAAGGGGTGAAGAGCAATCCCATACCCAGTCCGCGCAGATAAAGACTCAGCATGATGTACCACTTCTCGGTCAGAAAAGATAGATAATAGTTCATATAGAAACTCAAAGCCATCAACAGGATTCCCGACACGATAAAGACCTTGGGGTTGATCCGTTGCATCAGTTTGCCGGACAAAGGAGAAGCCACTCCCTGGATAATCCCCACTGGCATGAAAAACATACCGGCCTGCAAAGCCGAATAGCCCAGATTGTCCTGTAAATAGAGCGGAATCAAAAACGTACTGCCGAACATGCCGATACCAAAAACAAACAGAATCAGGTTGGACAACGCAAAGTCCCTGTCGACAAACAGGCGCAGATTGATCAGCGGTGTCTTGACGGTAAACTCGAAATAAAGGAAAAGAATAAAAGTGACCACTGCAATCCACATGGCACCAAGTACTACGGGACTGCTCCATCCCATGGAATTGGTTGACGAATTGACTTCGGAAAGCCCGTACATGAAGACAGGCAAGAAGATGGCTGAAGTGATGAAACCGGGATATCGAAAGGAACTCCGGTTCCTTTCACATGCTCCTTTGCACAATGGCAGTGACGATCAGGGCCAGGATTCCTATCGGGATGTTGACATAAAAGATATAGTTCCAGTCCATATAATCTACCAGGTATCCACCGATAGCAGGCCCGAAAGAGACCGAAGCGGAGAAGCGATGGACCAGAACCCCAATGCCGTCCCCGTTGTTCGGGAGGGAATACATCGCTCACAATAGCCATGCCGACAGGAAGGAGCATCGCATCCGAAACCTTCGATCACCCGCCAGAAGATCAGCTCTTCGATGGTAGATGAACTGCCACACATGAAGGAACCGGCCGTAAATACGAGTAGGGACAAAAATATATCTTTTTATAACCGAAGCGTTCGGACAGCCATCCGGCAGCAGGAAGAATACTCGCCATCGAAAGCATGTATCCGGTCAGCACCCATTCGGCCACATTGATATCCGCACCGAGCGTACCCATAATCACAGGCAGCCCGGTATTGACGACTGTAGAATCGAGCACCGCCATAAAGGTGCCTATCATGATGTTGCCCAATACGATCCATTTATAAGAAGAACTTTCTTTCATTCTTTGACGATCTTCACGTTAGCAGACATCCCCGAAAGCAGTCGGAGATTGGCTTTCAGTTTCTCTTTACCTTCTACCCGGTCGATTGATATCTTCAGGGGAATCCGCTGGGCCACCTTTGTATAGTTGCCCGATGCGTTATCAGGGGGAATCAGAGAAAACTCGGATGCAGTATTGGCACCGATATAGAAGATTTTGCCGTAAAACGTCAGTCCAGGATAGGCGTCGAGGGTGAAAAGAGCCTGTTGTCCCATACGGACTTCATCAAACTTAGTCTCCTGCAAGTAGACAGTCACCCAGAGTTTCTTGCCCTCGTTCAAGGTAAAGATGTTCTCGCCCGGCTGCAACAGATCGCCGGAACCACCCACTGCTTGGCTATCAAGCCATCGACAGGTGAAACAATCCGGTAATCCTCAGTCATCGTGCTGTCGAGCACAGCCAGCAGTTCACCTCTCTTCACGCTGTCACCCTCCTGCTTGAAGACAGCAGACAAAGGGGCCATCGCACGGACGGACACATTCACACGACTGCCATCCAGGTTTGCATCTATGGTAGATACGTATTTTCGATAGTTCCACCACCAGACAACGGCTACGACAATAGCGATGATAAGCAATATCACCAGCCAGATAAACTTTTTCTTATCAGAGGGATTCGATGTATTTGCAGCGTCCATAATTCTTGAGATTAGTTACAAGGGTGTAAACAAAATCCGCAAGAAAGGTTTGATGGCTGTGGGAGAATCGCTGCCGGCTATAGAAGACACGGAGGGCACAGAGCGCTATTCCTAAGAATAGTTATGCTCTGTGCCCTCCGCAGTATCTTTTTATGGTCAGCCGGCTTAGTACACCACTGTCGCAATCACCTGTATAAACAGGATCAGGAATACCATTGCAATCGGATATACCGTCGCATAGGCTACACTCGGGATATTGCTGTCTACCATCGAGTCGGCAGCCGCAAGTCCCGGCGTACTGGTCATACCGCCGGTAATGGTACCCAGCAAATCGAGCAAGCTGATCTTAAACACCAGACGTCCGACGAACGCAGCAATCAGCATCGGCACTAAAGTAATGGCGGCACCTACTCCGAACAGCAGCAGACCGCTCTCCTGGAAAGTAGCGACCAGATTCTTACCTGCCGACGTACCTACCTCGGCAAGGAAAAGCAACAGTCCCAACTGACGAAGCAATTGGTTGGCAGGTCCGGACATAGACCAAAGGATAGGCCCGGTCTTGCCTATCGCGCTCAGCAACAAAGCCACCATCAGCACACCACCTGTCAATCCCGGTGAAAGGATAATCCGCCCGGGAACGAGATATTGAGTTTGCCGAACAGAACTCCCAGCACAATACCCATAGCAATGGGGAAGAAATCCGTGTCGGAAAGCTTCTTGGCATTATTACCCAGCAGACGGGCTACTCCCTTGATACCTTCTTTCTCACCAACGACCATCAGTTTATCGCCAAACTTCAATGCCAGGTCGGGTGACGGAGAGAGGTCGATACCGCTTCGACGGACACGTGTCACGGTACAACCGAAATTCTTCATCAGGTTCAGGTCGCCCAACTGCTTATTGATCATATCCTTCTTGGTCAACAGCAATGATTCGATTTCTTGCGTGTTTTCCAACGGAAGTTCACCTTCTTCACGTTCACCTACCAACACGGCAAGTTGTGTCAGAGCTTCTTCGCTACCCACTGCCTGAATGTAGTCCCCTTCATGGAGTACCGTATGGGCTGTCGGAATGGATATCTCCTCCTGATGCTTCAGGCGTGAGATAACGGCTCCTGTCATGGCACGTGCATTGATCTGCATCAGGCTACGGCCGAATACACTCGGATTCGTGATACGATAAATGCAGGTTCCCAGTTCCGGAAACTGTCCGCGACGCTCTATCTCAAGACGACGGGCCTCTTTGTCAAGGTCGATACGCATTATCTTCGGCAGCAACTTCACAAACAGGATGACACCAATCACGCCAAACGGATAGGCAATACCATAAGCGATAGAAGCCAACGGAGAGTTGGTGCTGTCGATGGCAACGGCCAAACCCGGTGTACTGGTCAGCGCCCGGCTACCAGCCCACCACACTCGGTGTATCGATGCCAAACGCATACTTTAACCCGACAGCAGTCAGACAGGCAGAACTGATGATAAGCATGGTAATAATGATCAGCGTCTTCCTTACTGCGGAAAGAATCGAAGAATCCCGGCCCCGCCTGATACCGATGGTAAAGATAAAAGTACCAATCCGAAGTTCCCCAGTTCCTTGGGAATAATCACACCGAAATGCCCGAAAGAAGGGCAATGAAGATAACCGCCGACACGTCGAGCGATAGCCCCTTAATCTTGATTCTTCCCAACATGAAGCCCAACGCAACAATAAGGAAGAGAGAGAAATAAGAGGAGTGCAATAAATCAGTAAACATAAATAAAAGGTTAATTTTAGTTGTTATGTGCGCAAAGGTACGTAAAAACTGTTTTCGACTATAGCAAAGAAGAAGTTATTTTCTTCGCCAAACCCCAAAGCCTTCACATAAGGAAAGCGGAACGGATATTTTACAATCAAAAGATAGAAATTAAAGATTCTGCTAACGCACCCTCTATTTAAAACGGGCATATAGGGTAACCGGCAAACTTAGCAGCCAACTTCACCCTTCCAGAGTCCTGAAAACGGGGTTCTGTTTTCACTTTACGGAAAACAATAAGGATAGACAAAAAAGTAACCATCCGGCCAGTATGCCGTAACCATACTTACCGGATGAAGTAATCATCCGGTCAAAATGGTATAACCTAACCGGAAAAGGCTTTGAAAAAGACTGTTTTACTCTACTTCGTCCACGCTTCCGAACGGCGACCAAGTGTCAGAAAGCAACGATATAGGTAATAAGAGATCCATATTTCACATATTACAACCGAATCAGCGACAGATAGCAGTTCATGCGGCACATTAAGTATCCGAACACAAAATCGCCAACGGCATTTCCCGGTGTTTTTCCGAACAACTCCCAACGAGGGATACAAATACGGGATTCTACAAGATTTTAAATATCAATTTGACAAATTGCTCTTTTCTTCGAAAATATACTTTAAGAAATACAATCCTCCCCTTCGCAACATGCTCCTTTATACTCAAATTCTAAAGTGGCATGAGTGATCCCGGCATGTTCCAGTTCATGCTTAACCTCGCGCTTTACCTCTTCCATACGGCGGAGATCGCCTATCACGATATGGGCAGTCAATGCTGTTTCGGTAGTGCTCAATGCCCAGATATGCAGATGGTGATAACTCTCCACACCGGGTTGCTCCAGGATAACCCGCCCGATCTTTTCACTATCTATTCCCACCGGGACTCCGTCGAGCGAAAGGCGGAGGCTGTCGTGTAGTAAGCTCCAGGTTGAGATGACAATGATGACGGCAATCACCAGGCCAATGATCGGATCGACAAGTGTCCAACCGGTGTACATGATGATAATACCCGAAATGACCACTCCCACCGATACCAACGTATCGGCAGCCATTCACGTCTCCTTTCACATTGAGGCCGATATCTTTCATAAATAGCCCTTCAACGGCGGGATAACCGTATGTATAACTGGGATGCACCTTTGCCAACCGGAAAGCAAGCATGGCAAGCACAAGGCTTGCCACATCTCCCAAGTTGTGCCCGGCATCGGAAAGCAACCCCAAAGAATCATAATAGAAACCGATGCCGAACTCAACGAGGACAAACAAAATATTCAGCGTAATGCCAATTATAAAAGATTTATTGAGCGACGTCAGTTCGTGGACGTGCTCGTGATGATGTTCATGAGAATGTGCCATGCTCGATTAAGATATTTATCTATTCTAAAAACAGACAAACCGGCAGATTAGTTCAATGAAATATCATGCATAAAAGGTATCAAGCCATCCGTTTCTTCAACGGCCGGCGACTGCAGCAAAACCAGAGACTTCAGTTCTTCAAGTTCGGCCGTACAGACACAGAAATAGACATTCTGGGCCGGCAATTTCAGAAAGATCTTCCGGTTGGCATTCATTTTCCTGTTCGACCTCTCACAGTAAGGTCCGTTAATCGATACAATATAATTGCGTAGACACTCAAATCCGGCTTCGGACAGACGAAAGAAAAGGTTGCCAAATTCCAGATGATACACTTTACAATGGGCACAGTAAGTAATCATTCCATTGCGGGTTCTGCTGATTAGTTCCATCATAACTTTAACGTTTTGGTGATGGCACAAAAGTACGCAGATCACCAAGTGAAGGCAATACCTACTAATATCTAATTATCAGACAACCGATAGCCACATATGGGGAGACAAGTCTGCCGTACGATTCCGCACACCCGTTCCCGGTCTCCCGATAACATGAATTAAGCATCTCTTTCGCGGTATAACTCTCTTTGAAAGACTTCCGGTGGATACACCGGTTCTATAAATGAAACCGATAAAACAAGGGGGACGGCATCATCAATCATTTGATTTTACTAATTAGTATTACTTATTTATGGGTATCCGCTAAGTCCTTTTTCATACTATTTAGGTATTGTCAACCCTTTTTATTGCCTCTAACTTTGCAACCGGATTTATAAACATCCCGACATAGATAAAAAAAACGCATTTATTAAAATACTAACTACTAAAATAAAATGCCAAATGAAAATTAAGAGTTTACTGACTATGATGTTTGTGCTGTGCGCTTGTGCAGCTTGTAATGACGACAAAAATGAAGAAACACCTCTCAATCAAGTAGTAGCCGGAAAATACGACGGATACACCAAAGCTGTGGCGCAATACTTCCCCGCAGGACAATATGCTGACAAACAAAGCATCACACTGACTCCTAACGACAACGGAACAGTAAACATTGCCTATACCTCCGAGTCATTCGGTGAATTCAGTATCAGCAATGCCACTGTGGAATTAAAAAATGACGCGTACCTCGTTAAAGGAGACGGGAAAACAACCATGGGTATGAATGGGGGCACCCCTAAAGAATATGATTGCACATTTGAAGGAACAATCAGCAAAGACAAGAAAACATCTGCCCTCGAGTTCAATGTACCGGCAGTAATGAACGGACTGACTGTCACTTTCACTCAAGGAGAAGCTCCGGCAGCAGTAATGGCAGCAGGCTCTTATAAGGGATATACTAAAGCCGTTGCCCAGTATTTCCCTAACGGACAATATGCTGCAGACCAGACTATCAAAGTGACCGCCAATGAAGACGGTACTGTAAACGTAACATACACTTCGACTTCGTTCGGTGAATTCACCATTAACAATGCAACTGTAAAATCAGAGAACAACGCATACACTATTAATGGAGAAGGAAAAAGCGTAATGGGCATGGAAGGCAAAGAACCTAAAGAGTATGCCTGCACCCTCAAAGGAACAATCGATGCAGCCAAAGCAACCCCCACTTTCGAAATATCGGTACCTGCCGTAATGAACGGACTGACCATTACTTTCGCCACAGGGGACGTACCGGAAAATAAATGAATTAAAACGAAATAACTAAAACAACAGAACATTCTCAGTTACATGAAAATAAATTCTCTGTTAATAGCCATTACTCTGCTGGGAACGATGCTTATATCGTTCTCAGCTTGTAATGGGATATTGAGCAGCCTATATGATGAACCGGAAACCGCAAAGGATTTCGGCTTCATTACGATAGATCATGCCAATCATAGCGGTACGGTACGGGTGGATGCTACCCAATATACAAAATGGAACTACATCAATCTGCACACCCTGCAGATTGACTCGGCCAAAGTTACTGCAGAAGGTGCGGATGATCCGGACACATGGGACCTTGCCATTCATCGATACGATGTAAAGACTAATGGCGGTGAGGTGCTTGAAACCGATTATCAAAGCCTGAGTGCACTGAAAAACGCAGGCAGCATGCCTCAAGGTATCTTTGTCGCCGACGAATGGACCACAAATAAAATAGCTGTCGACGTTTCACACATGATGGAGGATAACGGTTATCTGATTTATGCTCCGTCTGACTTCAATCCGGAACTTTCAAAATGGCTCAACGTCGATACCAGTGAAATGCCTCCCATTTACACTCCGTCCAACAAAGTCTATCTGCTCAGGATGAAAGACGGCACAATGGCTGCCATCCGCCTGGTGAGTTACATGAATGCTGCGGGCATAAAGGGATACATGACTTTTGACTACATCTACCCATACGAACCATAATGCTTTGATAAAGACAAATAAAAATAAATATGCAAAGACTACTAAAATCGGCATATTGCTTCTTCGCAGCCCTCTTGTTGACGACAGCAGCTGCCAACATAAAATATCCGGCAGGGTGATCGATACCACCCAGGAACCTCTGGTGGGTGCCACCATCACCCTGAAAGAAAACCGTCTGTCGGCACCACCACCGATACGGAAGGACGCTACACCCTGACACTGCCGGACCAGAAAGAATATACCGTACAGGTCTCTTTTGTGGGATATGTGACCGCTACAAAACAACAGCTGCCCGTCAAAGTCGTCTCGATTTCATTCTGAAAGAAGATCAGATGAATCTGAGTACCGTAGTTATCACCGGAACACGTACTCCGAAACTACTGAAAGATGCTCCGATCATCACCCGGTAATCACAGCCGGCGATCTGAAGAAAGTGGACGCAACCCATATCGGACAATTGCTTCAGGTAGAGCTACCGGGTATCGAGTTCTCTTATTCAATGGATCAACAGGTAAAGCTCAACATGCAGGATTTGGCGGTAATGCCGTCCTCTTTCTGGTAGATGGCGAACGTCTGGCCGGAGAAACACTGGATAACATAGACTACAACCGCCTCAACCTGGACAATGTAGAACGAGTGGAGATAGTGAAAGGCGCGGCCTCTACGCTGTATGGTTCAAGTGCCATCGGGGGTAATCAATATCATTACCAAAGCTTCGGACGATCCGTGGAATCTGAACCTCAATACTCGTTTCGGAGTACATAATGATCAGCGGCATGGGGGTACGGTAGGATTCAATGCCGGCAAGTTCTACAGCCAGACCAACGTACAATATACCAACATAGACTCTTATAACGTAAAACAGGGGGATTATACGACCATCAACGGCAATAAAACCTGGAACGTGGAAGGAACGCCTGATGTTCACCCCGAACGAGCAATTGCGACTGACGGCACGTGCTGGCTATTATTTCCGTGAACGGGATGCCTCCTCGGAAACCAAGAACCGTTATCGCGGATTCAGTGGCGGGCTGAAAGGAAACTACGACTTCAACACGAAAGTAACCTGGAACTGGCCTACATTCGACCAGTACGACAAAGTGACTATCTGGTATCGTATAAGAATGATATCCGCGACTACAGTAATGTGCAACACAGTGTACGCGCGCTTTACAATTATACGTTCAACGATAAGAACACGCTCACCGTCGGAGGAGACTATCTACGAGATTATTTGATGTCGTATCAGTTCAAAGAAACGCCGATTATACCATGCATTCCGCCGATGCTTTCGGACAGTTCGACTGGAATCCCACGGAACACTTCAACGTGATTGCCGGATTGAGGTTCGACTACTTCTCCGAATCGAACGTACGCCATTTCTCACCGCATCTGGGATTGATGTACAAGATAGGAAACTGCTCGCTGAGGGCTCTTATGCGCAGGGTTCCGTTCGCCCACCTTGAAAGAGATGCACATGAACTTCTATATGGCAAACACCATGATGATTTATGGTAACCCGGATCTGGAGCCGGAAACCAGTCACAACTTCTCGCTCTCGGAGAATATACCAAAAACCGTTATAATTTTACGCTGACAGGATATTATAACCTGGTGCACGACCGCATCGAGTATACCTCTTTCAGAGATACCGACGGAATGATCGCACAAAAATATATCAATACCCCACGGGTAGACATTGCCGGAATCGATGCCAATGCCTCTGCCAAATATCCTTGCGGTATAGGTGCACGTATCTCGTATACGTACATCCACGAGTTCATGCGTGACGGACAGACCAAACTCAGCTCTACCCGCCCCCATTCGGCTACGGTACGGTTGGAGTATGGCAAGACATGGGATCATTATGACTTCAATCTGTCACTCGACGGACGGGCCTTGTCACAGGTGAAAACCAATCAATATACTTCCAATGATCCGAATGCGGGAACGGAAAAGGTTACTTATCCGGGATATACCATGTGGAACCTGACGCTCACACAAAGAGTATGGAAGGGGATCAATGTGAATATGGCCGTCAATAACCTGTTCAACTACCGACCTGACTATTATTATGCCAATTCACCCTATACGACGGGAACCAACTTCTCCGTAGGGCTGTCGCTGGACATTGACCAAATGTTCAGAAAATAGCGGAAGAGGCTAAGCCAGCGGATATCTCCGATCGTCCGGCCGGCATTTAGTAAGAACGAAATAAACCAAAGAACAAAAAACAATATGAAAAAGAAACAAATCATCACCACTTGTTGTGTGGCTGCGGCAATACTCGTCGGGGTATTCGTCTGGCAAGCCTACTTCAGTGCCACGAAGATTGCCTTTGTCAATTTCCAGACCATCAACCTGGGAAATATTTCGAAGGCGAACGACAATTCATTTGTCAAACTAAGGGAGGTCTCTACCGATCACCTGGACGAACTGACGGGCTATGATATGGTGTTCGTCAACGGTATGGGATTGCGCATCGTCGAAGAACAACGCCAACAGATACAACGGGCGGCCGACAAAGGTATACCGGTGTACACCTCCATGGCTACCAATCCCGCAAACAATATCTGCAATCTCGATTCGGTACAGATGAGTCAAATACGTCAATACCTGACTAATGCGGGAAAAGTAAATTACCGGAATCTGCTTTCGTATGTCCGCAAAGAGATTGATGGTAAGCTGATCTCCGCCCCCGTACCGGAAGCACCGGTAGAAAAGCCGACCGACATTCTTTACCATGCCGGAGTGAAGAACCCGGATGATGAAATGGAATTTCTCAACGTAACCGATTATGAAAAGTTCCTTCGTGAAAACGGACTCTATCATGAAGGTGCCCGCAAGGTTGTGATCACCGGGCAGATGGCGGATGCCACAGGACTAATCCTGGCACTCGAAAAAGCCGGACACAATGTATATCCGATCTCTTCTTTCACCCGTTTCATGGAGTTCGTCCGTGAAATACGACCGGATGCTGTTATCAATATGGCACACGGACGCATGGGCGACGATATGGTGGAATATCTGAAAGAACGCAATATCCCTCTCTTTGCACCACTCACAGTCAACAGCCTGGTAGAAGAGTGGGAAAACGATCCGATGGGTATGTCGGGAGGATTTCTTTCGCAAAGCGTAGTGACACCGGAAATTGACGGTGCCATCCGTCCGTTCGCCCTCTTTGCCCAATACAAGGACGATGAAGGACTGCAACACTCTTTCGCCGTTCCGGAACGGTTGGAGACATTTGTCAACACAGTGAACAATTATCTCACCTTGAAAACAAAACCCAACAGCGAAAAGCATATAGCCATCGTCTACTACAAAGGCCCCGGACAAAATGCCCTCACAGCAAGCGGAATGGAAGTAGGCCCGTCACTCTACAACCTGCTGCTGAGAATGAAGAAAGAAGGCTACCGAGTAGAAAACCTTCCGGAGAGCGCCAAAGAGCTGGAAAAGATGATCCAGGCACAGGGAGCCGTATTCGGAATGTATGCAGAAGGCGCATTTGATGAATTTATGAAAACAGGGAATCCCGAACTGGTGACTAAAGAACAATACGAGAGCTGGGTAAAAGCATCGCTACGCCCCGGAAAATATGCTGAAGTGGTAGCCGCCAACGGTGAATTCCCCGGCCAATACATGACTACGCCGGACGGACGCCTGGGCATCGCACGATTGCAGTTTGGCAATGTGGTACTGATGCCGCAGATGGCAGCCGGTAGCGGAGACAACGCCTTTCAAGTGGTGCATGGAACCAACGCCGCACCTCCCCACACTTATATCGCTTCGTATCTTTGGTTGCAGCATGGTTTTAAGGCAGACGCAATGATCCACTTCGGTACGCACGGAAGCCTTGAGTTCACTCCGCGAAAACAGGTAGCGTTGTGTAGCGATGACTGGCCCGACCGCCTTGTAGGAGCTCTTCCACACCTTTATATATATTCTATCGGCAACGTGGGGGAAGGCATGATAGCCAAACGACGTTCGTATGCTACCTTGCAATCTTACCTTACACCTCCTTTCCTCGAAAGCAGTGTACGGGGCATCTACCGTGACCTGATGGAGAAAATCAAGATTTATAATAACACCACAGGAGCGAAAGAAAAGCAGTCGCTTGCCGTAAAAGCACTCACCGTGAAACTGGGCATCCATCGTGAACTGGGGCTGGACAGCTTGCCGACCCGCCCATACAGCGAGGACGAAGTGGCACGTATAGAGAACTTCGCTGAAGAACTGGCCACGGAAAAAATCACCGGACAGCTTTATACCATGGGGGTTCCCTATGAACCGGAGCGTATCACCTCTTCCGTACTTGCCATGACAACCGAACCGATCGCTTACAGCCTCTTGTCACTCGACAAACAACGTGGCAAAGCAACAGCCGATGTAGAAAAGCATCGCTCTCTCTTCACCCAACGCTATCTGAATCCGGCCCGTGCCTTAGTAGAGAAACTGATAGCCAACCCTGCTTTGGCAACAGACGAACTGATCTGCCGCACTGCCGGTGTCAGTCCCGAAGAACTGGCAAAAGCACGAGAAATAGAGACCTCACGCAATGCTCCGAAAGGAATGATGGCGATGATGATGGCTGCCGCCGCCAAAAACAAGACCGGGGATAAAACCGGCAAAACAGCCGATAAGATGCCGGAAGCCATGAAGAAGAAAATGAAAGAAATGGGCGCACATATGGATTCATCCAAAGCCATGGAAATGGCAAAAAAAATGGGTGCCGATCCGGAAGCCATGAAGAAAATGGAAGCAAAAATGAATGCCTCAAAGGGAGATAAGCCGGAAGCGGATAAAGCTAAAGGCATGTCGGACATGATGGCCGCCATGGGGAAAAAAACGGCTCAAAAGGAATACAGCAAAGAAGAAATCAACTTTGCCCTTGCACTGACGGAGGTGGAACGCACCATCCGCAACGTAGGCAACTACCAAACGGAACTGACTGCCAGCCCCGAGAAAGAACTTGCCAGCCTTGTCAATGCCCTCAATGGAGGATACACCGCACCTTCACCGGGTGGTGATCCGATTGCCAATCCCAACACCCTACCCACAGGACGCAACATGTATGCCATCAATGCAGAAGCCACTCCGTCAGAATCGGCCTGGGAAAAAGGAGTTGCACTTGCCAAGCAAACCATTGAAACTTACCAACGCCGCCATAATGACAGTATCCCACGTAAGGTCAGTTACACGCTCTGGTCCGGCGAGTTTATTGAAACGGGAGGAGCTACCATCGCACAAGTATTGTATATGCTCGGTGTAGAGCCGGTTCGTGATGCATTCGGACGTGTCAGCGATCTGAAGCTGATTCCTTCTGCCGAATTACACGCATCGACGTAGTAGTACAGACATCGGGGCAACTACGCGACATTGCGGCCTCCGCCTTTCTGATCAATCGTGCGGTAGAGATGGCTGCAGCTGCCAAAGACGACAAATATGAAAATCTGGTAGCGGCAAGCGTAGTAGAAGCCGAAAAGACACTGACCGAGAAAGGGTAAGTCCGAAAGATGCCCGTGAAATGGCTGCATTCCGTGTGTTCGGCGGTGCCAACGGAATGTATGGTACGGGCATTCAGGAGATGGTTGAATCCGGTGACCGCTGGGAAGATGAATCAGAGATAGCTGCCACCTATCTTAATAACATGGGTGCTTACTATGGCAGTGAAAGAACTGGGAAGCCTTCCGGAAATATGCCTTCGAAGCACTGACCCGCACGGACGTAGTGGTTCAGCCTCGTCAAAGCAATACATGGGGCGCATTGAGCCTCGACCATGTCTACGAGTTTATGGGAGGTATGAACCTGGCCGTACGCAACGTGACCGGCAAAGATCCCGATGCTTACCTGAGCGATTATCGCAACCGTAACCACATGCGCATGCAAGAAGTCAAAGAGGCTGTCGGTGTAGAAAGCCGTACCACCATCCTCAACCCGCTTACATCAAAGAGAAGATGAAAGGCGGCTCTTCCTCTGCTGCGGAATTTGCCGAGACAGTCACCAATACATATGGCTGGAACGTAATGAAACCTACCGCCATCGACAAAGAGCTTTGGGACAACATTTACAATGTATACGTAAAAGACGAATACAACCTGAACGTGAAAGAATTTTTCGAAACACAAAGTCCCGCAGCGCTTGAAGAAATGACTGCCATCATGCTCGAAAGTGCCCGTAAAGGTTTGTGGAAAGCAAGTGCCGAACAGGTTGCCGAACTGGCAAAACTGCATACGGAGACGGTAAATAAGTATCGTCCGTCGTGCTCGGGCTTTGTATGTGACAACGCCAAACTGCGCGAATACATCGCGTCCAAGTCAGACGCTCCGGCTGCCGCACAGTACAAAGAAAATATCTCTAAAATACGCGAAGCGAAGTTTCGGGCGATGCCAAAGGAATGGTGATGAAGAAGAAGAGATAAACCGGACACCGGAAGAGCAAAGACAACCCTGAGCAACATTGCCGTGGGTGCAGCCGTTGTAGTGGTAATACTGGCACTCGTACTCTTTGTCCGTAAACGTCGTAAAACATCAGAATAATCAGAAGTATGGATACAGTCGTACTTGTATTAATGCTGTTAATAGCATTCAACTTTCTGCTGAAACAGACTTTCTGGAAAACGGTTGCAGTCGGCATCATAGCCACTGTTGCCCTGTTTGCAGGACTGATGTGGCCGTATGCCATCGAGCAATCGAAAACACAGATTGCCGACTGGCTGGGTAACACAGCCCTGATGCTGGACACTTCCGTTTTGCTGACCATCGAAGTCAGCCTCAGATGGCCTATGCCATGCTGGCGGTACATGTTGCCAGTGCCTATCCGGTAAAACCGCGTACACTGCTCACCTACCGCTTCCTGAGATGGTTTCCGGACTGCTCATCTTTCCGGTACTATTCAGCGGGCTGGTCTATCTTATCTTTGCCTTCCGGGGACACCATTCACCACCGTGGCATGGATGTATGCCGCTTGCGTGCTGATAGCCATTCCCGTAGGACGTTGGTTACTGCTTTACCTCCTTCCGGAGAAGGAGTTGCGGCTGGAACTCTTCTTCCTCACTAACGCATTGGTGGCCATTCTGGGAATTGTCGCTACCGTAAACGGACGGACCTCCGTAGCCGGAGTCAGTGAAGTAAATTGGGGAGCACTGGCCGGCGTCGGTGGAATAACCATCATCGGCAGTGCCATCGGACTCGTTTGGCGAAGGGTGAAGAAAGAATCAATTAATCACAAAATAATAAGTAAATCAACTCATAAAACAGATCAACAATGAATATTATATCAGACATTTTATATTGGATTTCTACAGGACTACTCGTTCCTGACATCGTATTGCTTATCGTATTATTCGGCCGTGCACTTCTGCTGGTCGGCAGTTTCTACGGACAATATCTCTCAATACGCAAAACCGAGGCACTACTCCGTAACGAACTGAATGCACTCACTCCTGCCACCGTTATGGAACTGGCAGACAAGCTTCCGGAAAAATCATCATCATTAGTCATATCGTACATACGCCAGGTGCTCCAGGCACATGAAAGCCCGGCACAGATACAGAGACTGCTTGCCAACTTTGAGATAGCCGCCGATAAAGATCTGGCTATCTCTAAAACTCTGACAAAGCTCGGACCTATCCTCGGTTTGATGGGTACGCTTATCCCGATGGGACCTGCCCTTGCCGGACTGGCAAGCGGCGACATTGCTTCAATGGCCTATAACATGCAGATTGCTTTTGCCACGACCGTTGTCGGACTGGTAGCAGGCGCCGTAGGTTTCTTGACCCAGCAGGTGAAACAACGCTGGTATCTTCAGGACATGACCAACCTGGAATTCCTTTCTGAATTGTTGAACGAAAAACGTGCGGCCCGATGAAACGAAACCTACTCAGAAAAGAAGAAGATGCTGACCCGATCAGCGTTGTATCGAACCTGTTCGATGTAGCCATGGTTTTTGCCGTAGCCCTGATGGTAGCTCTTGTCAGCCGCTACAACATGACCGAAGTTTTCTCTCAGGAAGACTACACGATGGTGAAAAATCCGGGAAAAGAGAACATGGAAATTATTACCAAAGAGGGACAGAAAATCAACCGTTATACTCCTTCGGAAGACCAGCAGAAAAGCGGTAAAAAAGGAAAGAAAGTAGGTATCGCCTATGAACTCGATAATGGGGAAATCATCTACGTTCCGGAAGAATAATAAAGAATAGATTATCCTTAAAATGCAGACAAACGCATCTTTCATCCGCCCATCCGGCAACGAAAGATGTATTTGTCTGCATCTCTTTTACAAGTCAACAATACACCCGCTCTTTTATGAATAGTTGTTGTTTTTTAAAACACACTCTCTGCACAACCATTCCAAATTCTATTATCTTTGCTCCCTGATCGGTTCCGAATAGTCATTCCTCTATCCGGATTAAAAGGGAATCGGGTGTAAATCCCGGACAGTCCCGCTGCTGTGAAGCTCCGTCTGAATTTCCGATAACAACTGTTGCCACTGGGATACCTTTTTGTAAATAGATAAGGAGTCACCGGGAAGGCGTCGGAAACAAGGAGTCAGTCAGAAGACCTGCCGCTTATCAAAGGCTGTTTCCACTCGTGGGATTAGGGAAACGGTACGAAAAGATTCTATAAATATTTAGTTAGAACATAACTCATGGAAATAACCAAGAGGAACGGAACGACGGAACCCTATGACAGGGAGAAAATTGCCGTCGCCATACGAAAAAGTTTTGCCAGTACAGGGCAGGAAGTAAGTAACGAAATCATCTATTCGGTGGTAGAAGAAGTGGAGAATTTTGTCGGGAAAGATACCGCAAACCGTAGTGTCGAACAGATACAGGACAAAGTGGAGCAAAGTCTGATGGAACACGGCTTTTATGCCGAGGCCAAAAATTACATACTCTACCGCTGGCAACGGACTGAACGCAGAAAAGCACTCAACAGCATAATAAATGAATTGGGCGACGGAACTGTGATGGATGTCCTGAAAGAGATTCAGAAAGACTTCACCACCCACGAATACAGTCTCGTTGTACTCTATGAAAAATTTTCAGGGTTTTGCAAACAGGAAATGCCACATTCCGAACGTTTGGCAGCATTGATTAAGGCTGCCGTGGAACTGACCACTCAGGAAGCACCTGACTGGGAGTTTATCGCGGCCCGTCTACTCAATTTCCAACTATCGAAGAAACTGGAAAAGCAGGCGGCATCGGCAGGCATCCGTTCGTTTTACGACAAACTGCGCTATCTGACGGAAGAAGGACTATACGGTAGTTACATACTGGCGGCCTACTCGCAACAGGAGATTGAAGAAGCAGCCGGATTTATCTGCCCTGACAGGGACAAACTATTTAATTATTCCGGACTGGATCTGCTTGTCAAACGCTACTTGATCCGTACCCGACTCCATGAACCGGCAGAGTCCGTACAAGAAATGTATCTGGGTATCGCCCTCCATCTGGCTATGCCCGAACAGAAAGAACGGATGACTTGGGTGAAAAAATTCTACGACTTACTAAGTCGTTTGGAGGTGACAATGGCCACTCCTACCCTCTCGAATGCCCGGAAACCTTATCATCAACTTTCAAGTTGTTTCATCGATACGGTACCCGACAGTTTAGAAGGTATCTACCGCAGTATCGATAACTTTGCCATGGTAAGCAAATTTGGTGGCGGCATGGGAATGTACTTTGGCAAAGTACGTGCGGCAGGAGGAAATATACGGGGTTTTAAAGGTGTAGCAGGAGGAGTAATTCGATGGATGAAGCTTGTGAACGATACGGCTGTAGCTGTTGATCAGTTGGGTATGCGTCAAGGTGCCGTCGCTGTCTATCTGGATGTATGGCACAAAGACCTGCCGGAATTCTTACAATTGCGGACCAACAACGGAGATGACCGGATGAAAGCTCACGATATTTTTCCTTCGGTATGTTATCCGGACCTGTTTTGGAAAATGGCTAAGGAAGACCTTAACCAACCATGGTACTTATTCTGCCCTAACGAGATTATGACAATCAAAGGGTATTGCCTGGAAGATTATTACGGAGAAGAATGGGAAAAGAGATACCATGACTGTGTAAACGACACCCGACTTTCCAAAAGAAGTATAAGCATTAAAGACATTGTCAGATTGGTGTTGCGATCGGCAGTCGAAACAGGTACTCCCTTCACCTTCAACCGTGACACAGTGAACCGGGCCAACCCCAATGCTCACCGGGGCATCATTTACTGTTCGAATCTTTGTACGGAAATAGCACAAAATATGGCAGCTATCGAAACGGTATCCACCGAGATACGTACGGAAGAGGGTGACACAGTAGTGGTGAAGACGGTACGGCCCGGCGACTTTGTAGTTTGCAATCTTGCCAGCCTCTCGCTGGGGCATCTCCCATTGGAGGACGAAGAACAGATAAAGGAGAAAGTAAGCACCGTAGTGCGTGCTCTCGACAATGTTATCGACCTGAATTTCTATCCACTCCCTTTTGCGCAAATCACCAACCAGCGTTACCGCAGTATCGGACTGGGAGTAAGCGGTTATCACCACGCACTTGCCATACGCAATATCCGCTGGGAAAGCGAAGAACATCTCCGGTTTGTAGACCGAGTATTCGAACAGATTAATTATCCGCCATCGAAGCCAGTGCCGACCTGGCAAAAAAAAGGACGCTATGAATACTTCGAAGGAAGCGACTGGCAAACGGGAGCATACTTTGGCAAACGGGGATATACTTCCCCGAATGGAATCGGCTGGCAGCCAAAGTAGCGGAAAACGGTATGCGAAACGCCTATCTTCTCGCTATCGCACCGACCAGCAGTACCAGTATCATCGCGGGAACCACTGCCGGTACCGATCCTGTAATGAAACGTTTCTTCCTTGAAGAGAAAAGGAGCCATGCTGCCACGTGTGGCACCGGCACTGTCAGACAAAACCTTCTGGTTATATAAAGATGCCTATACACTCGACCAAAATGGAGTATCCGTGCGGCAGGCACCCGGCAGTTGCACATCGACCAGTCTCAAAGCCTGAACCTGTATATCACCAATGAATTTACCATGCGACAAGTACTCGATCTCTACTTACTGGCATGGGAATGCGGAGTAAAAACGGTATATTACGTTCGCAGTAAATCATTGGAAGTGGAAGAATGCGAAAGCTGTGCATCTTAAATAAACGAATAAACAAGAAAACGATATGGAAACAAAAAAATTAAAGAAAAATGCCCTCTTCAATCCCGAAGGTGATACAGAAACCCGTCTCAGAAAGATGATCGGAGGCAATACAACCAATCTGAATGATTTCAATAACATGCGATACAAATGGGTAAGCGACTGGTATCGTCAGGCCATGAATAACTTCTGGATACCTGAAGAGATCAATCTGACACAAGATACCAAAGACTATCCCCATCTGACCCCGGCCGAACGAACAGCGTATGATAAAATTCTGAGCTTCCTCGTCTTCCTGGATTCTTTGCAGAGTAACAATCTCCCGACACTCAGCGAATACATCACGGCAAACGAAGTCAACCTCTGCCTGCATATTCAAGCATTTCAAGAGTGTGTACACAGCCAGAGCTACAGCTATATGCTCGACTCTATCTGTAGTCCGGAGGAACGCAATGACATTTTGTATCAATGGAAAACAGACGAACATCTGCTAAGGAGAAATACGTTTATCGGCAATTGCTACAATGAATTCCAGGAAAATCGTGACGGATTTGCCTTGATGAAGACCCTAATTGCCAATTACATCCTTGAAGGTATTTACTTCTACAGCGGTTTTATGTTTTTCTACAATCTGAGCCGTAACGGAAAGATGTCCGGATCGGCTCAGGAAATCCGTTACATCAACCGGGATGAAAACACCCATCTCTGGCTATTTCGCAACATCATTCTGGAGTTGAAGAAGGAAGAACCGGAACTGTTTACGCCTGACAAGGTGAAAGTGTATGAAGAGATGATGCGTGAAGGAGTAAAACAGGAAATCGCATGGGGGCAATATGTAATAGGCGACCAAATCCAGGGGCTCAACCGACAGATGATCTCTGACTATATCCACTTTCTGGGTAATCTCCGTTGGAGTAGCCTAGGTTACACTCCTCTGTACGAAGACAACCGGAAGGAACCGGAAAGCATGCATTGGGTATCGCAATATTCAAACGCCAACATGGTAAAAACGGACTTCTTCGAAGCGAAAAGTACGGCGTATGCCAAAAGCACTGCGCTGGAAGATGATTTATAAATAGTCTATGTTTCCGGGCAATCAACGATAAACAATGGATCATTCATGTGAATCAGTTCTTGAGAAACCTATGCGGTATGAAATTCAATTACTGATTCACATTATCAATGAATACCCGAACAATGGGATATATACATGACCACATTAAAAAAATATTCATCAGCAATGGTTCCTCGTCCATCATAAATCATTCAAATCCTTTCTTCATTCAAAAAACTTTTGACCCCTGATTTTTTTAATTACCTTTGTACCCCGAAAAGACGCAATTCAAGGGTGTGTCATTATTCACACATCCTCTTCCCCCACTCAAAACCTAAACCGAAATCGAAACACTGTACTGACACATTAACCACATTTCCTCCCATACGCCGGAAATGCGGAAAAGCAACATGTATGTATCACACAGATTTAAGAAAAAGTAAAAAGAAATGTTAGTAACCAACACCATGGAAGCTACAGCTTCCACTACCGACAGTTGCCAGGTCAGTGAACCTGTAACAGCAACACAGGAAACTCCCAGGACCATCGCCACTTACACCGCCACAACACCGGCCATGCACCGGAAATCATTTAAAGAGCAAGAACCGGCTATTTTTTCCATTATCGGATTCGCCGTTGCCTATATTGCTGCCCTGATTATCAACCGCATCATCAAGACGAGAAAAACTCACCATTAACCCAACCTTATGGACATCCACCAAGAACTAAAAGAACTATCTAAATTCCTGTCTGAATATTCGACCAGTCTGATGGCCGTAGGCGTACAAACATCACGAATCGTACGAAACACCTCACGAATCGCTGAATCTTTCGGCTTCTTCTGTGACATGACAATCTTTCAGAAAACCATCATCATGACATTACGCGATGCCGACAATTCGCATTCATACAGTACGGTAAACAAGATCAAGCCCATGGGACTGAACTTCGCCATTAATTCAGCACTCAGCACGCTGAGTTGGGAAGCATATGACGAACATTTGTCTCTCAGCGAGCTCCAACGTCGCTATCACGAAATTGTCAGCAAACCACGTGAAAGTAAATGGCTTGTATTGATTCTGGTTGCCTTTGCCAACGCATCTTTCTGCCGCCTGTTCCAAGGTGACTTTATTTCCATGGGAATCGTATTTGTAGCCACCTTGGCCGGATTCTTTGTCCGTACCGAACTGATGGGACGTCACTGGAATCATCTGGCAATATTCATCATTTCGTCGTTCATTGCTTCCATGATCGGTAGTACGGGCTATCTGATGCACTGGGGTGACACTCCGGATATGGCTTTAGGTACCAGCGTACTTTATCTGATTCCGGGTGTACCGCTGATCAACGCCATCATGGACATCATCGACGGACATGTATTGGCCGGAACATCGAGATTTATTAACGCCTGTCTGCTTATCATCTGTATAGCGATCGGCCTTTCAATGACCCTTTTAATCACCGGAATCAGCACCTTATGATGAATATAGATTTTATAACAGCCACCGTACTCGACGGTGCATTCGCTGCCGTAGCCGCTATCGGATTTGCTATTATATCGAATCCACCACGAAAAGCCATATTGATCTCTGCTTTCCTGGCGGCTGTAGGTCACGGATTACGTTACTTTCTGATGCATGCACATCTGTTTACGATGGACATTGCTACGGCTTCATTCTTTGCAGCTGTTTCCATCGGTTTATTAGCCATCCCTTTTGCCAAAGCGATTCACTGCCCGGCAGAGGTTTTCTCGTTTCCGTCTCTCTTGCCCATGATTCCGGGAATGTTTGCTTATAAAAGTATCCTTGCACTGACAAAGTTCATGCAGACTAAAGATGAAACCGATTCACTGCGATACCTGGTAGATTTTTGCCACAATGGCAGTACCACCATCTTCGTTTTATTTGCCTTGGTCGTAGGGGCAGCCGTACCGGTATTCATCTTCCACCGCCAATCATTCACAGCTACCCGTTTACTGAAAAAGTTGGTAAAAAAAGGATGACGGCATTCATATTATAGATAAATATCTAAAATGGCGAATAGGGATCTGTTTTTACAGCGTCCCTATTCGCCATTTTAATTACTTTCTTGCCTCAGCAATGTATTCTAAGGCTTCGGTACATTTCTTGGTAACATATCCCCAATCTTCGGCTGCTACCTTATCTTTCGGAAATAATTTAGATCCCATACCGACACAGAATGCACCCGCTCCAAACCATCCTGTCAGGTTCTCCCGGGTAGGCTCTACCCCACCGGTCACCATTAATTTGGACCAAGGCATCGGAGCCATCAAGCCTTTCACAAAATTTGGTCCGTACACATCTCCGGGAAATATCTTACAAAGATCACAACCGGCTTCCTGTGCAAAGCCCACTTCCGAAACCGAGCCACACCCCGGTGTATAAGCGATCAGCCGGCGATTGCATATCTTAGCAATCTCCGGATTAAACAAGGGACCTACCACAAAGTCAGCCCCCGATTGTATATACAGAGCTGCAGTAGCCGGATCAACCACTGATCCGACTCCCATAGCCATCCCCGGGCATTCACGGACAGCAAATTTTACAAGCCCGGCAAATACTTCCTGGGCAAAGTCCCCCCGATTGGTAAACTCAAAAGCACGAACTCCACCTTCATAACAAGCTTTTACCACTTTCTTCGCTATTTCCACATCTTCGTGATAAAATACAGGAACCATACCTGTCGAACCTATTTTGTTCAAGACAGCTATTTTATCAAATTTAGCCATAAGAATATATACGATTTAAAGATTGACAACCCACTATCACCCACGATTATCTTTGTACACGTCCGCTCGCATCTCCTCCGACAAGCGCTTCGACCTCCGCCACAGAAACAAGATTGAAGTCACCATTAATGGTATGCTTCAATGCCGATGCTGCCACTGCAAATTCAAGAGCCTCACCCTGGGTTCGCTTTGTAAGCAGGCCGTGTATGACACCGCCGGAGAAAGAATCCCCCCCTCCCACACGGTCAATAATCGGATCAATATCGTAATGTCTGGAAACATAGAATTCCTCACCATTATAAATCATGGCTTTCCAACCATTATGTGATGCTGAGAAAGATTCTCGCAACGTCGAGATCACATAGCTGAACCCAAACTCATCCATCATCTGCCGAAAAATTCCCTTATAGCCCTCTGCATCTGTATGTCCGCCTTCCACATCCGCATCAGGTTTAAATCCCAGACAGAGTTCCGCATCCTCCTCATTACCAATACATACGTCTACATACTTCATCAAAGGTTTCATGATGGACTGCGCCTTCTCCTTCGTCCATAGTTTTTTACGAAAGTTCAGGTCGACCGACACCGTCACTCCATGACGCTTGGCAGCCTCACAAGCAAGCCGGGTCAATTCGGCTGCTTTGTCTGAGATGGCAGGAGTAATACCAGACCAATGGAACCAGTCGGCCCCCTCCATGATCTTGTCAAAATCAAAGTCCGCTGCAGCGGCCTCGGCAATGGCAGAATGGGCACGATCGTAAATCACTTTACTGGGACGCATAGCTGCACCGGTTTCCAAATAATAGATCCCTACACGTTCGCCTCCCCGCGCAATATAGTCTGTCTTTACACCGTATTTACGGAGTGCATTTACTGCCGACTGCCCGATTTCATGTCCAGGCAGTTTGGTTATAAAATAAGCGTCGTGACCATAATTGGCACAGCTCACCGCCACGTTAGCCTCACCTCCACCATATACCACATCAAAAGAGTCCGACTGGACAAAGCGGGTATTTCCCGGAGGAGACAACCGAAGCATGATTTCGCCTAATGTAACGACTTTCTTTCCCATAATTTAATATTTTAATGAAACGAGCAATTTAGATTATTCAGTTATAATTTATCGTCACCCCCTATTTTTAGCGATAATAAACTGGTAATAGGAGAAATAACAACTCATAAAACTTACACCGAACAAGTTCCGTGTGCGGACACAAAGATACGTAAATTTTCAGGATTACAAAAATTGTTATATATTTGTGTCCATAGAAATAAAACTATTAGTGTGTCCGAGCACAAAACCTCACAAATAAAGGTGAACGCATGAATAAATTGCCAGAAAGAATCAGAATTAAGGATATTGCCCGCTTGGCAAATGTATCTGTAGGAACTGTAGACCGGGTGCTCCATGGCCGTAGCGGAGTGTCGGAAGCAAGCCGTAAACGTGTAGAAGAAATCTTAAAGCAACTCGACTATCAGCCTAATATGTATGCCAGCGCGTTGGCTTCCAATAAGAAATATACTTTTGCCTGTCTGCTACCCAAACATCTGGAAGGCGAATATTGGACAGATGTGCAAAAAGGGATTCGGGAAGCGGTTACCACATACTCCGACTTCAATATTTCGGCAAATATCACCCATTATGACCCCTACGATTACAATTCGTTTGTGACAACCAGTCAGGCCGTTATCGAAGAACAACCGGACGGAGTAATGTTTGCTCCCACTGTACCACAATATACCAAAGGATTTACCGATGCACTAAATGAACTGGGTATACCATATATATATATTGATTCACAAATCAAAGATGCCCCTCCACTTGCCTTCTTCGGTCAAAACTCACATCAGAGCGGATACTTTGCAGCACGCATGCTGATGTTACTCGCCGTAAATGACCGGGAAATCGTAATTTTCCGCAAAATACACGAAGGAGTGATCGGCTCGAACCAGCAGGAAAGCCGCGAAATCGGATTTCGCCAATATATGCAAGAGCATCATCCCACCTGTAACATCCTTGAACTCAACCTGCACGCCGACCTGAATATTGAAGATAGCCGGATGCTGGATGACTTCTTCTGCGAACATCCGGATGTCAAGCATGGCATCACGTTCAATTCAAAAGTATACATCATCGGTGAATACCTGCAACAACGCAGGAAAAGTGATTTCAGCCTGATCGGTTACGACTTGCTCGAGCGAAACGTAACGTGCCTGAAGGAAGGCACTGTCTCTTTCCTGATTGCACAGCAACCGGAATTACAAGGATTCAATAGTATCAAAACTTTGTGTGATCATCTGATATTCAGGAAAGAAGTGACTTGTACCAACTATATGCCCATCGATCTCCTGACCAAAGAAAATATCGACTATTACCACAGTAAGTAATGTAAACACTGAAAAGAGTTCAGGCTGCAAATAAAAAAACAACATTCTTGCAGTCTGGGCTCCTTATTTTTCCCTCTTCAAATAAACCATATCCCTGAGCCGGATGCCGTTCTCATAAATAGGATGATCATAATGGTCGGTGAAAAAATTCTTAATACGATGGGAAGGAACAAATCCGCAGGATTGATAGAATAAAAGCGTATGTGGAGTATCTCCTGTTCCCACAAACATGACCGAGCATCGGTCCGAATAATGGTGAAACAGATATTCAATCAGGCTTTTACCATATCCCTTACGCTGGCTATCCGGACAAGTTGCGATATTCTTTAATTCGTAAATTCCTTTCCCCTCGTTAGTAACCACACAAACCGCCCTGAGCTTGTCTTCATCATATAGAGCGAACATATCTCCACGTTCCAGATACCGGTCTATCATATCTTCCTGCTCATCTGCCAGCAAGAGCAAATCGAGGAAACGCTTCCTGTCTGAAAATACCTGTTCGACTTTCATAACCCTTTCTGTTGTTCTCTATGTTCAAAAATCATTGTCATATGATCCAGTGCCCATCCAACCAATGCTTCGACGTGTGGAATCAAACTATGTCCCATTTCCGTCAGGCAATATTCCACCCTCGGTGGTACTTCCGCATATGCTTTCCGTTCCACCAACCCGTCGGCCTCCAACGTACGGAGAGTAACAGTCAGCATCCGTTGCGAAATATCGTCTATTGTTTTATGAATGTCACCAAAGCGCATCGTTCCGTTCGCATTCAGCGTCACCAGCACCAGCATCGACCACTTGTCGCCCAGCCGGCATAATACGTCCCTGATGGGACAAGTTCCCGTAGGATGGAAGTTCTTCATTCTCTAATCGTTTCTGTCATATTAAAAACCTGCAAAGTTAATTTGATCCCCTGATATTAAGCCACATTCACATCTATCAGCACAGAATAATACACCTTTGCAGGCACAAAGATAATAAACTTACGAAAGAGAACTATTGTTTTATTTAATCAATTCACAGTCGATGTACTTGCAGAGGACGCAAAGATATTATTTGATTCATAAAAATAATCAAAGAGGGTATGTCATAACTCACCACAGATTTTACCGGATAAACTTTAAATTTAGTCTAAACAAGAGGTACAATCCATTTATTATTAATACTTTTGTACACGATCAAACAAACATAAATACTTTTTCATCAAAGATATGACCCTCTTCACAAACATCAAATCCTTCGACAAATCATTTTTGTTGAAGTTATGGCTATCTCTTATTCTCTACCAGTTGTCCGTATGCCCCGTATCTGCACAAAAAGACACGATGGATATCAAAGACTACATCTTAATCATTAATACATATACCGAATCATTCCCTTGGAGTAACCGCTTGATCTCAACAGCAACCAACTTCGTAAAAGACGACCCCAAACTGGCTGTATACACCGAACATATGAACATGATAATGATAGATAATGACAGCATTCTGGACCAATTCAAAGACAGTCTTTTCGACAGATACGGTTCCCACCGCCCACGTATGCTGCTGTTATTAGGCAACTCTTCTCTCATATTGAAAGATGATCTTAGAAAAATGTGGGGTGACATTCCAATGGTTCTCTGTGCCGGAAAAGACTATACCGGGCCTGAGCACTATTATCTGACGAAACAACCCATTCCTCTTTCCGAACGTGTACCATTGGCAGAATTGTCCCAATCCTGCAATCTCACCTACCTCTATGCCAATCTCTATATCCACGAGAATGTAGAAATGATGTTCCGTACACTCCCCCGGATGAAAAGATTCATCTACGTGGGCGACGAACGCTTTGTCAACCAAGTCAACAGTCAGGAGATTCAAGAAATTCTACGGACCAAACATCCGGATGTACACTATACCTTCCTGTCTTCCCGTGACATAAAGAAAACCAACCAACTGATCGATTCACTCAACTTTGTCGATCCCCGGACCACGGGTATTCTGTTTTCCAGCTGGTTCCACAAACGGCAGTTTGCCGGCAACATGATGTTGACAATGATCCTGCCTGAAATCGTTTCCACCGTATCCCCTCCAATATTCGCTCTCAATATGATTGAACTGAATGACAAAGAGAGTGGAATGGTGGGTGGTTACACCTACGACCAGAATCACTTCAATGAAAAGCTGTCCAACATGTTTTCGGAAATCCTCAGCGGGAAATCTCCACGGGATCTTCCACATTATCTGCCCACAGACGGTACACCACTCATCAACTATCAGGTATTGGTCCGCAAAGGTTTGTCTCCCGACGAGTGGCCCGCTCACACCCGTTTTCTGAACAAACCTATCACCTTTTGGGACAAATATAAATATTTCCTGCCGGGAACAACCGTTTGCATCGCCCTGCTCGTCTGGTTTTTCCTCTATCGTATCCGTACGCTCACGCATCTCAGACAGATCCAGTTGAAAGAAATCGAGGCTATGGCTAATTATAAAAATCTGATCGATAACATGCCTTTGCTCTACATGCAGGAGAAACTAATCGTAAACGAACAAGGTGTAGCCGACGACTTGATCTACCTGAACGTAAATCCCATTTCGAAAAACATTTTTCCGTAGAGGATGTCGTCGGTAAGCGGGCCAGTGAACTGTTTCCTGAATCTCTACCTGAATTTCTACACTTCATCCAGATCTCCCTGAAGGAGAACCGTGCCATCACATTCCCTTATTACTTCAAAAGATAGACAGATTCTACGACATCGTATTAAAAGGTGCACATCAGGAGAATGTCATCGACATCTTCTGCGTAGACAGCACTGAACTTCATCGTGCACAGCAGAAGTTGAACGCCACAAACCATAAACTATCTATGGCGCTGGAAGTAGCCGACATCATTCCCTGGAAATGGGACTTACTCAGCAAAACCATTCTTTGCGACATCAATAAGCCCATTGAACTCAGTGCACAAGGTAATAACGTAAGCGAAGAACAGTTGGCTGTACCCGACTCACAATACTTCTCGAAAATATATAAGGAGGACCGCATACGAGTGGAACAAGCTTATAAAGACCTGATAGAAGGACGCTTGGAAAAAGTAAAGAAGAGTATCGGGTGATCAACATCCGGAATCACACTCACAAAATAGAGTGGGTAGAGCCCAAGCTGCAGTGGAAACCCGCGACGAAAACGGAACTCCGGTGACACTGGTCGGTTCTTCACAGGTAATCACCGGACGTAAAAAGATGGAAATGGAACTGACTTCGGCCAAAGACCGGGCCGAAGAATCCAATCGTCTTAAATCTGCCTTTCTTGCCAACATGAGTCACGAAATCCGTACTCCGCTCAATGCCATCGTCGGATTTTCGGGAATACTGGCATCCACCGAGGAAGAAGAGGAGAAACAAGAATACGTCAGCATCATTGAAAACAACAATGCATTATTGTTACAACTCATCAGTGACATCCTCGATCTGTCGAAAATAGAAGCCGGTACACTCGAGTTCCAGTACTCCGACATCGAACTCAACACCGAGCTTAAAAAACTGGAAAGCACCCTAAAACTGAAATTAAAGTCGGACGACGTACAACTGAATTTGTTCCCGGCCTCCTGTGTGCCCGGTGTGTACCGAAAGAACCGGCTCTCACAACTGATCATCAATTTGGTGACCAATGCCATCAAGTTCACTTCCGGGAAGTATCCGCTTCGGTTACGAACACCGTGGCAAAGAACTCTATTTCTATGTCACCGATACCGGATGTGGCATCCCTAAGGACAAACAGGAAAGCATCTTCGGACGTTTTGTCAAACTGAACAGTTTCGCACAGGGAACAGGCCTGGGACTCTCCATCTGCCGTACCCTCGTCGAGCACATGGGCGGACATATCGGTGTAGATTCGGAAGAAGGCAAAGGTTCCACGTTCTGGTTCTCCTCCCTTATAAAGCGGCAAGCACTTCCGCCGGAACAATGCAAAACCGAGATTCAGCCCATCTCAGTAGAAAAGACAAACTGACTATCCTAATCGCTGAAGACAATGAAAGCAACTACCGCCTCTTCGAATCGATCCTCGGGCACGACTATCATCTGATTCATGCCTGGGACGGACGCGAAGCCGTCGAAAGATTCAAAGAGAAAATCCACAGATTATTTTGATGGATATCAATATGCCGGTTATGGACGGATACGAAGCCACGCAGGAAATCCGTAAATACTCAGCCAAAGTTCCTATCATAGCAGTTACGGCCTTTGCCTACACTTCGGACGAGCAACGGGTGATGGAAAACGGATTCGACGGATATATGCCCAAACCGATCAATGCACGGCAATTAAAAGCACAAATCACGGAGATTATGCAAAACGGATCATTTTGTTATGACAACAGCGCGATATACCGCCCCATTATGACAGTTTCACTCCATATTCACCTTGATGCAAACCTCCTCAATCTGTTTGCGATCAACTTATACCACAAGGGGGCGAGGCGATCGATATACAATGACGAAAACCTGAGGATGGCATTCATGTCGGATATACAAGAGATTGTAGAGATTGAAGTGCATCGAACACGGATATTGCGACCTGACTCATTTTATCAAAAGCTTCAAACGATTTACCGGAAAAGTACCGTTGCAATATTACAAACAGAATATAGGTAATGATCGAAAATAACCGGTATGTATATATCCAAAGTTCCACAGATTACACCGAATCACACAGATTAAAAGTAAATATCCAGCTATTTATCGAAGTTTCTGTGCAAACCCGGGTAATCTGCGGTGAACCATATCCGGTCGAGATACAAATTTTCCATTATTCCTCTACGACATAAACCACCTCGTGGGCTTCTGTCAACTGAGGAACTTCAACCTACCTAACATCTTATCCAGAACCGTTTCCGGAACTTCATATTCGCGTGTACTGTTCTGTCGCCGCCAGACTGAATAAGGTTTCTCTATATAGACTATTTTAACCCGTGCCCCATATGTAATGAACAAGTCGATCAACTGAGTACGCCTTTGACGGCTCACGTTGGTAGCATTCCAAATGAAGTCCTGTCCCTTTCGAAGATAGATCCGGGCCTGTTCTTTAGCAGTTTGTGCCACCCAGCCATTGGCGCTTTGTCAGTGGGACTAAACTTATGTTTACACCGGATGGCATCCAAACTGACAACCGGCATATCGGCACATCGAGATTCGATATAATAGTCTTTTCCCATACCGGGCAGACCTACAAGCAATGTTACCTCACATTTAAAATCATCGTGGGGAACATAATCGATATAGGATCGGGGTGTATGAAAGTAGTGAAAACGGGCTGTGCCATTGGCAAATTCCCGTGCCTTTCCCCAACATTGCTGCTCCCGACAGAACATCTCAAAAAATTCGGTAGCCTCCAGCAACACTTCTTTGTCTGTACTGATACGTCCGCAAATATCGGCAACAGTCAATTGTTTCAGCAACGAGGTGTCCAGCCTCAGCGAAGCCTCACAAGCACGCTTTAAAGGATCTTCGCGTTCCATCAACCAAATAGGCAGACCATGATGGCGTACCAGTGAAGCTATATGCTCGCGTATATTGAAAGGAGCAGGTATATCTCTATAAAGAAGAGTACGGACAGTAGTCTCCCCACGTTTAGCATGGTTCTTAGAGGTAACCTGTCCATTACCCTCATCGACTGAAGTCGAACGTTTTTCCACATCGTGAAGTAAAGCGGCTGCCCAAAGTATTTCCCGTTCCTGTTCTGGAAGCATCAGATAGGCAGGTTGTCGCAGCAATGCTTCGAGCACCATGCGAGTATGTACAGCCACACTTCCTTCGGCATGATGCACCGTATGCTGAGGAACTTGGTTCATATCCCGTACCCACCCAAACTGTTGTTCCAACGAGTTCCAGTCTTTCCGTTCGCTCAATTTCCAAATCATCGATTACCTCCTTTCTCTTGTTTCAACTCCCATACCAGACGGGCACGTTTCCAATGACGTGTCCAATGCTCCCCTGTTTGTACATGACCTTTACGGACATACTTAAACACATTGTGAGCAAAATCGGCAGTAGCATATTCACCGATATTCCGGGTAACCACTCCTTCCGGGTACAGTCCAGACCGGTCTGTACATCACAGGAGCCGAAGACACTCGGCTCCTGCGCCAAACAGACAACATGCTGTTCCAAAGATGCTACTGTTAATCCGTCCACGCACTCCGTACACAATTCGGGCACGGTTGGCAAATCGAACAGTGCAGCATAAAATTTCACTTCATCCCATGACAGCCATTTGTCCAGACAACGGACAGCAAATACATAAAATGTGTTTCCAGCCGCTTATACTCAATGGAATGAACAGCATACAGATTTTCACCGAACAGTTCAATATCTCCCAGATCGTTTTTCAGCAACTCCCAGCGTTGACGCAACTGGCTTGTCCATGGCGAAGTGGTAGGTGCGACATGCGAACGGGCAAAGACTCCATATCTGCTCAAACAATTATTCTCTCCATCCAGCTTTTCGGTATGCACCAAGGTGCTTATCTGCCGGATATCTTCCCAATATGTATGATTGATCCGGTCGTCACTCGTCGTCCCGGAGAGAACGGATAGTGATAGGTACGACCATATTTTTCTGATAACATAGTTTTTTCTTTTAATCGTTAATACTTAAAACCGGAGTTCTTCCTGAATGATCTTCACCGGGTTTCCCCTTTGAAGGCTGTTGTGATTGCTCCAATTGGTCTGTGCCTGAATCATCGCTTGCTCTATGTTCCAAGCGGTCAGCTTGACCAACAATCGTTCAGTAGCCAGTTTTTTATTCTGCCATTGCGAACGCTGGTCGGATGCCACTACACTGATTCCGCTGGGGATATGAACAGCTCTTACGGCAGATTCTGTCTTGTTGACATGTTGCCCTCCGGGCCCGGACGCCCGTAAGGTTTCATACCGGATATCATCTTCGGTAGCCTCACGACTTTCGGACAGGAGAAAAGTCTGCACACCGACAAACCAGTTCTTCCGCCTGTGATGAATCCGATACGGGCTACGGGCAATCCACAGCACAGTCCCTTCCCATTCGTCAGCCAATACATCGCAACCTGCACCTTCGAGTGCAACGACTACCGACAACAAAGTGCGATTGACAGGACCAGTCTCTTTTTCCAGGATTTCTACTCTCAATTTCCGTTTCTGTGCTTCTCTCAATATTTTTCGAGTACTAAAGCCACTACACGGCAACACTCTACAGGACCACGCCCTGAAGTGATTTGTAAATACGTCTTTCCATTATCCTATTCTTTATTCATTCGTACGATGCAGGGCATGAAGGTACCTTGGACTTCAACCAGTTCCTCCTGGGTCTTCATCACCCGGTCAATATCCTTGTAAGCCAACGGCATTTCTTCGACACTGCCACCAATCAGCGTGACTCCGGCCTGAGAAAGATACTTTCTCAATGCCGACCGGGTAAAGTTGTCTTTTGCATTTTGGCGGGACATAGCTCGTCCCGCTCCATGCGAGGCAGAACAAAGGGCCTCACTTATCCCTTTACCACATACCAAATAACCGGGCGTTGCCATACTTCCGGGGATCAGTCCCGGTTGGCCTTTCTGTGCAGGTGTTGCTCCTTTACGATGCACAATGGCTGTCTGTCCGGGAGCGATTTCCTCTTTCCATGCAAAATTGTGGTGATTGTTCACATTGGCCAAAGGTTTCAGCCCCAAAGCTTTTGACAAATTCAGATGAATCCGCTCATGGCAGGCACGAGCATAATCACCCGCTAAATTCATACTAAGCCAGTATTCCTGTCCTTCTTCCGTATCCAACCCCAGCCAGGCAAAGTGCTGAGCCTCGCGAGGCAGACGGCAGAGGTCACGTGCCAGCATACTATAGTGTTTGGCAATGGCAGCACCCAAACCACGCGAACCGGAATGGGACAGCAAAGCCACGTAGTTTCCTTCCGGAACGCCCAAGACATTACCGGCCTGTAAGCTCATCTTACCAAATTCCACAAAATGATTTCCACCACCGGAGCTACCTAATTGCCGTACCGCCTTGCCATGAAGTCCTCTCAACAATTCGGTCATTCGGAACTCTTCTCTGTCAAGCACCTCATGCTCTTGTGCAAAAGACAATCCGCCATCCATGCCAAAATGAGTAAACTCCTTCAGCGCTTCTTTAATATGGTGCGAATAGCGTTTCAGAAAATCCTCCCCGGCATCAAACAGGGTGAGATTCATCCGACAACCGATATCAACCCCCACAGCATACGGGATAACCGCATGATCTGTAGCCAATACTCCCCCTATCGGTAACCCGTAACCGGCATGTGCATCGGGCATCAATGCTCCGGCAAGAGTAATCGGCAGCCGCATGGCGAGATTCATCTGCTGTTTGGCTAATGTTTCAATGTACTTGCTTCCATATGTTTTATAACCCAAGGGCTCATCAAGTAAATCATACGGCGTCAATCTTTTTTCGATAAATACAGGAGAAAGATGTTCGGCCAGTTTACTCCATATCTCACTGTTTTTATATACCTCGGGATTCTTGAGAATATCACCCAAGGCGGCTAATATCTGCTCTTTTGTTTCGTGTTTACAATATTTGCCTACGAGAGCAACAGCCAGACTACGAGCTACATTATCTCTATATCCCAGTTTACTTAAATCTTTTAAACGTATTCCCATACTGTTTTTTCCATTCGCATACAAGACACCGGTTGCCTGCCATTGGACAGACAAAGGACAATATGCGAGATACCAATGCTTTAGAAAAGGATATAACCACTCCTCTTCACAGCATTAAGGTGAATAATAAATAAATTAAATGTGATTGTGGAACTAATCAACTTGCATCGCCAGCAGCAGAATTGCGACGCATACTAAAAGATATAGTTATAAAGACCCATCCTCCCGATGGGGCAACTTAGTTCCGATACTGAAGATATTATTTCTCTGACATAATTAAAAAACCCTTTCCATCATTTAAAGGGTGAATACTCTGTTTATCGGCGGCAAAAGTAATGGTTCTTTTGATTTTCACAAAACGAAAAGACATTTTTTTTCAGGCACAGTAGTGATATTTATAGAAAAACGGCACGAATCACTTCGCACCGCTCTTATTGCTAACTCGCGCCAAAGGTTCCCGCCTCACAGCGTCCGCCTCCGGAGATTTATTTTTAAATGCATGAAGCGGTTAGCGTTAATCTTTATATTGTCGATGCAAAATTACCGTTTTTCTCCCTATCATTCACTATCTTTGCACCTCAAAATTTTAAGAACTATTCAATGATAAACGAAGAAAAGATACATAAAAGCACTTCCGGATGGTGGGCACTCAGCCCTTTATTTGTATTCTTGTGTCTCTATTTGGTCACTTCTATCCTGGTGAACGATTTCTACAAAGTACCTATAACGGTAGCCTTCCTGATTTCATCATGCTACGCCATTGCCATCACGCGGGGACTGAATCTGGAACAACGGGTCTATCAATTTTCAGTAGGAGCTTCCAATAAAAACATCATGCTGATGGTGTGGATATTCATCCTGGCAGGAGCCTTTGCACAAAGTGCCAAGCAAATGGGAGCCATTGACGCTACGGTAAACCTGACACTCCATATTTTGCCGGATAACCTTTTATTGGCAGGCATCTTTCTGGCCTCTTGCTTCATTTCGCTATCCATCGGTACCAGTGTAGGCACTATCGTGGCTCTGACTCCTGTCGCTATCGGGTTGGCAGAGAAAACCGGAATCGATCTGCCCTTCATGGTAGCAGTGGTAGTGGGCGGCTCCTTTTTCGGTGACAATCTATCGTTTATCTCCGATACAACCATTGCTTCGACCAAGACTCAAGGATGCGTCATGCGCGATAAGTTTCGGGTCAACTCCATGATTGTGGTACCTGCCGCACTGGTCGTATTGGGTATCTATATCTTTCAGGGGCTTTCAGTCTCTGCCCCGCCACTGGTGCAGGAGATTGAATGGGTCAAAGTGATCCCCTACCTTATCGTATTGGGAACGGCCATAGCCGGAATGAATGTTATGCTGGTTTTGATAATAGGTATCTTTACCAGCGGTGTTATCGGTATTGCTACAGGCAGCCTCGGATTCTTCGACTGGTTTGGTGCTATGGGGACGGGGATCACCGGAATGGGCGAACTGATTATTATTACCTTACTGGCAGGCGGAATGCTTGAGACAATCCGTTACAATGGAGGAATAGATTTCATTATCCGCAAATTGACCCGCCACGTAAACGGAAAGCGGGGAGCGGAACTCAGTATTGCCGCTTTGGTAAGCATCGCCAATCTTTGTACGGCTAATAATACGATTGCCATCATCACTACCGGACCGATTGCCAAAGATATTGCAAAAAAATTTCAATTGGACCGGAAAAACGGCAAGTATCCTCGACACATTCTCGTGCTTGATACAAGGCATCATCCCTTATGGAGCACAAATGCTGATTGCTGCCGGACTGGCACAGATTTCCCCGCTCAGCATCATCGGGAATCTGTATTATCCGTTTACAATGGGTATTTGCACACTATTGGCCATCCTATTCCGGTATCCGAGAAAGTATTCCTGAATAAAGCCCAACCTACTTTTGATATTTTGCAAATAGGCTTCAAGAGATTCATCTTTGCCCAATCCCAGTTTCTTGCGTATCCGGCTACGGCCGGAATTCACGCTGGCACGCGAAATCCCAGAGCGAGAGCTATTTCATCAGTGCTCTGATTCAACCGGATCAACATACAAAGCAATTCGTCATTACGGGTCAACTCGGGACATTGACAACGCAATACAGGTAAATAGTGGGGATAAAGTGCTGCGAACGACTGACGGAACCGTATCTCGTCATCCCCACTCAGCAGCATCGGGTTCAGTTTCTGGCGCACATTATCAATCACGTCCGCATGTGCCACCTTCTCTAATTCGTTATTGAGAGATTCGTAGCGCCCGTTCAGTTCCTGATGGATGGAAATCAGACGGGAAAGCCGTTCTCTATGGAGATGTGCTTCACGCCGGTAATGGCGGCGGCGTTGTAACATATATACCACTACCAGTCCCAACAACATGAAAAGCAATACAACCACAATTCCAATGTAGGTCAACGTACGCTCCTTCAATTCGACCTCAGCCATCAATGCACGGTATTCCTGCTCTTTTCGTCCGGTATCGTAACGCACATTGGCCGCAGCGGTATAGCGCAACTTGTCTTTTTCATTCAGCGAATCTTGCAAAGCGGCATATCGGGGATAAAACTCCAACATCCTCGAACCCAAATGGCGTGAAGCATAGATTCCCAAAAGTCCTTTTGCCGCAAAGGCTTCCATTTCATCCCAGTCCATATAGGCAAATTCACGATGCGCCTGTTCCATCATGGCAAGACCACGCTCTTCCTGTCCGTCTCTTACCAGAGCCAATCCCAGCCAGTATCGGGTGCCTGAATGGGTGGCAGGACGTACACCGGCACTGTCGGCAAAAATAGCTTCCATATCACGCAGTGCCGCCGCATTGGAGTCGGGACACATCTGTAACCAATATTTAGCCCGGTCTCTGCGCCACGTCTTTAAACTTCTCTCTCCCATCCGTTGCGCCACTTCTCTCTCTTTACCCAGATAAAAAGCAGCCGAATCAACCTGTTCCAGATCCATAAAAAAAGAAGAACGCACACGATAGGCCCCGCACAGCGCCATGCTGTCTTCACGGGCAGCCATCCGAATCACTCTCGCATTGATCTCCAAAGCTTTCTCGGTGAGGGCAAGGGTAGAATATAAGGCAGCAAGATCAGCATAGGCTCGTATCATGCCATCCGTAGCAATACCGGGATGTTTATCATACCATTCAACAGCTGCGAGGGACAGATCAACAGCTTTTACATATCGCCCTTCGCGCCTGTAATAGTATCCCAACCGTGCCAATATGGCTCCCACATCTTGGGTTTCCCCACCCCGCCGATAAGCCTCTACAGCCCGTTCCTGCATCCGGCACGCTACATTCGGGCGAGCACTGCTGAAGTGGTAAGCCCACGAAACCATGTGGCAACACAGCATGACGACCGACTGATCGTCCGGTGGCAATAGCACGGCAAAAGAATCGGCCAATGCCTCTGTGCGTCTATTATCATCCGTCATCAAACTGTTCTGCGCTTCGAAAGCCCAAAGAGGATAAGCACAATATCCCGTCAGAAACGGGTGTCCGGAAAGCCGAATACTGTCGAGCAACTGTACGGCAGCTTCATAAGCTCCTGTTTTTGATAAAACTTGATTGTACAACGGCATGATACGCAATAATTGTCTGCGAAGTGTATCCGGATTACCATCCGGATCGGAAGGCATATAGAGAAACATCCCGCTGTAAATGTCCGTGAGCATATCATAACGTCCCGCTTCGAAAAGCGAATCGTGCAGCCCCATATAATGTTCGATACACTCCCCGGGATGATGGGTCATCCACTCTTTAAAAGAAAGTGGTGTCACTGTGGATGATTGTTTACATCCGACAGGCAAAAAAAAGAGTAGAATAAACCCAAATATCAAAATACAATATCGCATATAAGAAGTACAATAAATGAATGACAGCAAATATATGCTATTTGTGCGAGAAGAGAACCAACCTCAAAGCGGGAAAGTCCGTATATAGCCTCAAATAACATGTTTTAAACCAATAATCTATTAAACCATCTATCGTCTTTTCTACCGGACAACTCTCTTTATGTGTACTTTTGCCCCCATAATCAAGCCCCTTAAAAACTACAAGCAAAACAATGATTAAAGAAAAAGCAACTCCGCATATCGGTCTGGTAACCGATCTGACAACAGGACAAATAGACGGAAAAATCACTCCGGGTGGAATGGTTTTAGTTACCGGATGTAATATTAAAATAGAGAACGGAAACAAACCTGTCTGTGAAGCAATCCAACTCTCCCACCAAAATGGAGAAGTTATCTGCATCGACCCACCGTTCGAAATGAACGAACCCCATATCCTCAAATTCAAGATACCGGATTCACTGCCCACCGGAGAATATACGCTAACCATCAAGACTCGTTTCGCAGGTAAGGATAAACGGCTTCTGACCCAAGAACAGACTTTGGTGTACATGCTAAAATTAATCAGAGAAGAATAATCGGACAGAGTGAAAAAGCTCCGAACATTCCGATAATTATAAAAAAGAACCGGAAGTCTTTGTCAATCAAAACAAAACCCTTATCTTTGCACCCGCTATTACGAGTTAGTAGCATTAATTCAAATCATTCATTAAAAAAACATTTATTTAAAATGGCAACAAGAATTAGATTGCAAAGACATGGACGTAAAAGCTACGCTTTCTACTCTATCGTTATTGCAGACAGCAGAGCACCACGTGATGGTAAATTTACAGAGAAGATTGGTACTTACAACCCTAACACCAATCCTGCTACAGTAGATTTGAATTTCGAACGTGCCTTGCACTGGGTGCTGGTAGGTGCACAACCTTCAGACACAGTTCGCAACATCCTTTCACGTGAAGGCGTTTACATGAAGAAACACCTCCTCGGCGGTGTAGCTAAAGGCGCATTTGGTGAAGCTGAAGCTGAAGCTAAATTCGAAGCTTGGAAGAACAACAAACAGTCAGGTCTGTCTGCTCTGAAAGGTAAAGAAGAGGAAGCTAAGAAAGCTGAAGCAAAAGCACGTCTGGAAGCTGAAAAGAAAGTAAACGAAGTAAAAGCAAAAGCATTGGCTGAAAAGAAAGCTGCTGAAGAAGCTGCTAAGGCTGCTGCTGAAGCTCCCGCAGAAGAAGCTGCTCCGGCAGAAGAAGCTGCAACTGAAGCTGCTGCTGAATAATCGGCAGTATCTATCATTCGTAAATAGGATTAAAACAATAAAATCCTCTCCGGTCCGCCGGGGAGGATTTTTTATTGGATCATCTCAGCTACGGAATGGCCCACAGAGAACGCTCTACTTCAGCACGACATAACGCAGAAAGACCACCTGATCGCCAACCTTAACTCTTCCATCTGCCAAAGCCTCCTTGTCTACCCTGAAAGTTTTCAAGTATTTTTTTAAACTTTTCGTTACCGTATAGGGCTGTTCTTTTTCATACCCGAGAATCTTTATACTACCATCCTCGTTGATCGTCACTTTACATTTTATATTGAAAGTCAACCCGCGCAATTTTTTGGCTTCCGTTTTGTTTATCCAAAAGATATAGGTTGCCTTCCCGATATTATTCTTTTTCTCTACCTTCTTCTCCTTAGAGTATTCATCGTACACTTTAAATGAAGGTTCACTTTTATCGCCACACGAAGTGCAAACGAATAAAACCAACAACAATATTCCAAATGCTTTTTTCATTACTGAACTCCTTTCTGTTTAGCGTATATCACATAACTATTATCTTCCTCACCGATCGACTCACACAATTCCTGTAACTTTTTCCTATTCTTCCCCTTCCTACCATCTGTCGAGGAGAGATAAGACTCTATTTCCGCTTTCAGCACTCCCGGTTCCACCAGCCTTATATATTGTTTGTTACGGAGTGACCAAGGGGTCCACAACCGATCCGGCATCCCTCCCGCAAAGTCATTGATCACCCGGAAAAAAGTTCCGCGCAACGATGCCTTATCCACTATAAAGTTCGAAGGTGATTTCGTCTCCCACATTCCATCACCCACTTGTTCCTCTACCATCAATCTGCCGACATAGGCCTGAGGCAACTCATAGAATGTGGTTATCGAACGTTTCCTGTCTCCAATGTTGAGTGTGAAGCGGGGCTTCAGCCTGCTTTCCGAACGGATATAATGATAAAGCGTATCGGGACGCAGTTCAAAGAAGGTGCTGATATAAAGATCGAATACTTCCGTATTGGCACCGTACATCACCTCATTGCTATAATCGGGAAGAACAGACAGATGCCTGGCAGCAGGAACCGAATCGAGCAGATGTCCTTCAAAATCCTGTACCCATGCCACAAAAGGGTATCCGGTAAAGGGAAGTGCCCCCACCGTAAGTTCACGTTTATCGGCATCGACTTTGAATACAGCCTTGGAGACCGACTGATGTAACGGAATGGAACGCAACGGTTTCCCAGCCAGATCATAGACATAGATGGCATTGCTGTTATCGAAAGGCATCAGATAGATACAATTATGTTTTTCGTCAATCTCCGCTTTGTATACGGCACGATACTCTCCCGGCCCTTGCCCGATAGCACCTATATTGGTAACAAACTCTCCTTTTTTAGTAAATAACCGGCAGGGATGGAGTTCATAAACAGAACCGTAGACAAGGATGTAATTTTCGGAAACACACAGATTGTTTTCTCCGACCATCGCTTCATCACGGTTATCGAGCTTGATGATTTGAAAGTCTTTCAAAAAGAAACTGAACGGTAAGTCAACCGTATCTTTCAGCAAGCTGAGGTCACATACCACAACCGAGTCTTGACCGGCCCATTGATAGGAAGCGACCACCGGCCATTGCTCCGAAAGATTTTTCTCTTCGGCCTTGGGAACGACCGAACAGGAAGAAAATAAAAATACTCCCCCCAGAATTGAACTTAGGAGATGAAATTGCCTGATATTCTTCATAAACTCTCCATTTCTATATCATGCAAAGATAAAAATAAAAACGAATAATCTACGAATACTCCGTAGTTTTTTTGATTCGTTTCAGAATTTATCTATATACACGGAAAGGGAGTAGCGACAAAAATCATAAAAAAAGATGCCCGGAACAAATCCCGGGCATCTCCTCTATAAGTCTGTTTTGACAAACAGGTAATCTTGTTCGATTAATATCTGTCACGACCGCCGCCATAGCCGCCGCCACGATTACCACCACCGTAACCACCACCACGGTTGTTACCATAGCCGCCACGATTACCACCACCGTAATTGCTGTTACGACGCGGGCCTTCTTCTCTCGGACGTGCAACTGATACGGCAAGTGTCTTTCCGTCTATTTCTTTTTCGTTCAGTGCTGCGATGGCAGCATTTCCCTCTTCGTCATTAGGCATTTCTACAAAACCGAATCCTTTAGAACGGCCAGTTTCTCTGTCCATAACGATTTTGGCTGAAATAACTTCTCCAAACTCTTCGAATAATTCTCCTAAATCAGCATTGCTAAGATTATAGCTGATACCTGCAATAAAAATGTTCATTGAAAAAATAATTAATACAATTAATAAAATTTGTTATCTTAGAGAAGTCTTAATAAGGAGATAAATTACTCTACAAGTACCTTGGAAATAAAACACATCCTATCAGAAATCTTTAATACGCGGTAAATATAGACATTTACAACAGACTGAGAAACAAAATCATCATTTTCTTTTATTTTTTTTATTAAAATTGAGATTTTGACGATGCTTTAGTCTCACCTCTGTTTCTTCCGCCTACGGCTCCGGCGCCTCTGCATCTTCTTGTGTTTATAGCGCTGTATCCGTTTATAAATCATCCAGCCGCTCATCAAACCTACTACTACGAAGATCAGGATCGTAATGCCCACTCCCAGATTGTCGCCCTTAATGCGTGACCAGATTTCAAGAACATCTTTCGTCTTATCGCCGAAATCACGAATCATGGCACAACGTTCTACCACCTTGCGGTCCGGGTACTGTATCTTGTCAATCTGCAGGCTGTCTGCTCCCGGTCCGAAGAAATAGCTCAAATCCGAATAATAAGTCAGGGTGGTGTCTGTCTTCGCCTCCATGATTTCAGGCGAAGCCACAGCACTCACATAACCGCTCGCTTCCATATTCCGCAAAGCAATGTCGGGACGGCACATGAAGTTGATGAAATAGCTGGCAGCTTCCGGATTGCCGGCATACTTAGGAATCACCCAGCCATCATACCAGATGTTGCTTCCTTCCCGAGGCACTACATAGTCCAGGTCCACCCCTACCGCATCCGCTTCTTCGATGGCCCATTTGGCATCTCCGCTCCAGGTCATATTGAGCCATGCTTTATTTTTGGTCATCATCTCTTTACCGAAGTCTGCCTCCCAACCGGCTATATTGGGTTTCATCGCCTTGAGGTATTTTTCGGCAATCTCCATTGCACGGGGAGAATAGTCGTTCATCAGATCCTCTACTGTCACCTTGCCTCCGGCCAGATCACGGGCATGTGCGTAAATGATGGCCGTCCCGTACGCATCGCGGTAACTGTCTTTCATCAATATCTTGCCGGCATATTTCCGATCCCAAAGGCAACTCCAACTTTCGGCATCCGCATCGGGAACAAAAGCCTTGTTATACAGTATCCCAGCCGTTCCCCACATGTAACACACGGCATAATGACTGGCAACGCGTCCGGGTTGACTCAACTTATCGATCTGTTCCCGGATATAAGGAGACACGTCATTCATGTAGTCGGGCGAATGGGGAAAAACGGTGTCGATGGGCAACAGCAAGTCTTTCTTCAACATCCGCTCGATGATGTATTCCGAAGGGCATACCACATCAAAATCTTCGTGCCCTTTTTCGATCTTGGTCAACATGATTTCGTTGATATCGAAAGTTTGATAGACAATACGAATATCCTCGCCTGTCTGCTCCTTATAATATGCCTGGAAATCTTCCAGCACTCCGTCACCGATGTAATCGGCCCAGTTATAAATTTTCAATACCTTTTCGCGGGGCTCACCGGAATTGTAACAACCGGAAAGCATAAACGACGCTGCAAGGCAAAGAGTTATTAACAGCTTATTCATTAACACTTTATACTATTTCTTGATTCTCGTAAATTCTCTTCTATTTTGGTTTAAAACCCAAAGGACGTGGGTTTCAAACCAACGGACACTATCTTTAAAAGCAATGACAGTTGGGGTTTAAACCGGCTCTCGCTTTAAACGGCGAGCCGACCAACGTCAGGTATCACTTTTCTCTTTTCCGGCACGCCGGTTAATGACAATCAGCAAGGCCAGCACCACCACGAAAATAATGGTCGAAAGCGGACGCAGTTCCGGTCAGCCCTCCTTTGCGGGCATCGGCATAGATATAGGTGGAAAGTGTCTCGGACCTTCGTTACCGATCGTAAATACCGTTACTGCAAAATCATCGATAGAAAGTGTCAGCGCAAGCATAGAAACCGCTAATCATTCCCGGACGAATCTCCGGAACAATCACTTTGCGGAGTGCCTGCATCGGAGTCGCTCCCAGATCGAGGGCGGCTTCGTAAATATTAGGATTCATCTGCTTGAGACGGGGCAACACGCTGAGTACCACATAAGGAGTACAGAAAGTGATGTGTGCCAGTACAACGGTCGTATATCCCTGCGATATCCCCAGCGACACAAACAACAGAAACAGTGAAATACCGGTAATAATATCCCCATTCAGGATAGGAATGCTGTTCACAAAGCTGATGGCCTTCCGCGAACGTGCCTTCAGGTTGAAGATGCCGATAGCAGTGATACTCCCCAGCAGGGTGGAAGCCGTAGCTGCAATCAAAGCAATGGTCACAGTATTGATCAGCGCATTCATCAGCGAATGGTGAGTGCCGGTAGTGAACAGTGACGAATACAGTTTTGTGGAGAATCCGGTCCAGTTGCCCAGCACTTTTGCCTCGGTAAAAGAGTAGATCATTATAATCACGATAGGCGAATAGAGCAGCAAAAGCAGAATCCACAAATAGGTCTGAGCGAAAATCTTCTTTACCATAGCCCACCTCCTTCGTTCGTATTATCTTTGTCGTCGGTGCTGAACAGAGAGGTCGCGGCAATCAGCAGCAACATAATCAGCGACAGGGCCGCGCCATAGTTCCACATACTGTTATTGATATTCTCCTGGATTGTGGTACCAAACAGTTTGATATTGTTCATCGTCAACAACTCGGCAATGGCAAAGGTTGAGATAGTAGGCATGAAAACCATCATGATGCCACTCATCACCCCCGGCATGGAAAGCGGAAGCACGGCCTTAAAAAAGACCTGAACGGGATTGGCACCCAGATCCTGCGCAGCCTCAATATAACTGTGATCCATCTTTTGCAAAGTGTTGTAGATGGGGTAAATCATAAATGGTATGAAGTTATAGACCATACCGAATATCAGGGCACCCTCACCGAGCGGAACACTGAAAAAGTCGAACAAGGCTACCGTAGCCAACGTACGTACCAAAATGTTGACCCACATGGGAAGAATAAACAGTACGACCATTGTTTTCGACCGGTTCAGTTTTGCGTTGCTCAGTATCCAGGCTGCCGGATAGCCCAGCAGGATACAGACAATGGTGGTAATAATGGCAATACCGATGGAATAGACAAAGGTATTGATAGCTTCGTGGTGCTGAAAAAACTTCGCAAAGTTTTCCAAAGTCAGATGTCCGCTGTCATCGGTGAAAGCATAGACCACGATAAGGAGTAGCGGAATAACGACGAAGATCGCCGAAAAGATAATGTAAGGGAGTGTCCAACTCTTACGTGATGAAAAAAAGACCGATAATCTTTTCACTCTTAACTCTTATTTTATTAGTTCTTAATTACTCTGATACCGTCCGGGGGGATGGTGATACCTACACGGTCGCCATCGTCCCATACGTCGTTCGTATCTACAAACACATTCTCGTCCCAATCCGAAAGCACAGTCAGATGATAATGGTCACCCTTATAAAGGATAAACTTCACCTCTCCGGTCAGTGCACCGTCTTCTTCGTTGTCCTGAAGAATCACGTTGTCGAAACCGACTTCCACCTTCACCTCGCTGCCTGCTTCGATCCCCGTGACAGGAGCACACTCGAAGTTGCATCCCAAAAACTCCACATGGGTTTCGTCGATCAACTTGCCTTCAAAAGTATTGCACACACGCTCTTTCTTCATAATATGAATATCGAACGGCTTCACCAGCAACCCGACGAGAGCCCCGACTTCAAAATGATGATAGTCTTGTACCAGAAATTCATAGCCATTGCAGAGAACCGTCATTTCGTAATGTACGCCTTTAAAGACAGACGATTGCACCACACCGGTCAGTTGCGCCGCTTCCGAAACCGGAAAGATGTAAAGGTCTTCCGGACGGATCACTACGTCCACGGGCATGTTCTCGCCAAAACCTTCGTCTACACACTCGAATTCGGTATTACAGAAACATACCAGTTTGTCGTGGATCATCACTCCGTTCAGGATATTACTTTCTCCGATGAAATCGGCTACAAACGAATTGATAGGCTCGTTATATATATCGATCGGAGTACCAATCTGCTGGATGCGTCCCTCGCTCATGACTACAATCGTATCGCTTAGCGTCAGTGCTTCTTCCTGATCGTGAGTGACATACACAAAAGTGATCCCCAGAGATTTGTGCATCTCCTTCAACTCCATCTGCATGTCTTTACGCATTTTCAGGTCGAGAGCTGCCAAGGGCTCGTCAAGCAGCAACACTTCCGGTTCGTTGACGATGGCACGGGCAATGGCCACACGCTGCTGCTGTCCGCCGGACAGCGAATCTACATCACGATATTCGTAATCGGTCATCCCCACCATCTTCAAAGCGGCTTTTACCTTCTTCTCAATGGTCTGCTTGGGCATTTTCTTCAGTTTCAGCCCAAAAGCGATATTATCATATACATTCAGATGCGGGAACAGAGCGTATTTCTGGAATACCGTGTTTACCGGACGTTTGTGTGGAGGAGTTTGTGTGATTTCTTTCCCCGATATTTTTATCTCGCCTTCCGAAGCTGTCTGGAAGCCGGCGATAAGGCGCAACAAAGTAGTCTTGCCACATCCCGAAGGCCCCAGAATGGTGACGAACTCACCTTTCTTTACATTCAGGGTCACATGATCCAAGGCAGTCTTCTCACCGAAGAATTTAGACACACCGTTCACCTCAATAATGGATTTGCTTTCTTGCATATTCATACTAATTTGGGGTGCAAAGGTACACATTTATCCGATTCGTACATACATGTTAATCTAATATAACAGAGAAATTCTATCCGGAATTAAAAAAACACCTATCTTTGCATAAATATTTATTCACTAAACATACTAAAGCAATGAAAAAGTTAACTTATCTGGCTGTTGCAGCAATTGCTCTCGGAGTGGCATCTTGTAACACCAACAAACCCGGTTATGTAATAACAGGTACTGTGGAAGGCGCTGCCGACGGAGATACTGTATTTATCCAGGAACGTGTGAACAGACAGTTCAACAAACTGGACACAGCTATCATCGCTAACGGAACATTTACATTCGAAGGCGCACAGGATTCCGTAGTGAACCGCTACATCACTTATTCTAAAGACGGCGACGGAGTCTATGTGGATTTCTTCCTCGAAAACGGTAAAATCAAGGTAAACCTGTCTAAAGACGATAAATCGGCAACCGGTACTCCGAACAACGATGCTTATCAGGAGATACGGAACAAGATAAATGCAATCGACCAGAAACAAGCCGCTATCTATCAGGCTATGGGCGACAGCACATTGACCGATGACCAGAAGATGGCTAAACAAAAAGAATTTTCAGAACTGGAAGAGGCGTACAGCCAGGCTATCAAAGAAGGCGTACAGAAGAATATCACCAATCCGGTAGGTATCATGTTGTTCAAACAAAGCTTCTATGAAAACTCTACCGAGGATAACGACGCTCTGCTGAAACAAATTCCCGCCAACTATCAGAATGACGAAACGATTGTGAAAATCAAGGATATCACTGAAAAGCAGAAAGCTACCGCCGGACAGAAATTCATCGACTTCGAAATGCTGACACCTGACGGAAAACCGGTGAAACTGTCTGACTATGTAGGCAAAGGCAAAGTGGTATTGGTTGACTTCTGGGCAAGCTGGTGTGGCCCATGCCGCCGAAATGCCTAACATTGTAGAAGCTTATGCTAAATATAAAGGCAAAACTTCGAAATCGTAGGTGTATCTCTGGATCAGGATGCCGATAAATGGAAAGATGCCATCAAGAAGCTGAACATCACATGGCCTCAGATGTCCGACCTGAAAGGCTGGCAAAATGAAGGTGCACAGTTGTATGCTGTAAACAGTATCCCCACACCATGTTGGTGGACGCTGACGGAACGATCCTGGCACGTGGCCTGCACGGCGAAAGCTTCAGACCAAACTGGAAGAAGTGCTGAATAAGTAATCAGCGGAATACCATATCATAATTCACCACAGATTACACAGATTCACACAGAATAGCTTTAATCTACTGACAACCCATCCTATTTATCTGTGTAAATCTGTGTAATCTGTGGTGAATATGAATCAGGTACGGGCTTTCGATTTATTTCAGTGAATCGGCATAAGCACAGAGCTTCACAATCTGATCCACATCTTCAAAATTCACCTTATTATCTTCAATATACTTCTCCACCTCCGCACGATGTTTTGAGTAGATTTTGGCAAGTTGCTTAAAGTTACGGAACTGCTTCATTTTATCATCCTTCTCCACCCAATAGACATGGTGCCGATTGCTGACAATAATTTTTCACCTTCCAGCTTGTAAGACTGTCCGTTGCTCGTTATGGTGCCATAGCTCTGAACTGCCGTTGTTTCCGAACGGGTACCATAAGCCCCCATGGGAGCTTCCTTACGGGCGGTAGCTTTATACTGAACGTAAACCACCGGTTTGGTCGGCAACATTTCTATACCGGCTCCGTTGGATTCGGGATAAAATGTACGTCCCGCTATCTTGATCAGCAGAATATCTCCCGGATTGGCAAGCTCTTTCACCTGCTTATCCTGAGGGTCTATAAAATAAAACTTATTGACTACTATACTGTAGTTCATTTTAGACTTCAATTCGCCTCCGGCTCTCAGGAGCACTTGGGCATCTTCATACTTATCAAACAGGAACGAAGCCGTATCAGCCTGAGCTCTCAATTGCCACAAACTGCACAGTGCAAAAGCAATAAAAATAAAAATCCTTCTCATAATACATCGACTTTAAGCAATAAAGGGCTGTCTTGACAGTATACACTTCAAAACAGCCCTTCAAAATAAATCTGGTAAATCTCTCTTTACTCTACATCAATCAGACGAACCAACGTACGTAGCAGAAGTCTTGACGGTGAGGCAGATCCTGATTTTTCGGGAACATACGGTATGCCACTTTAAAGCTTCCTGCATTCGACAAGCTGTGCTTAGCCTGGAATGTATACAGGTCGCCTTCTTTCTTGATCACACTGAATGGTTCTACCGAATATACATGCTGCTTGCCTTCCGGAGTCGTATAAGTTGTAACCAACTCCAGTCCCACTGCATCGTTCAATCCTTTCTCGTCAACGACAACTGTAATGGTATACTCTTTGCCGCTTTCGATATCGCCTTGTGCAATGTCTGCTTCCCTCTCTTTTGAAACGATCTCGATAGAGTCCCACTTAGCAACGACTTCTTCTTTCCAGGCTGCTATCTCTTTTGCCTTTGCATTGTCATTGGCAGACAGTTCTTTGAAACGTTTAGCTTCCTTGCAGTAGAACTTACTGTAGTAATCGTCGAGCTGACGCTTCATGGTATAGTGAGGAGCGATCTGGGCGATCGAGTTTTTCACACTCTTAATCCAGCCTTCAGAATATCCCTTCTTGTTGCGTGCATAATACAGCGGCAGGATTTCTGTTTCGAGGATACTGTAGATAGTAGCTGCGTCGAGCTGATCCTGATGTTCCTGGTTCTGATAAGTACGTTTTTCGGTCAATGCCCAACCTGCACCTTCGCGGTAACCTTCAAGCCACCATCCGTCGAGTACAGAGAAGTTCAATACACCATTCATCAACGCTTTCTCACCCGATGTACCGGATGCTTCGAGCAGACGAGTCGGAGTATTCAACCAGATATCAACTCCGGTCACCAGACGACGGGCCAACTGCATATCGTAGTTTTCAAGGAAGATGATCTTACCCAGGAATTCCGGACGCTGAGAGATCTCAACGATTCTCTTGATCAGTCCCTGGCCTGCACCATCGTGCGGGTGAGCCTTACCTGTGAAGAGGAACTGTACCGGATAATCGGGATTGTTAACGATCTTAGACAAGCGTTCCAGATCGGTGAACAACAAGTGAGCACGTTTGTAAGTGGCAAAACGGCGGCCGAAACCGATCAGCAATGCATTCGGATTGATCTTGTCCAACAGCGATACAATGCGTGAAGGATCTCCCTGGTTCTTCAACCACGTTTCACGGAACTGCTTACGGATATAATCCACCAGCTTGTTCTTCATCGTCACGCGAGTCTTCCAGATCTCTTCATCGGGCACATTATAGATAGCTTCCCAGATCTTCGGATTTGACTGATCGTACAAGAAGTTTTCGTTAAAGTATTTAGCATAAAGCTGTTTCCATTCGGTAGCGCTCCAAGTGGGGAAGTGTACACCATTGGTCACATAACCCACATGGCTCTCTTCGGGGAAGTATCCCTTCCAGATAGAAGAGAACATCTCCTGAGAAACTTTTCCGTGCAGCCAGCTTACACCGTTCACTTCCTGAGAAGTGTTGCAAGCAAATACAGACATACAGAAACGTTCGCCCTTATCACCCGGATTGTTACGTCCAAGGTCCATCAGGTCGTCCCAGCTGATACCCATCTTAACGGGATATCCGCCCATATATTTACCGAACAAGCCTTCGTCAAAGTAGTCGTGACCGGCAGGCACCGGGTGTGAACCGTATACAGTGAAGATGCACGAACCAACTCGATAGCCTGGTTGAAAGTCAGGCCGGTAGCTAGCATAATCGCAGATACGCTGAACATTGATCAGGGGCGTGTCCTTCGTTACAGTGATAAATATCTTTTTGATACCCAATGCCTTCAGTGTCAGCATACCGCCGATACCCAGCAGGATCTCTTGTTTCAAACGGTTTTCCCAGTCACCTCCGTACAGCTGGTGAGTGATAGGACGGTCAAACTCGCTGTTCATTTCATTGTCTGTATCGAGCAGATACAAAGAAACGCGTCCTACGTTCACTCTCCATACATTTGCATGTACGTAATAATCCATATAAGGCACATCTACTACCAACGGTTTGCCGTCTGCATCCGTCACGCGGTCAATAGGGAGTTGTCCGAAGTTCTGTGCCTCGTAATTGGCAATCTGCTGTCCGTCCATCGACAGGGTTTGTGTAAAGTAACCATAGCGATACAGGAAACCTACTGCACACAGATCTACATTACTGTCCGAAGCTTCTTTCAGATAGTCGCCGGCCAATACACCCAGACCACCGGAATATATTTTAAGAACATGATTCAAACCATATTCCATGCTAAAGTAAGCCACTGACGGACGTTTGTTATCGGGCGTCACATCCATGTAGTCTCTAAATTTAGCATATACGTCGTTCATGCGTTTCAGGATTACTTTATCTTTGATAAAGCTTCCAGTTTTCGTAACTCATACGTTCAAGCAAAAGCACAGGATTCTGACCGGCTTCTTTCCAGAGAGTCGGATCCAAGTCTCTGAAGAGTTCAGTAGCTTCATAATTCCACGCCCACCAAATGTTGCGTGCCAGTTCAGATAGTTTCTCTAATTCCGCAGGAACACGTGACTTTACAGTTACCTCCTTCCAATTCGGAGTATTCACATTACTTACTTTAATTTTCATAATGTTATTGTTTACTTGTTGATGAATAAATACTTAGTTTAGGACGTTTCATGGCATTACGCAAGGCGATGTCATAAGCCTCGTAATAATATTTGATGAAATGCTTCCATAGAGCCTGTTCGGCCACAGCCGCAGCTTGTTTGCGGATCTCTTTCACCTCATTATCTGTTTTACCCGAGAACAGTGCGATCGTATCTTTGATACCGTCGGCTACCTCTGAGTAATTATAGTCCGAACGGTGTAACACCTCTACCCCATTATCGATGCCATGCTGATTTTTCAGGCTGTTCACCCAAAGGCCGAAGCCTGCCAGGTCTGTTGTAATAGTAGGTACGCGGAATGCCACACTCTCAAGCGGAGTGTATCCCCAAGGTTCGTAATAAGAAGGGTAGACACTCAAGTCTTCTCCCAATATCAGATCATAATATTCTTTGTTCAGGATTCCATCTTTTCCGTCCAGATAGCACGGAACGAAAATCACCTTCACTTTATCTTCCGGACGATTTCCCATACCAAGATATTTGAGCATATCCAGAACTTGGTCGTGGGTCATGTTATGCAGCCAATGGGTAATGAAAGGTACTTCGAGCGGAGTATCGAATTTTTCTTTGCTTTTCAGCCGTGTCTGCAAATCCTCGCGGGGCTCTCCCACCCAACCCGGTACATTGACAAATGCCAGCACGTTCTTCTGCAGGTCCTTGTCCCGGTTCAAACGGTTCAATGATTCCAGAAACACGTCGATCCCTTTGTTCTTAAACTCGTAACGTCCACTGGTGCCGATAATTAATGTGTCATCGTCCATATGGGTACCCAGAAGCTTATTGGCCACATTCAACATCAATGCACGCGCACGTTTGCGCTTACCGGTGAAAGCGCTTCCCTGAGGAACGAAATCGTCCTCGAAACCGTTCATCAATACTACATCGGCGGCTTTATCAAGCAGTTCCTTACACTCGTTGTTGGTGATTTCGCTCACCGTCGTAAAGCAGTCAACGTGATGCGCAGTCTGCTTTTCAATCGAGTGCTTCGACTGCATATTCAGCTCCTGTGCCATCTGATCGCCGTTATAAGCAAACAGATAGTCATATAAAGGTTTATCGTTTCCGGCAATGCTACGGCCGATAGAAGTGGCATGGGTGGTGAAGATGGTTCCTATTTCGGGAACAGCCAATTGCAGATACAGTGCTCCCAGGCCGGTCATCCATTCATGTGCCTGATAAATGACCTTATCATTTTCGGTCAGGTTGTAGCGATAGAAGCTTTCCACCACTTTTCCGGCAGCATACGAAAACATGGATGCTTCGTCATAATCGCCGTAAGCATGCAATGAATCGACCTGAAAGTGATTCCACATTTCAGTATAGATTTCATTCTTTTTCTCAAAAAGGCTGAAAGTCAACGAGAATAACAATGGGTTCACCGGAATATTCCAACGTCCGACACGGACAGAAAGGTCATCTTTCTTGAGGGCATGTTCTTTCCATGCCGCACAAAGATTGTCAGATTCTATAAACAAGGGATTGTCCTTTCCTTGCCATACATCCGGCCCTATAAAAAATAATTTGTCACGGAAGTTAGTTTGCAACGTATTTGCCCTTGTAGACAAAACAGTATAAATTCCTCCTACCTTGTTGCACACTTCCCAACTGGCTTCGAAGATATAATCGGGGGTTAATAAATCTTTTACCATATAAATGTTTAAAACTCTTTTTATTACGCAGGTGCAAAAGTACGCATTATTTATTGAAAAATAATGCTTTATGCAAAAAATATAAGCAAAATAGCACAAACAAGCGTTTACAACGAGATTTCAGAGCATAAAAAAAGACTTAAGTGTTTTCGGAAAACGCTTAAGTCTTTTCAGAAAACACTTAAACGTTCTGTCGAAAACGCTTAAGTGTTTTTTATAAATCATTAGTTTATGCAAGCGCACTACCGATAAGGAAGGTAGCAGCCAATGCCACGATAGCATAAAGTTCGGGGAACACAGCAAGAATCAATGTGTTGCTGAATACATTGTGCCCTTGTCCGATGGCCGCAATACCATTGGCGCAAACCTGTCCCTGACGGATAGCGGAAAACAGAGCCACCAATCCGAGAGCAATACCCGCACCCAAAACGGCAGAAGCCTGAATGGCGGTAATCTGCGGAGTAAGGATACCGAAAATAGTCTGGAACATAAAGTAACCTGCGAAACCATACAATCCCTGTGTACCCGGAAGAGCTGTCAGTACGAGGAAGTTACCGAATGCACTATCGTTTTTCTTCAATGCGCCGATAGCAGCGTTACCTGCAATAGTCACTCCGTAAGCACTTCCGATGCCTGACAAACCAACCATAACCGCGATGCCAATGTAAGCAATAAACAAATTCATTTCCATAATCTTAATTTTATTTTTTAATTTATTATTCTATTAATTTCTTTTATTTTCTGAATGGTTTGTACTCTTTGCCACCACCTTCGTAACCGGAATTCTTGAAAAACTCCACGAAGGTCAGACGCATAGGATGAACCATGGCTCCGAGCACATTCATAAAGATATTGATGGCATGGCCGATTACAAAAATCAATACCATCACAATGGGGCCGGCAATCACATTGTCCGGACTCATGCCCACTGCCAAACTATTGAATACGCCGGCAAGGATACCTCCCGACAATCCCAGAGCGAACAAACGGACGTATGACAGAACGTCGCCCAACAGACCTGTCGCCATGTTATAAGAATCCCATAAGCCCAGCCCGATATTCAGGAAGATGTTCTTTCCCGGACTGTTGAACAGGAAAATCATAACGCCGGCAATACCCATGATGATCAAATGAACCGTACTTCCCATCGGCATCACTTTCGGCAACAGTGCCGAGAAGGCTAACGATAGCAAGAGGATGATCCATCCGATTGTAGCAATGGCATACTTGAAGCCAAACTGGATAGTCTGATTGACAGCTTTCAGTACCATGCCGAACAAGATCTGTACCGCACCCAGAATCAGTGAGAGTTGGAACATGTCATTATTATCCATGAAAACGGCACTCTTCAGGCGCTGGATGAACGGCCAGGGCAGATCGTAAATATTGGCTCCGAAAAAAGTCCCGGTCAGCAATCCGCAGAAGAAAGTGGAAGTTGCCAGTATCTGAATCAGCGAAATGATCGATTTAGCCGACTGACTCAGTTTTTCGCCAATAGACGATAAGCCGTAGCTCCTACAAACAGGAATAATCCATAACCGGAATCTCCCAGGCAGAGCCCGAAAAGATCATAAAGAACGGGGCAAAGAACGGGGTCAGGTCCAGTTCATTATACTTGGGCAACATGTAGAGTTTGCAAATGGGCTCGAACCAGGCAAAGAAACCTTTGTTATTCAGTTCGATCGGCACGTTGTCTTCCGGTGTCGGATCTGTGATCTCATAATAAATGTGTGCATCGTTCAGATAAGCCTCTATCTCTACCTTGCTGGTAGCAGGGGCCCATCCTTCGAGCAACATCAATTTGTCACCCGCAGTCTGCTCTGTACTCAATACGACTTTTGAAAATTCTATTTCAGTCTGCACCTGTTTCAAAGCCTCCTTCAGCGAAGGGATATCGGTTTCGGACAAAGCGACCAACTTCTTTTCATTCTCTTCAAGTGCGGTCTCTGTATTCGCATACTGCGCCTCGAGCTGGGCCAGTGACTGCGATGGCAGTTTAGCTTGCTCTACATCCAGATCGACTTCCTCCCCGTCCTTGGTCACGGTGATGAAAAAGACTTTTGAGGATATGCGGCAGATGATCATAGCGTTGTATTCCGCTTCCCATTCTTCCTTGTAGTTACCTTCGGAGCAGGTATAGAAGCCGACTACATAACCGGCATCTTTCAAACGCTGTATGCCTTCCGGCTCAAAGTTGCCCCAAGCCTCCAAAGCGTCTTTCTCCTTGCCACAGGTTTGCTGCTGTTGCAACAGTTTACTGTGTTCGGTCTGCAAGGCATCTATTTCATCGAGCACCTGCAAACCACGTTCGGCACTACCGCCATTGGCAGCAATGACCGCATCCTTCTCGTGCTTCTGGTTCTGAAGCAACTTCAATGCGGCGGCCAAACGGGCAGAAAGACGAATATTATCTTGCAGTTCGACATTCTCCGCCGCTCCCTGCTGCTTCTCTACAATATGGACCACTCCGAGTTCACGAAGACTGTTCAGGAAATCTTCGTACTCCTTATGATAAACCAGGAACGTGAGTTTCTTCATTTTCGTAATCATGCTTCTGCCTCCTTCCTTTTTTCCTGCTGTGACTTCAGAATCTTTTGCGAAGACTTAGACAAATTTTCTTCATCTTCCATGAATCGTTTGATCTTGCGCAAAGCATCCTGATACCCCGGTATCTGAACCTTCTCAAAAAGATTCACTTTCTGAGTGGTCTTTTTCCTCGCATGTTCTAACAAGCCCAACTTGGCCAGCGTAAACTCACGCTCTATAGCGGTATGTGCCAACTCCTTAAGCAGGTGTATACCGTCGGCATACCACTTAGGAGCATTAAACAGACTGTACGGACGGATCTCGAAATCCACATTTTCGAGCAAAGGCACCCGTACACCGGCTATTTTCTTGACACCAAGATGAACATCATTTACTTTTATCAATGAGGTGTCAAACTCATTCCAAAGTGCGAACATGGCTTCATAAGCCTGGATTTGTTTTTCCAGCCTTTCCTCCAGATCGGCAGCTTCGCTTTTACAGCGCTTCACTTCCATGCGAAGGGCACTCTCCTTGTTTTGATAATCGGGAGTACGTACCCGCACTTTCAGTTGCTTCTCAAGCTGCTGAAGGGAGGTTTTGTTATATTGAAACTTTATAGCCATCTCGTTTATTTACTATTTTTCCAATACTGATCTACCAGTTCCTTCTTGATATTTACTTCTTCCGGACGGAAGTATTTGCCGAACAGTCCCCAGGCTACATCGAGCATTCGGTCGTATCCAGATTGACGTCGATGGCCAGCAACTGATTGGAGTAATCTTTGGCAAAGCTAAAGTACGTTCGTCATAGTTGGTCAGGTCGAAACCATTTTCCAATTTAGTCTTGGCATTAGCGGCATCGGCATACAAACGCACGGCAGCATTCATCACCTGCGGATGGTCTTTACGGGTTTTCTTACCGGTTACCAACTGTTTCAAACGGGACAATGAACGGAACGGATCGACAATAACCTTACCGATGTCACTGTCACGGCGCAGGAACAACTGTCCTTCGGTGATGTAGCCTGTATTATCCGGCACAGCATGCGTAATATCACCACCGGACAATGTAGTCACGGCAATAATCGTGATGGAGCCGCCATCGGGAACTGTACAGCCTTTTCGTAGATCTTGGCAAGATCCGAATAGAGCGAACCCGGCATAGAATCTTTCGAAGGAATCTGGTCCATACGGTTTGACACGATAGCCAAAGCATCGGCATACGAAGTCATATCGGTCAGCAGAACCAATACTTTCTGATTGTGCTGTACTGCGAAATATTCAGCCGCAGTCAAAGCCATATCCGGTACCAGCAAACGTTCTACCGGAGGGTTCTCCGTGGTATTCACGAAACTGACGATACGGTCGAGCGCACCGGCATTGGAAAATACATTCTTGAAATACAGGTAGTCATCGTTTGTCATACCCATACCGCCCAGAATAATCTTATCTGTTTCTGCACGTAACGCCACGTTAGCCATCACCTGGTTGAACGGTTGGTCGGGATCGGCGAAGAACGGAATCTTCTGACCGGAAACCAGTGTATTGTTCAAGTCGATACCTGCGATACCGGTTGCAATCAGCTCGGAAGGCTGTTTACGCCGTACCGGGTTTACAGACGGCCCTCCGATCGGTACCTCCTGCCCTTCGATCTCCGGTCCTCCGTCGATAGGATCACCGAAAGCGTTGAAAAACGTCCGGCCAGTTGCTCGCTCACTTTCAGCGTAGGCGATTTACCCAGAAATACAACTTCGGCATTGGTCGGGATACCTTCCGTACCCTCAAACACCTGCAAAGTCACTTCGTCACCGGCAATCTTTACAACCTGGAGCCAGTTTACCATTCACAGTGGCCAACTCATCATATCCTACCCTGTAGCTTTCAGCGAACAGGTGGCCTTGGTAATCTGAGTAATCTTAGTATATATTTTTGAAATGCTTTTGTAGCCATGTTATTATTTACAATTTAGTTTCAATCTACTATTTGACACTTCTCTCGGCAACCAACTCCTCCAATTGCTTCTGGAAACCTTCATATTGTTCCGACTTGAACTTCGAATAGTTCATTTGCTTGCAGATGTTAATCATCTTCTTGAAGTAATCCATAACCTCATTAAAGTTATCAAACTCAAATTCCGTATGACAGATGTCTATCACCATATTCAAGATAGCCTCCTGACGCTCCATCGGAGTCACGGCATCAATCTCGTCGAACGCATCCTGCTGCAAGATAACGAAGTCTATCAACTCGGACTTCCAGAAGATTACGTGATACTCTACCGGTACACCGTCATCACCCAGGATATTGATCTGCTCGGCAATCTCCTTACCGCGTTGCAAGCGAGTTTTGATTTCGTTCACCTTACCGATCCACTCATCATTGATATGCTCGGCAATGTATGCTTCAAATTCAGGATATTCGATATACTTGGAATAAGAATCGATCGGATTTACAGCCGGATAACGCTTCTTATCGGCACGATCCTGCTCCAGAGCATAGAAACAACGGGCTACCTTCTTGGTGTTCTCTGTCACCGGCTCCTTCAAGTTACCACCGGCAGGTGATACTGTACCGATAAAGGTAATAGAACCGCTCTCGCCGTTATTCAGTTTCACGTAGCCTGCACGGCCATAGAAGTTAGAAATGATTGAGGACAAGTCCATCGGGAATGCATCCGGTCCGGGCAACTCCTCCATACGGTTCGACATCTCACGCAATGCCTGCGCCCAACGGGAAGTGGAGTCTGCCATCAGCAGGACTTTCAATCCCATGGCACGATAGTATTCGGCAATCGTCATGGCCGTATACACAGAAGCTTCACGCGCTGCTACCGGCATGTTCGATGTATTTGCGATAATAATGGTACGCTCCATCAGCTTACGTCCCGTGTGCGGGTCCACCAATTCGGAAATTCGGTAAAGATTTCCACAACTTCATTTGCACGCTCCCCACAAGCAGCGATAATCACGATATCGGCTTCGGCCTGTTTTGAAATGGCATGCTGAAGTACCGTCTTACCCGTACCGAACGGACCGGGAATAAATCCGGTACCGCCTTCCACTATCGGATTGACAGTATCGATCACACGCACACCGGTTTCAAGCAACTTGAACGGACGCGGTTTTTCTTTATAATTCGTCATAGCCCGCTTCACCGGCCATTTCTGGATCATATTCACTTCAACGGTATTTCCTTCTTCGTCCACCAAAACTGCAACCACATCTTCAATCTTGTAATCGCCTTCGGGAACAATCGACTTCACCGTGCAAACACCTTTCTGAGTGAAAGGCACCATAATCTTCAATGGCTGGAAGTTCTCGTCCACCTGTCCTAACCAGGCAGATGCTTCCACTTTATCCCCCACACTGACAAGGGGAACAAAATGCCATACACTTCCTTTATCCAACGGATAAGTATATTGTCCTCTCTTCAGGAATACTCCATCCATCTTATCAAGGTCGTTTTGCAGACCATCATAATTCTTTGATAACATACCGGGACCTAAAGTCACTTCAAGCATGTGTCCGGTAAATTCGGCCTCGGCTCCCACTTTCAGTCCACGAGTACTTTCGAACACCTGGACATATACATGTGTACCTACGACCTTAATCACCTCCGCCATTAATTTGTCTCCGCCGGTTGAGATATAACAGATCTCATTCTGAGCTACCGGCCCATCAACGACGAGGGTCACCATGTTGGCAATAACGCCACTAACAGTTCCTTTTGTTGCCATATATTTTTTTAGTTTATTTATCCGAGTTTGGCAGTATTACCTGAATTCAGCAGGAATCTGCACTTCATTCTTCAGTGACTCTATGATACTTCGGAACAATTGATTGCCTCTTTCCTTATCCAGAGAGATCCAACGTTCAATCATTTCCAGTTTCAACAGAAAAGCAAAAATACGTTCGATAGTGAAATAATCGAAGAAGATAGCATCTTCCATCCAGTTCCACCGCAAAGCATCCAGCTTTTTCTCACGTTCCACCAGTTCTGTTATTTCGCTGATTTTCACCAACTGGTCAAGAAAGTCCACTTCGCCCGACAGTCCGAAATCTCTGGCTCCGGAAGTCCGCAATGCCTCACAGATCTCCGTATCACCCACAATATTGCAGGCAACATCCCATTTATATTTACGCGCAGTCAATGCTACGAGAATATTGTTAATAGTGAGATTAAATTCGAACCAGGAAGCCACAAACTTATTTCCACACTTCATCGCATAATCATAATAAAGTGCAGCCAGATGATCTTCCAATAAAACAGCATTCTCTGCCGGAGTATTAAAATAAGCGGAAATGAAAGTAGCAAGATAAGCGGGAAACTCCTTGGCACTGACTTCTCCTCCCTCTTTAAGGGTAGAAATATATTCCGCCAGTTCTTCCGCGGAAAAATTTCCCCGAGTATCAATAGCGGCTTCCTTATCTTTCAAGAGCTTCAGCACATTGGCATTGTCAAACTTCAAATAAAACAGATCAATCAATCTCTGATCTGAAACTGACAAGCCCGTGTAAATTTCCGTTTTAAAATCAGCTACTGTATAGCTCAGCTTGCTGTCCTCAAGTGTGAGTTCCGGCAAACCGGCTACCAAGTAATAATATTTACTCATAACGCATCCCTTTAGAATAACATTTCTACCAACTGAGGACGCAGGAATGCTTTAAAGTAATTCATAAATTCCTCTTCTCCGAAATTCACTTTATATGAACCGTCTGCAGGAGATACGGAAAACAATGCCTTTATGCCATTCACTTGTTCTATGGTAACACCTTTATCTAACAATGCTTTAGCATTGGCAGCAAAATACTTTTTCAAAGACTCCGCATCAGAAGTTGAGATGATAATCGGTTCGTCTACACTCCATTTAGAAGCCAGGGCTACGATAAATGCATTCAGAAAATCTTTATTTTGTGCAAACTCCTTTACCGGTGCAGTCACAATCTTGTCAGTCACCATAGTGGCTATTTCCGATTTTAAAGCATTCACAGCCTGACCGGCAAAAAGTTTCAGTTCTGATTTGGTGTTTTCTGTCAGTTCGTCGGCAGATTTACGAGAGGAGGCAATAATTGATTCAGCTTCTTTATGGGCATCTTCAACAATTTTTTTAGCTTCTTCCTGAGCATTCGCAATAAGACGGCGGGCCTCTTCATTACCTTTTTCCACGCCTTCACGATAAATCTTATCGGTCAACTCTTGAATTTTGTTTTCCATATTCACGGACTATTTAGAAGTTTATATTATAATATCTAAGTGTTTCTTATCAGATTCTCGCCAAAAGTACAAAATTCAATCTGATAATAAAAGAGAAAAGAGGAAGAAAACTGTTCATTATCAAGAAAAGAATCGTCAAAAAGTAAAGGATATGACGATACGGACACATTTATCTTCACGTTTCATCTTTTAAGGCAACGGCAAAGATAAGGAGCCTGATAATACATCAAAGACATAATTATGATAAAGCCGGAAAACTGAAGGTTGAATCTGGAATATACCGGATGAACCAAGAAAGAGGTGTTCAGGAATTCTTGTTAAACAGGGTATGGTATAAAACAAGTCATCCCCTTCGGTCTTTCGACCGAAGGGGATGAACCATCTGAAAAAAATGGCGACTACCTACTCTCCCACTGTTACGCAGTACCATCGGCGTGATCAGGCTTAACTTCTCTGTTCGGAATGGGAAGAGGTGGAACCCTGATGCTATAGTCACCTGAATAAGGCAGACATAATGTACAAAAGTAAATTCAGCGGTCTATTATATAAATAGTGAAGCTAAACGGATATATAAACCATTGAAGGCGGATAAAAGAAAGTCATCGGGCAATTAGTAACGCTCGGCTGTGATGTTACCACCTGTACACCTGCGTCCTATCAACGTTGTAGTCTACAACGACCCTGAAAGAAATCTAATCTTGTGGCTGGCTTCGTACTTAGATGCTTTCAGCACTTATCCAATCCCGACTTAGATACCCGGCAATGCACCTGGCGGCACAACCGGTAAACCAGAGGTCAGTCCAACACGGTCCTCTCGTACTAGTGTCAGAGCCACGCAAATTTCATACGCCCACGATAGATAGAGACCGAACTGTCTCACGACGTTCTGAACCCAGCTCGCGTGCCACTTTAATGGGCGAACAGCCCAACCCGGACCTTCTCCAGCCCAGGATGTGACGAGCCGACATCGAGGTGCCAAACCCTCCGTCGATATGAGCTCTTTGGAGGGATCAGCCTGTTATCCCAGAGTACCTTTTATCCTTTGAGCGATGTCCCTTCCATACGGAAACACCGGATCACTATGCTCTAGTTTCCTACCTGATCGACTTGTTAGTCTCCCAGTCAAGCGCCCTTATGCCATTACACTCTACCGCCGGTTACCAATCGGCGTGAGAGCACCTTAGAAGCCTCCGTTACGCTTTTGGAGGCGACCACCCCAGTCAAACTACCCACCAAACAGTGTCCTCGCATCAGCGAGTTAGAACTCAAATAACCAAAGGGCCGTATTTCAACAGCGACTCCACAAACACTGGCGTGCCTGCTTCAAAGTCTCCGGCCTATCCTACACATCAATTACCCAAATTCAATGTTAAGCTATAGTAAAGGTTCACGGGGTCTTTTCGTCCCATCGCGGGTAATCGGCATCTTCACCGATACTACAATTTCACTGAGCTCACGGTTGAGACAGTGTCCAGATCATTACACCATTCGTGCAGGTCGGAACTTACCCGACAAGGAATTTCGCTACCTTAGGACCGTTATAGTTACGGCCGCCGTTTACTGGGGCTTCAATTCAATGCTTCTCTTGCGATGACATCTCCTCTTAACCTTCCAGCACCGGGCAGGTGTCAGGCTGTATACGTGATCTTTCAATTTTGCACAGCCCTGTGTTTTTGTTAAACAGTTGCCTGGACCTATTCTCTGCGCCCTCCCGTCACCGGGTAGGGACCCTTTATCCCGAGTTACAGGGTCAATTTGCCTAGTTCCTTAACCGTGATTCACTCAAGCGCCTGAGTATATTCAACCCGACTACGTGTGTCCGTTTACGGTACGGGTACCTGTAAGATTAAGTTTAGCGGATTTTCTTGGGAGTATGTTTACACGCACTATTACCGTTTTCCGGGGAAATTGGTATACTATCAGGTTCGACTCTTATCCCGGATTTGCCTGGGATAATCAACATCTACACCCTTTAACGGACTATTCCGTCAGTCCGCGGCGTTGTCACTCCTCCGTCTCCACATCACTCTTATAGGTAGTACAGGAATATTAACCTGTTCTGCCATCGGCCTCACCGTTCGGCTGAGCCTTAGGACCCGACTAACCCTGATCCGATTAGCGTTGATCAGGAAACTTAGTCTTGCGGGGGGTTTCTCACCCCCTTTATCGTTACTTATACCTACATTTGCTTTTCCACACGCTCCAGTAAAGCTCACGCTTCGCCTTCAACGCTGAGTGGAATGCTCCCCTACCGATCCATTAGGATCCCATAGCTTCGGTAAAACACTTATGCCCGATTATTATCCACGCCAAACTCCTCGACTAGTGAGCTGTTACGCACTCTTTAAATGAATGGCTGCTTCCAAGCCAACATCCTAGCTGTCTTAGCAATCTGACTTCGTTAGTTCAACTTAGTGTTTATTTGGGGACCTTAGCTGATGGTCTGGATTCTTCTCCTTTAGGACATGGACCTTAGCACCCATGCCCTCACTCCTGAGATAGAACTAATGCGCATTCGGAGTTTATCAAGACTTGATAGGCGGTGAAGCCCTCGCATCTTATCAGTCGCTCTACCTCACATTAGTAACTCTCAAGGCTGCACCTAAATGCATTTCGGGGAGTACGAGCTATCTCCAAGTTTGATTAGCCTTTCACCCCCACCCTCAGGTCATCCGGAAGCTTTTCAACGCTTATCGGTTCGGTCCTCCAGTTAGTGTTACCTAACCTTCAACCTGCCCAAGGGTAGATCACTTGGTTTCGCGTCTACTCCTTCCGACTATCCGCCCTGTTCAGACTCGCTTTCGCTTCGGATCCACATCTCAAGATGCTTAACCTTGCCGGAAAAAGTAACTCGTAGGTTCATTATGCAAAAGGCACGCCGTCACAGCTGAAGCTGCTCCGACCGCTTGTAGGCGCATGGTTTCAGGGACTATTTCACTCTTCTATTCGAAGTGCTTTTCACCTTTCCTTCACAGTACTGGTTCGCTATCGGTCTCTCGGGAGTATTTAGCCTTACCGGATGGTCCCGGCTGATTCACGCAGAATTCCTCGTGCTCCGCGCTACTCAGGATACCACTACGCTTCGGTTACCTTAGAATACCGGGCTATCACCGTCTATGGCACGACTTTCCAGCCGTTTCTTCTCAATAACTGTCTTGCGAGAGCGTGGTCCTACAACCCCACACATGCCGTAACATGGGTGGTTTGGGCTAATCCCCGTTCGCTCGCCACTACTAGGGGAATCATTATTTATTTTCTTTTCCTGCAGGTACTAAGATGTTTCAGTTCCCTGCGTTAGCCTCCAACCAAGTTGGATGGCATTCCTTCAGAATGCCGGGTTGTCCCATTCGGAAATCTTCGGATCAAAGGTCATTTGCACCTACCCGAAGCTTATCGCAGCTTATCACGTCCTTCATCGCCTCCGAGAGCCAAGGCATCCGCCATGCGCCCTTATTTACTTTCTTTTATCGCCAGGGATCATTTCCTTTGAAAGGAGATGAACCCAATGGTTCGATATATACTTTTAGCTCTTACTAAATTTACTTTTTTCTGTACATCATGTCAAAGATCGTTTGATAACATTCCGAAACTTACATTGTCGGAGTATCAATTGTGGAGAATAACGGATTCGAACCGTTGACCCTCTGCGTGCAAGGCAGATGCTCTAGCCAGCTGAGCTAATCCCCCAATCATACAAGATAAAATATCTATCTGTTGGTAGTCCCAGGCAGAGTTGAACTGCCGACCTCTACATTATCAGTGTAGCGCTCTAACCAACTGAGCTATAGGACTGAGTTCAAACCCTTGTCTGTTTATTAGACTCGGCTTCTTTCATTTCTCTTGTTTATCTCTATCTATATTACTATAGACGGTCGATCTATATTCTATAAATAAACAAGTACCAGTAGTACAATTTAGAACCAATGAACGTCGTTTCCAACATCGCTCCAGAAAGGAGGTGTTCCAGCCGCACCTTCCGGTACGGCTACCTTGTTACGACTTAGCCCCAGTCACCAGTTTTACCCTAGGACGATCCTTGCGGTTACGTACTTCAGGTACCCCCGGCTCCATGGCTTGACGCGCGGTGTGTACAAGGCCGGGAACGTATTCACCGCGCCGTGGCTGATGCGCGATTACTAGCGAATCCAGCTTCACGAAGTCGGGTTGCAGACTTCGATCCGAACTGAGAGAGGCTTTTGGGATTAGCATACGGTCACCCGCTAGCTGCCTTCTGTACCCCCCATTGTAACACGTGTGTAGCCCCGGACGTAAGGGCCGTGCTGATTTGACGTCATCCCCACCTTCCTCACATCTTACGACGGCAGTCTCTCCAGAGTCCTCAGCATGACCTGTTAGTAACTAAAGATAAGGGTTGCGCTCGTTATGGCACTTAAGCCGACACCTCACGGCACGAGCTGACGACAACCATGCAGCACCTTCACAGCGGTGATTGCTCACTGACATGTTTCCACATCATTCCACTGCAATTTAAGCCCGGGTAAGGTTCCTCGCGTATCATCGAATTAAACCACATGTTCCTCCGCTTGTGCGGGCCCCCGTCAATTCCTTTGAGTTTCACCGTTGCCGGCGTACTCCCCAGGTGGAATACTTAATGCTTTCGCTTGGCCGCTTACTGTATATCGCAAACAGCGAGTATTCATCGTTTACTGTGTGGACTACCAGGGTATCTAATCCTGTTTGATACCCACACTTTCGAGCATCAGTGTCAGTTGCAGTCCAGTGAGCTGCCTTCGCAATCGGAGTTCTTCGTGATATCTAAGCATTTCACCGCTACACCACGAATTCCGCCCACCTCTACTGTACTCAAGACTGACAGTATCAACTGCAATTTTACGGTTGAGCCGCAAACTTTCACAACTGACTTACCAGTCCACCTACGCTCCCTTTAAACCCAATAAATCCGGATAACGCTCGGATCCTCCGTATTACCGCGGCTGCTGGCACGGAGTTAGCCGATCCTTATTCATATAATACATACAAAACAGTATACATACTGCACTTTATTCTTATATAAAAGAAGTTTACGACCCATAGAGCCTTCATCCTTCACGCTACTTGGCTGGTTCAGGCTAGCGCCCATTGACCAATATTCCTCACTGCTGCCTCCCGTAGGAGTTTGGACCGTGTCTCAGTTCCAATGTGGGGGACCTTCCTCTCAGAACCCCTATCCATCGAAGGCTTGGTGGGCCGTTACCTCACCAACAACCTAATGGAACGCATCCCCATCCTTTACCGGAATCCTTTAATAATGAAACCATGCGGAATCATTATACCATCGGGTATTAATCTTTCTTTCGAAAGGCTATCCCCGAGTAAAGGGCAGGTTGGATACGTGTTACTCACCCGTGCGCCGGTCGCCAGCAAAGAAAGCAAGCTTTCTTCCTGATGCCCCTCGACTTGCATGTGTTAAGCCTGTAGCTAGCGTTCATCCTGAGCCAGGATCAAACTCTTCATTGTAAAAGTATTGTTATATATCCCATAATAAGGGAAAATATTAGCTCTGTTCAGGATGTCGAAAATTTATTGACGGTCATTTTTATATACCTATATAATAAGTATTGACGGTTCTAAATTTGACTTGTACTACTTGTATTGTTTATCAATTTTTCAAAGAACTCTTCTTTTTTAAATTCTGCTTCGTTTCAAAAGCGGGTGCAAAGGTAAGGGGTTTATTTTAAACTGCCAAATGTTTTGGGAAGTTTTTTTTTATCAATGTCCGTCTTTTATTTCCAAGCCTCTCTGTGCGAAAGGGAAAGAAGAGACAGCCGAAGGCCCTCGCTCTGCGAATCGGACTGCAAAGATAACAACTTTTATAATAATGATCCAAATAAAAAGGAAATTATTTTTGTTATTCTGTAAGGCACGTCCTACGCCGTTGCAACATGTCAAAATTAAATGCTGTCCGTCTCTTGGAAAGCGGATGCAAAAGTAAGGCATTAGGAGATAAGAGACAAATATAAAAGGGGATTTTTTTGAAAAAAAATTGAATAAAAACGTAAAGGCCTGAGGGAGAGGAAGGTTCTGATAATTGATTATGGAAAAGGGAAAGGTCGGGGAAGGAAAGGGACACATTATTATATTATATAGGGGAAATTTATCGGGGAGAGGGAAGGGGATTTACCGAAAAAGGGAGAAGGAGAAGTGTTTGCGGGAGGAAATTGAGGAGAAAATAGCGAATTTAACGGGAAGTAAACAGAAAATACGATGGGATTGTGACAAGGATTGAACGGGAATCAAACGGAAGTCAGATAAGAGTCAGATGGTAGTCAAACAGGGTTAAACTGAAAAGTCGGTAGGAATCAGGCGAGGATTGGACCGGAATCAAATGGAGAGTGAACGGAAATCAGACGAGGAGTGAATGGAAATTGAGCAGAAATCAGACAAGGATCAAACAAGAATCAGACGGGAATTGAACGGGAATTGAACGGAATCCTGCGTTAACATTGTTAATGCGGTTGGGGAAACATTTATTTCCAGGACGAAAATAACAAGGCTTCTGCTTCTAAAAGCCTTGTTATTTGGAGACAAAAGACTTGATTTAACAGGGGGTTAAATCAAGTAATAGGAAGAGAAGAAAAGAAAGGAAGAAAAGAATTGAAGATGAATACAATAGAGAGACAAAGGAGTGTTTACTGGGAGAAGGGATAAGTGCCGGACCGAAAGGGATAGTTGCGATTAGGGCAAGTATGGGGGCAGGGGATTTTAAAAGCAAGGTTGGGAATGGAAGCGGGAGGAGCTTACTATTAAAACCCACAGGACATTGGGTAGTGTAAAATGAAGTAAGTATAGTTGTGATCAGAGCAGGTATGGATGCAATCAGAGCAGGTATAGGTGCAATTAAAGCAAGTGCCAATGCAATCCGGAAGAATACATTTGAGATCCGGAAAGCCTAGTTATACAATATTTTCACAAGCAAAATTTGGGACGGAAACGGGAAAAGCCTACCTTTTAAACCAAAGGCTCGCTGATTTTAAACCAAGGAAGCGTTGGTTTTAAAGGTAAAGGGTCTTGATTTTAAAAGTAAAAGGGTGGCCGTGTAAGGAGGCTGTAGGGGCGCTTTTCAGGAAATAGAGAGGCGATCAGAGAAAAAGGGAGAATAAGGAGATATACCGATTTTAAAAGAGACGAAGTTGAAAATAAACGGTAATTGCACCATGGCACTGTCCATCATTTTGTGTAAATAGAAAACTACAGGATTCAGGTTTTATACTTGAATCCTGTTTTCAAATATAGTAATAAATTGGTTAAATAAGGACTATCCATCTGATTAAAGTGAGTCGTCACTATTCTTCCCCTCCTTCCCTTCCATTTATAAGAATAGAATAAGAATAGTAACGACACTAACAATTTCTATTGAAAGCCCTTCTTACAAATAACATACATAAGAGGACTACAGTAAATTTATATAATCCGCAGTGCACTATTTACGACTCTTTCACCAACTGCCCCATAGCCCATACCGCCTTGACGTTCAGATCACGATCCAGAATCAGAATATCCGCATCTTTATCCTTCTGGAGAGATCCTTTACGGTCATAAACTCCCATAATACGGGCAGGAGTCTCAGAAGCCATACGTATGGCATCTGCCAGGGGAATATCAGCCTTCACCATCGTACGTACCAACTGATCCATGGTAGCAATACTACCTGCCAAGGCCGAACGGTCGGCAAGCTTGCACACACCGTCTTCTATAATAATACGGGGATCGTCGATCGCCTTACCTTCAGCAGCCGCATATGAAAGCGCGTCGGTCACCAGACAAGTATGCTCCACACCCTTCAGCTTATAAGCCAGTTTCAAAATAGTGGAAGGCAAATGAATGCCGTCAGCAATCAGCTCGATAGTCATGCCATCGGTCAGGTAGACGCTCTCAACCGTTCCCTCGTATTTATATTCGCGACGCTTATGAAAGCCCGGCATTGCATTGTAGAAGTGCGCAGCATGTGTAAATCCCGCCTCGTATGCTTCCTTTATGCCATCATATTCGGCTTCCGTATGCGAAACAGCTCCTACAATTCCCTTCGACTTCAGATAACGTGCAAAGTCAAGTGCTCCGGGCAGTTCGGGAGAGGCATCCCAACGCTTGATGCAATCGGTGCTTTCAAGCAAAGAGGTGTATTCTGCCACATCGACTTCTTTCACTTGGTTTGCAAACTGTTCTCCCGCCATCTTACGGTTCAGGTAAGGGCCTTCCACATGTAAGCCGAGTATCGGGCTATCGGGTTCGGCCATCAGTTTTTCGCATATATCTACAGCTTTGCGTATTTCGGAGAACGGAGAAGAAGAAAGTGTCGGGAAAAAGCTGGTGGCACCGTGCTTCATGTGTGCAGCTATGGCCGTACGGAAAGCCTCTTCGGTACATTCTGTAAAATCGTGTCCTCCCCCACCATGGGCATGCATACAAACAAAGCCGGGAACAATATACATTCCTCTGGCATCCACCAGATTGGCACCGATCAGCGCCAGATCGCAATTAGTTACTTCCAGAATTTTTCCATCTCTCATCAACACAGAACCTTCGTTCAACCAACCTTGCGGAGTAAATATGCGTCCATTGATAATTTGAGTCAACATGATAAATTATAGTATTAGAGATTCATACTCGTGTTATTTTTGTTTATTGGAAACAAAATTAGACACTTCTGTTGAGATAGAAAAATAAAATAGCTTTTCTTTTCAGTTTTATTTCAGAAATAAGCCTTTTCTTTGCAGGTAGAAATAAAAAGCCCTATGAAAATATTAATTATCGAAGACGAACCCTCACTGAGGGAACTGATCCAGCGTTCGCTCGAAAAAGAACGCTATGTAGTGGAAGCTGCCGCAGACTTCCAGTCGGGATTACGCAAGATAGAGGACTACGATTACGACTGTGTCTTGCTGGACATTATGTTGCCTGACGGCAATGGGCTGAACCTGCTGGAGCAACTGAAAAAGATGCGTAAACGGGAAAACGTAATTATCATCTCGGCCAAAGACTCCCTGGACGATAAAGTACTGGGACTGGAACTGGGTGCCGACGACTATCTGCCCAAACCCTTTCACCTGGCCGAATTAAATGCCCGCATCAAAAGTGTGATCCGACGCCAGCGCCGCGACGGAGAAATGGACATACGCCTGGCCAACATACGTATTGTTCCCGATACATTCCAGGTATTCGTAGATGACAAGGAAATAGAATTAAACCGCAAAGAGTATGATATCCTTCTCTACTTTGCCAACCGTCCCGGACGACTGGTAAACAAAAACACGCTTGCCGAATCGGTGTGGGGAGATCATATCGACCAGGTAGACAATTTTGATTTTATCTATGCGCAAATCAAGAACCTGAGAAAGAAACTCAAAGATGCCGGTGCCTTGGCAGAACTGAAGGCTGTATATGGATTCGGCTACAAAATGACTGTTGAATAAAAAAAGACCCTACCTCCATGAAGTTGATATACCGCATTATCATCCGCATCGCACTCATGCTGACAGTTGTTCTCGGGGCATGGGCTGTATTTTTCTATATAGCCGTAATAGATGAAGTGAACGACGAAGTAGACGACTCTCTGGAGGATTACTCGGAAACCATCATTATCCGTGCCCTGGCCGGAGAAGAACTGCCCTCGAAAAACAATGGGTCGAACAATCAATACTATCTTAGAAAAGTAAGCAAAGAGTATGCCGACGAACGCGAAGATATCTGCTACAAAGACTCCATGGTCTATATTGTGGAGAAGGAAGAGACTGAACCGGCACGCATACTGACCACCTTATTCAAAGATGACGAAGGACAATATTACGAGCTTACCGTATCGACACCGACGATCGAGAAGGACGACCTGAAAGACGCCATGCTGGGATGGATTATTTTTCTGTACATCGTCCTGCTGCTCACCATCCTGATTGTCTGCATCTGGATATTTCACCGCAGCATGAAGCCACTTTACAACCTGCTGCGCTGGCTGGATGCCTACAGGATAGGTCGTCCCAATCGCCCTTTGAAGAATGAAACGCAAATTACGGAGTTCAGGAAGCTGAACGAGGCAGCCATCCGCAACGCGGAACGAAGCGAGCACATCTTTGAACAGCAAAAGCAATTCATCGGCAATGCTTCACACGAAATGCAAACACCGTTGGCCATCTGTCGGAATCGCCTGGAAATGCTGATGGAAGACGACTCCTTGTCTGAAGCACAGTTGGAAGAGCTGATAAAAACGCACCAGACCCTGGAGCATATCACTAAGCTCAATAAATCGCTGCTGTTACTGTCCAAAATAGATAACGGACAATTCTCCGATACCCGAACGGTAGAGTTCAACAGCATGCTCAAGCGATATATAGAAGATTATAAAGAAGTATACGGCTATCGGGAAATTGAGCTGACGCTGGATGAACAGGGAATATTCCGGGCGGAGATGAATGAATCGCTGGCAGTAGCCCTGATAACGAACCTGCTCAAAAATGCGTTTGTACACAACGTAGACGGTGGGCATATCCGGATTGAAATAACCGGTCATAGCATGACCTTCAGGAATAGCGGTGCAGGCCGCCCCCTGGATGCGACCCATATCTTTGAACGATTCTATCAGGGAAGCAAAAAGGAAGGTTCGACCGGACTGGGACTTGCCATAGCCGACTCCATCTGCAAATTACAGCATCTCACACTCAGGTATTATTTTGAGAAAGATGAACACTGTTTCGAATTGCGGAAGAACAATTTCACCACAGATTACGCAGATTAACACAGAACGGATTTAATCCACTGAGAACCGGCGACATTCATCTGCGCAAACACGTGTAATCTGTGGTGGATACGACTCCCCGGCACACCTGCCTGTACAAATCATTTTCATACCTGTTGCGAGAAGGACTTCCCGCTCTGCGTTAAATATTGTGTAAATATACAGTATAAGTCCAACCGGATGAACAAGAGTAATCAAACTTTTATTTAGAAAAAGTATCAAAATGGAGAGAATTCCCAATTCTTTTCAGAATCGACCTTCATCTTTGCATTATAAATTAATTGCTAAAAATAAAACCAATAAAAGACGATTATGAAAAGTTACTTTTATTCGTATGCCTGTTCACTCTGCAAACCATCGCAAGAGCGGACGATGATAAACCGATTCAAGTAAGCCAGATGCCGCAGAAGGCACAGCAGTTCATCAAACAACACTTTGCCGGCAGCAACATTGCCATGGCCAAAGTTGAAAGCGATTTCTTACAGAAAAGCTACGATGTCATCTTCACCGACGGCAACAAAGTAGAGTTCGACAAGAAAGGAAACTGGACTGAAGTAAATTGCAAATTCAGTGTAGTGCCACAGGGCATCATCCCTCTCCTATCCAAAATATACAGCCACTAATTATCCGGACGCTAAAGTTCTGAAAATAGAACGCGATAAAACGGATTATGAAGTGAAACTATCCAATGGTTGGGAACTAAAATTTGACTCTAAATTTAATTTAATCGATATTGATAACTAAAAAGTATAGTAGATATGAAATTGAAAATGTATTTTCTTCTTCTAGCACTGGGTGCCCTGGGATTACAAAGCTGTAATGACGATGACGATCATCTGTCTTCCGTGCCCACGGAACTGAAAAACGCATTTACCGAAAAGTATCCGTCTGTCAGCAACGAAAAGTGGGAAACAAAAGGCAACTATTACATAGCGGAATTCCGTCAACAGAACTACGAAACCTCAGCCTGGTTTACTCCGAACGGAATATGGCAAATGACAGAGACCGACCTCCCTTATCAGGCTCTGCCGGCAGCTGTGAAGAGTGCATTCGAAAGCAGTGAATACGCCAAGTGGAAAGTAGACGATGTGGACATGTTGGAACGTCCGGACATGGAGAAGGTATACGTCATCGAGGTAGAGTCCGGAAAGCAGGAGTTCGACCTGTATTACTCGGAAGAGGGCATCCTGGTGAAAAGCGTTGCGGATACGGACAACGATTCAGAGAACTATCTGCCTGCCGAGATTCCGGCAGCCATTGAAACCTTTATCAAAAAGCAATATCCAAATGCACGCCTGGTCGAGATCGAAGTGGAGCACGGGATGACTGAGGTAGACATCATCGACGGTAATATCAGTAAAGAAATTGTATTCAACAGCTCTAACGAATGGATATCTACTTCTTGGGACGTACGCCGCAACGAACTACCGGAAACAGTGACCCATGCGATCGCTTCTTCAGAGAAATATGCGGGATATCAAATCGATGACGCAGACTTTGTTGAAACACCCGACGAAGGAGAATATTATCTGGTTGAACTGGAAAAAGGAGAATTGGAAGTGAAAGTAAAGGTGAACGCTAAAGGAGAGTTTATCTGATAAACAAAGAGGTGTGTCATCATTCACCACAGATGACACACCTCTTTGCTTTTTCTAATTCTTATACCAACCGGTATCCGCCCAACCGGATACCTTATACCATTCAGTCTGCTGGTAAGAAGTATTCAACGACGGAGCGGACATACGGGGAATATAGGTAGAAAGCCCTTTCGCATCCTGATTCATCGTGAACATCCCGGCGTAGGCAGAATAGTTGCGGGGAGTGGATTTCCAGTAAACCATTACCTTATCGAACGCCTCCCGCCAACTATCATAATCGCCGTTCCCTGCAGTTATCTGATAGATGAACCGGTCTAAATCATAATAATATTGCTTATCAGTGCGGCGATCATAACACATCACTCCGGAAAGATCAAAATTCTGTTTCCCGGTGATATACCTGGGCAGCACTTTGGACGTTGCAACAGCCAGATTCTCGAGTTCACTCATCTTGGCAACCCCAACAGAAACACCACCGGTCCAATCTTCATTGGACATACCGATTCCGTCATTATATCTGCTTTGATAGTAATCATAATAGCAGGAAGCAATCTTCAAAGCTGCATTTTCGGCAGAAAACATCGCGGGAACCACTGTCTGATAAGGAGCGCCCGGCCCCGGAATCTCGGTAGGCGAACTGATCAGGTAACTTCCGCAGTCGCGCAACGCATACGCCACCTCTACAGCTTCCATAAAACATGCATCGAAAAACAAGAAGTCGAGGTCGGGTGCCACCTGTAAGGCTGCATGCAAATCAGCTATATCCATATAGTTATTGCCGTCCTGACCAAACCAACGTGTCTTTGCCGGAGAAGGTATCCATCCCTCACCGTGCGACCAGAAGACCATGCCATACTTCTCCGCTTTATATTGATTGAAGGCAGTAGATATAACCTTTTTCATCACATTTGCATCGGCCGAATTTTGCTCCGGGTAATTTTCAATGGTCTCTTCCACCACTTTTCCTTTTTTGTCTTTTCCCAGACGAATCAGCCGGGGAGCCGAATAATCGTCTATATACACCAGCAGATTACCGGATGTGGCATCAACCTGCCGCATTCCCTCTTTCATCTCTTCAATATCGGCCGAGGCCAACGGTGCCAAAGAGTTCTGGGCTATCATATACACTAACACGGTACGCGAACCTACACTCGGTTCAGGTGTCGGCCCATCCTGCTGACAGGCAGCAAGCAGCATAAGCAGACATACGGAATACAAGGTTATTTTCAGTTTCATGAATTAATATTATCCAGAGATATTATAATAAAGAAAAAAAGAGATGCAAACAAACGGCATCTCTTTGCTATATTTTATATAACGTATAAGTTACTCTTCTGGTTTACTGAACCGGAAATTTGAGGATCGATTTTCTCGACAGCCACCGTTTTATTCTTCTTGAATTTCCCACAACCTTGGCGGCCCTTTTCCTAATTTCTTTTATTTTCCGAGAAATAGATCATACAAGTACGGTTAGAAGTCCTTTATCGAATTCCAAATAATTCTTCAACTGATAACTGTACAGTTCTCTATGCGGAGGAATCCGTTTTATCCAGCGCCACGCTGTCAAGCATCTGAATTTCGGTGTAGTATATCACCGTATCGGTAAATGAAGCCGATACCCCAAAGGCATAAACGGGTTTATGTCCCCTTTTCAACGAAAACGCCGAGCACAATGTAAACACCAATGCCACAGCAAACAGTATTTTACGTATTTCATATTCTGTTATATTTTTAACTTCGCAAAGATAAAAAAACGCCCACCAAAAATGAAGCGTTTTTAAATACTTTTCGGAAACTGATATACCTTGCTTATCCCAAGTAAGATTTGAGCAATTTACTACGATTACTTTGTCTTAATCTTCTGATTGCTTTTTCTTTAATCTGACGAACACGCTCACGTGAGACCAAATTTGTCGCCGATTTCCTCTAATGTCATTTCTGCTGTCCGATACCGAAAACATCTGAATGATTTCTTTTCCCTATCGGTTAACGTAGAAAGAGCTCTATCAATTTCCCTCGCAAGAGACTCATTAACCAGAGAACGGTCTGCCATGGGCGAATCATCGTTCACCAACACATCGAGCAGGCTGTTGTCTTCTCCTTCAACGAAAGGAGCGTCCACCGAGATATGGCGGTCCGGATACTTTCAACGTATCGGAGATCTTGTCGACCGGAATATCCAGTTCACCTGCCAACTCTTCGGGCGACGGACGACGCTCGTTTTCCTGTTCAAACTTAGAGAAGGCTTTGCTGATCTTATTCAACGAACCGACCTGGTTCAACGGAAGGCGAACGATACGGGACTGCTCTGCCAATGCCTGCAAAATAGATTGGCGAATCCACCATACAGCATAACTGATAAACTTGAAGCCACGTGTTTCATCAAACTTCTCGGCAGCTTTGATCAGTCCTAAATTGCCTTCATTAATCAAGTCGGGCAAACTCAAGCCTTGGTTCTGGTACTGCTTAGCTACGGATACGACGAAACGAAGATTGGCGCGTGTCAGTTTCTCTAATGCCACACGGTCACCCTTACGAATGCGTTGAGCGAGTTCTACTTCCTCCTCTACAGTAATGAGGTCCTCGCGACCGATTTCCTGCAAATACTTGTCAAGAGAAGCGCTCTCTCTGTTAGTGATACTTTTGGTAATCTTTAGTTGTCTCATTCTTATAAAACAGATTTGGAGTGCAAAGTTACGACTATTTATTTGTTAACGTATAAATTTTCACAACTTTTTCACCATTATTATCTACTAATATAAACAAAAAGAGTACCGACTGGTTGATTGCCGGTACCCTCTTTTCGATTTCCTTAGCTATTATTAAGCTACCGAATACTTTTTCGGCAGGCGATTCGCTGGTATGGCCATACTCACCACAAAGCACACAGAGTAACACAGAGACGATTTTAAGTTGTTGATTCGTAGTAAAAAACTCTGTGATACTCTGCTCTGTGCTGCTCTGTGGTGAGTTCTGGCACAGCACTTTTCAGCTAAATCACTCCTGAGTCAAGTCTACAGCGTAATAGCCGCGTTTTCCTGAAGGGAATACTCCTGTGAGGAAGAGTACCTGGTTCGGTGACTTCACAGCAGCTTTCATCACTTCTTCAAGGTCGCTGACTTTGCGCATAGGCTGATCGTTGGCTTTCAGGATGATGAAGCCCTTCCGCACACCGGCATCCGCCATCTTGCCCGAAGTGACTCCGGTAACCTGCAAGCCGTATCCGAGATTGAGTTGTTTCTTCAAGTCGTCCGGCAACTCCTTGAAGGCAGCGCCCAGAATCTCCATACCCGCATCCTTCACAATCTTTGTTGTACCTTGTTCGTTTTTCAATGTTATATTGATATTCTTTTCTTTCTTGTCACGCATCACCTTCACGGTCACTTTATCGCCCGGACGATGCTGTGCAATGGCTTCCTGCAGGTCGGCAAAGTTCTGCACTTTCTTGCCATCGATACCGATGATGACATCATCTACCTTGATATCGGAACCGGCAGCAGAACCTCCATCTACGATTTCGCGTACCCAAACGCCATCCACTACGCCGAACTCTTTGCGCTTATCGGACAGTGTGGCTCCCGATTTGTCGATCGGCTGATCGGACATCATATCACCGTCACCCGCAAGCGAAGTACCCTTGATACCCAGCAACGCACGTTGTACGGTTCCGTATTGTTTCAGGTCGCTGACCACTTTGGTCATCACACTGGTCGGAATGGCAAAACCGTATCCGGCATAAGCGCCTGTGGGCGAAGAAAGCACGGCATTGATACCTACCAATTCACCTTTTGCATTCACCAAAGCTCCACCGCTGTTTCCCTGATTGATGGCGGATCTGTCTGGATGAACGATTCTACTCCCCGATGCCGTACACACCGAGCGTACGTGCCTTGGCACTGACGATACCGGCAGTTACAGTCGAGGTAAGATTGAACGGGTTACCTACCGCCAATACCCACTCCTACTTTCAAGGCATCAGAATCGCTCCACGGGGATGGTCGGGAAATCGTCTCCCTCGATCTTGACCAGAGCCAAATCCGAATTCGGGTCGGTACCGATCATGCGACCTTTGAACTCGCGGTTGTCATTCAGCTTAACGATAATTTCGTCCGCACCGTCGATCACGTGATTATTGGTGACAATGTAACCGTCTTTAGAAATGATGACACCGGAACCGAAGCGACACGCGCATTGGGTTCATTAACAGTTGAGATTGTCGTTACATTGACATTGATGCATATCTGACGGAACTGTTCACAACATTGCGGCCGTCTCCTGCCCTCTCCGGCTTCAACATCGTATATAGGGTCACCCGGCAACTCCTGCACTGAGAAGAACTACTGCTCCTATCCCGAGAATGTTTTTGTTGTCTGTTTCATACTATTCTTTTATTCATTTAATTGTTAATATTCTACTTTCATTTAACATTTACGACGTTAAAATAACGACAAAATCATTCTGTTATTCCTTGTCACTCTTTTGTTCTCTTTAACAGTGAGTCTGCGGAGCTTAACAGCGGTTAACGGCAGAGACTGACAAATTAGCATTCGTTGCATGACACACAAGGATTTAGAAGAAAAAAAGACTTAAACGTTCCCTCGAAGACTAAAGTCTTTTGAGAAACGCTTAAGTCTTTCCGGAAAACGCTTAAGTCTTTTATGGAAAACGAACTTAATAATTCAGATAGTCTATATCCATGTGATAACTCCACTGCGGGAAGTACAGGTTGCCCCTTCCCACTCCACCTCGCCACGCTGGAAATCAACGGTTTCACTACGCGGATATTTCTTCTCCGGCACCAGCGATGGAATAATCGCTGTTGACTATCATGCGCCAGGAGTCGATACCTCCATAAAGAACATCTTTCTTCGGGATTGTCAGCAAATGTGGGAATACCGAACGATTGGTCTACCGGCACCCAGCCTGCGCCTTCGAAATAGACTTCCGCCCAGTCGTGCAGGTTCCAGGCACGCGGATGCATCATAAAGCCGCTCTGGAAACGGGCGGGAATGCCACTGCAACGGCAGAGGGTGATAAACAGCAGGCTCACCTGACCGCAATCGCCGTGACGATTGTCAAGCACATATTCCGGAATATTCTCAATAGTGGAATATTCGCGGGCCGAAGCCCAGGGAAATGATCGTTTATCCAACGGAAATGCGCTGTGCCTTCAACAAAGGATTGGTTTCACCGACTGTCAGATTGGCAGCCAGCTCCTTGATGCGGGGGTGAAGCGGATATGGGTTTCCCGTTCGGCAGTATATTCCTTATAAAGAGCGCCGGCAGTGTCATAAGGCAGAATATTCCCGGGCTTCAACGGATGCCATTCGGCACACGAGGTGTACTCAAAGGTTTCCGAAAAGACCGTCGGCTCACCGGGGATAGCTTGTTTCTCCATATAGAGGGTGCTGTGCCGGCATGAAGGCGGGGACAATGTGTAACGGGGTTCGCTGACATGGAGCAATTTTACATTTTGCTGGCGGGGCTGGTCTGTCCGGGGATAAGGCAACCAGCAACGAATCATTTTTCCGGCAGGTACGGCATTGCTGTCCACCGTCAGCGTGTAAGTGACCCGCATGCGTTTGGGCTGCACCACAGGAGTTTTTTCTTTCCTGACAGCAGCCATCACTTCGGGCAGATGTTCTTTATTGACCTGTTCGCTCGTGCTCAGTGAAGTACCCTCTTTCTCCATTTTGACGGCACAGCAGGCAGAGTCTATCCGGAACAGGTTGGGACCGGCATTGCGGAAATAACGTTTCTCTCCGTCGATCACCCGGCACTCAAGCGCCTTGCTCTCTTCCCATTGGCGCATCTGTTCGTCCGTCACGTCGGGAATGTATTTGCGGATATAGTCTTTCACCTGGGATTCGGTCAGGCAGAAATCCGCCAGCAATCGTTGATGCAGGTCGTCGTCCCAGTCGTAAGGTTGGACTCCTGCCGGAGGTGCAGGCGGAGACGCCGATGAATATCATCACAATATAAAGCAATTTTCATATCCAAATAAGTTTCAAAAGTTTACCTGTGTTCATATTTTAACCACCCCGATCCCCGGAAGGTCGTTGAGGGTGATCTTACCTTTACAACTTCCATCCCTTTGAAGCGGTCGTTCGCTATCAGCAGGTTTCCGTCCAGATCGGCAAAGTCGACGGCCGGAGAGAATTGTGCGGCGGCAGAGACCGCACACGAAGTTTCCGTCATACAGCCTACCATCACTTTCATTCCCAATGCACGCGCCAACGTCACCATCTTCCAGGCTTCCCGCATACCGGTGCACTTCATCAGTTTGATATTTATTCCGGTAAACCCCCTTCAGCCCGGCATCGCTCAACCGCTGCAAAGATTCATCGGCAAAAACCGGCAACGGACTATGCTGGGTCACCCACGCAATATCGTCCAACTGTGTTTTGGGCATGGGCTGTTCAATCATCACGATCCCTTTCTCCTTCAGCCACTGAATCATGTCCAATGCATATTTCTTATCCGTCCATCCCTGATTGGCATCGACCGCGATAGGCAGATCGCTCACCGAACGGATCGTTTCAATCATCTGTTTGTCATTCTCACGCCCCAGCTTCACTTTGAGGATATTGAACTGCCCGGCCACTTCAAGCGTCTTTTCACGTACCACTTCCGGTGTATCGATGCCTATCGTGAAGGTGGTCGAAGGTGCTTTCGCCTTATCCAACCCCCAGATCCTGTACCAGGGTGCTCCCAAAAGTTTACCCACCAAGTCGTGCAATGCAATGTCGATGGCAGCTTTGGCAGCCGTATTTCCCGGAGTGAGACCGTCTACATAAGCCAGTATATCTTCCAGCCGGAACGGATCGTCGAACTGTTCCAGATCGACTTTCTTCAGAAACCCCATCACCGAGTCTACCGTCTGTCCCAGATAAGGAGGCATCGAAGCTCTCACTAGCCGATGACTCCGTCATACTCTATCTCTACCTGCACATCGGGAGTGGTGGTGCGCGAATAAGTGGCCACGGTAAATACGTGCTTCAACTTCAGTTCGTAAGGGAAAATGCAATTTCATCTTTGCCCCAGGCCGAGTTGATTGATCGCGAACGAAACAGGGCTTCTCCGGCAAAAGCTCCTTGCAATGACAGTCCCGAACCGATAGCGGAAGGCAGCCGTCTTGAGAAAATCTCTTCGGTTTTGCATACCTATTTTGAGTTTAGTTATAATACGGATTCGTAACGGTGGTATTTAAAGTTTCCTCCTTATCTATAGATGGCAACACACGGACCGCATACAGCAGGCGGTTCAGATTGTACTCATCAAAATCGGCATCTGCCGGATCGAAACTGCTGACATGCACATCGCCTTGCGAATGGATGAACTTCTTATCACCCAGATAAATGGCTACATGAACCACACGCTCCCTCTTCGGCAGTAGCCTTCCGCCCGAAGAAAATCAAATCTCCCGGCTGAACATTGCCGAAGTCCGGAGCAATGTCGATATGCTCGCCCAACATAAGCCTGTTGAGAGGCGTCACGGGGAATGATGATATCGTGCATGAATAAGACGGTACGTACAAAGCCGCTGCAATCGACTCCCTTCGAAGAAGTACCCGCCCAGAGATAAGGAATCCCCATCATGGTATAAGCGGTTCGGATAATGCTTGAAGCGTCTTGCTTCAAAGAGGCACGCCACCTTTTCGGGCATCGATATCGATTGTGAGATATAAGCCGCCGACCGTCCGGATAAGAGACTTTATAGAATCCTTTGCTTACCTTCGTACTTCAGACGGTTTCCGGCTACCACGTCCGACACGGATTGAGACTTTGCATCCGGCTGCTGATAAGTGAACCCGTAATGCGACGTCACTACATTTTATCTGCCTTTGTTCCAGGCATCCAGCCCGGCTTTGGTGACCGGATGGATTCCTACCCGATGTACCCATGCGATATAATTATCGGGCGTCTGGATGCGGTACCAGTTGCGATGTTGCAACACTTTAACGGCATTCCCATCAATGCCTGAGTGGTCATTTCCGAAGAAAAATTATCCCTACACGCATATTACATACGGAGAGATTGACAATGCCGTACATCTTTCCTTTCAAGAGCCGCGACTGTCCGGAACCAGTTGCAGGCTGTCCTTTACTTCATAAGCCTTCTCTTCCAGCCCCGATAACAAAGCCGCCTTAGCTTCCGGCGAAGTAGTTGCCCCCTTTACGGTAATCGTCTTTCCGGATACATCGTAATCCACATCCCAAAGGATGACACGCTTATCGGGAATGAAGCGGTCGCGGACTTCACCGGACAATCGTTCTACATCTTGAGGGAGGGCATTTTTCTTGTTTTCAGGAATACCCGTACAGGCGGACACTGCCAAAAGCAGCGATACAAAAGGAATCATATTCTTCATGAAAGAAAGATTTGGGGTTACATTTTTAGCAAAGATAGAAACTCTTTCCATTTTAGATATATATTTTCAGAAACATTAAGAATAAGAACTGAAATCGAGTCATACGATGTTCACCACAGAGTAACACAGAGTTCCACAGAGTTTTGAGTTCACCACAGATTACACGGATTAACACAGATATTTTAATTTAACTCTCAGTAAAATAAATTATTAATCTGTGATAATCTGCGTAATCTGTGGTGAATTTATGTCATTCGTGAAACTCTGTGGAACTCTGTGCTACTCTGTGGTGAACCGAACTAATCCTCCCTTCCGTTTGCTCAAACAAAATAATTCTTGTACTTTTGCTGACCAAAGCAGTTGGCCGGTCTGTCGCGTGTACTTCGGTACAGGAGGAAAGTCCGGGCAACACAGAGCATCCTACTTCCTAACAGAAAGCTGTCCGTGAGGGTAGAGTAACGTAGAAGAAAAGAACCGCCCCTCCCTCCGGGGAGAGGTAAGGGTGAGAAGGTGGAGTAAGAGCCCACCAGCCGTATGGTGACATATCGGGCTGTACGTCTTAGGAGTTGTAAGGTCATGTAAACCGGCGCTATGAGAGCTGCTCGCTCCATGTCGGAGGGTAGACCGCTAAAGTGGTGTGGTGACACCCCACTCAGATAAATGACAGGCACCTTGATTTATTCAGGGTACAGAACTCGGCTTATAGGCTGACTGCTTTTCTTTTTTTTAATTTCAAATACCAGACCTATGAATCAGCGTCTCTCCGATATATGGAAATTCATTACCTATGATATCTGGCGGATCACGGAAAGCGAAGTCACCCGCACCAAGTTCTCGATATACAATATCATCAAAACGATCTATCTCTGCGTCAACCGCTTCAACAAAGACCGCATTGTCAATAAAGCCTCAGCGCTGACCTACAGCACCCTGCTCGCCATTGTGCCCATACTCGCCATCCTCTTTGCCATCGCGCGCGGATTCGGGGTCTCCACTTTGATGGAAAGCCAGTTTCGTGATGGCTTCGGAGGGTCCACCGAGGCGACGGATATTATCCTGCAATTCGTAGACTCGTATCTGTCACAAACCAAAAACGGTATTTTTATCGGAGTCGGCCTGGTCATGTTGCTGTGGACCGTACTCAACCTGGTCAGTAACATTGAAATCACCTTCAACCGCATCTGGCAGGTAAAGAAAGGGCGCAGCATGTACCGCAAAATCACCGATTACTTTTCAATGTTCCTATTGATGCCGATCCTGATCGTAGTATCGGGCGGTCTTTCCATCTTTGTAGGCACAATGCTGAAGAGTATGGCGGATTTTGTTTTACTTGCCCCTATCCTGAAATTCCTGATCCGTCTGATTCCGTTCGTGCTGACCTGGCTGATGTTTACGGGACTCTATATCTTCATGCCCAATACCAAGGTGAAATTCAAGCATGCACTGATCTCCGGCATCCTGGCCGGTTCGGCTTATCAGGCATTTCAGTTCCTGTACATCAGCAGTCAGTTGTGGGTGTCCAAATACAATGCCATTTACGGTAGTTTCGCCGCTCTCCCGATGTTCTTGTTATGGTTGCAGATATCATGGACCATCTGCCTGTTCGGTGCCGAGCTGACGTATGCCGGCCAGAACATCCGCAACTTCAGTTTCGACAGAGATACGCAGAACATCAGTCGCCGTTACCGCGATTTCATATCTATCTTAATCATGTCTCTTATAGCCAAACGTTTCGAAAACAACGAAACGCCTTACACCGCCGAAGAGATATCCGAAGAACATCGCATCCCGATTCGGCTGACCAATCAGATACTTTACCAACTGCAGGAGATACACCTGATTCACGAAGTAGTCACCGATCAAAAAAGCGAGGATATCGCATACCAGCCTTCCATCGACATCAATCAGCTGAATGTAGCGCTATTGCTCGACCGGCTGGACACATACGGCTCAGAAGATTTTAAAGTCGATAAAGACGAGGAATTCAGCGAGCAATGGAAGGTTTTGCTTGACTCCAGGGAAGAATATTATAAAAAGGCAAGCAAAGTATTGCTGAAGGACTTGTAGTTCAGCACGGGAAACGGTATCCAAACTCTTTCCACCACAGAGTGACACGGAGTCTCACGGAGGGTTTTCACCACAGATTACGCAGATTGACACAGATTAATAATTTCTTCCACCGAGAACCGGATGATATAATCCGTGAAAATCGGTGTAATCTGTGGTGAAATAAATTCCGTTTCCGATAAGAGCGATATGGGTTTTCTTTATGTCTCCTACCCGCAGAGCCCATTCTGTATCACTCAGATCATTAATAGCTGTTATAAGAAATAATTTTCCCGCTTTCTTTCCGGATCTTCTTTCGTTTCTCTTTCACCGGATATCCGATCAGGATATCCAGCAATACACGTTTGGAAGAGGGAATACCGGTCAGGCTCTTTATCTCTTTTTCATCGAACCAGCCGAGTATACATGATCCCAGCCTTTCGCTTTCGGCAGCCAGCACAATGTGTGCAGCCACAATACCGATATCGATCAACGGAAAATGTTTTCCCTTCAGTTTTCCGCCCAGCCGCGAAGTAATGTTGGCAGACTCTTCTACAACGAGGATATGCACCGGAGCATCCTTGGCAAATTTATTCATTCCCAAGCCCGCAGCAGCCTTACCGACCTTCTCCGCCAATGACGGATCGGTCACTACCACGAACCTCCAAGGCTGGGCATTGCAGGCAGAAGGTGCCAGCCGTCCCGCTTCAAGGATGCGTTCCAGCTTATCCGCCTCCACAAGACGCGATTTATCGTAAGCCCTGTCACTTTGCCGGGCATTTACCAATTGCAGAAAGTCGTTCATACTTTTTTCACCTCTACTCCCCGGTTCACCTTATTTGTACTGGATCATCCGGCTGATATACTTGCCGATAATATCAAATTCCAGGTTGACAACACTGCCCTTCCCGAAAGTATGGAAATTGGTATGCTCGTAGGTATATGGGATAATCGCCACCTGAAAGTATCGTCAGTCGGGTTGCATACCGTCAGGCTAACACCGTTGACCGTAACCGAACCCTTATCGACCGTAATATAGCCGCTTGGCCATCTCCTTGTCGAAAGCATATTTAAACGTAAAATACCAGCTTCCGTCTGCATCTTTGATATCGATACATTCGGCGGTCTGATCCACATGTCCCTGCACAATATGGCCGTCCAGACGTCCGTTCATCATCATGCTGCGTTCCACGTTCACCTTGTCCCCCACTTTCAGCAGACGAAGGTTCGACCGGTCCAGTGTCTCTTTCATGGCAGTCACAGTGTAGGTATCTTCAGTCATGCTGACCACGGTCAGGCAGACCCCATTGTGAGAGATACTCTGATCTATCTTCAATTCATTTACAAACGAACACTTCAGTGTGAAATGTATATTCTCCTGGTCTTTCACCAGTGCCACAACGGTAGCATACTCTTCTACGATTCCGGAAAACATAGTTCTATTTTTAATTTAGGATTCACAATTAAAACAGAGGTGTGATGCGACTCACATTCGCCCACCCCCTCACAGGGTCAAAGATACAAAGAAAATGGATTGGATAAAGAATCAACATAAAAGCGGGGCTTTTCACAAAGCCCCGCTTTTCAGTTTTCAATAGGTATTAGTTTTTTTAAGGTAAAAGATTGTTTTCAGGATAACGATGCAAATATAGGTGCTTTTCTCGTTATGAACCAAATATAAAACATGTCATATAACATCTTTTTGATTTTCTTTGGATTTATTATCATTTCAAAAACTCCTGTAACCGAACCGTTACAGGAGACAAATATATGACATTTTTAAGTAGCACTAATTTTGTTTAAAAATTTGCGATTTATTATTTAGCAGGATAATGCTCTTCTACCTTGCCACTATGCTTCAAGACTTTAGCATCGATGAAAAAGACTATCTCTTCTGCAATATTCGTTATATGGTCGCCGGAACGTTCCAATTTACGGAATACTCCCACCAGATTGAGGCACGAGAGAGTGCTTTCCGGATGCTCTTTGATATACTCTGCCAAAACAGCCGTAGCCTCCGCATTGATCTCGTCCAATAAATTATCTTTAGCGAATACGGAGGTTGCCAGCTCCAGGCTCTCTTCGTTCAATGCGCGTTTTGCCACTTCAAGCATCGAAAGCACCTGTTTCTGCATCTCTTCCAGACGGAGTCGTTTCAGTAACTCTTCATCCAGAACCGGCTCTTCACTCTTCACTACAAAACGTGCGATTCCTTCTGCAAAGTCGCCCAGACGCTCCAGGTTGGTGTTGATTTTCAACATGGCCAACACAAAGCGAAGGTCGATAGCTACCGGATTATATAAAGCGATCACGTCTTCCACGTCGCTGTCTATCTTCAATTCGAAAGCATTCACCCTGCGTTCACGGACAATCACCTGCTGGGCCAGTTCCTTATCCAGGGTCAACACTGCCTCCCCTGCCCTGTCCAACTGGTTGTAAACCAATGTCCACATCTCGTCTATTTCCTTTTTCAGCAGAACAAGTTCTGATTCTATAAACTTCACCATATTCTATTAAATTTATTATTAAGCAAATATACAATATTAAATGATACATCGAGCTGCATGCCGATCAATCGTATGTCATCCGAAACGTCCGGTTATATAGTTTTGTGTCGCTTCCTTCTCCGGGTTCGTAAAGATCTTCTTCGTGTCGCCAAACTCCACCATCTGCCCCATATAGAAAAACGCCGTCTTATCACTGACACGTGCAGCCTGCTGCATATTGTGCGTCACAATCACAATGGTATACCGTTCTTTCAACTCGTGTATCAACTCTTCCACCTTTGCCGTCGAAATAGGGTCGAGCGCCGAAGCAGGTTCGTCCATCAACAACACCGAAGGCGATACAGCCATTGCGCGTGCGATACAAAGACGCTGCTGCTGTCCGCCGGACAAGGCAAAAGCCGATTCTTTCAGTTTGTCCTTCACTTCATCCCAAAGCGCGGCACCCTTCAGGGTCTCCTCCACCCGCTGACGGATAAAGGCATTATCTTTCACTCCGTTCACTCTCAACCCGTAAGCCACGTTTTCAAAAATGCTTTTCGGAAAAGGATTGGGACGCTGGAACACCATGCCTACATTTTTACGCAGCTCGTCCACCTGCACTCCCTTGTCATAGATGTTTTCGCCGTCTATGCGGATCTCTCCCGTCAGGCGGGTTGCAGGAATCAAGTCGTTCATCCGATTAAAAAGGCGTAGAAAAGTAGATTTCCCACATCCGGAAGGACCTATAAACGCGACTACCGATTTTTCTTCAATCTCCATACTGATCCCCTTCAGTGCATGGAAGTCACCATACCAGAAGTTCACATCACGCGCATCAATTTTTACTGTTGTATCCATATCTTTTGTTGTACTCCGTCACTAAGAAACAGTTTCTAATTCATTTTTACTTTCTTCTCAAAATACTTTCGCAAGGCATTGGCCAGCAGGTTCACCAGGAGTATGATTACAATCAGTACCAAGGCCGTTCCATAAGCCAGAGGCAACTGCGCCTCCATATCCGTTCCGCTGGTCGATATCACATACAAGTGATAGGGCAATGCCATACATTGATCTAAGATGCTTGTGGGCAATTGCGGGAGGAAATACGCCGCACAAGTGAACAGGATCGGAGCCGTTTCTCCCGACACACGTCCCAAGGCCAGAATCAATCCGGTGATGATATTCGGCATTCCCATAGGCAGAATCACGTGCCAGATGGTCTGAAGCTTGGTAGCTCCCAGTGCACGGCTTCCCTCGCGCATGCTGTCAGGTATTGCCTTCAATGCCTCTTCCGTAGTACGGATCACCAAAGGTACGCAAAGCAGCCCCAACGTCAGCGAACCCGCCAGAATACTATCGCCGAAATCCATATAGTTAACAAACAGCGCCATACCGAAGAGACCGAAAACAATCGACGGAATACCGCTCAGGTTGTTGGTCATCACCCGGATAAAGCGTACCAGTTTGCCCTTCGGCGCATACTCGTTCATGTAAATACCACTCATCACACCCACCGGAAAGGCAAACAGCGCACTGCCCACCATCAGGTAGAATGTACCCACGATAGCCGGCCAGATGCCTCCTCCCGTCATCCCGTCAGTAGGAGCGGTGGTCAGAAAATCCCAGCTGATCACGCCGATACCCTTATAGATGATGAATCCCAGAATCGCGAACAAAATCAGCACAATGCATAAACTCAGCAGCCGGAATATGCCGAAAGCGATCCCCTGCGAACGTCTTTTAGCTTTTGTATTATTCAGTATTTCCATATTACTTACTACGTTTTACGCCCTTAGATGAAATGTACTCCACACTAAAGTTGATGATTAATGTAATGAAGAACAGCACTACCCCCAGCAGGAACAGAGCCTGATAGTGTGGTCCCCCTGCCGGTGCTTCTCCGAGTTCGGCCGCAATGGTTGCCGGGATTGTGCGCAAAGGTTCGAGAATGGTAGTGGGAATCACGGCGGCATTTCCGGTCACCATCAAAACCGCCATCGTCTCGCCGATAGCGCGTCCGATACCCAACACCACCCCCGAGGTAATGCCCGAGATCGAATAAGGAATCACTACTTTATAAATGGTCTGCCACTGCGAAGCTCCGAGTGCCAGGCTGGCTTCACGCATGGCACGGGGACAGTTGCGCATGGCGTCTTCAGTCACCGTTATGATGGTGGGCAATGCCATGATGGCAAGCACAATACTTCCCGCAAGTCCGCTCTCCCCCACCGGCAAATCAAATACTTTCTGAATCAAAGGTACAATCACGATCAAGCCGAAAAAGCCATATACCACCGAAGGAATACCGCTCAGCAACTCTATCACCGGCTTCAGCCAACTACGTACTTTCGAATCGGCCACCTCTGACATATAGATCGATACCGAAAGTCCGAACGGCAAAGCAATCAATATGGCAAACAGGCTCACCCAAAGCGTACCGGTTATCAGCGGCAGAAAGCCGAACAAAGGTGCGGGAGTAGCCGTCGGAAACCATTCCGCTCCGGCAAAGACCTCCTTCACAGAAATGGTGTTATCCTTTATGAAATGTACCGCATCCGGCCGTACCACAAACTTCTGAGGAATAAAAGCAACGATACCGGGTGTTTTCTGAATCAGCTCCATAATCTTTTCCCCTGCATTCTCGTAGGCTTCTCCCAGTTCTTCTTCCGAGTAGTAGTGCGTGATGTCTTCCAGACGGAACACCCGGATCGGGAGATCTTCACCCCCCAACTCTTTCCAGTTGGTGATCTCTTCATCAAAGACATCTTTAATTTGCATCGGTGTCAGTTCGCTTACCTTATTATCTTTGTTCAGCGCCAGCACATATCCCTCTTCAATAACCTTGCTGCTGAACAGGCCGAATGCCTCGGTAAAAAGGAAAAGCACAATCAGCAGAATCGTAATACTCGTTACAAAACCGCTACAGGTCAATATTCCTTCTATAATTCTTTCAAAAACCTTCTTCATACCTTTTGATTTTCATGATGCAAAGAAACGGAGTAAGTATTAAGGAGGTGTGAATACGGTTTGAAGGAACTGTTTCAAACCTGTTACGTTTCTGTTACAAGACAAGATGCGGCACGTTTTGAAACAGGAATGTAACACGCTATTGCTTTATTTGCACATAAAATAGAATCCACCACAGGATTCACCACAGAGTACACAGAGTCTCGCAGAGAACACAGACTCTCGCAGAGAAATTCGTTTTCTCTAAAATACTGTAACAAAAGATTAAAGACCTGTGGAACTCTGTGTTACTCTGTGGTGAATCAAACTCAAAACTTAATCATATGAAAGTTAGAACTATCTTATTCGCCGCCCTCTCACTCGCAGCATTGCATGCCAACGCTCAGCGCATCAAAGGCAGTGACACCGTACTGCCCGTAGCCCAGCAAACCGCCGAACGCTTCATGAACCGTGAACCCGACGCCCGTGTCACAGTCACCGGAGGCGGTACAGGGGTAGGCATCTCCGCCCTGATGGACAACACCACTGACATCGCCATGGCTTCACGCCCCATCAAATTCAGCGAAAAGATGAAAGCCAAAGCCGCCAAACGGGATATAGACGAAGTGATCGTCGCTTACGATGCGCTGGCTGTCGTTGTACACCCGTCCAATCCGGTGAAAAAACTCACCCGCCGGCAACTGGAAGACATCTTCCGCGGAAAAATAACCAACTGGAAACAAGTGGGAGGCGACGACCGCAAGATCGTGGTTTACTCTCGCGAGACCTCTTCCGGCACCTACGAGTTCTTCAAAGAGAGCGTCCTCAAGAACAAGAATTATATGAGCAGCAGTCTCTCCATGCCCGCCACCGGAGCCATTATCCAATCCGTCAGCCAGACCAAAGGGGCAATCGGCTATGTAGGGCTCGCTTATGTGTCGCCGCGCATCAAGACTCTGTCCATCTCGTATGATGGCGAGCACTATGCCACCCCGACCGTAGAGAACGCCACCAACAAGACTTATCCCATCGTCCGCCCCCTCTACTACTATTATGATGCAAAGAACAAAACACAAATCGCTCCCCTGCTCGAGTTTATTCTCTCTCCCGAAGGACAGGATATTATAAAAAAGAGTGGATATATACCCGTGAAATAAGGATATACAAAAAAAATATCCTACTTTTGCAGCAACTTATTAGCTACGAGCTTTTATAATAATGACAGATATGACAGATATAAAAAACGAAGAAGCAGGCGAAAAGAAAAGCCTCAATTTCATTGAACAGGCAGTAGAAAATGATTTGAAAGCTGGAAAGAACGGGGGAAAAGTACAAACACGCTTCCCGCCGGAACCAAACGGTTACCTGCACATCGGGCACGCTAAAGCCATTTGTCTCGACTTCGGCATCGCTGCCGCACACGGCGGTGTGTGCAACCTTCGTTTCGACGACACTAACCCGACGAAAGAGGATATGGAATATGTAGAAGCCATCCAGGAAGATATCCGGTGGCTGGGATTCCAATGGGGCAACGTATATTATGCCTCAGATTATTTCCAACAACTATGGGACTTTGCCGTCACTCTGATTAAAGAAGGCAAGGCCTACGTAGACGAGCAGACTTCAGAACAGATAGCGCAACAGAAAGGCACTCCCACCCAACCCGGTGTCGAGAGTCCGTACCGCAACCGTCCGATCGAAGAGAGCCTTGCCCTGTTCGAAAAGATGAATAGCGACGAAGCCAAGGAAGGTTCCATGGTGCTTCGTGCCAAAATAGACATGGCAAGCCCCAACATGCACTTCCGCGACCCGATCATGTACCGCATCCTGCATGTGGCACACCACCGCACCGGAACCCAATGGAAAGCCTACCCGATGTATGACTTTGCACACGGTCAGAGCGACTATTTCGAAGGAGTCACCCACTCACTCTGTACACTCGAGTTCGTGCCTCACCGTCCTCTTTACGATCTGTTCATCGACTGGCTGAAAGAAGGCAAGGACCTGGACGACAACCGTCCCCGTCAGACGGAGTTCAACAAACTGAACCTGAACTACACGCTGATGAGTAAACGCAACCTGCTGATCCTGGTGAAGGAAGGACTGGTGAACGACTGGGACGATCCCCGTATGCCGACTCTCTGCGGATTCCGCCGTCGCGGCTATTCTCCCGAATCCATCCGTAAGTTCATCGATAAAATAGGTTACACCACTTACGATGCACTCAACGACTTCGCCCTGCTCGAAAGCGCCGTACGCGAAGACCTGAATGCCCGTGCCACCCGTGTATCTGCCGTACTGAACCCGGTGAAACTGATCATCACCAACTATCCCGAAGGACAAGTTGAGGAACTGGAAGCCATCAACAACCCCGAAGATCCGACAGCCGGAAGCCATACCATCGAATTCAGCCGCGAACTGTGGATGGAACGCGATGACTTCATGGAAGATGCCCCGAAGAAATATTTCCGCATGACTCCGGGACAGGAAGTGCGTCTGAAGAATGCCTACATCGTAAAATGTACAGGCTGCAAGAAAGACGAGAACGGCACCGTGACCGAGGTATACTGCGAATACGATCCCAACACCAAAGGCATGCCCGACGCCAACCGCAAAGTGAAAGGCACCCTCCATTGGCTCAGCTGCAACCATTGCCTGCCGGCAGAGGTGCGTCTGTACGACCGTCTCTGGAAAGTGGAAAACCCGCGCGACGAAATGGCAGCCATCCGTGAAGCCAAAGGTTGCGACGCCCTCGAAGCCATGAAGGAAATGATCAATCCGGATTCACTGACCGTACTGCCCCATTGCTATATAGAGAAGTACGTGGCCGACATGCCCGCGCTCTCTTATCTGCAATTCCAGCGTATCGGTTATTTCAATATCGACAAAGATTCCACCCCCGGACATCTGGTATTCAACCGCACCGTAGGACTGAAAGATACCTGGGGAAAGATCAATAAATAATTTTTGGGCAAGGGAGCGTGTGTCGGAACTCACCACAGGAGACACACCTCCCCCTCCGTCGAATCGAATGATTATTAACTGTATAATTGCTAATTAAATTGGGCAGAAAAAACTCCCCGTCCGAAAGAGAGCGGGAATTACAGAACCTTATCGCACAATACGAAGCGGTAAAAGCCAAAAACGAATCGCTATACCTGGACGGTGACCAATTGGCTGATATTGCCGATCTATATGCCTCCGAACGTAAGTTTAAGGAAGCCCAGGAGGTCATAACATACGGACTCGGACTCCATCCGGGACACACCGACCTCATGGTCGAACAGGCTTACCTGTTCCTGGATCTCAATCAACCCCAAAAGGCCAAAGAGGTGGCCGAACTCATCACCGACACTTACTCCTCCAACGTAAAACTACTCCTGGCCGAACTGCTGCTGAACGAAGGTAAACTGGATGCCGCCGACCAAATGCTCGACAGCATAGAAGAGGAAGAGAAAAACGACCTGGGCATCCTGGTCGATATTGTCTACCTGTACACCGACTTAGGTTATCCGGAGAAAGGCGTACAATGGCTCAAACGGGGTGCGGAGATGTACAAAGATGACGAAGACTTCCTGGCAGCCACCGCCGATTGCTACGGTGCGGCCGGAGCAGAATACATAGAGCAAGCCATCGTTGTCTTCAACAAGCTGATCGACAAGAATCCCTATAACCCGGCTTATTGGGTAGGCCTCGCCAAATGCCAGTTTGCCACCAAAGATTTCGATAAAGCCATCGAGTCCTGTGACTTTGCCATCGCAGCCGACGAAGAATTCGGCGAAGCCCACATCATCAAGGCACACAGCCTCTTTCATCTTGAGAACATCGAGGGAGCCATTGTTGAATACCGGAAAGCCCTGAAGTATAAAACGCTCTCCCCCGAATTTACATATATGTTCATCGGACTGGCCTACACCCAGCAGGAAAATTGGGCTGAAGCCAACGAAAGTTACAGCATGGCTCTCCGGGCGATCGAAGAAAACGGTAACGGTTCTTCCCCGCTATTGTCCGATATCTATTCAAACAAAGCACTTTGCGCTTCCCGCCAGGGCGACTCGGAAGAAGCCCACCGGCTTTGCCGACTGGCAAAGAGCTCGCCCCCCAGGATGCAGAACCCTACCTGCTCGAGGGACGCATCTATATGGAAGAGGATAATTTCGACCTGGCCCGTGCAGAGTGGGCATTAGCTCTCCGCTATGCTCCCGAAGCAGATACCTGGATGGAAATAGGCAACTACAGCCTCGAGTTCCGCATGCTCGAGAACGCACGCTTCTGCTTCGAGCAGGTGCTGGAAGAAGATCCCGAGTACCCCAAGATCTGCGAACAACTGGCCGCCGTATGCCTCGTCCTTCAGGATCATGAAGGATTCAAGAAATACAACGCGATGTCCGGCGATTCCATCAATCTCGACTCCCTCCGGGATACGATACTGGAAATGGGTGTCGACGGAGAACAGATGCTTCGCGAACTGGACGATTTTTAAAAGACGAAAATAATCAAGTTCACCACAGAGTTCCACAGAGATTATTTTCTCTTCATATCTTATCAACAAGAGATTAAAAACTCTGTGGTACTCTGTGGTAAATCAAAAAAACAAAACTATATCAATTCAATCTAAATTAAACAAATGGAATCTGTAGCCTTCATTCAGTGGTGCTTAGACCACCTCAATTACTGGACCATTACTTTATTAATGACCATTGAAAGTTCTTTCATTCCTTTTCCATCCGAAGTAGTCGTTCCTCCGGCAGCCTACAAAGCGGCAGTCAACGAAGAGCTGAACATCTATCTGGTAGTGCTCTTCGCCACCCTGGGAGCCAACCTCGGTGCTATTATCAATTACTATCTGGCCCGCTGGCTGGGACGTCCCATCGTCTACAAGTTCGCCAACAGCCGTTTCGGACACATGTGCCTGATCGATGAAGCCAAAGTGCAGCATGCCGAAGAATATTTCGACAAGCACGGAGCACTCTCCACTTTTATCGGTCGCCTGATTCCCGCTGTCCGCCAGTTGATCTCCATCCCTGCAGGACTTGCCCGCATGAAGCTGCACACGTTCCTGATCTACACCACTCTGGGTGCCGGATTATGGAACACTATCCTCGCTGCCATCGGTTATTATCTTTCCACCGTACCCGGCATCGAAAGCGAAGAGCAACTGCTTGCCAAAGTAACAGAATACAGCCATGAACTGGGCTACTGCTTCATCGTCATCGGAGTCTTCATCGTAGGTTTCCTTGTCTACAAAGGAATGAAGAAAAAGAAATAGTGCCTCCACAGCAAGAATCAGCATTCACCACAGAGTAACACAGAGCAACACAGAGTGAACTTAATCTATCGATAACGAATGGTAGTGAACTCTAAGAACTTTGTATTACTCTGTATTACTCTCTACTCTCTATTACTCCGTGAGACTCTGTGGTACTCCGTGGTAAAACTCCGCTTTCATCCCTCCCTCAAAAAAAATCTTTCTTTTTTCGTCCTCCATGCAGTACCTTTATATTTTCTGCATTTACTTATTGTACGTACACCAAACCAGTTATTGACAATTCATCAAAAACAAATCCTAGGCCTTACAGTTGTTTGATGAAAAAGCAATTTATGTAACAAATTTAATGTTTAAAAATGAAAAAGATTTCAACTTAACCAAGCTTTTTATTCTTTTGCGATTGCTTTCTCAGTGGTAACCTTGTCTTCTTGCAACAACGATGACAATTCTCCGCTTCCTCCTCCATCCACCAACGATGTGGCAGGCACCTATAACGGAAAAGTACTGATAACTCCGGTGACTCCCGCCACTGCAAAGAAAATGCCGGAGAAGCTCCCCAGGGACAAGACGTAAACGCTACGGTGAAAAATGACACGGTGTTCTTCGACAAATTGCCGGTAACCGAACTTATTACCTCCATTGTAGGCGATAAAGACAAAGCGGAAGCCATTGTCAAAGCCATCGGTGACGTAAAATACAAAGTAGGCTACAAGCCGGCTCTCAATACAGAGAAGGACAGCATCTACCTTGCTTTCGATCCGAAACCGTTGACCCTTCAACTGCCTGCAGCCGTAGAAGGCCAGGAAGGACAGACTGTTACCGTAACCATTTCGTCTCCGGACAAAGGCAGCTTTGCTTACAAGAAAAATCAGTTGAAGTTGAAGCTCAGCGCCGATAAAGTGGAACTGGCAGGCGTAGCGGTACCTGTTCCTCAGACCCTGTTCGACTTCGATATGACCAAAAAGAAGTGATTGCCTGTTCAACACACGTAACAAGCAGTAGTCATAGGGGGTAAAGCCTGTAAAGACAGGCTTTATACCCGCATGAAAAAGTCCGTGCTCTCACCCCCCGGAGTGAACACGGACTTTCTGTTCCTTGAAACCATTCAAAAAAAAAGATTATTTCACAGCAGCCAATGCCTTTTCATAATCCGGCTCCTGAGTAATCTCCGGTACAAGCTCTGTATAAGCTACTTTCCCGTCTTTCCCAATCACCACTACCGCACGCGCCAGCAGTCCGGCCAGCGGTCCGTCAGCCATCCTCACGCCATAGCTCTCGTCGAAGTCCGAAAAGCGGAAATCCGACAACGGAATCACGTTTTCGATACCCTCTGTCGTGCAGAAGCGTCCCTGCGCAAACGGCAAGTCTTTCGAAATGGCCAATACCACGGTATCCTTCATTCCGGCTGCCATTTTATTGAATTTACGCACCGAAGTGGCGCACACACCGGTATCCAGACTCGGGAAAATATTCAGAACAATATTCTTACCTTTCAGATCTTTTAGTGCGAAAGAAGATAAATCACTTTTCACCAGCTCGAAATCGGGAGCCACCTTTCCAACCTGTATAAATTCGCCAATCAGCTTTACCGGTTGTCCTTTGAAATTTGTTGTTGCCATAATTGATAACTCTAAGTTTTATTTACTATATTCTAAACAATCGGTGCAAGAACTTTGTTCACGATGGACAATAATCTAAAAAATAAAATTGATATGAAAACTTTATTCGACGAGATGGAACACGCAGTCAAAAACTGGTGGTTATCTCTTATTCTGGGTATTCTGTACATCATCGTGGCTCTCTGTCTGCTATTCGCACCGGGAAGCAGTTACATTGCCCTCAGCGTCATCTTCAGCATTTCGATGCTGATAAGTGGTATCATCGAAATCATCTTCTCCATCAGCAACCGGCGAGGCATCTCGTCCTGGGGATGGTACCTCGCAGGCGGTATCATCGATCTGATCTTAGGCATCTACCTGGTAGCCTATCCGCTGCTCAGCATGGAAGTCATACCGTTCATAGTCGCCTTCTGGATGATGTTCCGCGGTTTCTCCGCCACAGGCTATTCTATGGACCTGAAGCGTTATGGCACCCGTGAGTGGGGATGGTACATGGGATTCGGCATCCTCGCCATCATTTGTTCGCTGATCATCCTGTGGCAGCCGGCCGTAGGTGCCCTCTACGTTATATATATGCTGGCATTCACTTTCCTGATCATCGGATTCTTCCGTGTCATGTTGTCCTTCGAACTGAAAAGCCTTCATAAACGATCAACGGTGATGAACGGTAAATGATAAACATTGAATGAACCCCTATTCACCACAGATTACACAGATTAACACAGATATTTTAATTAAACTCTCAGTAAAATAAATTATTAATCTGTGAGAATCCGTGTAATCTGTGGTGAATTATGACTCCCCTAACCGTTACTAATACATCGTTTTCATAAACCGGAACAGGGTTGTTCTGGATACCCCCATCTTCTCCGCCAATTCCGAGTAAGTAGTTCCTTTGTCAAGTTCTTTGGTAAGTACGCGCTTATTGGCATGCAGCAATTTTATTTTAGGAGTATCCCCTTTCTTTCGGCCTAGAGTCATTCCTTCCTGCTTTCTGCGTGCGAGAGCTTCTTTGGTACGCATCGAAATCAGGTTCCTTTCTATTTCCGCCATCAGTCCGAACGCGAATCCCAGCACCTTGCTGTTGATGTCGTCCTGAAACACATAGCCCTCTTTGGTGCTATAGAGCACTACCTGCTTCTTAATACAAAAATTCAGGATAGTCATAATCTCGAGCAGTGTACGGCTCAATCTCGAAATCTCCGTTACAATCAGTGTATCCCCGGGATGCATTCTCTTCAATAACTCTGATAACTTTCTGTCTTTTGTGCTCACGCTTCCGCTTACGGTCTCTGTGTACCACTTGTCAATCGACAACCCATTCTTCTCTGCAAATCGCATAATCTCTTCCTTCTGATTAGCCAAAAACTGTTTTTCCGTACTTACTCTCAAATAAGCTATTACCATAATTCATGTTTTTAAATGATTAATACACCACGAAAAAACGGCTATTCATTCAAATACGGGACACTTTTTTACGTTCCTTTTTTCTCATGCCACTTGGGTATTTCTGAAACTTTCATTCGTCTATACATTTATGCTATTGATTTTTTACTAATTTCCAGCATATTTTCCAATCTGTCACTCAAAATCTTTTTTATTATAAACCGTGTTCTTGAACACACTAAAAAGAACAAGAAAATGGAAATAGAAAAATTCATTAAATCTTTAGCAAGAAAAGCGAAGTTAGGCGGGCGTTACAGCACAGCCAATACCTACCTCTACACTTTGCACAGTTTTCAGAAGTTTGCGGGAAAAGCCTCACTGACTTTTGAAGAGATCACTCCCGAGAGTATCAAGGAGTACGAGCAATACTTAATCCTCAACGGGAAACGGTACAACACGATCTCGCTCTACATGCGCATGTTGCGTTCCATCTGCAATCAGGCATCGGAGCAGAACATAGCTTCGCTCAACACCCGCGAGCTGTTTGAGAATGTTTTTATCGGCAACGAGCCCACTGCCAAGCGGGCCATCTCACCCGCCATCATTTCCCGCCTGCTCGAAGCAGATTTCAGCAAGAACAGCCGGCTCGATTTTGCCCGCGACCTCTTCTTGCTAAGCTTCTACCTGAGGGGAATCCCGTTTGTCGACCTGGTACATCTCCGCAAGACCGATGTGCAGGGAAACATGCTCGTTTATTTCCGCCAGAAAACGGGACAGCAACTTACGGTAATCATAGAAAACTGCGCCAAAGTGATCTTGCGTAAGTATGCCTCGCTTTGCAAAGAATCCGTCTATCTGCTGCCCGTCATCAGCGCAGCCGGAGAGGAGGGGCACAAGCAGTACCGAAGTGCATTGAGGGTATACAACAAACGCCTCAACCAGATATCCGGAATACTGAAATTGAAGACTCCGCTGACCTCTTATGTGGCACGCCACAGTTGGGCGACCACGGCCCTGCAGAAAGGGGTTCCGGTTTCGGTGATCAGTGCGGGAATGGGGCATGCTTCAGAGAAGGTGACATACATTTATCTGGCATCTTTTGATAACAAAACGCTCAGTAACGCAAATAAAAAAGTGATTGCCGCCGTGAGATTTAAGAAAGAGGAGGAGGAGTGATAATAGCTGTTCTCTTACTTATTAGGTAATGAACAGGTGATAGAAATTCATGAAATATAATTTGTTTATCGCTGCAAAAATAGAGATAATAATTGAAACTCCACAAACAAAATGATAATTTCTTTTCTATAAAAGTGGATTATAACCAGTTGAAGTATCAGTTTGAAATAATTTATTCACTTAATAGAAATATTAGTCATAATTCCTGTTTGATGTAATTACTCAAACAGGAGTTTACAATTTGCAATAATTTGACATCAGAATTATATAATCCAGCCCCTGTTTTATGTTTAGTTAACCTCTAAAAGTTATATTTCATATCTTTTCGCTATTCCGCATTCTATTACCTAATAAGTAAGGGAACAAATTGCAATGCACACAGCAAGATGGTAGTTATTCAAACATTAACGACAACTATCGCAAACATTTCTAAAAGTACAGTATGAAACAGGTATTGCGGTTCAATAAAGTCATTAAAAGGATTGTATTCACCGGAGATCTCATTCTCTTGAATGGCACCTTTCTGTCCTTGTACACCCTATTGGGGAGCAAATTTTTTGCAGATCCATTCATTCACTCACTTCCCCAAGTACTGGTATTGCTCAACTTATGCTACCTGGTTAGCAACATGTCTTCAGGTATCATATTGCACCGCCGTGTAGTACGTCCCGAGCAAATCGTATGGCGTGCCTTACGCAACAGTGCGGGACACGCCTTGTTTTTTTCCTGCGCGCTCACCTTTGGAAACTTCGGCATCCTTTCCGCCCGCTTTTTCTTACTGTTCTACATTGCGTTCACTCTGCTGTTGGTTTGTTACCGGTTATTGTTCCGCAAGATCCTGAAGTCCTATCGTAAGCATGGAGGCAACTCCCGCAGCATCATTCTGGTGGGAAGCAATAGCAATATAATCGAACTCTACCATCAAATGACGGACGACGTCACTTCCGGATTCCGTGTCATCGGCTACTTTGACGACCAGCCCGGCAGCCGCTTCCCCGAAAAGGTGAACTATCTGGGAAAACCCGGTAAGATTGTGGACCGCCTGAAGCAGGGAGGAGTCGAGCAGGTTTATTGTTGCCTGCCTTCGGCCCGCAGCGAAGAGATTCTCCCCATCATCGACTATTGCGAAAATCACCTGATACGCTTTTTCAGTGTCCCCAACGTGCGCAGCTATCTGAAGCGGCGCATGTACTTCGAGCTCCTGGGCAACGTGCCCGTACTCTGCATCCGCCAGGAGCCGCTCAGTTTTGCCGAAAACCGATTCAGGAAGCGTGTGTTCGACATCGCTTTCTCGCTCTTGTTTCTTTGCACCCTCTTCCCCATTATCTATGTCATTGTCGGGCTGACCATCAAAATCACCTCGCCGGGTCCCATCTTCTTCAAGCAAAAGCGCAGTGGAGAAGATGGACGGGAATTCTGGTGCTACAAGTTCCGCTCCATGAAGGTGAACACGCAGAGCGACACCCTGCAGGCCACCTTGCACGATCCCCGCAAAACGCGCTTCGGCAACTTCCTGCGTAAAAGCAGCATCGACGAACTCCCGCAGTTCATCAACGTACTGATGGGCGACATGTCGGTAGTAGGCCCCCGCCCCCACATGCTGAAACACACGGAACAATACTCACAACTGATCAACAAATACATGGTCCGCCATTTCGTGAAACCGGGTGTCACCGGCTGGGCGCAAGTCACCGGCTTCCGCGGAGAGACTCACGAACTATGGCAAATGGAAGGACGTGTGCAACGCGACATCTGGTACATTGAGCACTGGACCTTCATGCTCGATCTATATATTATATATAAAACCGTAAGAAATGCGCTGGAAGGAGAAAAAGAAGCTTATTAAAATAAAGAAAATGAATAAAAGAGATTACACCACAGAGGAACACAGAGTTTCACAGAGAATTTTTTTCCCCCATCACACAAAAGATGAAAACCCTGTGAAACTCTGTGTACTCTGTGGTGAGCCACCCCATAGTAATATTCTAAAATTAAGATAAATGACAAAAAGACTACTTTTTTTCACGTTAACCTGTATTTTGCTGGCTTCCTGCCAGTCCTACAAGAAAGTACCCTACTTGCAAGACCCGGGAGAGGCGCAACGTGCCGTTGCAGAGGCCAAGCTCTATGATGCCCGCATCCTGCCGAAGGATCTGCTCACCATCGTTGTATCGTGCAGCGATCCGGAATTGGCAGAACCGTTCAACCTGACCGTATCCACCCCTGTCAGCAATACACAAAAAAGCCTGACCAGCCAACCGGCCCTTCAACAATATCTGGTCGACAACCGGGGCAACATCGACTTCCCCGTGTTGGGCACCCTCCATATCGGCGGACTGACCAAAGGCGAAGCGGAAAGTCTGATCAGGGAAAAGCTGAAAGGATACATCAAAGAAAACACCATTGTGACGGTTCGCATGGCCAATTATAAAATTTCCGTCATCGGCGAAGTGAACAGGCCGGGCACGTTTACCATCAGCAACGAAAAGGTCAACCTCTTCGAAGCCCTTGCCATGGCAGGCGACATGACCGTGTACGGACTGCGCGACAATGTCCGCCTGATCCGCGAGGACGCCGACGGACACCAGCACATCATCACGCTGAACATGAACCGGGCAGACATCATCCAATCGCCCTACTACTATCTGCAACAGAACGACATCCTCTATGTCACCCCCAATAAGACCAAGGCAAAGACAGCCGACATCAGCGCCAGCACCACCATCTGGTTCTCCGTGGTAAGCACGCTCGTGTCGCTTGCCAGTTTAATTATCACCATCGCCAAATAAAGAAACCCCGACAATGAAAGAAGACTTATACGACGATCTATACGAAGAGAAAGAAGAAAAAATAGACTTCCATGCCCTCCTGTTCCGCTACGTCATCCGGTGGCCCTGGTTTGTAGCCTCGGTCATCATCTGCCTGGCAGGAGCATGGCTACACCTCCGGCAGACCACTCCGGTCTACAACATCTCGGCCTCAGTCATCATCAAGGACGATAAGAAAGGGGGCAACAGTGGCGGAAATCTCGCCGCGCTCGAGGGCCTGGGGCTGGTCAACTCGGTATCGAACATCGACAACGAGATTGAAATACTACGTTCCAAAACGCTGGTCAAGCATGTGATCAGCGAGCTGAACCTCTACACCACCTACTCCGTCAAAGGCAGTTTCAACGAAGTAGAGCTTTATAAAAGTTCGCCGGTACTGGTGGGGCTCACCCCGCAAGAAGCAGACAGGCTGCCGGGTCCGGCCGTATTCGAACTCACCCTGTCGCCCGGCAACCGGCTCGACGTGAAAGCCACCGTCGGGGAAACCTCCTACAACAAAAAATTCTCCAAACTGCCGGGCCTGCTCGTCACTCCGGCCGGAACGTTCACCTTCACCCTTGCCGGCGACTCCGCCGGAGTAAGTGAACCGCAGACACTCACCGCCGTTGTAAGCAACCCCATGCAGACGGCAAAGAGGTATGCGGCGGCGCTCAGCGTAGAGCCTACCTCCAAAACCACCTCCATCGTCATCGTCTCGCTCAAAAACACCAACAAGCGTCGGGGCGAGGACTTCATCAACCGGCTGATCGAAGTCTACAACCGGAACACCAACAACGACAAAAACAAAGTGGCGGAGAAAACGGAAGAGTTCATCGCCGGACGTATCCGCATCATCAACGACGAATTGTTCAGTACCGAGAAGGAGCTGGAAACCTTCAAACGGGATGCCGGACTGACGGACCTTGCCAGCGATGCCCAACTGGCTGTGAGCGAAAATTCCGCCTACGAGAAACAACGGGTCGAAAACGGCACCCAGCTCAACCTCGTACGCTACCTCGCCGAATATATCTCCGCCCCGGACAAGATCAACGCCGTGCTGCCCGTCAACGTCGGCCTGACCGACCAGTCACTCTCCTCCCTGATCGGGCAATACAACGAAATGGTGCTTCAGCGCAACCGCCTGCTACGCAACTCCTCGGAAAGCAACCCGGTGATCGTGAATCTGGATAGCGGCATCCGTGCCATGCGCGAAAACATCCTGACCACCATCCACAGCGTTCAGAAAGGATTGCTGATCACCAAGGCCGACCTCGACCGTCAGGCCAGCAAGTTCAACCGCCGCATCAGCAATGCGCCCGCGCAGGAACGCCAGTTCGTCAGCATCTCCCGGCAGCAGGAGATCAAAGCCGGACTCTACCTGATGCTGTTGCAGAAACGGGAAGAAAACTCCATCGCACTGGCCGCCACTGCCAACAACGCCAAGATCGTAGACGAGGCCATGGCGGACAACGGTCCCGTTTCTCCCAAGACCAAAACGATCTATATGATAGCCCTCGTCATGGGGATGGGCATCCCCGTAGCCATCATCTACGTCATGGGGCTGCTCCAGTTCCGGATAGAAGGACGGGCCGATGTGGAAAAGCTGACCTCCGCCCCCATCATCGGAGACATCCCCCTGGCCGAAGAGGGTAACGGGAAAGCGGGAGGCATCGCTGTCCGCGAAAACGAAAACAGCCTGATGGCGGAAACCTTCCGGGGCATCCGCACCAACCTGCAGTTTATGCTGGGCGAAGAGAATAAAGTCATCCTGGTCACCTCTACCATCAGCGGCGAAGGAAAAACATTTGTAGCCACCAACCTCGCCATCAGCCTCTCGCTGCTGGGCAAAAAAGTAGTCATCGTAGGGCTCGACATCCGCAAGCCGGGACTCAACAAGGTCTTCAACCTCTCGCAGAAAGAAAAAGGAATCACCCAGTTCCTGGCCGGCCCGCAGACCACCGACCTGATGTCTATGGTGCAGCCCTCCGGGATATCCCACACCCTGAGCATCCTCCCCGGCGGAACCGTACCGCCCAACCCGACCGAACTGCTGGCACGCCAGGCATTGGTGGAAGCCATCGATATCCTGAAAAAGCACTTCGACTATATCGTGCTCGACACCGCTCCCATCGGAATGGTGACCGACACACAGATCATCGCACGGGTGGCCGACCTCTCGGTTTATGTCTGCCGCGCCGACTATACCCACAAAGCCGACTATACCCTGCTCGAAGATCTCCGCCTGGGCAACAAGCTCCCCAACCTGTGTACCGTAATCAACGGCGGACATGAAAAGCGGAAATACGGCTATTACTATGGATACGGAAAATACGGCCCGCTATTACGGATACGGAAAGAAGTACGGTTATGGCTACGGCTACGGACAAAAGCATAATTAGAAAAGCATCTCTATGATTTTATAAAATATAATGAATTAATTATTTGTTACACTTATTCCATGAAAAGCAAATCGCCAAAGAGTTAATTTAATTAACCCTTTTGGCGATTCATAATCAATTCTAAAACATCAATGTAATTTTTTATCTTCAATCACATTAAAACACGGACACTGCTTTATCCATTCCTCGGGCTCGATCTCCCCATTGGCGTTCAGGTCCGGACTCAGATCCGGTGGCCACACGGCTGCCGGGATACTGTTTCAATAACGTTTTCACCAACACCCGCATCGAATGTACCTGCCACTCCGTCCGGGTATCCTTGGGACGGCCCCTCGCGTCCAGCCCGCCTTCATAACAGATACCGATACTCGTCGCATTGTGCCCCTTGGCATGCGCCCCGATCTTCTCCACCGGACGGGTAGACACAATCCGCCCGTCCTTCCGGATATAGAAGTGGTATCCCGGCCCGTTGAATCCCCGCCTGCGATGGCAGACATCCAGATCGAACTCCGTAAAACACCGGTCTTCTCTCGTTGCCGAGCAATGAATCACAATCAAATCGATTTTCCTCATCTTCCCCTTCATTTTTCGACATTCCTCCCACTGAGAAACATCAGGAATGCAATCACCCATTCCAAGATTCTTTGTAACTTCTTCATCGTTGTTTTGCTATATTAAGTTGTTTTACGTTTACACCACAGAGGACACAGAGCAACACAGAGTCTTTATTTTCAAGCTGATATAGAATCTTAATTCCGGGACTATAGTATAGAGAATTTTAATTTCCGGATTTACAGAAGGTCGTTGAAATTCCTCCTCTGTGAGACTCTGTGTCACTCTGTGGTCGGGTCATGCTGTCGGGTCATCCACAATATCCCCGTCCCCCCGCCATCGCCTTTCTGCAGCCGCCCGCGTACTCACCTTACTGAAATTGAGCGTCTTCATCGCATCCGCCAGCACAGGCCCCGGACGGAAGTTCACTCTCGCCTTGCTGATATTCCCGCTTTGAAATCCTCCGCCTTCTCCGCTCCCCTGCTTCGGCCCACCTGGAAGGTGCCGATATTCCCAGCCTGACAATCTCTCCCCTCGACAGGCCATCCACCATTTCATCCTCCAGCGCCTTCAGCACTGCCACGACATCCGCCGAATGTACCGTACAGGCCTTTTCCACCCGGGTCGAGATCTCGTCCAGCCCACATCAGCCGCTGGCCTGTGCCTGGGCATAATACTTGGCGGGATCATCCTTCTTCAGCATGTTCTTGCGCGCCACTACCGAATACGTAACTTCTTTACTCATAATCGTACTTTCTTTTTAGAGTTAAACATCTGTTTTTCAATCATATTTCAAAGATACGACACCCCCGATGCTCCAATGACAAAGGAAGAGGACCGATGACAAAGTTTGAGGAAAAAAGAATATAAAAACACACTGCATTCCGGATATTTTTTCGTACATTTACAGTATGTAACAATCAGATAATCAAAGCCATGAATCAAAGAAAAGAAGAAGACACAACCGAAGCCGATTTCATCATCCGCTCGTACACCAAAGCCGAACTTGCACAGCTTTACTGCCCGGGACTCGCCCCCGTGCTCGCCCTGCAGAAACTCTACCGCTGGATGCGTAAAAACACCGCCCTGACACAGGCACTGTCCGATGTCAATTACAACAAATACCGCCACAGCTTCCTTAAACGGGAAGTCCGGCTGATCGTGTATTACCTGGGAGAACCTTGAATTCACCACAGAGGGACACAGAGTCTCACAGAGTTTTTTTCTAAAAGCATATCCAATGAAAATATAGATTCTCTGTGAGACTCTGTGTCCTCTGTGGTGAAAAACACGAAAAAGACTTAGACGTTTCCCTCGAAACATCCAAGTCTTTTCCTCTAAACTCTTAAGTCTTTTCGGAAAAGGCTTAAGAGTTTTTTCATACAAAGACAGACACCCTTCCACCCTCTTTTTGGGTCCAAAGGTCCAAGGTCCATTCTATGGGATGCCCGCTCCCCAGCTCCGAGTCGTCTTTCGATACACATCTCCCTCTTTTACAACGAGTTTAAGCTCGACCGTCTTCCTGAAAAGCCGTTTGGCAGTGGTTTTAGGAATCCCCATCTCCACAGCCTTATCCACCACTTGAGTAAAAGTAAAAGTTCCTGAAAGAACCTGCAACACCGGACGCAATCTGAAATAAGGTTTTAAAGGCTTCGGCTTACTCTCGCTTTTCTGCATACAGGTAGACAGCAGCAAACTATGTTCCAGCAACACATCCGTCATCAACATAGCGGTATGGAAATCTTCGTCAGAACATGCATATTCGGGCATCGCCCAAGCACACTCCCCCTTCCGCAGCGCCGTAAGCACACAGGCTATCCGGCTCGCCATCAACCCGTGTCGGAGCACGATCGCACCTGGTGAGTCATCCCGCTCGTTCACCACCTCAGACAAGTGAGAAGCAAACCGCAATGTATGTTCCTCCCATTGCCCAGGAGTAAACGTTACCTCGGTAGGAGACTGAAGCAGAAACTGATGTAACTCGAGCAGGCGGGCACTCAGGCGGGCAAAAACCGCACGATGATCTTCGCACCCTGCCCGCGGAGCAGCCGAACGCCACTCCCAGGCACTCTGCCCCGTATATATCAGAAAACGACTGTACAGCCCATTTTCCAACGAAGGAATAAAACGCACCAACTGATTGGGAGTGCCAGCCAGACACAAAGCCAGACGCGGATGACGAGCCACCACCTGGCGCCCATTCACCTTGAAATCAGCCGATACCACTTCGTGCTGAAAAGCAGCCCGGAATACATCATCGTGCTTTCCGCACTCATTCCGGATAGCACCCGACACCATGTCCAGCTCCGTAGCATTGATGCAGCACCCCAGTTTTCCACTCTCTTCCAAAGCGCTAATGATCAAGCTCTTCGACACATTGGGCGAAAGCATCAACAACTTTCTCAACGGCTCCCGGGGACGCAACGCAAAGTCCGGCGAACGCTTCTCCGCTTGCGCCTTCTTCTGCTCCAGCTCCCATTCGAAAAACGCTTTATCGTACACCAGACGCACCTCATCATTCTGTTTCTCATAAAACTTATGAATCTCGGCAGGCAGCATTCCGGCAAGCCCCACCACTCCCTTTCCGCCCCCGGCATGAGCTATCACCATATAGTACAGATGCGGAGAATAATACATTTGGTCGTACAAAAGACGCACCTCGGGCAGGCACGCACTGATATTGACAATCATGGCTGCCAGCAACATGTCCCGCTCACGAGGACTTCCCGCCACCCTTACCCCTTCGGCCAGCAAGGCAGGCAGATGCTCAAACACCTCGTCGGGAAAATAAGGTGCACTCCGCCGAAATCCTTCACTTTTTCCGAACAAGATATCCTCCAAATCCTCTTCTTCCTCCTCCTCGGGCATCCCATAGAATGGACCTTGGACCTTTGGACCCAAATCAGTCGCCATAGCGTCCGCCCTCCTGGCAGAAACATACTGATAACCAGACGATAATGTTTTCTCTATTTCTCCGCTCCCGAAATCAGCCTGCGCGTATTTCTCAACCACTGCTTTTTGCAACAGCCGCATTTCTTCCGGCGAAAAACCTTTATACCGGGCAACACGTCCCAGCTTCAGCACAAACGCATGGCGCCCTCCCGCCACAAACGGATTCCGGGCATCAAAATCATTCAGGAAAACCTGCATAAAGCCATTCCCCGCTTCGGGAGCAACGCCCGCCGGACAAGCCTTGCCCACCGACGGCTCGGAACACTCCCCTTCCGCCTGCAACAGCCCGTCCACCTGCTCCCGCCACGGAAACACCCCGGCACCGGGATTATAGTACGCCTCCGGATCATACGAAGCGTAGCACGCCCGTCCCAGATCGCGGCACGACATATCGCAAGGATGCCCCAGCACCCGTTCCAACTCACGGGCAACGACAGGATAAGCTACCGCATACTGCCCGGCATTCTCGGCATCGATGCGCACAATCAGCTTCAACCCTTCACCCGAGATACTGACAAAAGCCCCCACCACATAAGGCAGCGCCCCGGCCTTCTCCTTCATCCCGGCCAACATCTCGAGGCAATGATCAAAGTCGAACAGCGCCAGTCCGTTCAGCTCGGTCACCTGGTTCGCCGCATGTCCGCCCCGGCACTTGCCGGCCACTACCACCGCATTCAGAGCCCCTTTCAGCCTTTTGCCCTCCTCGGTCATGCCCGTCCGCATCCACCGCCGGTACGACTCGGCAAGCACCTTCCAGCGTGCTCCCCTGAGGTCATTATGAAACTCTTCCAGCGAAATCTCTTCCGCTTTCTTTTCCCACACATGGAGGAAAAAGGAAATTTTAAACTCTCTCTTTTTCATTGAGTATTAAATTTTAATGTTTTTAATCCCGATCCGCCGCCAAGCGCACAAAGCAAACCCCTTGCCACTGCGCATCCTCTGCAATGAACCATGATGCAAAAGAACAACAAACTTTTTACACTTCCGAATGTTAAAACCGCCGTAAAAGTCCCTTCGGAAAGCCTCCACACCCACCCGCACCCCACTTTCGCCATCCGTTTCCCGGTTCTTTTTAACACCCGGATTTATTTTCTCACCTCCTGTTTCCGCTCCTGATCCTTCACCGTATTGTTCAGGAAGCGGCACAACCGTTTCAACTCCCGCATCTCTTCTCTCGAAAGCGGTTTGGGAAGCTCACGCACCAGGGCAAACACCTGTCCGGACAACTCTTTAAGCAATTCGTTCGGACTCTTAAACTTGTCGTTTTTTTTCCATAATTATTAAAATTAAAAGATATGTTAATTATTAAAACTTACAAAAGTAACACCTAAAGATTAAAAATTCATTATTTTTTCTATTTTCATAAACAATTTGTTGTATTTAGTAAAATTATATCTATCTTTGCAGCAAAATCAAACGTAAGATTCGGTTTACCCCAGCAGGCAACTGTGACAGGTAACCGCGTAGCGTATCCGGGAGCGACCCTCCCTCCCCTTTCTCAAACCATACTCCCAATCAGACATGAAATCCTGGCTTGCCGCCTATGTCCGTCTCTATCACGAAAAGAAAACCCGTGACCGCCTGACGGCAATGGGCATCGAAAGTTTCCTCCCCGTGCAGGAAGAAATCCATCAATGGAGCGACCGCCGCAAAAAGATCGAGCGCGTAGTCATCCCGATGATGATCTTCGTACACGTCGACCCGGCAGAACGTGCCGAAGTGTTGACCCTTTCGTCCGTCAGCCGCTACATGGTGTTACGCGGACAAAGCACCCCCGCCGTCATCCCCGACGAGCAGATGGAGCGCTTCCGCTTCATGCTCGACTACTCCGAAGAAGCCATCGAAGTGTGCTCCTCCCCCCTCGCCCCCGGCGAACAGGTGCGAGTCATCAAAGGCCCCCTCGCCGGACTGGAAGGCGAGCTGGTGACCATCGACGGCAAAAGCAAGGTGGCGGTAAGGCTGGATATGCTGGGCTGCGCCCATGTGGATATGCCGGTGGGGTTCGTGGAGAGAGTGGGAAAGATGGAGGCGGTGAGATGAAGGATATGAATAGATAAAAGAAACGATAAGATACAATAAGCCACACCATAAAACGATCTATGAGTTCTACCGCCAACCGTGTCGTAAAAAACACAGGATTCCTTTATGCCCAGATGGGTATTACCATGTTTATCTCGCTATACACCACTCGCGTAATACTCAATGCATTGGGAGCCATTGACTTTGGAATATTCAACATAATCGGAGGTGCAATAAGTATGCTTGGTTTTCTGAATGCAGCTATGGCCAGCGCCACACAACGCTTCATGTCTTATTCAGAAGGTAGTGGAGATACAAAAATTAAAAAGAAAATCTTCAATACCAGTTTAATTTTACATTTAATAATAGCCACTATAGCATCCGTTCTATTGATAATTGGGGGGTACTTTTTTTTTAATGGCATTTTAAACATTCCGACCGACCGCATTTCAGCCGCTCAAGTTGTATACGGCAGTCTAATAGCCAGCACGTTTTTTACTATAATCACCGTACCTTATGATGCGGTGATAAATGCACACGAAAACATGAAATACTATGCCATAATCAGTATTATCGGCTCATTACTAAAACTTCTTATCGCCATCATCATCATTTACACACTACAAGATAAACTAATTGTCTACGCCCTGCTGACCACAGGGGTTTCTGTTTTTATGTTGATCATCATGCAGACTTATTGCCATCATAAATACACGGAATGTGCATTCACTCCTCGAAAGTACTTTAGCCCCTCACTAATGAAAAGTATGACTGCTTTCGCCGGATGGAACTTGATAGGGGTAACCAGCAGCATGATTTCTCAATATGGATTAGGTATTGTACTAAACAATTTCTGGGGGGCACTTTTAAACACAGCCCAAGGCATCGCCAACCAAATCTCCGGACAATTAATGGTATTCTCTAATACAATGCTAAAAGCCTTGAACCCAGTTATCGCTAAGAGTGAAGGAAGTGGAAACAGAGCCCTGATGCTCAGAGCAAGCATGACAGGCAGCAAGTTTGCTTACATTATTTTAGCAGTATTCGCTATTCCTTTCATCATAGAAACTCCTTATATTCTAAAAATTTGGCTGAAATCAACACCTGAATGGACAATTGTATTCTGTCGCCTTCAACTGTTAAGAAGCTTGATAGAACAACTAACCATAACGTTGGGAAGTAGCATTGCAGCACAAGGAGAAATTAAGGGCTATTCACTGGTAAGAAGCATATTAGGGTTACTGCCGATTATACTTTCTGCCCTATTATTTCATTTTCATTATCCACCTTATTATATGTATATAGCTTGGATACTTTGCAATGGCATCATAGGAGGTCTTTTTTCTATTTATTTTTTCCATAAGAAATGTAATGCCAACTACGCAACTTACACACGCGAAGTACTATTGCCCTGCCTATTATTCACAGTTATCATTGTGGGTTCAGGAATATTGCCCAGTTATTTCCTGACAGAAGGAATCGTTAGATTGGGAATCACCCTAACTACAACGATCTTATTCAGTTTGGTCACTTTATGGTGTCTTGTTCTCAACAACGAAGAAAAAAAAACCACCCAAGAGTTGATATTAATAATAAAGAACAGAATTACACACAACAATTAAAAAAAAGATGCATATCCCTTTTGAATACTTATTAAAGGCTTTGCGCAAAACATATACCATGTTATATCCAGCCGCTCCAATAAATACCTGTTATATAGAGACATCCCCTAAAAGATCTTCTCAAATGATATATAATCTTTTATCGGATGATCGCCCTTGCATGATTGCGCGATTCGGTGGATTCGAGTTAAGCGTAACAGCAAATTATATAGGAGTTAAGAGTAAACGAAAGGACATTATTTCATACATTAGAGGAAAAACACCTGATCTATGGTGGAATACGAAAACATGGCAGTATCTAAACAATAATGCCGGATTCTTCCCATTGACCTTGACTGAAATTGAAAGATTTTGCGAACTTATGCTAAAAAGTGCAGCGCAAGTAGATATACTCGGGAGTTGGCAAGATAATGAACAATTTATCAACTTCGCTCCCGATATGAAAAGAGTCAAATTGATGCTGTTAGAGCCCTTTTGGAACGCATCTCCCTGGACTAAGGCCTTGGAAGGGAAAAAAGTGCTGGTAGTACACCCCTTTGCACGTTCCATTGAAAAACAATATAACGAACAGCGCAACCTCCTTTTTGATAATCCGGATATACTACCTTTATTTGAATTATCAACTATCGAAGCAGTTCAAAGTATAGGAGGACAAGCCCCAGGATTCAACAGCTGGTTCGAAGCATTGGCTCACATGCAAAAACAGATAGACCACATCAACTTCGATATTTGTTTATTAGGATGTGGAGCATACGGTTTTCCACTTGCTGCTTATGTTAAGTCGAAAGGGAAAAAAGCCGTTCATTTAGGTGGCGCACTTCAACTACTTTTCGGTATCCGAGGAAAGCGTTGGGAAAACCCAGACTATGGAGTAAAAGCCTGGAATATCCCATACGGAAGTTACTTATCTTTAATGAATGAACACTGGATACGTCCTAAGAAAAATGACATTCCACTAAATGCGAACCAAGTGGAAGACGCATGCTATTGGTAAAAAAAACATTATGAAAAAAATACTTATTCAAGTACTGTCTTTTATAACAGTCAAATACTGGTCCAAATTAAAAGGTATTCATATACATGACAGTGTAATAATCTTCGGACATTTCTCCAATAGCTCAGCAAGTAATCAAATTGATATACGACACTCCATCCTAAAAAGGACAAGTATAGAAGTCAACGGTAATAACAACAAAATAAATCTCCAAGGTCCATTTTCAGCGACAAAAATTAAAGTCATCGGCAACAATAATCAAATTAACATACAGAAAATCAATGGAATCACTCTATCAGAGATTATTATCCGAGGAGAGAATTGTAATATCTCAATAGAGAGATACAGTAGATTTGGTAGTTATTTGAAACTAATATGTATGGGAAAATCAAACTCCATATCAATCGGTGAAGATTGTATGCTCGCCGATCATGTTGAACTTTGGAATACTGATTCACACCCCATTTATAACGATCAAGGCGAAATTATAAATCCATCTCGCCCTATAATTATAGGTAACCACGTATGGATCGGAAAAGATAGTAGAGTAACCAAAGGAGTTAACATAGGTAATAACGCAATCATAGGCTTCAATTCTTTAGTTACAAAAAATATAAAATCAAACACTTTAAATGCAGGATCACCAACAAGACAAATTCGGGAAGGAGTGAATTGGGATCAAAGATTTATAACTATATAAAAAAATGACAGCCAAAGAGTTCATACGAAAAACCAAGAAGCATATCTGGAATCAAATCATGCGGCAAGCTAAAAGCCACAATATCTATCCATATATTTACCGTTCCTATTGGCATTATCTATTTCATCCAAGACACCAAACAGAATGTCTTCCCAATGATAAATCATATTACACGGCAAGGCCCAACCCAGATGCAGGAATCGGTCATCAAATGGCTAACTGGATAGCGGGTTATTGGTACGCTCAGCAATTCAACCTAAATTTCGCACATCTGCCCTTCAGCAATCCTATTTGGGAAGAGTTTCTGGGATTTGGTGAAGGAGAACCTTCTATACAAGATTTAAAACGTAAAGGATATCAAGTCCGTAAGCTTCCTCTGTTCAACAGTGAAAAGGGCACGGAGGTCAATTTAAACAAAAAAATAATACAATCTTATCAAAACAAGAAAATAGTATTCGTTGCCGAACAAGATCAATTCTACATGGAACAATATGGGATCATGCCAGTACTGAAGAAAAAATTTTATTCGGCCCCGGCCCGTAAGAAAGACCAACTTATTTATCAGAGAGAGAATTTCAACATTGCCATTCATGTACGTCGAGGAGATATCCTATCAGACGTAGACAATCCCAACTTAAACATGAGATTCTTGAGTAATGATTATTTTGACAAAGTATTAAAACAAACAGTGGATAACTTATATACGGATCGCCCTATCCACATTTATTTTTTCTCTCAAGGAAAGCCCGAAGATTATACAGAATTTTTCAAATATTCCAATTTACATTGGTGTTTGCACATGGGAGCTCAAGAATCCTTTCTACATATGGTATATGCAGACTTATTAATAACCAGCAAAAGTTCTTTTTCGTATAAGCCAGCCTTATTAAATAATGGGATTAAGATTTGTCCACGCATCTTTTGGCACGGATATCCTTTATCCCCAGATTGGATTTTAGTAGAGAATGACGGTTCTTTTGACACCAAACAATTAAATAGTTTACAATTTTGATACGCATACGATCTACTTCTCCCCAAAGTTCCACACTCCTTGCTACAGTACAGTATATTTTGATATACTGTGCACTCTCTTTGGGTGGAATGGCATTACCCATATATATAGGAGCAGACCTATTTTTGGTATCCATACTGATTAGTTGCTCTATCTATCTGTTTTTTATCAAAAAAGAAGAATTCATAGGAACAACTTTTTCATACTTCATAGGAGCGCTTTCGATCTCCTTATTACTGCCAATACTTTTCTCTGACCTTAGTTTAGGAACCTCACTCAGAATCATTTGTATACTATTACTTATCTATACAACTATTCACATTGATAAAAGACATGTATTACAGCGTTTCTTACAAATAGCCTATCTATTAGCAGCCATCAGCATCATTCTATTTTTTCTTACATATATATGGGGATTCAATGTTGTCAGTCCTCTTTTTCCCTATTTGTTACCTTCATACTCGGAAGGCATGCTTTATAGCTATACCAGCCCAGTGTATAATTTTGTATTTCTCCACTCAGATAGAAATTGTGGCCCATTCGGTGAACCTGGCCAATTCCAATGTATGTTAACTGTCGCTCTATATTTTTCTTTATTTCATTCCAGATTGATAGCGAAAAACAGACAAAAAAAATATATAGCGATTCTTACCATTGCTCTATTAACAACACTTTCAACCAGCGGATACATCGCGTTCATCTTCATTATAGGTTGTTATCTGTTACATCCCCAAAATTATAAAAATAAAAAGATAAAAAGATATTTCCTAACAGGACTTTGCGGTGTCATTTTATTTTTGACAGTCACTCCATTAGGACACAATTTTATAGAGAAAGCTGTTTATGATAAGATATTTAATACAGAAAAGCATAACATTGACTTCACACAAGGAACAGGAGGAGCCAGAACCAAAAGCATAACAGAAGTCATCGAACTAATAGAAAAAGAGCCTTTTTCCCTGGCTGGTCTGGGATATGATAGAATGAAAAGCCTAAATTTAGAAGGATGTGCAGGCATTTTAAGCCTCCTTATAGCCATAGGTATCTTTCCATTTAGTATTCTATTTGGTTTCAGTTTTTGGTGTATATACCATAAAAGCCAAAGCAAATGGGATATCCTTATCAGAATACTGCTTATAATTAATATGGGATTAGGACAGCCTAATATTATGAATCCAGCACTCTTTTTTATGGTATTCTATAGCTACCTATGTCTCAAAAGCAATTCTGTTCCCTTAAAAAAACAAACAATTCAGGAATCTGAAATTAAGGAAACAAATGAAATATATCTTTCAAATAATTAACACATAAACTTTTCAAAAATGAAAATTCTCCATGTATTAAATGAATTAAAATTTTCAGGAGCTGAAATCATGTATGTAGACGCAGCATCTATTTTCCAAACACTTGGAGGAGAATTATCTGTTGTTGCAACAGGAAATGAACAAGGAGAATATTCACCTTACTTTGAAAGAAAAGGATATACTGTTTATCATAAGCCATATCCTGACTCCGGAATCATTCAGAAATGGATATATCGACATCACTTTATAAAATTCCTAAAACAAAACCAATTTGACATAGTACATATCCATCGGGCTAATATTCGGTGGAGCATATCGTATTGTGCCTGGATAGCAGGATGCAAGCCTATATATACATTCCACAACGTTTTTAAATCAAATTGGTATTCATACCCACTCCATTGGTGGAATCGTTGGTCAGCAAAACATTTGCTGGGATGTACTTTTCAAACCATTAGTGATTCTGTATTCACTAATGAACTCAATCACTACCACAACCTAACAACTCTTATTTATAATTGGTATGGTAGTAACCGTTTTTTTCCAGCCAAAGAAAGAGAAAAAGAAGAAATCAGAAAACAATTGGATATTGCCCCAAATGCTCTGGTCTTGATATCCGTAGGTGGATGCAGTACCATCAAACGGCATACAGACATCATTAAGGCATTGCCCGAAATAATCCAAAAACATCCTGATACAGTTTATTTACATTTAGGAAATGGCAAATCATTAGAAGAAGAAATAAAGTTGGCACAGCAATTACATGTATCATCCTACATTCGCTTTTGTGGTAACCAGACTAATGTTAGAAAATACTTAATAGCATCTGATATCTATTTAATGCCCAGTATGCACGAAGGTATTCCTATTACAACTATTGAGTGTTTGGCATGTGGTATACCGACTATCCTCTATGATGTACCAGGATTACATGACTTCAACCAAGAAGAAGAATGTTCCATATTAATAAAAGAAGATTATCATTTATTGGCGCAAACAGTATTGTCTCTGTTTAACGATCCAGCGAAGCAGCAAAGGGTAACGGATAACGGACTGAAATTAGTGCACCGAAAATATGATATGCAAACCAACGCTACAGAAATATTCAAACTCTACACAAAAAGAAAATGAAATCAATAGCGGTTCTACTCACCGTTTTTAACCGGAAAGAGAAAACACTCCAATGCCTTGGCAATCTTTACAAACAACTCCCTATCCAAGGATATAGCGTTGACATCTATCTAACCAATGACGGATGCACAGACGGTACACCGGAAGCTATCGCACAAAAATTCCCCGAAGTAGAAATAATCCATTCGAAAGGAAATTTGTTTTGGAACCGGGGAATGTATACAGCTTGGAAAGAAGCAACCAAAAGAAAAGAATACGATTATTACCTATGGCTAAACGACGATACATTTATCTATCCAGATAGCATATCAAGATTACTAAACGATAGCATTTCAGTTAAAGATGAAGCAATCATTTGTGGAGCTACATGCTCTGAAAAAGATGGTAAACCCACTTATGGAGGTAGAAACAATAACGGCATTATCCCTCCAAATGGAAGTTTACAAATATGCCAACATTTTAATGGCAATGTCGTTCTAATTCCCCGGTATGTTTACCAAAGAATCGGGAATCTGGACTATACTTATAGTCATGCTTTGGGAGATTTTGATTACGGGCTGAGAGCTGGGAAGCTAGGAATAAAATCCTATCAATCAAAAGAGTATATCGGTACTTGCGAACAACATAACAGTTTGGCCAAATGGTGTAATTCAAGTTATCCGTTAAAAGAAAGGATAAGGGTCTTTCACTCCCCCTTAGGAGGCCATCCTAAAGAAAACTTTTATTTTGAGAGAAAACATTATGGAGTCTTTCCGGCGTGTCTTCATTATTTCACTATACATTTAAGATTATTCATTCCACAAATTTGGGAAAAAAGAAAATAGTATGAATATAGCAGTAGTAGGTACAGGTTATGTCGGATTAGTATCCGGCACTTGCTTTGCGGAAATGGGAGTCAACGTGACTTGTGTAGACGTGAACAAAGAAAAGATAACAAGATTATTACAAGGACAAATCCCTATTTATGAGCCGGGTTTGGAGGAGATGGTACTCCGTAATCATCGGGAGGGTAGATTGAATTTCACCACAGATATTACAACATGCCTGGACAATGTGGATGTTGTTTTTAGTGCGGTGGGTACTCCCCCGGACGAAGATGGCAGTGCTGACCTGACCTATGTACTTGAAGTTGCCCGGACAGTGGGCCGGAATATGAAGAAGTACCTGATACTTGTTACCAAATCGACCGTACCCGTCGGTACTGCAAAGAAAGTCAAGGCAGCCATTCAGGAGGAACTGGATAAGAGAGGAGTAGAAATAGAATTTGATGTAGCTTCGAATCCGGAATTCCTGAAAGAAGGTGCCGCCATCAAAGACTTTATGAGCCCCGACCGAGTAGTGGTGGGCGTAGAATCAGAAAGAGCCAGAGAGCTTATGAGTAAACTCTACAAGCCATTTATGATGAATAATTATCGGATTATTTTTACAGATATTCCTTCGGCAGAAATGATAAAATATGCGGCAAACTCGATGCTGGCCACACGTATCAGTTTCATGAATGACATCGCAAACCTATGTGAGGTGGTGGGTGCGGATGTGAACATGGTGCGTAAAGGTATCGGAGCGGACAGCCGTATCGGAAGTAAATTCCTCTATCCGGGATGTGGATATGGAGGTAGTTGTTTCCCCAAGGATGTAAAGGCATTGATAAAAACGGCCGAAAAAAATGGCTACGAGATGAAAGTGCTGAAAGCTGTGGAAGAAGTAAACGAAAGGCAGAAAAGCATTTTATTCAGGAAGCTTTCAGCCTATTATGGAGGAGCTTTAAAGGGAAAAACCATTGCCATCTGGGGATTGGCTTTTAAACCGGAAACAGATGACATGCGTGAAGCTACGGCTTTGGTCACAATTGACGAATTACTCAAAGCAGGATGCAAGGTACGTGTATACGATCCGATAGCAATGGATGAATGCCATCGCCGTATAGGTGAGGCAGTAGAGTATGCCGCAGATATGTATGATGCGATTCTAAACGCAGACGCATTGCTGCTAATAACAGAATGGAAACAGTTCCGTCTGCCAAGCTGGGGGGTATTGCAGAAATCAATGAACAAAACACTAATCATTGACGGACGTAACATATATGATGCGCAAGAAATGAAGAATCTAGGATTTGAATACAGCTGCATCGGACGATGACTTTCAAAGAATGTAAATATCTGATAAAATCAGATTTAAATAGATTAACAAAAGTTAAATGGGGGGGGGGGGTAAAATACCTATTTTTCAACGCTTCTTTCCGCATCACTTTTTGGTTCAGAATAGGCAGCTATTTAGCCCGCCAAAAAGGGATACTCTTTAAACTATTATATGGAATAGTGTTTTTGATACATAAACACAATCAATATTTGACAGGAATCCAATTACCTATCGGAACTCAAATAGGAGAAGGTTTGTGTTTTGCACACTTTTCATGTATTGTTATCAACAGTACTGCTCTTATAGGAAAGAACTGTACTATATATCATGGAGTTACAATCGGCGGAGTTAGAGGTCCCAAAGGAGGTGCTCCCATCATTGGAGATAATGTAGTAATATCTTCTGGAGCAAAAATCATAGGAAAGGTTAGAATCGGAAATAATGTAATGATAGGTAGTGGAGCTATCGTTGTAAAGGATATCCCCGATAATGCAGTCGTTGTAGGAAATCCGGGAAAGGTTATTTCATACAATGGAAAAGATCATATACAATACTTTGTCAACTAAAATATACTATATAAAAATGAATATCATCAATAAGATTATAAGGAAACTATTCACACAGCAATCTGAAATTAAGAAATATAGAAACCTAGGAGTCAAAATTGGAAGTAACTGTAACTTTTATAGTGTTTTTATCGATAGATGTTTTAGCCATCTTATCACCATAGGTAATAATGTAACTATAACCCACTCTACACTTATAGCCCATGACGCTAGTACAAAAAGACCATTAGGATACAGTAAAGTTGGAAAAATAACGATAGGAGATGACGTATTTATCGGCCATGGCTCTATAATTTTAGGAAATACCTCCATAGGGAATAAAGTTATTATAGGAGCAGGAAGTGTTGTATGCAAAAATATTCCAGAAAATTCAGTGGTATGTGGAAATCCCATACGCATCATCTGTACCTATGATGAATACATAAAAAAGAATAAGACTTTATTGCAAAACAGTCCAGTTTCCAATATTTTATTCTCTCAAAAATCATCTAAAGACAAAGAAGAACAGGCAGGACTTCTCCTCAACAAATGGGGATACGACTTATAATCAATAAGATACCAATAAAATGAATACTCTTACAATTCCTAAAACGATACACTATTGCTGGTTTGGCAAAAATGATCTTCCTCCCTTAGTAAAGAAATGCATAAAATCATGGCACAAATACCTACCCGATTATGAGTTTAAATTATGGGACGAACAATCTTTTGATATTACTTCAAATAAATGGTGTCAAGAAGCGTACAAACAGAAAAAGTATGCATTTGTAGCTGACTATGTACGCCTCAAAGTTTTATATGAGCAAGGTGGCATTTATTTAGACACAGATATTCAATTATACAAAAGTTTGAATCAGATCGAATCGAAGCTTTTAGCTGGAGTTCGAGAATATTATCTATGGGGGTCATGGGATTCAAAAAGAATAATAAAATCATTAAAGAGCTTTTAGACTATTATGATCAAGAGTTCAACCTTAATATTGTGAACAAGTTGGAGTCTAACGCCAATATAACAACTCAATTTCTATCAGAGAAATATGGTCTAAGCCGAAATAACGCCAAGCAAATAATAGAAAATATAAATATTTACCCTAAGACTTTCTTCAATCCAATGGACTATTTCGGAAATTGGGATAAATCTCCGGAAACGGTATGCGTTCACCTATACATGGGTTCTTGGTTACCGGAACAGGAACAGAAGAAATTAAAACGGCGCAAAACATTTATTTTTAAGCTAACAAAATATATATGGGACCGAAGTAAAAACAATCCATTATTTAAAAGAATAAGACTATACTTGAAAAACAAAAATATTATCTAAACAAAAATTAGTTACCCTACTGATCACTAAAATTCGAATGAAAAATATCCTGATAACATTTCTTTTCAAAGAAGGAGCCGGCCCAGTATTCACACTGGAAATGGCACGAGGGCTGGCATTGAACGGATGTAATATATATGTCATTTTATCTCATAAAATATCAAATAGAATAGATTGGGAAACAGAAAAACTCTTTAAAGAAGTATACTTTATTGATACAGGTACACGAAAAACAGCCATACAAGCAAGCTTTAAATTCTTTTTGAAGGAAAAATTTAAAATCAAATCGAAATATAAAAGTCTCCAATTTGATTACGCCATAAGCACTTTTTATCATCCATGGGCCAGTAGTGTTTTAAAGTGTGTAAAAGCCAAAAGAATAACAATTTGCCACGACCCAATACACCATTCTGGAGTAAAAATATTAGAAAAGATATTGACATTTCACTATATAAAATCCTCCGATGAAATCATTGTTCTAACTCGCAGTTTTATTCCATTGGTTTCCAAAAACTTTGGATTCTCAGAAAAACACATCCACTATATGCCACATGGGCGCATGAGTGAATATCGGAAAAAAGAAACGTTTCTTCCATCTGACCACAACTATATGAATGAGGAGACTATTAACTTTTTATTCTTTGGACGCATTGAAAAATACAAAGGAATACAGCTTTTAGCAAAAGCTTATAAAGAACTCGTCCAGACACCTCACCTTGATATAACCCTAACCATAGCAGGTAGTGGAAACTTTGCAGAATATATAGAAGAATTCAGAAATATCCCCAATGTAACGGTCATCAACAGGTATATACCGGATAACGAAATCGGTCAATATTTCAGCATACCCAACACGATCGTCGTACTTCCATATATTGACGCAAGCCAATCAGGAGTAATTCCGATAGCTTTGGAATATAACACGCCAATCATAGCAAGTGAAACGGGAGGACTAAAAGAACAATTAAATAATGGAGAGATAGGGATATTCTGCAAAGTGAACGATATCAACTCACTAAAAGAAAAAATGGCATGGTGCATACACAATCCGGGAAAACTTAAAGAAGAACGAAAAAAGATGGCGTCGTATTTACATGAATTAGACTGGGAAGTAATCACCCGAATAATAATCAATATTTAATCTTCAACAACTTTAACAAGTATATGAGAATAGGTTATATTCATTTAGATTATGGAGAATGGACTAACGGCACATACAATGCACAAGAAATAGGATTGGCCCAAGCATTTGAAAGTTTAGGTCACAAAGTATACATCTTTTATTGGCTAAACAAACATGATTCTAAGTGTTTCTCAGAGGTAAATCTCACCTCTAACATTAAAAAAATATACCTACCCTATCGTTTTAGGATAGCCCATCACGCCATAGTTGACCTTGATTTACTCAGGTCTTATAAATTAGACATTTTACATCTGCAAACAGACAATCTACTATATGCCTGAAGCAATATATTATTGCATCAAAAAATATAAAGTATTATTGTTATATTGGTACAATCAAAAGTAGCAACCCTAATCCTATTATAAGAAAAATATTAGATAGAATCACCCTTAGAAATATCAAAGCATTAAAAGAAGTTGTGTCTTCGCAAAAACTCCGGCTATGGCAAAAGAATTAATAGCACTTGGAGTTAAAAATACAATAGTTGCTCCTGTAGGTCTGGATCAAACAGTAATTCCCAAGGAAGAAAGAGTAAAACGATTTAATAAGTGATTTAAAGATATCCCAAAACAAAACATACATTCTGTGTGTGTGCGCATTAAGACATGACAAACATCCATTCGATATATTTAAACTGGCAGAGTTGCTGGATGAAAAATTTTGCATTATTTATATAGGAGGAAACGGACCTTTGAGAGAACTTTATAAATAAGTTATCAGAGAAAGAAAGCTATAATAATAAAATAAAATATGTGGGGGCTATTCCCAATGCACTAATTCATTCGTACTATAGAATAGCAGATTATGTAGTAAACTTCAATCCTAATGAAATATTCGGAATGGCCATTTTGGAGGCAATGTATCATAATTGCAATGTTATAGCCATAAAAGCTCCTGGACCGGAATGTATTATAGAAAATAAGGTTTCAGGATTCATTGTTAATTCTGTAGAAGAAATGAGTAAGATCATTATCAATAGACAGAAGGTAGAAAATGCACGGCAAAGAGTCATGACTAACTTTACTTGGAAAAGACTGCCTCAACAATTTTAGAGCAACTATAATTCTAACTTTTCGACAGCATGATTGTATTTCAAGTTATTTCATCTTTTGATCTCGGAGGTGCCGAAAGAGTAGCAATCAATATTACAAAATCCCCAAATCCAAACTTTAAATACCACCTGTTTGAAGTTGTAAAGGGCACTCCGATTTCTACCTCTCTTAAAAGAGTTTAAAGAAATGGTATACCATATCATTTGCTCTCCTTTCAAAAACAAAAAAATAGCAATCTGTTTCTTTTGGATATGGTTCATCTGGTACTATATAAAATACTCTCCAAACATCATACACGCACACACGGAAACACCGGATCTCTCACTTTGGATATTTAGGAAAATAGCATGGCTTTGCTTTTGGATTAGCCCCAGCTACATAAGAACAATACACAATACAAAGCTATGGAATGAATGGGAAAAAATTGGGAATATAGTAGAAAAATATTATATAAAGCACCAGAGTAATATTGCAATCTCTACTTCCACGAGAGACTGCTATACTCGCTGTTACGGGAGAGAACAACCACCAATCATTTATAATGGTATAGATGAAATACCTCAAAAAAAGTTTCAAGTAATCAAACCAACTCAGATTAATATTTTATTTGCCGGAAGATTTGAATACCAAAAGGGAGTAGACCAAATGATTGCAGTAGTCAGTGCACTCAAGGATGATTCAAGATTTTACTTTCATGTGGTAGGGAGTGGATCTATGGAACCTAAAGTAATAACAGCTTTTAAAGGATTAACCAATGTAACAGTATATCAAAAAGTATTCGGACTAGCTCAGTACATCGGTTCATTTGATTACTTATTTATGCCTTCTAACCACGAAGGTCTAGCTCTTATGCCTATAGAAGCCAGCCTAGCATATACCCCCACAATCATAAATAACTGCCCTGGACTAAAAGATACACTACCGGAAGATTGGCCATTAAGTGTAAATAATAACTCCATTCCAGACTTTATTGAACTTATCTCCAAGAAACTGAATAAACAAAATTACGGGGAACTGGCAAAAAATGCCCATAGATTTGCTATCGAACGTTTTTCTTTAAATATGATGCAAAAGAAATATGAAGAACTCTACAGAAACCGGCAAAAGAAATAAAATACTTTTCATCATGCACATGCCTCCCCCGGTCCATGGTGCATCAATGATGGGAAAATATATCCATGACAGCAAACTGATCGACCAAACATTTGACTGCCGATATATCAATCTGACATTGGCAAAAGATTTATCGGATATTGGGAAAGGAGGTTTCTCTAAATTATGGAGTTTTCTGAAACAGATGAATCATATAGCATCTACAATTCACATGGAAAAACCCCAACTATGCTACGTAACCCCCAATACCAAAGGAGGTGCTTTCTACAAAGATTTTATAGTGGTGATGTTACTCAAAGCTATGGGACAAAACGTAATTGCGCATTATCATAATAAAGGAGTAGCGACACGGCAAGACAGGGTATTGGATAACTTTTTATACAACCATTTTTTTAAGAATCAAAAAGTTATATTGCTGGCAAAAGCTTTATACAAAGATATAGAGAAATATGTAGCCCGAAAAGATGTGTATATATGTCCGAATGGAATCCCGGAAAGTTATTCTCTACCGAAACCACCCTCTAAGAAACAAGAGTCTTTCAAGATACTCTTCTTATCGAATATGATGATAGAAAAAGGAGTATGGGACTTACTGGAGGCGTGCAGAATACTTAAAGAAAAAGAAAAGGCATTTCATTGTGACTTCGTCGGGAAATGGAGTGATGTCAGTTTTCAAACATTTCATGACAGAATACGGGAATATGGACTAGAAGATTACATAACAGCCCATGGTTCAAAATATGGAACTGAAAAAGAGAAGTATCTACGAGAAGCAGATTTATTTGTTTTCCCGACTTACTACAATAATGAATGTTTTCCTCTTGTCCTGCTTGAAGCAATGGAATATAGTTTACCATGTATCAGTACCAACGAAGGAGGAATCACTGACATCATAGAAGAAAGTAAAACTGGCTATATTGTTGAGAAACAAAATCCCAAAATTTTGGCTCAACAAATAGAATATTTATTAGATCATCCGGAATTGCGAAAACAAATGGGGCAAGCCGGAAAAATAAGTTTCAAAAAGAGTTCACACTAGAAAAATTTGAAGAAAGAATGAAAATTATTTTAGAAGAAGTAATTTAGATTCAATAATAAGACATTATATCCGAATATCTTTTTTAATAAATACTTTCCTCTTTATCGGAAAAAGCATACCTTTGCAAAGAAATTCTTACCCCATAATTCCAAAGCCTGCTCTTCGTGACAGGTAGCAGCGTAGCGTACTTATAACTACCCATTCCATCTCAGAAACATGTTGAAGCTCAAAACAGTTTCACTCCTGAAGCACAGGAGCGACTTATCTATATTGCCCGAAGGTAAATTATTGATAAACACGATTAACGCCCATTCATATAATACGGCGCTGAAAGATGCTGAATTTGCAGAAGCCTTACTCAAAGGCGGAGCACTGATTCCTGACGGAGCAAGCATGGTATTGGCGTTTAGATGGCTCCGAAAGAGAGCATAGAACGTACTGCCGGATGGGATCTCTTTGAATATGAAATGGAACGGCTGAACCGGAAAGGAGGTATTTGCTACTTTCTGGGAAGCAGCAAAAATACACTTAAATTGATCAAAGAAAAGCTAAAACCGTATATCCGAATATTCGAATAGAGACTTACTCCCCACCCTACAAACCGGAATTTACAGAAGAAGAAAATCAAATGATGATAGATGCCATAAATGCGGTAAAGCCGGACTTATTATGGATAGGTATGACGGCTCCCAAACAAGAAAAATGGGCGTATACGCATCTGGATGCACTGGAGGTGAACGGACATATAGGAACCATCGGAGCGGTATTCGACTTCTTTGCGGGTACGGTGGAACGTGCTCCGGTCCAGTGGCAAGAGCACGGACTGGAATGGCTGTATCGCTTGATCAAAGAGCCTAGGCGCATGTGGCGCCGGTATATCATCGGGAATGCCTTGTTCCTGTGGAACATCACCAAAGAAAAATTCTCTATATAACATCAATCAATGAGGCTAAAAAAAGCAGTATTAACGGTCTGTGTAATGATGATAACATCAGGAATCAAGGCACAGTATACCATGGGGACAACAGGAATGATGAACATTCCGACCGCCGAGATGCAACAGACAGGTACCTTCATGATCGGCGGTAACTATTTGCCTGAAGAACTGAATCCTTTTAAATACAACTCCGGAAACTATTTCGTGAACATCACCTTCTTTTCATTCCTGGAATTGAATTACCGTTGCATCTTGCTGAAAAGTGACTACATGGCTAAAAGCCTAAATTCAATCAGCAAGACAGATCGCTATCTGTAAGGCTCCGCCCGCTGAAAGAGGGTAAATACTGGCCGGCAATTGTCATTGGCAGTAACGATCCGTTCAAAGATAAAGGATACAATTATTTCGCATCCGTATATGGAGTGGCCACAAAAGTTTCATGATAGGCGAACACCGGCTGGCAGCAACCGCAGGATATTATTATCCATTAAGTAAAGACAAGTATACCTTGCAGGACGGCATATTCGGCGCCTCAGCTATACTCCCTCTTTGCAAGCCACTGTCCATCATGGCCGAATATGACTCCGACGGATTCAACGTAGGAGCAGCAGCCAAATTGTGGAAACATCTCTCACTGAATGTATTTACCCGGAGTTTAAATGTATTTCCGGAGGGATACGATATGAATGTGTCTTAATCCATTAAGCTGTATGAAGAAACAATTGACAATAATAATCGGCCTGCTCCTCTCCTCCTCTATCACTGTCCATGCACAGGTCGCCCAAAAGCTCAGGGAGCTGGGTATGGAAAATATCCGGACCATTGAAACGGAGGAACGACTGTTGCCGCCTTTGAGGACAATGTATACAGAGGAACCTACCGCGGAGTGGGAAAAGCAATCATCGCAGGAATGGAAGGGATGGGCAACGGCAACTTGGAACTGGTGGCACTGGACGGAAACGGTATTCCGCAACTCAGCATCAGCCTGCCGGATACGTTGATAGCGGGCTATAAATCCGGTGAGATTTCATTGAAAGAGGTGTACGAACGGATGGAGATGAGTTATGATACCGACCGCCCTATGGGACTATTGAAAGGAAGCACAGGGGTGATCAACCGCTCGGCATGGAAAGCGGACATCGTCCTGTATCCGGAAGTGTCACTGGAAAACTCCACTTTCGATAAACTGTATTCATACAGAGTCAATCTGTCGCCGGCTGTAGAAATGGACTTGTGGAAAGGAGCGAAAGCAACGGCACAGGTGGTCTTCCCCATCGCAACCAATATGAAGGGCGAATACAAAAAGATACGTCCGGGGGTAATGACGATTTCACAGGAAATAAGGTTCCGGAATAATTTTCTGGCCCGCATCGTGGCAGGCAACTTCACCGATCATCGGATCGGAGCACAGGCTGAAGTGAAATATCGTACCGGCAACGGACGGGTGGAGCTGGGAGCGCAGATAGGCACAACCGGATACTCGACCATCACGGACGACGGATGGTATATCGGTACCCGTCAACGAATCAATGCAGCCGTGAAAGGCTCGCTCTATGTACCGCAATTCAATACTCAACTCGACCTACAGGCCGGAAGATATTTGTATGGAGACTATGGGCTGAGAGGAGACTGCACACGCCACTTCGGAGAGTATGCCGTAGGAGTGTATGCCATGTATGTGGAAGGAGAAGTTAACGGAGGATTTCATTTTGCCATCCCCCTGCCCGGAAAGAAATGGAACCGGAATCATGCTGTCAGGATGAAGCCGGCTGAGTTTTTTGCCGCCGAATATAGCATGGTGTCGTGGGGCGAGTATGCTGATAGGAAAATGGGATATACCTATCAGACACGACCGGCAGAAAACCGGAGCAACGGATTCTTTCAGCCGGAATATATACGGCATTTCCTGATAAAAAGTATCGAAAAAGAGAGAAACAAAAAACAGTTTTAATATTTTCTTAATGACAAAAATGATTATGAAAAAGAGTGACTTATTTAAGATAGGTGTGTTGCTGATGGCAACGACCTTGGGAACAACCGGATGCTCTTTCGGAGAAGACGAGAAGAAACCGGAAATTGTAGTGGATCCTGCCGAAAAAACAATAGAATACTACATTGCAGGTAAAGTGACGGAAGGAACGACCGCGCTGTTCGGTGTAGAAGTGAAAGCCGGTGAAATAACGGCTACGACGGATGCGGAAGGGGCTTATAAACTGACAGTGGACAGCAAGAAGGTGTACACCGTGACATTCAGCAAAGAAGGGTATATGAGCATAGACAATGCAACGGCAACCATCGCAAACAATGCGGCAAACCGCAGTATGGTGAGTCTGAGTGTGAAATTAAGCAAGAAAGCTCCGGAAAAAGAAGTGAAGGCCGATGCGGAAGAAGAAGTGGTGGTAACCGATAAAGGAGACAGCAATATCTCTCAGGCAGAAGCAGCTGTAATTATTCCTCCCAAAGCCATAGAAACAACTACAACCGTAAGCGTGACTCCGTATGAAGAACCGGCTGCCGTGACAACAACCGTGACACCGGGAAATAATGTGGAGACTCCGGTAGCGATCGCAAACATCGAAGTGGAAACAGCCAAAGAGGTCACTCTGGCCAAACCGGTAACACTGGCAATCATAAACAAAGCTTCGGAACATACAACGTTTGAAAATGTGGAAGTGTACAATCAGAAAACAACCACAAGGGCCGGAGAAAACTGGAACAAAGTGGCAGATGCCATTTATGACTCGGAAACGAACAGCTATAAGTTCACATTGCCCGCAGGCGCATCACTGTCCGGAAAATATTCGATGCGCGTCAAGAGTAGCAAGACCACAGGAAAAGAACTGGTAGGCGAGACAAACAAGGAAGAGAAAAAAAGCAATGAAGGCAATATGACTGCCATTCCGGAATACAAAATCAACTTTGAGGCTACGGCCGGATGGGAATATACTGTCAGTCCGGAAAAGGCGCTGATGAATGCAGGCGTAGACGCTGCGGATGCCCAAGGCATGGCCACGACGATCAACAGTGCCATTGAAGCGCAGGAAGGAACGACGGGAACTTATAAAGTGGCTCACGAACTGATAGCGGGTATCAGCGGTAACCATATCCTTTATTACCTGAATCAGGCTAAATATTGCGAAAAGACATATACATTCAAAATCAGTGGCGGAAGAACAGTGACCATCACCCTGAAATTCTATACAGGAATGCAGATTACTTACACCAACGTGGAAGCAAGCCAGCACTCGGGAGGTAAGATTTAAAAGTTGTCCGATAAACACTAACTAAAAAATAAATAAATCATGAAGCTGAATAATATAAAAACAGGATTGCTGTTGGCCGGATTGCTGCTGCTATTCGGAAATGTAAAGGCACAGGATAATCCATTCAAACCGGAATGGTTTGTATCGGGAGGTATTAACGGGGTCACAGCTTTAAATGGTTCAGCAAACAACATATTGGGAGGGAAAGTCTCCGGCGGCGTGTGGTTAAATAAGATCATCGGTCTGCGCGTCGATGCAGAAGCCGGCAACGTATGGCTGAAAGGCGGATACAATGCCGTGACAGTTGGTGCCGGAGCGGATATCCTGGTGAACCTAATGAAGAATTATACCGACGAAGACAGAAAATTCCGGTTGAACGCCATTTTCGGATTAGGGTACAACTACTATTCGTTTGGTGATGATTATCCCAGACTGTCAAAGACGAATACCATGAGCGGTAACTTCTCTCTGCAAGCTGCTTTCAGGCTGAATTCGCATCTGAGCATCTTTGCTGAACCGGGAATCAAAATCAGTACCAAGTTCTATGACATCGAAAACAAAGATGATGTGTTTGCCGGCGGAATGATGACCGTAGGTGTGATATACAAATTCTAATAGCATAAAATTGACCACAGATTAACACAGATCATTCCACGAGACTAATCCGTGAAACGATCTGTGTAAACTCCGTGGTGAAATCAAAAAAACGGATTGACTACAATGAAATTAAGTAAATTCTTATCGAGCAGAACAGGAAAACGTTTCTATAACCTCTGTTATTGCTGGGGAGCCTGTCTGGTTATTTTGGGAGCCGTATTCAAAATCGCTCACATGCCTTATGATAATTTGTTTTTAATGATCGGATTATTTACGGAGGTATTCATCTTCTTCATCTCCGGATTTGACGAACCGGCAAGAGAGTACAAATGGGAAAGGGTGTTTCCGCTATTGAATGATAAAAACGCAAACATAAATCCCCATACAGGAGTATCGGATACACTGATGACAGAAAAGTACATACAGCAGCTGAAAAGACTGGAAAACAACGTGTGTAAACTCAATGAAACGTACGAAGCGCAAATAAAGGGAATGACGGAACATGCTAAGTCGTTGAACGAGATGAATTCGGAGGAACTGAAAAAGGAGACAGAAAAAATGGCAGCATACATAGAATTACTGAACAAGCAATATAGTCAGATGCTGAATGCCATGAATGTAAAAACCGGGAAATAAGACGAAGAGACATGGCTAAATATACATTGCCGCCAAGGCAAAAGATGATTAACCTGCTGTACGTGGTATTGATTGCTATGCTGGCCATCAATATATCGTCGGATGTCTTAGAGGGGTATGGACGAATGAACAACGACTACCTTCCACAAATAAAAAAGCTGGAAGAATATAACCGGACTTTACTGGAAAGAATTAACAGCCGAAATGATAAAGCGGCTTTATCTGCACAGAACATAGATGCGGCGGCAGGAAAACTAATGGATACACTGGAGGAACTGAAAGAAGATATCGCCCGGAAAGCGGACAAAGAGAAATATGAAGCCGGCAAGCTAAAAGCAAAAGATGACTTGAACGCTGTGCCGGAGGTATTTCTGTCGGTCACCGGGGGGAAAGGGAAAGCACTCAGGCTCTCACTGGATACATTCAAAGAAGACGCTTTATCGCTGATCAAGAATGATGCACACAGACAACTGGTAGGCACTTACCTCAATACGGAAAGTCCGGGTACCGGAATATCCTGGGAAAAGGAAACCTTCTCTTATCTTCCTGCCATCGGTGGAGTGACATTTATCAATAAAATGCAGGAAGAGGTGTTGATGTGCGTGAATGAAGTATATCGGTCACTGCTGTACGAAGAGGCAGAAGATGGAAAAGGCGGAGCTTTTGTATTCATCAATGAAGACCAGATGATAGTAAATAAAGATGGAACGGTGGACCTGCCTGTAGTACAGATCACACCCGCCTTAACAAGTATCTTGTATACCGACTATGAAAACCCGCTAAATATACTGACTGCGGGAATACCGTTCAACGAGGTGACATTCCGGATGACGAACGGAAAGATACTCAAAAGAGGAAACCATTGCATAGCCGTTCCCAACGAAAAAGCACAGACAGCGACAGTTACCGCCACACAGATAAAAAACGGGGTGGCAAGGCAACTGGCCGAATACCGGTATACCGTAAAGGCACTGCCCGATCCGACACCTTATATACTCTGCACGGATGAAAACGGGAGAACGGTGCAATACCGGGGAAATGTGCCCATTAACAAACGGCTGGTATCCAACATGACACAGCTGGGAGCTTCAATCAGCGATGGTCCGAAAGCCAACTACGAGATCAGCAGCTTTGAAATGGTATTGATCAAAGGAAGCAGTAAAGCGGTAACTTCAATACCCAACACCGGGAACAAATTCTCGGCCAGGCAAATGGAACTGATCAGACAATTGGAGAAAGGAGATAAATTCTATATCACTTCGATTGTTGTGACCGGTCCGGGAAACAAAAAGAAACAGATTGCATCAATCAATGTCGTATTAATATAACACAACCATGACAAATATATTGGGATTGAAACAAAACAGATGGATCGTTGGGGCAGTACTGCTGCTGACAACCTGTAACTTACAGGCACAGGAACAGCCAAACGCCAGGGAAAAGTTTGAAAGAGGAAATTGGTTTGTATCCGGTGCCCTGAATGGAGAATGGCTGACCAAGACAATCGGTAACGTATATGCAGGCGGCAAAATCTCCGGAGGTGTATATCTGACGCCTCTTTCGGGATTCAGAGCCACTGCAGAGATCGGTAAGAACCGGATAGGGAATGACACAGAAGCCACGCAACTCAGCGCAAACCTGGATTATATGTTGACTCTGATAGGAAACAATGGATTCAAAAGATTTAATCTGGCGGCTATTCTGGGTGCCGGTTTCAACTATTATGACTTTGGGGACAATGATCCGAAATATACAAGGGTCAACACTATTTCGGGTAACTTCTCGATTCAGGCTTCGTACAATGTAAACAGAAAATTCAGCATATTTATAGAACCGGGATTAAAGGTTTTACCCAAATACTACAGCAAAGAACTGAACAACAAAATTTATATGCAAAGCAACCTCACAATAGGACTTGCATATACTTTCAGAGATAAATATCGGAAGAGCGTGGACAACAGCATCCATCCCCTCTATCTACCGGAAGTGGATCTGCTGGAGATAAAGGAGAAAATAGGGATGCTCTGTGAAGAGGTAATGCAAATGAAGCAGGAATTAAAGGAACGCCGGAAAATAACAGACGGGCAAAACCTGATGATTGTTCCGCAAAAGGATGCACTCTCCATCGATATTATGTTCGACGAATTCAGCTCGTTCGTTAGCGAAGAGCAGGGACAGAAAATAGACGGAATTGGCGAATGGATGAAGAATAATAACGCAAGTATCCGGATCATTGCTTTCAGTGATAACCTGACCGACAAAAAAGCGGATCAGGAGCTGCGTAAACGTCGTTCGGAAGCCATCCGGAAGATATTGATAGAGAAATATCACATCTCTCCCGAACGCATTTCGGAAGCGACACCGGAAGCGATGGGATATGAAAACAAAACGGGATGTAATGCAATGATTGTATACATCCCTGAAAACAAATAATAATTACAATTCACACACACTAATCACATGACGATTGCTGTTGATTTTGATGGTACCATCGTAGAACACCGTTATCCGAAGATCGGAGAAGAAATTCCATTCGCAACAGAAACCCTGAAAATATTGGCTCAGGAGCGACATAAGCTTATCTTATGGACCGTACGCGAAGGAGAATTGCTTGAAGAAGCGATTGAATGGTGCCGCCAACGGGGAGTCTTTTTCTATTCTGTCAACAAGGACTATCCGGAAGAAGAAAAGAGTCATAACGGATTCTCCCGTAAACTGAAAGCAGACCTGTTTATTGATGACCGGAACCTGGGAGGTTTGCCTGACTGGGGAACCATCTACCAGATGATCCATGAACAAAAGCCATACGAACCTGTTCTATGTGACAGGCAGAAACCGACCGGCGATTTAAGCTGGATAGAGAAACTGCTCGGCAAACGTAACAAATAAAGAAAGAGGTTGACAATGAACAATCATGTAGTAATTATGGCCGGTGGCATAGGAAGTCGATTTTGGCCCATGAGTACACCGGAATGTCCCAAACAATTCATAGATATATTGGGATGTGGAAAAACACTGATTCAGCTAACTGTAGAGAGATTCGGTAATGTTTGTCCACAGGAGAACATGTGGGTGGTCACTTCGGAAAGTATAGAGATACTATTCGGGAGCAACTGCCGGGTATCCCGGAAAGTAATATACTGGCAGAACCCTGTCCCAGAAATACAGCTCCCCTGCATTGCGTATGCCTGCTGGAAAATAAAAGAAATATCCGGAAGCCAACATTGTCGTGACTCCTTCCGATCAAGTGGTAATCGATACCACTGAATTTCGCAGGGTGATTGAGAAAGCGCTTTGTTCACTGATAAAAGCAGTGCTATCATCACATTGGGAATAAAACCCGCCCGTCCGGAAACCGGATATGGATATATCATGCCAGGTGAACCGATAACGAGAGACAAAGTATTCCACGTAGAAGCATTCAAGGAAAAGCCTGATAAAGAAACTGCTGAAAAATATCTGGCAGCAGGCAACTACTTCTGGAATGCAGGAATATTCGTTTGGAATGTGAGAACGATCACAGCCGTAATGCGGGTATATGCACCGGGGATAGCTCAGATTTTCGACCGGATATATCCCGACTTTTATACAGAACGCGAGGAAGAAAGCGTGAAGAAGCTATTCCCCACTGCCGAAAGTATCTCGATAGATTATGCAGTGATGGAAAAAGCGGAAGAGATTTATGTATTACCTGCCCAAATAGGGTGGTCGGACTTAGGTACCTGGGGAGCATTACACACCTTGTTGCCAAAAGATAAAGAAGGAAATGCAACAGTAGGACCGGATATCCGGATGTATGAAAGTCGAAACTGCATGGTGCACGCCTCACAGGAAAAACGAGTAGTCATACAAGGGCTGAACGATTACATCATAGCCGAAAAAGACAATATATTATTAATATGCCAGTTATCAGAAGAGCAACGAATTAAAGATTTCTCAAAGAATAAATGTTGATCCCTTTCAATATTTATAAATCCCGGTTATAATACCGGGTGTAGGGGCGTCCCGATGCGAATCGTGACTGCTTTTATTTGTTTTGTTTGTGTGTGTTCCTCCGGCCAGGCGTGGTCGGAGGAACATTTTTTTATGCCCGTATTCTACAACTTGTGATTCAAGATCCAATCCGAAAATTTCTTTAAAGACTATCTCGTCCAAGTCACCAATCTCAACCTTAAAATGAAAGATTCATACCAAATGTTTCAACGATAAAGTATAAAAAAAGCTTCCGGTCCTTCTTTTAAAAAAAGGAACCGGAAGCTTTTATACAAATTAATTATGCAGATTCCTATTTAAGATTCAGCCTGATCTGTTATGGTCCAGGAAATAAAGGCCAACAGAATATAGCCAAACAAAATAGCAACCGGTCAGCCCGGATTAAGACAGAAAAGAGATCAGCACCCCTGCCGCTACGGCAGACCCGATCACTCCCGAGATATTGCTGGCCATGCAATATTGCAATACATGATTTTTAGGATCATATTTCAAGGCAATGTCATTGGCTACACGGCTGGCCATAGGAACCGCACTAAGTCCCGTAGCACCAATCAGCGGATTAATCTTTTTCTTCGTAAACAGATTCACCAGTTTCACAAAGAAGATACCTCCTGCTATCGACAAAGCAAAAGCCAGGAATCCTCCTACCACAATACCGATAGTCGTCCAGTTCAGGAAAGCTTCACTTGTCATCGTGGCTCCTACCGACAAACCCAGGAAAATGGTTGCCGCATTCATGATACTATTCGAAGCTGCGTCAAACAGACGGAAAGTATTGGCACCGATCTCTTTCACCAGGTTACCGAACATCAGCATACCGATCAAGGGCACTGCACTCGGTACAAACAGAGCCACGACCGTAGTCACCACAATCGGGAAAATAATTTTCAATACACGGAGGTTTTTAATTTCCGTTTTCGATGGATATTTCTTCTCCTGCTCTTTCATATTGATACTCAGTTCCTTCTTGGTACACAAAAGACGAACGACCAGTGGAATGATAACCGGAACCAATGCCATATAAGAATAGGCGGCAATCGCGATCGGGCCCAATAGATGCGGAGCCAACTTGATGGTGGTAAAGATGGCCGTAGGTCCGTCCGCACCACCGATAATTCCCAAAGAAGCTGCTTCACTGGGTGTAAATCCCATCAGGATAGCTACCAACAACACAGTAAAGATACCCAATTGAGCGGCAGCTCCGAATATAGACAGACGCAGATTGCGAAGCATCGGTCCGAAGTCCGTCAAGGCCCCCACTCCCATAAAAATGATCGGGGGAAGGAACCCTGTCTTTATAAGCATATAATACACAAAGTTCATCAGTCCCAATTCATGAGCAATATCATGGAGAGGCATCTCCCAGATATTCTTCATTACTCCGTTCACCAGGATCATGCCATTCTCGTCAGCCTGTATCACTCCCATTCCTCCGCCGGGGAAGTTAGCCAACAGCACTCCAAAGGCAATCGGCACCAATAAAAGAGGCTCGTATTGTTTCTTTATACCCAGATACAAGAGAACGAAGGCAATGACATACATCACCAGAAACTGCGGTTCGGCAACAATATTGCTGAAGGCAGTCATATCATATAATTTTTCAAATATTCCGTTCATCATCCTATCTTCATTAATACATCATCTTCAGAAACCGTATCACCGGGATTTGCAGAAATAGCTGTTACCGTTCCACCAAATTCGGCGCGGATGGCATTATAGGTTTTCATTGCTTCCACGTAGCAAAGCACATCACCTTCTTTCACCGCATCGCCTACCTTGAGCGGAGTCTCTTGCGCATTCTTTACCAGGAAGAATTTTCCTTCGAGCGGAGAAAGTACCTCTTTCCCTTCACCTGCAGCAGCAGACGGTTGTGAAGCCGGTGCAACAGGCAGTTCCGTGTCTCCGTAAGCAACTGTCACCCGGTAAGCTTGCCCGTCTACCTGTACCGTAAGTGTTTTAGGTTTCGCTTCTTCCGTGGGCACCTGCTCTTTCTCAGCCCTGCGTTTTGCTACATCAGCCAAGAAATCCTCTTTCGCTTTTCCGCTCTTATAAGCTTCATATTGAGCCGGATGCATCGCATATTCAAAGAGTTCTTCATCGTCCTCGCCTGTCTCCCACTTCTTTTCTTTCATTAGTTTGCGATATTTCTCAAGATCATCCGGATAGTTATCCTGCGGATTTCCCTCAAAGAATTTCCGTCCTTCTCTCTCGGCTTTCTCTATAATTTCAGGAGCAAGCTTGCCCGGCAGACGTCCGGCTTTGCCCAGAATCATATCCCAAATATCATCAGCGATCATTCCCCAACGCTCTTTTCCTTTCTCCATCGCGATAACGTTCATCATCGAAAGATTTTTCACATACTGGCTGAAAGGAGTAACCAAAGGAGGATATCCGACGCGGGGCCATACATAAGCCACTTCATTGAACAACTTGATCAGAAGCTGATCTTGTGTCATAAAAGGAAGATTGTGTTTTGCCTTATACTTATTAATAGATTCCAGGTTCGTTTCCAAATCTGCCATCAGGCTTCCCATCATTCCGCCCGGAAGTCCGGAGCTATCAACAATGAATTCATCAACCGGTTTTTCGGACTGATATACAGTCCCAGAAAGTCGTCCATGAATTCCTGAATCAGGGCACGCACCTTCATATAGGCCTCCATATTAATCTCAGGTACCTGGAATCCCGCATCTTTCAACATGGCCTGTACACTCAATAAATCGGCATGTCCTGTGCCCCACGACAACGGTTCCATTCCGACATCTACATAATCACACCCGGCTTCACATACTTCCAAAATGCTGGCCATGTTAAAGCCCGGTCCTGCATGGCTGTGATATTGAATAGGAATATCGGGATGCGCAGCTTTGATATTTGCCACAATCTTGCCCAAAGAAACGGGGCGTCCGATACCTGCCATGTCTTTAATGCAAATCTCGTCCGCCCCCAGTTTTATCAGTTCCAGTGCCATATTGGTGTAATATTCCACCGTATGGATTGGCGAATGGGTGATACAAAGCGAACATTGCGAAATCATTCCTGCATCTTTGGCATAAGTGATAGAAGGAGCGATATTGCGTACATCATTCAGCCCACAGAATGTACGGGTGATATCCGTCCCCTGTGCTTTCTTTACTTTATAAAACAACTTACGCACATCGGCCGGAACAGGACTCATACGAAGCCCGTTGAGAGCACGATCCAACATGTGTGTCTGTATCCCGGCTTCATGGAAAGGCTTTGTCCATGCACGCACCGATTTATTCGGGTTTTCACCAAACAATAAATTTACCTGTTCAAAACCACCGCCGTTTGTTTCTACCCGGGCAAAACATCCCATTTCAACAATAGCAGGTGCTACCTTCACCAACTGGTCTACCCGAGGCACATATTTACCGGCAGACTGCCACATGTCTCTAAAAACCAGACTAAATTTTACTTCTCTTTTCATTTCCGTTTTCGGTATTATTCTATAAGATTAATTTTCAGATTTTCTCGATTTTAGCCACTTTCCCTTTTCCCTGAGTCACCACATTAACGGCCGCCGTAATGGCTGCAACAATATTTCCGGGAATAGGAACCGGTGATTGGGTACCCTGCTTTGCAGGAAGCTGTTCTTCAGGAGCATATTTATTAACCAACGAGATAAGTAACTTTCCTAAATAGATCACAATGAGGAGGATAGCAAAGACAGTTGCCATCCCGACTACCATCAGTAGGAGCGCTGTTTCCAAATTTTCCATATAATTAAATTATTAGTAAACAATGTCGATTTGCAAAAAATCGTTCGAATTTAGCAATAATTTATTAATAAGTGAAAGATAAAAAACTTAAAAAACACAAAAGCAACCAGGCGGCTCAAAATGTAATTATACATTTTGAGCCGCCTGATCGCTTTTGTCTTAGCTCTGATTTTTTACTTTTGTACTATGGGTATCGGCGCAGCCTCAGAGGAGACAAACCCTTTCAGACTCTTCAAATAATCGATAAAAGCCACAGTTGTTTCAAGATTCTGACTATTAAAATCTCCTATTTCATAACCTGAAAATAATTTGCTGTCATAACCGTCGCCACCCGAGGTGATGAAAGCATCCAATACAACGATACATTTATCGTCATCACGGATTATCTTATTGGTACGGCAGTCGGTTATCGTTTCAACATTTCCTTTCGAATTCAAATGTAGTTTTAAATAAGAAGTTTGCAGAAAACCGTTTTTATTCCTGCGTCCATCGTCCAATAATTGCTTCAACCGTTCACCCGTAAATTCATAAGCCACCACGTTACCACCGAATGGAAGCACATTGCCGGCACGCAACCTTGTGACCTCACCCGCCGGAATACTGGCACGTAAACCACCAAAATGATTTACCCCAATGACAGGCAACACTTTCAATTCGGCAGGCACTTTTTCATTCTCTAAGAAACTCCGGACGTAGGCAGCTGTCACATAAGCTCCCACCGGAGTGTACTCCCATTTATTAATGGTACGATCGTGGATCAGGGCATCTTTTGCCAAAATCAGCTTTTCCGACAGTCCGTATACCGCCAATACTTTATCGACCAACGAATCGATATGTGCATTAGACGGCCCCTCTGTCCGAATTGTATCACCTCCTATATAAGAGATGCGATTGCCGCCCTCTTCTTTCACTACTCTAAAATCCAACTTACCGATATGAGTACCGTTTACCCCTGCCTGGATAATGGGTACATCGTTCACCTTACTAAGAACAACTTCGTGAGAATGCCCGGAAATGATTGCGTCCACTTTTCAGGAAGGCAGCAATTTAGCATTCTCCTCTTCTATAATATCTCTATTCTTCATGTTAGTGCCGATATGCATCAAGAGGACTACCATATCCACTTTGCCTTCTTTCTTCAACCGACAGGCAGTCTCGACACGGGCTGCATATACAGGATGCACAAAGCCAGTCCCTTTATATTTTCCGGACTCGTTTTATGTGCCGTATCAGTCGTTGTCAACCCTACGAAAGCCACCCGCACCGTTCCTCCATTCTTCAAATTCAGAGTCACAATCCGGTAAGGTTTAGCCCACTCCAACGTATCTCCCCGATCCGTTATAATATTGGCTGCCACAAAATTCATATATACCTTCGCCGTATCCGTCAGATAGGGTAATCCCCAATCAAACTCGTGGATTGCCTACAGCGGACATTTTACATCCATTTCCTGAAACATTTCCGGTAACGGATTGCCTCTGGTTATTCTTGAGAAATAACTTCCGCTGAAATTATCTCCGACAGAAAGCACGATGGTATTTTTATTTTTCTCTTTCTGTGTCAACACTGTTTGTACCAGTTGGCCGGCTCCGGGAACACCCTTATCGCAGGCAAAGGCTCCATGAAAATCGTTAAATGATACAAGTGACAAGGTATCTGTCACATTTCCCTTGACAACAGGTATTACAGTATTCGATTTATGCTCTTTCCTTTTTCCACTTTGACAGGTGTCTGTGCTCCTCCCCGTAAAAGCAAAGCATCAACCCCAATGAAGCAATCTTCCGATATGCAATTTTCCATAAGTATATTCTTTTATTTATTTTCCACAAAGGTAAAAAAAATATATCCAAAAGCAACGCACCACAAATAAAAGTTATACGAGCAAACAACCGGAACAGTAAACTGAATACAAAAAATCGGCTGAAACATTTAGAACATTCCAGCCGATTCTCTTTGCAATGAATATTATAGTTTCACTACATCTTCCTGATCGTATCCACCACTCTCCTGATATCCTCATCTGTCAATGTAGGTCCCGAAGGCAGACACAGACCGATATTAAATAAACGTTCACTCGTACCATTCCCATAGAACGGAGCATCCGTAACTACAGTTCCCCCCGAGGGGAAAGAGGATTCTGTTCCTCTACCGATACCAGGATACTCCTTTAATACAATGGCCCACAATTATCTGGGTTTGGCAGATATCCTGAAAAGATTAGGAATTAACGAGGTGAACGAAGTAAATGCCATTCTCAGACTGTCAGATTATGAAAGAAAGGGAACAGTACAGGCCCTCTTTTCATAGTTGACAAAAAAGCAAGTATATCGGTTCCAGCCTGCAGAGATCTTCAGTAGGCCTAAGAAGTAAAGATCAGACTTAACAAGTTGAAATACAGACTATTCAAAGTTCAAAACATCTGTCAGTAAAAGCTTTGTTTTAACACAGAGTTAAAGTTTATTCTTTGGATGCAAATAACAAGTGTTTTAAATGCAAAAGGCTTGTTATTTGCACAAAAAATGGCTGAAAAGGGAGTTAACAATGTTAATTATAAGGATAACAAACTGTATTTTACAAAAATACTTTCTTGTATCAGAGAGACCACTCTATTTTAACGAAATCTTCCAATCTATATAGTAAAGCATATAAAGGTTTATTCCATGGCTCAACACAAGTAGAGAATCTAGCTTGAAATCATTAAAAGTTAAAACGGATACCGGAATTCCACCCATTCCCAACGCTTATAAACAACATTGTACTGATACTCTATCCCTGTTTTTAACTGTAATTTCTTATTGGACTATAAGAAACCTGTACCCACATAATATGGAGTAGCTGTAGTTGGCAATATTACTGTTCGGTTCTTATCAATAGTATAGCCACCATAAACACGATACGCCAAATGGTCTGTAAACTTAAACTGTATATCAGTTTTCCTCTTTATCAATACTCGGGGATCCCCTATATCCAACTGGGATTTTACAAATAACTGTTTATTGCCCAACATGTGGACATTCATGAAGAGCGAATCTTGCCGGATATTCAACTCATTAACTTTAAAAGTGGATATATGGTATTTACCTGTAAAGACGTTAGGTCTGTACAATAGGAAATCTTTGATTAGTAAAATGGCAGAACGAGATTGAGATTTAAATAAGCGTCGTGGAGAAGAAAAGCTCTGTCAGAGTTCTCTTAATGCCTCCCAGGTTAATTCGGTTCAGCTTGTCCTGCTAATATTTTCTTTAACTTCAAAGAGTCATTTTGTGTCCACACATTTTGTTCTTGTCCTTGCATGACCAAAGGCAAACATAAAGAAAATATGATAAATAAAATGAATCTCATCAACACTTTGCCATTAATTAAGAATAATCAATCATGTATTGCATTTCCTTACTTTCATACAATAAATAAACAAGTAACCATATATTATAATTAAGAACATGAAACTTCGATTTGTCCCTACGCACCCCATAATATTTAACACCATTAAGTATTACTTTACAAATGTATGTTATTTCATAAAACACTGGTAAACTGGTCTATTTCATAAGAGGCTGGCATATTGAAATCAGTAGGTAATTGATATTATTATCAAGTAAAAATACATAAAATATCACCAAATCCATCTATAATTAAAAATGTAGAGAGATAACATTTTATTCTTATTCACATGGAAAATATATTTTTAGTTGTTTTTGCCTACAATCACCACATTCCTTTTAAAATCCTTATTCACAATTATCTTTCTCCATTTTCTCAACCTTTCAGATTTTCTCTTTATCTTTGTAGTAGAATAGATTAGCATATAGGCAGATCTATATAGAAAATCATATATTAACTACTTAAAAATCAAAAGAGAATATGTCAATGCATACTTGGTTTGAGTGTAAGATCCGTTACGAGAAATTGATGGAAAACGGAATGAACAAGAAAGTTACTGAACCTTATCTCGTGGATGCACTCAGCTTTACAGAAGCAGAAGCACGCATTATTGAGGAGATGACTCCGTTCATTACAGGAGAATTTACCGTATCGGATATCAAACGAGCCAACTATAGTGAACTTTTCCCCAGCGAAGAAGAAGCTGCTGACCGCTGGTTTAAGTGTAAACTGATTTTTATCACACTAGACGAAAAAAGTGGTGCTGAGAAAAAAACGTCGACACAAGTTCTGGTACAGGCAGCCGACCTGCGCGATGCTGTAAAAAAGCTGGACGAAGGCATGAAAGGTACAATGGCTGATTATCAGATAGGTTCTGTTGCTGAAACAGCAATCATGGATGTATATCCATATAGTTCTGAGCCTAATGATAAACCGGAAGTATAATATTATATAAGGAAATGAACTAAGTTCACCACAGATTGACACAGATTAGCACAGATGTTTTAATCTAATTTTCAATGAAATAAAAAATTATCAATCTGTGAAAATCCGTGTAATCTGTGGTGAAATGAACTCAAAACAGTATAAAAATGAATGTTACTGATAACTTAAAGCAGGTCCTGGCCGAATTGCCATCCGGCGTTCGACTGGTTGCAGTCTCGAAATTCCATCCGAACGAAGCCATTGAAGAAGCCTATCGCGCGGGACAGAGAATTTTCGGAGAAAGCAAAGTGCAGGAGATGACAGGCAAGTATGAAAGCCTGCCCAAAGACATTGAGTGGCATTTTATCGGGCACTTGCAGACAAACAAGATCAAGTATATGGCGCCTTATGTGTCCATGATACACGGAATCGACTCTTACAAACTGCTGGCAGAAGTGAACAAACAAGCCATAAAGGCAGAAAGAGTTATTCGCTGTTTACTGCAAATACATCGCTCAAGAAGAAACCAAGTTTGGTTTCAGTTTTGACGAATGCAAAGAGATGTTGAATGCCGCCGAATGGAAAGCATTGGCAAACATACAGATATGCGGACTGATGGGAATGGCTACCAACACAGATTCGAAAGAACAAATCGAACGGGAATTCCGTTCTTTAAATTTTTTTTCCATGAGGTGAAAAACAATATTTTGCCAACGAACCGACTTTTGCGAACTTTCAATGGGAATGTCCCATGACTATCATCTGGCCATTAAAGAGGGCAGTACATTGGTAAGAGTAGGAAGTAAAATCTTCGGGGAAAGAGTTTATTAATAATTGAATCAATGAAGTAACAGATTCATTGAAAAACCATTAACAATAATTACCATGGCCGACTTAAAACAACTTTTGCGGGATTGACTTTGAAAAATCCTGTAATTATCAGTAGTTCGGGACTTACTAACAGTCCGCTAAAAACGCAAAGCTGGAAGCTGCCGGTGCAGGAGCCATTGTCCTGAAATCACTATTTGAAGAACAAATCATGATGGAAGCTGACCGTCTGAGGAATCCATCATACTATCCGGAAGGAAGTGATTATCTGGCTGAATATATCCGTAATCATAAATTGGCAGAATATCTGGAACTGATTAAAGAAAGCAAGAAGGTATGCACCATTCCTGTTATTGCAAGTATAAACTGCTATACCGACGCTGAATGGGTAGACTTTGCAAAGCAAATAGAAGAAGCCGGTGCAGACGCACTGGAAATAAATATTCTTGCTCTACAATCGGACATCCAATATAAATACGGCTCATTTGAACAACGTCACATCGATATTCTGAGCCACATAAAGAAAACAATTCGCATCCCGGTTATTATGAAATTGGGCAGTAACTTTACCAATCCGGTAGCCTTGATCGATCAACTTTATGCCAACGGTGCAGCAGCTGTTGTCCTTTTCAACCGTTTCTACCAACCGGATATTGACGTAGAGAAGATGGAGCATACTTCAGGAGACGTGTTCAGCAACGCATCCGACCTTTCGACAACCCTGCGTTGGATAGGTATCTCTTCTTCACTGGTATCTAAAATTGATTATGCTTCAGGAGGAATTCATAAACCGGACGGAATTGTAAAGCTATTTTAGCAGGAGCATCGGCCATCGAAATATGTAGTGCCATCTACCAGAACACCAATCTGTTTGTAGGAGAAATGAACCGCTTCCTTAGCGCATGGATGGAGCGGAAAGGATTTAAGCACATTTCTCAATTCAAAGGTAAGCTGAACGCTAAAGATGTGGAAGGCATCAACATGTTTGAACGTACCCAGTTCTTAAAATACTTCTCTGAGAAGTAAGATGATAATAGCGAGTGGTGAACAAGCTTCACAGTTTGTTCACCACTCTTTTTTAATCCACAGTTCTCTTTTAATTCAAATTTTATTGAGATGGTTCAAAGGTTATAATTGTCCTACGAAAATTTCTGGTAAGCCGCTGCTAATTTTTTATCATATTGATTCTGCTCATAAGCAGGACCATTATAACGTTTGGCAAACTCTGCCCAGTCTTTGGCTTGCAAAGCGGAAAGCATTCCGGATTGTTTGATAAAGCGGGCGGACAGCACCAATTGTCGACATTCACTCATACACATAGCTTTTACAAAGCTGTCGACACTCTTCTCTCCACAGGCTGCATAGTTGAAACCCATAATCTGGAACATCCCCCAGCTGGCAGAAGCATCCGCTGCTTCATGATTGATCTTACGGGCTTGTTCCAAACGATCGTATTCACCCATACCGCCTTTATAATGTCCCTTCTCCCATTTGGGATAGAGAATGTTTTCATTCCCCTTCACATGCGATTCAGGATTGATATTCCGCTTTTTCAATTGATTCCAGAAAATATGACCTTCGAAAGGATAGCGGGCTTACCGGGAGCAAAAAATCCTCCTCTCCCTCCTGTTTCTACTTGCTGTACCGCTTTTAAAGCAGCCACTTCCACATCGAGCAACCGGGCCACAAGAATAAAATCTTCTTCAGTCAAACGTTCGGTAATGGGATGCCCTGTAAAGAACAGAACTTCCCAAGTGCGATATCCCACGATTCCATCAGCATCCAACTTGTTTTTCTGTTGAAAATCAATAACTGCCTCTTTCATTTCTTGTGTAAAAGTCCGGCTTTCCTTTACTGAATAACCATTGCGTTTCAACTCCCGACACAGCAAGAGAGCTTCTTCACCTTCATAACCTAATTTAATAGTCTTCATATTCCAATTATTTTTTATTTATCATCTCATTTGTGAAGCCTTTTCCAGTTCATAAAGTGCCTTGTAGGCACGATAAATAAACTGGAAAAATTCATAACCGGTAAAATAACCGTCTGTACCAATACCACTATTACCGGACGACGTGCCACAGAAAAATTTACCGTCCAACAAAATATCCGTCTGAACAAGTTTCGGAAAATAAACTTCCTTCCACAGCTTCATATCTTCTCCGGAGAATGAAGCACATCCCTTTTCTGCCGGAAATCTGTTCACATACTTTTCAAGCATTGACACACACTCCATCAAGAGTTTTTTCTGTTCATTGGCATTTGCGCCCATTTTATTCAATATAGGATTCATACTCTTTCATTTTTTAATATTTAATTCAAATCTAATTTCAGTGATTTTTGGCTTAAGGCCAACATAATCAATTTTCAGGACCGCAACAGTATTTTCCCTGTTACGGCAAGTCACTTTATTCGTGAAATACAAATTACCGCTTTCATCCGGAAAAACGGCTGTACAATGCAGATATTCTCCGGTCTGGCGATAGGTCAACAGACGCTGATCGCACATACGCAAGAAAAATAAAAAGGCATTTACAAAACTACCGACATGAACGATCCGTATCTCGGGATGATAATAACTGAAAGGTTTACCAACCGGCTTGTTATTTCTTAGTAAAAAATAACGTGCCTGTTCCCCACATTGATCTGCCGATCTTATGACAGAAGATTCTTCTGCCGTTGCTTCGGTTGCATTATCCGCTACCGGCTGAGGGGCAGTTTCTACAACGGGAATTGTTTTCGGAATTTCCTTTCGGAACGGATGGCGGATCTTCTCCCCCATCCGCTTGAAAAAAGTCAATTTCATGCCTCGTCCGTTTAACCGTTGAACTTGCTTTTTCTCTCCAAATTCTCCTGCGCATTCTGAACTTTCCGCAATGCGTCAAAAGCTGCTTTCGACTTCATGCGGTCTATGTTCAAACGCAAGTGACAGGATGGACACTGCAAGGCATTGGATGTCAATAATTCAAAGATCGATGTCTCAATAAATGCTCCGCATTGCGGGCACTTCATCCCGGCTTTCTGTTCACGGGCATGTTCGGCTACATTATTCATTTATTTCCTCCTTCCGTTATTTCTTCAGCTTCAGTTTCTTCTACTTGCATATTGCTCGCCGTCAGATGTAACAGATTAGACAACCCCGCAGGCATATCTGCCTGACGCATCTTCACTTTCACTTTCATATTTGCCGACAAGCTCTGCTGCACATTCGAAGTGCTGCTGCCTTCTCCCTGTTTGGGAGCCAGTGAAGCCCGGAGTTTAAATCCTCCTCCACTTTGCGGCTCATTCAGGCTTTTACCTTCTTCCAGTGAAAATTTCTCTTCAGCTGTTTCCGACAGTGCATCCAGAATTTTAATATCGAAATCGAAATCTGCTTCCTGTACTTGCAACAGTGGCAGAGGTACCAATGTCAGTATCGGTATACTTACACTTTGCGTTCTTCCCCCGCCGGCATCCTGACTCTGATAGTTGAACGTAAGCATACGTATCTTACCGGTCCGTCCTGTCACAGGATCATAGGATTCAAATGCGATTTTCATCAGATAATCCAGATATCTTTGTGAAGATAATGAATCCGCTTCAATAGTTGCAATCAAAGGACCGGCAATCAATTGCTGAAGTTCCATTACCTGGCTACTAGTGCTCCTAACTTTCTTATTATCCATATTATATCATTTGATTTTATCGCATCACAAAATCTTCCAGTAACGAATCATCATCCGTTTGACTGACTGAATAATTGCGAGGACTGAACTTGATCTTAAAACTGTGTATCGCTTCTTCAGGCATATTCATCAGTTCATCAGCCGTGATGGCCACATCCAGCTGTGGAAATGAATGAAGACTTTTAAAGTTGGCATCTACCGACAGTTTTTTTACAATAGCTTCCATCGCTTTTATAATATTCTTTTCAGCGGTATCACGAAGTTTTTCTCCATCTTCTCCGGCAAAAGATCATCAAGATCTGTATCGTAAAGAAATTTTTTACGTACGACATCCGTCAGTCTGCTAATCACAACATCGTTATTCACAGAACCATTACTACTGTCTACGGCATCATAGAGATTATTTCGGAAAGAGTTTCTCATATTACGGCTCAGAAAAGTGCAGAATTCCTGATGAAGTTTGTTTTCTTTTTTAAGCCGTTCAAAGAAGTGTTTCTCTCCTTCATTTCTCTCTATATCCGAAGTCATCACTGTGGTGACAGCACTGCTAATGGCTACCCTGGCAACTTGTTCGCACAGTTCTTTAAGGAACTGACGGAACTTATCATACTTGATATTAAACTGTTGCTGACTTTCCGATGCACTTTTACACCATATTTCAAATCCAGTTCCATATCGCTTACCATAACATTAGGCAATTGAAAATCTTTCGCCTTTCCGTCTTTTCCGTAAGAGTCGCCAAGCGACAACGAATAAAGATTTGCTTCGTGTTGTGCCGAAACGATATCACGCAATATAGAGCCGATTACTGAACTTAACTGAGCCATAATATGATTTTTAAGTTTTAATTAACGTTATTCCGTTACCTCTTCCTGGGAGTTGCCGTATCTTTTTCACTTCGACAATCACTTCCTTCTTGCTTCCCTCTGCTTTGATAGTATATGTACCTTCCGGCAAGTCGATAATCTTACTGTCACCACTTACCTTAAAGTCGGTCCGTTGGCTCCGGTTCCTGTAATAGTCAGTTTGTCAGGAGCCAACAGACCGCTGCCATCCTTATAGGTGGCAATCAACCGTACTGTTTCTTTACCATTTTCAATAAGCAGCAAGTTGCTGTTCACTTCCAGTGTACCGGCAGGATCGGAAACATCCAGTGAGTTACCCAGCAATTCCAGAATTTTAGAAAGACCTGCGGGCATACTGTCTTGTCCGGCTTTTACAGCCACGTCCATGGTATACTCTACACTGTACTTAGAATCGGAAGTTGCTTTAGAATCCTTCTTCGATGAATAGCTTGCGTTCATATCCGCATTCATTTTGAAGCATCCGAATCTCATACTGGCCGAAGCCTTCAAAGCCGCATCCTTAGATACAGATTCATTCGTCTCTGCCGTTGTTGAAGAGGAAGCACTGATATTAGCCTTAAAATTAATATCCACTTCACGGATTGCAATATAAGGGATAGGAACAATGGTCAACAACGGAATATTCAACTGGACCAAACGTCCTCCTTGAATGAAAGAGAAAGAAACATTGACTGCTGTCTTCTCACCGGTTTCGGGATTAACATTTATACCTACATTCTGAATAAATTCCCAAGTTGTTTTTGCTGCCAAAGCCTGTGCTTCCACACATGCTTTCAACGGACCACCAATAATAGAACCGAACGGAATCGCCTGCAACGCACTGGTTGCAACCTGCGACGGTGTTTTGTCAACTGCCATAATAATTGTTTTTTAAAATTGTTACTTAATTGTTTTTCTGTTTTGTAAGCACGATGCAAAGGTAGTGCACATCCCTTGCGTAGTAAATTTTTAATTTTAAACGAAACTGGTTTTCTTTTTAGTTACCTCCATTATTTTCCCAATGCACGCTTTGAGTAAATTTTATGGAAACAAGCTAAAAATTCTTTTGTGAGATTCACTGACCGGCAACATCTTCTTTCCTATATGTACATAGTTACCTGCAAATCCGGTCACCTTGAACACATTGATAGCGTAAGAACGATGAATTCTCTGAAACTTGCCGAGGAAGGTCATTATTGAAGATCCGATCCAAAGGATAGCTGACTGTTATCTCTGCACCGTTCTCCATACAGAGTACACAATAACTGCCGGATGCTTCCAGCCATAAGATTTCATCCAGAAGTACTCTTCTGTATTCATCACCAAAATAAACAAAAATAGCATTATCGACCAATGAGCTTTCTGACTCACCACAATAACAATACGGTTTGATTGAATTCTCTTTCATAAATTATTTATTGTTAGTTAACTGAAGTGTTTGCATGTAATTATTGTGTATAATCACCTCCGGGAGAGAAGTATAAAACACATTTCAAACTGTCATAATAAAACAGGATGCAACCTTCTGCACGGATATACCCTTTAGTAGGTGAATTAAGATGAAGCGGATAACGGACAGGACAAATTTTTCCGTCATAAATACGGTGGTGAACTATAGCGAAGCTCCCTATGCTGTCTGTCCCTAATGTAATATCCGGACGGCCTGCAGAAGATTTCCATCTTCCATACATTCCGTCCGGCATCTGTACCCGGACAGGTCGACAACCCAAAAGCACAAATATGATAAAGACAAAATACAAAAAAAAGCTGTAATGATTCCTATTTTTACCCATATATAAAACTTTTAAATTTCATTTAGTGCAAAAATAGGATTTTATTAATCTATGGAAATTTTACATTCTGACTAGATCTCTTTTTTTTCCGAATACCGGATTATTTTTTCTAAAACTATTCCTATATAAAAGATAAATCAAGTTTAAAGTAACTTTTCATCCAAATAAAAACAAATATAAATTCATTTTTAATACTGAAATAAAAAAATACCATATTATATTAATATATGTCAATTCATTTCTCTCTCAGGTTTATGCAGAATAGAGTTTATACGGTTCTCTTCATAAATAATTAATTGATGCGTAGCCTCTGCAAGATCTGACTTCAGGTGATACAAATAGGTACGCCCGGTTAATCTTTCTTCCATTATCCGTTCTAGTTCTTTCCGTATATCATCAGATGGATCGATTTCCATAACACGCGGTATGATGGCTCCCGAAGCTGTAGACTCCCCTTCCTGACCTTGCAAATAATCATATTGGGACAAAGTATAGTCCATCAGCTGATCATAGTTTAGTTTTTCCTGGAAGATATCGTTTCTGCCAAAGGAATATAGTAAAGAATATCCTTGATAAAAGAGCTATATTCAGTCTGTACGGTACCAGACTCATATTTTTTCTTCGGATGATAAATGCGTAGAAGTGAAAGAAAGGATGCGAACCATCTGATATTCGAGCCCTTTATTGATTTCTGTCAACACCTCTTTGGCATATGCATAGTTTTTCATGGATATAGACGAAACAACCGTATTCAACACATACAAATCAATAGATTTGAGGTTCTCTGCCAGTTCTTGTTTGAAACCGGTAAACCAATCTTGTTGCTGAGTATAAATTATGGTATCTAACTGCAGGAGTTTCAAATCGTGATGAAATACACCTGTCTGCTGAAGTGTCTTGTTCAGAATCATAATCGAGATGACCCCTCCGATGATTCCTCCAATATAACTGCGCCGAAACCAATCCAGGTGGGCACATCGTCTGCACCCGCCATCAGAGTCAACGGATTCAGTTCGATTAATGCCCAATTGATTGGAAAGGCAGTACAAGAATCAACCAAGCAAAATAAGAAGCTCTTTCTTACCTAAAGTGAAGTTTTCAGTCTGCATAAATCTACTTCAAAAACACAGTTATTAATTGTTCCAATGATTCCCTTCTAAAAGTGCCAATGATCTGCCGGCAATCGCAAAACAGGAGCGTTCGGATAATATTTATTCCATAATCTTTCGCAATTGTCATATTCTGTCCGGAATATACGATAGTTTTCCTCCGTCCACGACTCTTCAGGAGACAATCCCGCCTGTTGATGGAACAATCCGGACAGCAAAACAATAACCTCTCCCTGATAAATCAGATTAGGTGGTTCGAAAATAAATATTTATGATTTCGTTCCGTTCACGTACCATTTCATCTGTATCTCCGGGAAATACCAACAAAGGATAATTTTGACAGAGAGCCGGATTTTGCCAAGCCTGTCCATCCAGAGCAAAATTTTGGCATTATCCCCATGGAGCGATGTAACATTTCGGCCAGGCCGACAGCCAGTTCAGCTCCCATACAAAAGCCGGTAAGCGCATAGACGGTACGCTCCCGGATCATTGGCTGAACCGTCCGGACATAATATTCCAACAGTTCCGGAATATCCGTGGCCACTTTATTAAAATGATCGTAGATAGCATCTACAACTAGAAAGTCATATTTGGGATAAAGGCGGTCGGCCAAATTAAAGTACAAATGATTAAAATAGGCAGATCCACAAACCAGAATGATTACGGGTTTCTTCAGGTTTTGCTGCCTGTACCAATAGATAGGTTCTTGCCGCGGAACGAGCAATAATCGGCGCAGATTACGGGCAGTATAAACTGCAGATACGTTGATGGGACATCCTTTTTTATTGGCCTCGGTAACAAGCCTCAACATATCCAGCGAAGTTAATCCCAGATCATCAATCAAATCGGCCTCAACACTGACTTGAGGCAAACCTAACATTTCCTTCAAAATTCCACATAAGATAACCTCCCCCGGATGAACAGGAGGAACATACTTCAACTCCAACGAAGTAAAAGCCGGGAGCGCCCGGACATCAATCTTATCATTTATAGTACGCTGAAAATGATCTACCACCTGCCATAAATTGGGTATCATGTAGTAAGGAAGTTCTGCACGCAAACGCTCTTTGACCTCTTCCGGATGAAAGTTACCGGAGACTGAGGGTTGCAAATAGGCTCCCAATAATTGACGCCCATTCCGCTCAACAACTACTACGTGGGCTCTCTCCACGTCCGGATCTCTATTCAATCGTTCTGCTATTTCAGTCAATTCGATACGAAAGCCACGTATTTTGACCTGAGTATCTTTTCGCCCGATAAACCGTATTGAACCGTCCGGTTGCTGCTGTACCAAGTCACCTGTCCTGTACAACCGTTCTCCATCGTACGAGATGAATGATTTTTCATTCAGCTGAACACTCCCAATATATCCCAGCGAAACCTGAGGTCCTCCCAAGCAAAGTTCTCCTGTAGCCCCAAGAGTTGTCTGTTGGAGGTTTTCAGACAAAACATAACAGACAGTTCCCTTGAGCGGATAGCCAATATCGTCATACGACGTATCTTTGCCTACAATCCGTATGGTACTGAGTACGGTATTCTCTGTCGGTCCATATACATTCATCAACCGGTAAGGCTGCTGTTTCAGCCTGTTAAATAACTTTTCACCAATAGCCTCCGCACCAAAGAGCAGAGTCTTAAAGGATGGAAAGTCAAGGTCGGCAAACATGCCCAGCAACGAAGGAGGGAAAAAAGCAATATTCACCTTCTCGCGCCTGATCAGTTCGTCTAGTAAAGAAATATCTCTGCGTTCGTCCTCACCGGCCAGGATCAATGTTCCTCCGACCGGAATACACATCATCAGTTCTAATATGGAAGCATCAAAACTGATACTCGCAAACGCCAGATACCTGTTTGCCGGATCAGACAAATGATACAATTTCTTATCTACCAGATTCCTCGTAAATGTATCCAGATTCCGATAACTAATACGTACACCTTTGGGATTGCCTGTTGTTCCGGAAGTATATATAATATAGGCGCAATCATCGGGAAGAACTTCAGTATAGTCACCAACAACCGGTTCGGATAGTTGCTCCCCATTCAGGTAAAGTTGGCGGACGGACGGAATTCCACCTACTTCATTCGATGAATCGGTCAACAACAAAACCATATCCGCATTTTCAGCCATATACCGTTTACGATTATCCGGCAGCGAGGGATCTATCGGTAAATAAGTTGCCCCTAACCGGAAAATAGCCAGAATGGCAGGTACTAAAGTTTTGTTTCGTTCCATACAAACTCCGATACAGATATTCCGAAGTCCGGACGGATCAGTTACCGATAAACGTTGACGGATAGATTGTGCTATATTGGCAGAGTAACGTTCCAGCATTTGATAAGAGACGGTACCGTCTTTTGCAACGACCGCCGGTTTGTCACCCCAGGTAGAGAGTGATCGAGAAAGATTTTCTTGAATGTTTGTTTTCATTATTAGTTTGATTTAGAAATTATACAATATACTGGCGGAAATCCACCTTCCTTTCTGGCGGATAGGAACAGTCGCTCCTCCGCATTCATATCGGTTATTGAAAAGATTCTCAATGCCCAGACTGCCTTCTATCCTTTTATACTTATATCTGGTAGTGAAAGAAAAGACAGCATAACCGGGCAAACGGACTGTGTAATTCGTCGCATCTCCATTGAGTCCATCTTCCAATACACTTACCTGAGTGTAGCAGTGGCTACTGCAATTCAATTTTAAATGGGCAGACCAGCTCTGTACTTTCTTTTTAAGTAAAAAGTAGTTTGCTACAAGATTCATAGAAAAGCCGGGTACGTTATTCACAGATCCATCGGTAACAAAAAAATTGGTATAATTCAATACTTTCTGAAAACACAGGTTTCCATCCAGGCTCAGTCGGTCTGCCTTATAACGGGCAACAACCTCGACACCTCCCATATCCAGAGAACCGGCATTTTCATAAACACGTGTTTCCGGCTGTGTGAACAGGAAATGGGACGCCCGATTATAAAATAAATTACACTCTACATCTATATGTGAAGGTGAATGATGATAAGCACAAGTCACCTGATATGAACTTAGATATTCAGCTTGCAGATTTTCGCCACCCGAATAGGTATCCATTTCATTGTTTCTGTAATAATAGGGCGCATCGACAAATGCTCTGGAATAACTGGCTTTGATATTTAATCCGTTCCTGAGATAAATTAGTGACAGACGGGGAGAAAAAGCCTGTAATGTCCGCTTATTACTTCGCCGTTTATAGTCATACCTGATGCCGGCATTGACAATCCAATTTTTATGCAGGTTGTGTTTAATCTGAAGAAAGGCATCCGTGTTCATCTCGTGTCCCGTGTAAAGTCGTTTTTCGATCCACGTCCTGACGATCTCTTTAAAATTCATACCTTCCAAATACTCGGAATCATAAAGCGTATACCGATTCCATTCCACACCGCCAAGCATATTGCCTTTCCCCAGCTTCCCCAATCATAGGCATAGTTTACACGCCCATTAAAGCCTACGTTAAAATCCATCCAGCGGATGTATTGAAATGCTCCGCGAGTCGGATAAATAATAGGTTGATAATCATAGTTAGGAAAAATAGGATAGTCTTGTAAAGTATCTCCCGAGGTTTCATAATGTACGTTTTATTCCAATCGGTATAAAATGCGGTACTGAAAGTGATCCGCTGCCACGTGCTATAAACAGCCTGTTCTCTTGCCGACCACCTGGAATATCCGGGCCGGAACCGTCAAAAGTACGAAACCGCTCATAAGAATATGGAGAAGAAAAGAGCCACATGCTATAAGGTTGCCTTTTCTTCGCGTAATTCATACTGAAACTAAAAAGCAAATTTCCACGTTGCAATTTAATTCCTCCATCCATGGCAGGAAATCCCGAATAATTGTCCAGACGGATGAATCCGTCCCTGGGGTAAAGAGCATATTGTTTTCGGCCGGGACAAAACCGATTCTCCCGTTGCACGGTACAAGGAGAACCATGCCATAAAGTCCATGTTCATGTCGTGCTTTCCCAATAGCAGGTCAGCAGCCAACTGGCCCCGATTACCGGCGCTGACAGATATGGAACCATTACGAACATCCACCCCGTCTTTAGTAACTATATTAATCACGGCTGTCAAAGCCACACTGCCATAAAGCGAAGAAGCCGGTCCGCGCAGCACCTCTATTTGTTTGACTTTTGCCAGACTAATACCATAATCCGGCGAAACAGCATTAGTAATATAACTGTTCAGACGTTGTCCATCCTGCATAATCAATATGTTCTCCTGTTCGGGAGAATATACCCCGCGCATAGCCAGATTCATCTCTTCATTGGAAGACAAACCGGATATACCGGGCACATAAGCTATCAGTACATCCCGCAGGCACCGGGCATGGATAGCCCGTATCATCTCCTCCGTAATTAAAGTAACAGGCACCGGAGCTTCTTCCGGGTCTCTACCTGTTGTGAGGCTGTGACCAGAGTTACTTTAGTCTCCCTGTGTTTCCTTACCATATCCGCAAAGCGTTCCGGATCTTGAAGCGAGATATAATAATAAGGTTCGTCTTTCAATAACAGCGAAACATACTTTTCCGCTTCCGGGAAGCGGTCTAAAGCTAAACAGCATAATGCAGCCAAACGGCACGCCTCGGTATGCATCGTACCTTGAAAAGACGACAGATTCTCCTCCAAGATACGACAAGCTTCATCGATATCTCCGCTCTTATAAAATGTTTCCGCCTTTACAAACGAATTACGGATGTTATCCGCCGGCTGAGCTGACAGTTGCACAACCCCAAAGCAGCAAAGGATATATAGCAGACAGCGTTTCATGCGATAGGAATGATAAACCGGAAACAAGTATATTCATGCAGGACCGAATCAAACAATACTTTTCCATGGTGTTTGTTTTCTATAATATCACGAACGATTGCCATACCAAGGCCTGTCCCCTGCCCCACCGGTTTTGTTGTGAAAAAAGAGTCAAATAGTTTTCGTTTGACCTCCGGACCCATGCCCTCCGTTATCACGAATAGAAAGTACAATTCTTTTATCCAACTTTTCTAAGGTCACCATTATCTCGGGGAATATCCTTCGGGAGCATTCTGCCATTTTTCCATACTGCATAGCAGGCATTATTCATCACATTCAAGACTGCCCGACTGAAATCCTGCGGGATCAGCCGGATCGAGGGGATATCTTTAGCATAATCTTCACGGATAGCAATATTGAAATTCTTATAATTGGCCCGCATGGCATGATAAGCCAGCCACACATATTCTTTAGTCAATTTTGTATTTGTGTAGGCATGAATTCGTCTTCTTTCCCCTGGAGTACCACGAATAATGCTGATAGCCCGATCACCATGCTCTTTGATTTTGTCCACATTCTCTCAGCCCGGAAAGTATATCTTTGATATCTTCCAGTTCCGCTTCCGGAATACGAGCTTTTGCTTCATCCACCCTATCGGCCAGGTCGGCCAACAATTGACCGGACAGTTTACTGAAATTGATGACAAAATTCAAAGGATTCTGTATCTCGTGTGCAATGCCTGCACTCAACAAACCCAATGATCCCAGCTTTTCCTGCTCTTTGAGCCGTGCTTCCAACTCTTCAATTCGTTTCTCTTGTGAAATGTTTTTTTCCATAATCAATCTGTTCTATGTTTATTTATACTGACTTTTCCTCCCACAATGGCAGAGTGATAGTGAATTCTGTCAATTCATCTTTTTCAGAACGTACTGCTATCTGCCCATGGTGATTTAATATGATTTCCTTACTCAGATACAAACCGATACCTGCTGCCTCTCCGGTTGTTTTGGTAGTAAAGAACGGATCGAAGATTTTATCCAGAATACTCTGCTCGATCCCCACTCCATTGTCATATAGGCGAATGACTGCCTGTCCGTCCTTACTTTCCAATGCCAGGCCAATCTCTGCCGGATAGGCTTTCTTACCGTATTTTTTGGCTATGGCATACATACCATTGTTAAGAAGACTCATAATGGTTTTTCCCAGTTGTTCGGCATTCCCGTCAATAAACAACGGATTATCGGGCAAGGAAGTACGAACCGCAATGTGCATAGCCGTAATCTCCTTCTGATAATAACTGCTCAATAGCTCCATGTCTTTCCGGCATAAACCGATTAATTCTGTTTTTTCCAGTTGCCTGTTACGGTCTCTCAGGATTTCTTCCATGGCCTTCAGTACACGAGTGGTGTTACTTCCATGTTCCTCAATCTTTTCCAGATTATCTCTCATCATGTTGATGACATCTACCGAATCCAAGTAGGTATCTTCATCCAAAAGTTCTTTTACACTCTCCAGATTCTGATATAGGTCCTTCAGTAATCCTGAGGTCAGGTGGGAAAAATTATTAATGTAATTCAACGGATTCAGAATACGGTCAATCAACCCTTGAGTCAGTTTACCTACAGTAGCCATTTTTTCTTGTCGAACCAATTCATCTTGTGCCTGGCCCAGCTCCTTCAATGCTTTTTCCAATTTTAAGGACTTTTCCTCAATTTCATTTTTTTGTTGTACCAACTGTTTGGTACGTTGGCCGACAAGGGCCTCTAACCTCTCCTTCTCTTTCAGCAAACTGCGCATTCTCCATTTAAACAATAAGAACAACAGCATTCCAAAAGCAACGGTATATAGGATCAGACAATACCATTGCAAATAAAAAGGAGGCAATAACGAAAAGCGGAATTGTTTCATTTCACTCTCTGTGCCGTAAATATCACGGGCCCGGACACAAAACGTATACGTACCCGACGAAAGGTTAGCATACTCTTTCACAGTCCCGGAATCCCACGAACTCCATTCCGGATCATAACCGACCAGGCGATATCTATACTCATTGGAACCGGTGAAACAGGGCGCATCGGTAGCAAATGAAAAACGAATGGAACGTACATCATTCCCCAAACGAGGTACTGTACTATTTATCTGCCAGTCCGCTCCCCCGGACTCTTCCGGCAGATCTCCTCCCCAATAGACAGAATCACGGTTCAGACAAACTTCACGAAGATAGATGCAGGGAGCAACCGGAGTAAATGTCCGGGCCTTTTCAAGGTCCATCCGAATTAAACCAAAATCACCGCCGAACCATGCCGCCCTGTCTTCTTCAATATAAATCACCCTCACGACATAATTCCGAATGGCATACAGGCATTGGTTGAATTTCTCCGTATCAATTTGCGAATGATGTACCTGTACCTCTTTTCCTTTCAGATTTGTCTGCCAATGACAGCCATCGTTGTCCGTATACTCGGTCATTACTTCTTCACTCTCTCTGTCTTGAAGTACAAAAGAGCTTTCGCCCTCTTCCCGCAAATAGATTTCTCCGTACAACGTTTTAGCCCATACAGAACGATCTTTCTTCACTTCCAGACGAACGACTTTTTCGACATCGGAAATTTTCTTTATCCGTTCCTCATCTGCCGAATATTGATAAATCCCATCCATAGTGCCCATCAGAAGGTTCGTATGCCCAATGAATGCCAATGAATAAGCTGCCATATCTGTGAGTTTTTCCGAATGATTATAATCCCGGATCACATACACACCATCGCCGGACGCTGCATATAATTCTCCTTGTGGAGAAAGACACAGTTGCCAACATGCTTGCGAAATTCCCTGAACAGGAACAAAAGTGTTTTGCTTCAATACGTATAATCCCTGTAAGGTCCCGGTATATATCATTCCTTTGTAAGAGACAGCCGATATTACCTCTCCCTTCAGACCTTCACCAGAGGTATAACGGCTGAACAAAGAGGGAATAAAAACATGAAACACACCGTTATCCGTAGCTCCCCAGAGATTGCCACGCCCATCGGCCGCAATACCCGAAACAGCGTTACTGCATAAGCCATTTCTCTCAGTTACGGAAAACCGTTCTTTTTTCCCACTGTCATCCATTATTAATCCATGGGCAGAGTTTATCGAGATTGTTTCTCCTCCGGGTAGAGAAAACGCCCGATTCATTGAGACTGAGGATTGATTTCTCCACTTTTCCTGCAATTGGGCCGGAAGTACCTGAACCGGTGTCAAAATGGAATCTGACTGAACCGTATAATATCTTCCTGATGTAGCTTTCAGATAAATGCGTTTATCTATTTCTGCCATATCTTCCAATTCGCCCAAAGAGTCTGTGTCCAGATCGGAAAGAAGGGTTCTCAACGTAATACATCCGCGTCCATCACGCTCTATCCGTCCGAACACGTTATATCCTCCCACCCATATCCTACCTTCCGAATCACGAAACAAACGGGTGACACGGGAAAAGCCCGGTGTATAAATAGTTTCCCAACGGTTATAGTCATAATGAAGGATACCTTCGAAATTAGCAAAATAGACATTTCCACAACTGTCGCAAACGACATCGAAATTACGATTATGCGCCTGATAAACCGAAGCCGGATAGTTTACAAAAAACGGGACACCCTCTTGTGAATTTGCATATACCGAGCAAAGACACATTATCAAAAAGACTATCTTTTTCATGGCTGATACGTTTTTAGGTAATAGGATTCAAATGGAATTTGCTTACCGATATAATACTCCCATTCTTCTCGAGTAAAATCACGCTGTAACCCCTGACGGACAACAGCAGCCATGTGATCGGGTGAAATAGGCACCCGATACAACCGCCCCTGTTCGTCTCCCATAAAGACAGATGTACCGTCCGGATGAAAGCAAAAAGTATGAATCCAACCGGGGCTTGTCACAATAACAGCCGACTCGGTCTTTCCTTTACGAAGATCCCACAGACGCAGCGTACAATCGTAACTACTCGAAAACAGTTTGTTCCCTTTCCGGGAAATAGCAGTAACCGCAGCCTGATGCCCTATCAACTTCTGCCGGATATTTCCATTCTTATCACAAATCAGGATGACTCCTTCACGACAGCCAATGGCATATCTTTCATTGGTAAGAGGACAGAATGCAGTAACCACACTATTCTCGGGCAAGCTGTCTATAAATCTGAGAAATGTACCATCCGACGAAAGTAAAGCTACTGTCCCATTCTTAAAAAAAACATAGAGATAGCCTTCCATTTGACCGACACAAGTTATCGAATGTTCCGGCTGAAAATAAGGTTGTATCTCATGGTTGATACAGTCAAAAGAATAAATACCGGTTGTGGAAACTGCCAATACCAAGTTAGAGGCAATCGAAATCAATTGCCGATATTCTCCTTTAGGCAAAAAGCGGGTAACGATACCGGCGGAATCCGTGGAGATAAGCTGCCCGCAGTATGACAAGGCATACATCTGTGAATCGGACCGCAACAGCACATCCCGAAAATCATAACAGGGATCATTCAACAGTAATTCGGAGGTATAGGTCTGCCCATTTTCCGATTTCCAACGTATCATCTCACCGTACTTGCCGACAGTGACCAATCCCGGCAGAGGATTCCGACCGGCTCTTGCTTTTTCCTCGCCTCCGGATAACAGTTTGATCCCGGTAACAGCTCCTTTATGCCCGAACCAAAGCTGATCTTGCCTACAAGACAAAGACAATGCATTGAAAACAGCCGGATGATATACATCGCCATCATATCGCTTGGTAAACCACCAGGCGGTATATGCCAACAGAGAAGCTAATTCCATGTTGCCCGACCGATATTGAGTAACAGAGAGTGTCCCCAATGAACGTCCCAAAGCCAGAAAAGCCAATGTATCGGCAACCCTCTTCGACTGTTCGGCCTGTAGTTGCCGTTCCATCGCCAGATTCTTTTGTTCATCTGCCATCCGATACGCTTTCTCAGCCTCCAATTGTGCAGCAAGCGCTCTTTCCCGTGCCAACTCTGCCTGCTGTTGCATTCGGTTGGCCTTTTGAGTTTGCGCAACGGCTTCCTGTCTTCTCTTTTCGGAAATATCCTTTTGTTGATAAGCAATCTCCTCCATTTGTTGACTGACCCGTTGTATAAGAACCGATTTCTTTTCTTTATCCCGGAATTCCTCCAGAGACAGAGCAAGACGCTCCCTGTCCGATGCCGAATGACGATATGCCCGGTATAGGACCAGACATACTGTCAAAAGTATACAAGGAACGGCAATGATCCAACGGATTATATTTTCGTTTAACTTGATCATGATACAGGTTCATCAGTGGGTTGCAGATATTTCTTTTTAATGGTCAACCGATTCTCCTTATTCACGTACGTATACGCTACGTCATCCATCATTTCACGTACCAGGAAAATGCCCAATCCTCCTATTTCACGTTGTTCTAACGGTAATGAAATATCAGGATCGGCTTTATCCAAAGGATTGAATGGAATACCACCATCTATAAACTCCAAAGTAATCTCTCCGTCTTCATCCCATAAGCACAGAGTCAGATAACCTTCTGCCTGCTGCGGATAAGCGTAATTGAGAATATTGACAATGATCTCCTCACTGACCAAACGGATGGCATAAGACAGGGAAGGATGTGAAGCAACTTCACGACTATGCATCAGCATACTAAGAATTTCATCTAACCTCCCATCGACAGGGCGAAACTGAAGTAACGTCATTGCTCAGGTAATTTTTAGGGTTGTGATAATTCATCGAGAGTCTGATAAAAACGAAAGAATTTATCGAATCCGGTCATGTGCATCACGTCTTTAACCTCTTGTGACACACCGACAAGGCAAACATCTCTACTTTTAGCTTTCGCCAGCTTAAAGGCATAAAGCATGACTCTCAATCCGGCACTGGATACATAAGAACAGCCGCTGAGATCTAATGCAACAGAATGTCCTTGCTCGATAAGAGCTACAATTTTTGCTTGTTCGTCACCGCTTGTATTTGAATCCAAGACGGAACCTACAAAATGAATTTCATACTTTTCCATCGTTCTTTTATTTTAATATTATTTGATTCGTTGAAGAGAAAGCAGGGTTATGTCATCGGACTGAGGATAGTCTCCGGAGAAAGTCTTAACAGACTGCAATACACTCGTAACAACCTCTTTTGCGGAACTACTTTCGTGCATAGACGCCAATATATCCTGTAAGTTACTTTCCGAGAATTGTTCCCGCTTGTCGTTAAAAGCCTCTGTGACACCATCCGTATACAGAAGTAAAGTGTCACCGATGCCGAACGTCAATGTATTACTCTCAAATTCAATATCATCGAACACGCCTACCACAAAATTAGAAGCGACAGGCAAGCATTCAACAGTCCGTCCGCCGCGAAGGAGATAAGGGGGATTATGCCCGGCATTGGTATAGTCCATCATGCCGGTTTTATAATGATAAATCCCATAAAAGACCGTAACAAACATAGAGTCCAGGCTCTCTTTACACAGTAACTTATTGGCATAAGTAAGGCATTCTGCCGACGAAACACCCCGAAGAGCAGTTGCACGGAGCAGGGTCCGACTAACCGCCATGAACAAGGATGCCGGCACCCCTTTCCCGGATACGTCAGCAATCACCAGCCCGATACGTTCATCGTCAATCTGGAAGAAATCATAAAAATCGCCACCTACATCTTTTGCCGGAGTCATGGAAGCATAAATATCAACCACTTCCGTCAGTTCCGGAAAAGGAGGAAAGGAACGGGGAAGAATCGTTTGCTGGATTTCTCCCGCAATGGCCAGGTCATTTTTGATAGATTCCAGTTGGTTGTGCTCCTGCTGTGACTCACGGATATAGCGAACCTGTTCGATCGCCTTTCAATAGTCCGCGACAGATCATCCAAATCGATCGGTTTGGTTGCAAAATCAAACGCCCCTTGTTCATGGCAGAACGTATGTTATCCATGTCTCCATAAGCAGAGACCATTATACACTTCATTGCCGGATTTTTCAGTTCATTGACCTTAGCCAATAGGGTCAACCCATCCATCTCCGGCATATTAATATCACTCAGGATGATATCGAAATCGGGAGTTTCAGAAGTTTCTGTAAAGCTTCCAACCCGTTATGGGCAAAAGCGAACTCGTATTCACCTTTCGTATTTGTCGCCTGAAGTATTGGGTAAGTAATACTTCTAAATCGAGTTCATCATCTACACTCAATATTTTACTGCCATATCTATTGTTATTTATGAATTTCAACCGTTTGTTCTGACGTTTATGATGGCAAAAATAGAGCGTGACCGCCCCGGTTACAATTTTATATTTTAAACAGGAAGAATGTTTTTCCGAATGGACGATATTGTCTTATAAGCATACAAGTATATTGCTTTCGTGCCTTAGAAGACAGCACCTGAAAGATTGATTTACACTCCTGAAAGAAACTATTCCGTATTCAGAAATTATATTTTTAAGATGGAACTTTTCTTCTCACTTTTGTCACCGTAAGCTTACAAAGAATAAATAGAAACGGCGGATTCCGAAAAGCCGAAGAAAGAGTAGGAAAAAATAAAATAAACAATGAAAGTCAAAACATTTAATTTCGAAGACAAAGCATTAGAGAACAAAGCATTAGAGGCTCACAAAAGACTATACTTCTATTTAAATAGAGCAAAGTTAACATTAGAAAGATTAGCTTTGTTAGTCAAAAGCCCAGATAATATTCCAAATACAGATTTAAAAGAGGTAGAACGTTATAAAAATGGTTTGGAGATTTCAATGCAAGCAATGTTAAAGAAGTAACACGAATAATAACTGAAATTCACAAAAAGTTTGAAGAAGAGAAGATCTGTTTATATTATGCTACAAAAGAGCCTGGCGCTGAACCAAATGATTTTGCATATGTTGAACAAGATGATATTGACCAGCAGATCTTAAATATTTATTTATGCAATATGTTTTTTAGAACAAAGGAAAATACCGAACGATTTAACACTGCATTAGGAACAATTCTTCATGAATTAACCCATTTGATAGGTAAAACTGATGATGTAGAAATAATAGATTGCAATAAAAAACAGACAACTTGTTATGGAGAAGAATTATGTACTTATTTAGCATCATTCAATAGTAAACTTGCTATTAAAAACGCTGATAATTACGAAATGTATCTTGAAACATTTCGCAATATGTAGAAAATACAAAAATAAAAAAATTCTCAAGAAGAATTATGATTAAAGTAAATTTCTCGAAACCGCTGCTGATTCAATCAGTAGCTTTCAAAGATGTATTCCTTCGGATGGATGGAAATGGGATTACCAAAACCAATGGTGCAGGTGCAGGAAAAGTAAGTTGCCAGAAAAATATGTCTCCTACCGGAGCATTTAAAGTACAAGAACAGAAAAATGGTACGTTTACCATTGAATCAGTAAAGTATCCCGGGGTATTTCTCCGCATGGACGGAAGTGGCATTCGTGGCTTTGCAGGATCGGGTGCAGGACATGTAAACTGTCAGTTTGGAGCGAGTGACTGGGAACACTTCAAGCTGCACGAACAGAACGACGGTTCATATAGCATTGAATCAGCTGCCTTCCCGAATGTATTCCTCCGCATGGACGGAAATAACCGGTCGGGTAAAGAAGAAGATTTCGGTACAGTGAACTGCCAGTACGGAGCAAGTACCTGTGAAAAGTTCTATTTATTGAATATGCCTGAAACAGGCAAAGTAAAAGATATGTTTAACAAATTTGCGAAATAGCAGAAGATATTAATACATTAAAAAATCAGAAGTTATAGTTAAACCTATAGCTTCTGATTATATAATTAAGATCAAGATATTCCGGCAGGTTCTAATGATTAGTCTTTCTTATCCAATGCCTCAAAACAAGAGTTTTTGCTCACAAACTCAGGGACAATATCCTTCATGGCAGCTACGATCTTCATCTGATCATAGGTATAGCTTACATCAATTAATTTCTGGATTCTCTCTTTCACTTCGTCATAATCATACTCACGCACAGTGGCAATCATAATCTTTTCGTGATAAGTAGGTTTGGTCAGCTCCTTCACATTGAGCAACTCTTCGTACAGTTTCTCACCATGACGCAAACCGGTAAACTCAATTTTCACATCCGTACGTCCCGAAAGACTGATCATCCGTTTTGCCAGATCGACAATCTTAACCGGTTTACCCATATCGAAGATGTAGATTTCCCCACCATTACCCATACTTCCTGCTTCCAATACCAGACGACAAGCCTCCGGAATGGTCATGAAATAACGGATTATTTCGGGATGGGTCACTGTGACAGGTCCTCCACGCTGAATCTGATCGCGGAAACGGGGAATAACCGAACCGTTAGATCCTAATACATTACCGAAACGAGTGGTGATGAACTGTACCGAACGTGTGCCTTCCTTCTGTAATTTCTTGGCTAAGGACTGTACATAGATCTCACAAATACGCTTTGAACAACCCATAACATTTGTCGGATTAACGGCTTTATCCGTAGAAATCATTACGAATTTCTCTGAACCGAATTTAACAGCCAGATCGGCAAGCGTACGTGTACCCGATACATTAATCTGAATAGACTCCGAAACATTGTCTTCCATCATCGGCACATGCTTATAGGCAGCTGCATGGAATATATACTGAGGTTTGTATTCACGGAAAATGGCCTCCATACGAGTTGCGTTCGAAATATCAGCTACAATCGTTTCAGCATCAATGTCACGCCAACGATCCTGCAATTCCAGACGAATGTCATGCAACGGAGTTTCAGCCTGATCAATCAGGATCAACTTATATGGATTGAAAGAAGCGACCTGTCGCATAATTTCGCTACCAATAGAACCGGCGGCTCCTGTAATCATTACACGTTTACCTTCCAGGTGAGAAGCTATCTTATGGATGTCCACCTCAATCGGTTCGCGTTGCAAAAGGTCCTCAATCTGTATTTCCTTCAACTGAGTTTTATTCAGTGCCTGCCCACCCCATTCACTCAAAGGGGGAGCAGTAAGCAACTTCACATTATTGGAAAGCAGAGTATCAATCATATCTGATTTCTTCAGCTTTTCCATCTTAGCCGGAGAAACAATGATGGTATGCACATCACGGTCATTCATGTTTTCAATCAATGCTTCATCATTCGGGAAAACTTTCGCCCCCATCATCACCTTACCAATCAGTTCGGGTTCATCGGCAATGAAACCACGAAGACGATAATGATTACGCAAATTGACACGCAGGGATTTGGCGATGTTTACTCCGGCTTCTTTAGCACCATAAATAAAGACGTTGGTCGTGTGGCTACCGTCAAAATTAAGTACCTCGAAGAACATTTTGACCACAATACGCGAACAGGCCATCATAGCAAAATTGATCACATATGCCATAAACAGTACACTGATGGCACCAATCCGAATGCCCAGGTAAGCATCCAGCAGAAGACTCAGAATCATCAATACCCCATAGGAGACCGTAAGCGACACAAATATGCGCATAATGTCTACAAACGAAGAAAAGCGAAGCACATTTGAATAGGTACGGAATACCCGGAAGAAGATTAAGTTAGCCACTACCGTCCAAAGAATGGTCTTATCTATTGTCGACGAATCCAAGAAAATGCTGCGGAAATCGTAACGAAGCGAGTAAGCAAGCAGGCAGGATGCGACGATAATAAATATATCAATCAATAGAATAGTCCAAATGGGCAGTACCTTCGCAGAAAGATACCGATGAAAAAAATTCTGTTTCATTTGTTTTACAGTTTTTGTTTTAGGCGGTGCAAAGATACACTATTTTCACTAACACGTGCGTTTTTATTTGACAAAATAAAGTTTTTAACACAATAAAAGTAGAATAACAGTGCAAAAAGGGGGTGGAATCCTTCTCTTCCACCCCCTTCAAGATATAGATATCACATCAGGTTACTTGCCAATTCGCTCAATTCACTACGTTCGCCTTTCACCAAGTTGACATGCGCAAAGAGGTTCTGATCTTTCATGCGATCGATCATGTACACCAAGCCATTGGACTGACTATCCAGATAAGGTTGGTCGATCTGCTGAATATCTCCGGTAAATACCATTTTGGTACCTTCTCCGGCACGGGTGATAATGGTTTTAATCTCGTGTGGAGTCAAATTTTGTGCTTCATCGATGATGCAATAGATCTCGCTCAGGCTTCGTCCGCGAATGAATGCCAATGCCTCGATAACCAGTTGCTCACTCTTCTGCATATCTTCCAGCCGCTTCACTTCGGTAGAGTTAGAAGCAAATTGGCGTTTGATCACATTCAGGTTGTCGAACAGAGGTTGCATGTAAGGAGCTACCTTTTCTGTTGCATCTCCCGGAAGGAATCCTAAATCTTTATTGGAAAGAGCCACGATAGGACGGGCCAACAGGATCTGCTTGTATTCCGTGAGTTTACCCAAGGCTGCCGCCAGTGCAAGCAAGGTTTTACCTGTTCCGGCTTTACCTGTCAAGGCCACCAGCTTGATATCCGGATCGTTCAGAATTTCGAAAGCAAAACTCTGTTCCGCATTGCGAGGTTCGATACCGTAATTCTTGGTTTTATTCACCCGGCAGACCGTATGTGTAAAAGGATTGTAGCGGGCAAGCACACTGCTGCGATCGCTCTTCAGAATAAAACATTCGTTGGGACGGATGATGTCTTTAAAGTCAAATTCACTGATATCCAACCCTCTCTGGACGAATAAATACGGTCGATCAGATCCGGTTCTATATTTTCGAACACCTCGTTCGACTTTTCAAAATATCGACATTCACCACCTTATCGGTTATGTAGTCCTCACAAAGTATACCGATGGAACGGGCTTTCATCCTAAGGTTGACATCCTTGGTCACCAGAATATTTTTCATCTTCGGATATTTCCGGGCCAAATATTCGGCTACCGCCAATATCTGATGATCCGGTTTACGGGCCGGAAACGATTCATGTACCTTGGGAGCCTCCGAATCGCCAGTGACAATAAACAACTTACCCAACCCTCACCTAAAGGAGCACCATGGGTAAACAGACTGTCGTCGGTTATCAAATCGAGTTCGCGTACAAACTCACGTGCATTGTAATTGATTTGTTCATTTCCTTCTTGAACTTATCCAATTCTTCCAAAACAACAATCGGAAGATAAATATCATTCTCCTGAAAATTCTTCAGGCAATTGTAGTCGTGAAGAATAACATTCGTGTCGAGCACAAAATTTTCTTTGTTCCCATGATTCTTAGATTTAAATGTTGATATTTGCAATCAAAAAGCCAATTGACCACCACTGTGATGAATTGTTGCAACTAAGATAACAAATAAAAAGGCAAACAAAGGAAGTTGCCCGTTAAATATTATAAAACATGAATTATCAGGAGACTTTAGACTACCTATACAACAGCGTTCCCATGTTTCAGCAGGTAGGAAGCAGCGCGTACAAAGAGGGACTGGAAAACACCTATGCATTAGATGAATATTTGGGACATCCCCACACAGCATTTCAAAGCATTCACATTGCAGGGACCAACGGAAAAGGTTCCTGCTCACATACATTGGCTGCCATTCTGCAATCGGCCGGATATAGAGTCGGGCTCTACACTTCGCCCCATTTAGTAGATTTTCGAGAGCGTATCCGCATCAATGGCGAGCCCATCCCGCAAGAATACGTCATCCGCTTTGTGGAAGACCATCGTCTGTTCTTTGAACCTCTGCATCCTTCTTTCTTTGAATTGACCACCGCAATGGCATTCCGATACTTTGCCGATCAACATATAGACGTGGCTGTCATTGAAGTCGGATTGGGAGGGCGACTGGACTGTACCAACATCATCCGTCCGGACTTAAGCATCATCACCAACATCAGTTTCGATCACATGCAGTTTTTAGGTAATACGCTGGCCCAAATAGCAACGGAGAAAGCGGGTATCATCAAAAGGGGCATACCGGTCGTTGTCGGTGAGACGACAGAAGAGACCAAGCCTGTATTTTATCGGAAAGCACAAGAGATGGAGGCACCTGTCACCTTTGCAGAAGAAGAACAACGACTAAAAGGAGCAACTAAATTCAAAACTCGCGCGGATCGAAAACCGGGACAGTATACAGATCATCAGCCGAATACCGCAGCAGAAAAAGATACAGAGTATATTACCGGCTGGATCTATGAAAATGATGCATATCCCGGGTTGGAAGGAGTATTAGGAGGCTCGTACCAACTAAAAAATACAAATACACTACTGTCGGCTCTCCCTGTTCTGAAAAGCCTGGGTTATAAGATAGAAGATCATGACGTGAGAAACGGATTCCTGCAAGTAGATAAAATGACCGGTTTGCAAGGACGCTGGCAAAAATTGAGTGACTCTCCCACTGTCATTTGCGATACGGGACACAATGTAGCAGGGATTTCTTATATCGTGGAGCAACTGAAACAAATGAAATACAATCGCCTGCACATGGTCATCGGCATGGTGAACGACAAAGACGTAAGTGGAGTATTGTCCATACTTCCTGAAAACGCAGTGTACTATTTCACAAAAGCGAGCGTCAAAAGAGCATTACCGGAGGCTCAGTTACAACAGATCGGAGCTTCTGCCGGACTGCAAGGAAAGGCTTATCCCGATGTTCAGTCTGCCGTAAAGGCCGCACAAGAAAAAAGCTTCCCGGAAGACCTGATCTTCGTAGGAGGCAGTAGCTTTATTGTAGCCGACTTATTATCGTGCCGCGATGCACTCGATCTCGACTAAGGCATCTTTAGGCAAGGCTTTCACGGCAACAGCCGAACGAGCGGGAAATGCACCGTCAAAATAAGTTGCGTATACTCCGTTCATTCCGGCAAACAGAGACATATCCTGAAGGAAAACAGTTGTTTTTACAATGTCTGCCATTGTCAGACCGGCAGCCTCAAGGATATGTTTTATATTCTCGAGTGACTGGCGGGCTTGCGCCTCCACACCATCAGGCATCACACCCGTAGCCGCATCAATAGGAAGCTGACCAGAGACAAATACCATTCCATTAGCTTCAATAGCTTGACTGTAAGGCCCGATAGCTCCCGGTGCCTTCTCACTGCAAATTACTTTTTTCATCTTATTTAATTCATTAATAATTAATATTTATAGCAAAGTTAGTATCCTGAAGATGCTAAAAGCATCCATCAAAAATACTCTTAGGTGAACAAAGATAAGAAAAATATGGAAGAGCTATGCAGTATTTGGCAAACAAACGCATTTATATATATGAATACACAAAAGAACCAGATATAACTTTAACTCAATAAGACCTAAACTTTACAGAACGGAGGAAGTCGCAATGACGCTCTCCATAAAAGAAAGAGGCTATCGCAATGGCGACAGCCTCTTTTTAGATTTCGGGGATAGTTTATTTACAATGTTTTAATCAGTTCGTCTACATTTGGGGTCTCCAAGCTCTTTTGCCTTGGCAAAGCTTGCGCGCTTTCTCTTGCTTTAACTGAATCTGGCAGATTCCCAGCAAACGATACCCTTCAGCATATTTCGGATCGATAGCTAATGCGTCTTTCAATACTTTCTCAGCCTCTTCGTAACGGCCTACACGGAGATTTACCACAGCCTGTTCTGCACGATAAGTGAGATCTTCCGGATTAAGTTCGATCGCCTTTGCTATATCATCCAACGCACGCTGGAACTGCTTAGCCTTGAAGGCAGCCTGCTCACGGTAATAATAGAACAGGTCATTGACACTACCTTTCACTGCATTGAAATAGGCATCATAATCTGCCAGAGCCAAACGATACTTCTCTACATTCATATACATCTGGGCACGTTCCAACAGGTAAGGAGCCAAATCGGAAGTTATAGGTGTCTGGCAACGGGCTATACAACTGTCCAACAAAGCAATTACTTCTTCAGGAGCAGCTTTACTCAACTCCTTCGCTTTGGCAGCACTGAAGAAAGAGGCAGGAGATGCCAGTTCGGTCTGATTCACTTTGTCATAGCTGGCAAATGCACCTGCATAATCCTGCTTGGCAAAAAGAATATCTCCTTCCAACTGCTGGTAGACGGGTAAACTCTGAATGGCAATCGCACTCCGTACATTCTCCAGAGCCTTATCATACGTCCAGTCTTTATAAACAGTTTCGGGTTTACTCAATTGATAATTGTATATCAGCTTGGCTATGTTATAATAGGTATCGTCTTTCTTCTGTGCAACCTTCAGCGCATGTTCCAGGTCGGCAGCGCTTTATCCATGTGGTTTTCATCCTTGTCTGCAAAAACATAGTTTCCGGCACGGCGAAGATAACCGTCGGCACTGTTCGGGAAAGTCTTTATAAAATCGTCAAGGGCGATGGCATAAGCCTCAGGTGTGGATTGTGTTGAAGCAATAAAGAGATAGACCAGAGCCTGATCTTCATCTTCGGGCAACCCCTTCTTTATGCCGATAGCATTCAAGGCAGGGTCGCTCAGCGCAAGTGCACTGATATTTTGAGACATGGCGAAAGCCGCACCGGCCGCATAGCTGATAGAGGCAGTATCTTGTCCCGAGGATTTCTGTGCCACTCCAAACACTTTACCGTCTGCCGTAGTGACCGGACAACTGACCATTTTATCTTTCAATACCATGTCCAGCGTATAGTAATGATATTTATCACCACCGATATTATCTACCTTTTTCACTTTACCACGGGTCACGTTACCGCCTTTCTGAGTGGAATAAGGCAATAAATAAACTTCAGCACCCACAGCCGGAGCAAGAGCAGCCACTTGTAAAGCCGGTACTTTCTTCACTGTAATGCCCACACGAAACTTAATGATATCATACATATCATTGGCTCCCAGAATACACTCAACAGGCATCTTTTCACCTTCTGAGTTAATGATAACAGCACGCTGGGCACCTTTAAACAGTGAATAGTCAGACAGAGCCACTCCGTCTTCGGTTACAAAGAATCCGTTACCGGTATTCTGAATTTTGTCGTCTTTATCATACGTAACGATGGAAAAAACCGATCGTTTCGCTTTCTCAACCCACTTAGGGGCTTGTGCTACACTCCATTGTGACAGGAGGCAAAGCACAAATGTGAATAGTATGCTCTTTTTCATGTATTTGAATGTTGTTTCTTTTAATTTGTACGTTGTTTCACGCCTTCATAAATCAGGATACCTGCAGCTACAGATACATTGAGTGATTCAATGCTGCCCAGCATCGGAATCTTGACCCATTCGTCGCATAGTGCAAGATTATCATAGGAAACACCGGTATCCTCAGCCCCCATAATGATACACATCGGGCCGGTATAATCTGCCTTCGTATAATCATAATCTCCTTTTTCGGTAGCAGCCACAATACGGAAGCCGCTATCTTTGAGATATTGCAAGGTTGTTTTCAGATTCTGTTCACGGCAAACCGGCAAAGTGTGCAATGCACCGGCCGAAGTCTTCATCGCATCCGCATTGACCGTAACGCTTCCTTTTGCAGGAATAATGACGGCATCTACTCCGGCACATTCGCAAGTACGGGCTATGGCACCAAAATTACGCACATCCGTAATTCCATCAAGCATGACAAAGAAAGGATTCTTACCTTCTTCGAAAAGGAAAGGCACCAAATCTTCCGTCTTCTGATACGTTACCGAAGAGATGAACGCAACCACCCCCTGATGATTCTTACGGGTGATACGGTTGATACGTTCCACCGGGACACGCTGAACAGGAATCAGCGTACCTTTCAGAGCAGTAAACAGCTCTTTTGACAAGTCACTCTGAATGTCTTTTTTCACCAAAATCTTGTCTATCTCTTTACCAGCCTGAATGGCTTCAATCACGGCACGAACGCCGAAAATCATTTCGCTTTTATCAATCATGTAATTGTCTGCATTTTAGGACATACAACTCGTTATCACTTATTGTACACCACCATATACTTATTTTATTATTTTTCTTTCTTTCAAAGATGGTTCCAGCAACGCCCTCGCATTACTCAGCCCGCCTCCGTCAGGGTGGCACCACTCAACATGTGAGCCAGTTCCTCTACCCGTTCTTCATCGGTCAAACGACGGATATGACTGTTAGTCTCCGTATCATTATCCCGCTTATACACTTTATAATGGGCACGTCCACGGGCTGCAATCTGCGGCAAATGCGTAATACTGATTACCTGCCGGTTTTGTTCGCCCATCTCTTGCATAATATCCGCCATACGATCTGCTATCTCACCGGATACACCGGTGTCGATCTCGTCGAATACAATTGTGGGAAGTTTCACAGCTCCTGCAATCATAGCCTTAATAGATAACATAACACGAGCTATCTCACCACCCGACGCAACAGAAGACACGCTCTGCAGCGTTCCGTTTTTGTTGGCTGAGAACAAGAAATTAACAGTATCCGCGCCCTGTGGACCCGGTTCTTTTCAACCCCATCTCCACTTGAAAGCGGACATTGGGTATTCCCAAAGGAATCAAACGGGCAGCCATCTGTTGCTCCACTTCACGGGCAATCTCTGTACGGGCCTTTGTCAAGACAGCGGCTTGCTTCTTTACCTTATTATATTGTACATCGCGCCGTTCCGTCAGTTTAACGATCCGGTCGTCATACGAAGTAATGGCAGCAAGGCTTGTTGCATATTGCTCCGAAAGAGCAATCAACTCTTCGACGGTCTGCACACGATGTTTTTGTTCTAAAGAGTAGATCAAGTTCAACCGGTCATTTACTTCCTCCAGTCGTAATGGATTAAATTCAATGCCTTCGCCCTGATCTGATATCTCCTGAGCTATATCTTTCAACTCGATGTAAGTGCTCTCCATCCGTTCGGCCAACTCATCGGCAGGTTGATATACTTTCTGCAGACCACTCAAAGTGCCAAGACTTTCTTTCAATACAGGCAGCAGCCCTCCTTCATCTGAAGCAAGAGTTTGCCCCACCCGGTACAGTCCGGCCTTGATGTCTTCGGCGTGTGCCAATGTCTCGGCCTCTTGTTCCAACTCTTCCTGTTCTCCGGCCGTAAGATGCGCCTCCTCCAGTTGTTCCAACTGAAAACGAATATAATCCTCATCCGTCTTACTTTGTTCAGCCAGAACAATCAGTTCATCGAGTTCCTTACAGAGTTTTTCCAATCCTGATATAAATGATGGTATACATCCAAAGCCTCTTCGTTATGGGAAGAATATCGAGGCACATTAAGCTGGAAGCCCTCCTTATTGAGCAATAGGTTCTGATGTTGAGAGTGTACATCGATCAATTGCTCACCCAGTTCTTTCATTTGTGTGAGCGAAGCAGGTGTATCGTTGATAAATGCCCTACTTTTACCGGATGACTGTACTTCACGACGAAGTATGCATTCAGGCTCATCTCTAACTCGTTCTCTTCGAAAAGGCTTCCATGTGATAGGCCGATATATCGAATCGTGCCTCGATAACACATTTAGAAGCGCCTTGCCGGATAGCTTTCACATCGGCACGTTGTCCGAGTAAAGTCCGATTGCGCCAGAATAATGGATTTTCCGGCACCGGTCTCTCCGGTGATTACAGAAAATCCGGTATCGAAACGAATATCGAGTTTCTCAATCAGAGCATAATTCTGGATGTATAATGAACGTAACATAAATCACATTTCTTTTATCATTCTATCAATAATATCTCTGGCCACTTCTGTCTTCGATTTTAACGGATAATCGGTTCTGCCCCTACAACTAAGAATGCTTATCTTATTGGTATCGTAACGGAATCCCGCACCAGCATCATTCAACGAATTCAGCACAATGAAATCAAAGTTCTTCCGGATCAGCTTTCCCTCAGCATTGCGCTGCTCGTCATTCGTTTCAAGAGCAAAACCGATTAACTTCTGTCCCGGAGTTTTTATCTTGCCCAATGCAGCAGCAATATCGTGAGTGGGTTTAAGATGCAGCAACAACTCGTCTCCTTCCCGTTTTATCTTCTTGTCAGCAACAGCGTCCGGAGTAAAATCCGCTACCGCTGCACACAGTATTCCGGCATCGACCAAGGGGTATTGCGCCATGGCCGCTTCATACATGTCCTGAGCGGACTCCACATCAATGCGGGTAATATGTGAATGATATGTTTTCTGTTGTACCGGCCCTGCAATCAGTACCACATCGGCTCCGCGACGGGCACACTCCTCAGCCAAGGCAAACCCCATTTTACCGGAAGAATAATTGCCGATGAAGCGCACCGGATCAATCTTTTCATAAGTCGGTCCGGCCGTGATCAGGACTTTTTCCCGCCAGTTCGCCCGTTGATGAAAAGAATTCATCAAGTACCCGGATTATATTCTCCGGTTCTTCCATACGGCCTTTTCCTACCAGATGACTGGCCAGTTCACCCGAAGCCGGCTCAATGATATGATTGCCATACGAACGAAGCGTATCCAGGTTCTTTTGAGTACTGGGGTGGGCAAACATATCCAGGTCCATAGCCGGAGCAACAAAACCGGCGCTTTAGCAGAAAGATAAGTCGTAATCAGCATATTATCGGCTATGCCGTTCGCCATTTTCCGATGGTAGAAGCCGTGGCAGGGCTATCAACATAGCATCCGCCCACAATCCCAGGTCTACATGGCTATTCCACGTACCGTCACGTTGAGCAAAGAATTCACTGATGACAGGTTTGCCGGTCAACGCAGAGAGTTATCGGAGTGATAAATTCTTTTCCGGCGGGAGTAATTACGACTTGTACCTCAGCTCCCTGTTTGATCAGGCCACGTATGATGTAACAAGCTTTATAGGCAGCTATGCTACCGGTAATACCGAGTATAATTTTCTTTCCGTTCAGCATAATTATTTTCCGGTTAACTCACGCAGACGAATCTTGGTCAACATGGCTTTTGTATTCAACGTGAAATCACTGTTCAGAATCCAACTGTAATATCCCGGATCTTTTTTCAGTACTTCACTCACCGACTGTCCTTTGTATTTACCAAAGTTGAAACCTCTACCCCATTGTCGTCATATACCATACGTCCTGCAAAATCCACATTCTTGTTATAGCTTGAATAATCGGCCAGGAAAGACATATCATTCTGCAACTCTTCCGGATAACGATCGAGTTGAGCCATCAGTACCTCGTACGTGGCACGGGTATCAGCTTCCGCTGTGTGCGCATCTTCCAGATTACGGCCACAATAGAACTTATAAGCAGCCGTAAGGGTACGCTGTTCCATCTTATGGAAAATCACCTGTACATCGACAAATTTGCGCTTACTCATATCGATATCCACACCCGCACGCAGAAATTCTTCTGCCAACACGGGAATATCAAAACGGTTGGAATTGAAACCAGCCAGATCACAACCCTCGATATCATTGGCAATACTCTTTGCCACTTCCTTAAAAGTAGGACAATCGGCTACATCAGCATCATAAATACCGTGAACAGCAGATGATTCGGCAGGGATAGGCATTTCGGGATTGATACGAAGAGTTTTCGACTCTTCATTCCCATTGGGATATACTTTAAGATAACAGATTTCTACGATTCGGTCTGAGTTGATATTTGTCCCGGTCGTTTCCAGATCAAAAAGACGATAGGATTCTTTAGGTTGAGTTTCATTGTTTATACGGTTTTGTTTTAATTCACTACAAAGGACACTGAGGGCACAGAGTTTCAATTCAAAAGAATGATGTCCCTGTGATCTTTGTGTCCTCTGTAATGAATCCGATTTTATTTCTGTTCCGCGATTAATCGTTCAGCATCATCGGCATCAGCAACATCAGCAAGTCTTCATTTTCTTCCTGTTCTACCGGGATAATGACACCGGCCCTTGACGGATCAGCCAATTCGATAACCACTTCGTCCGCCGAGATATTATTCAGGATATCGATCAGGAAAGTAGATTTGAAACCGATACTCATGGCTGCACCGGCATATTGGCATACCTGTGTTTCCTCTGCAGAGGTAGAGAAGTCAATATCCTGAGCCGAAACCACGATCTGGTTTTCCTGCATGCGGAGTTTTATAAGGCTGCTTGCCTGCGAAGAAAAAATAGATACACGACGCAAGGCGCCCATCAGTTGCATACGGTCCACCGTAACTTTATGCGGATTATTTTGCGGAATTACTGAATTATAATTAGGATAGCGTCCCTCTATCAGACGGCATACCATACGATAACTTTCAAGCGTGAAGACAGCGTTGCGTTCGTCAAACTCGATCACTACCATACCCGATTCCTTAGGCAAAAGGTTCTTCAACAGAGTCGCCGGTTTTTTGGGTAAAATAAATGCGGCACGTTCGTTTCCGCGCGCAGCCAATGTTTTACAACGCACCAACTTGTGTCCGTCCGAAGCCACCATCGTAATGTCTTCCGTCGTAATGTCAAAGTAGATACCGTTCATCACCGGACGAAGTTCATCATCAGCCGTAGCAAATACCGAACGGTTAATGCCTCCCAGTAGAATCTGTGCTTCCATCTCTACACGAACTGCATTATCGCCAAGTGTAGCCGATTGCGGGAATTCATCGGCATTCTGTCCCATCAGGCTATATTTACCATTCTGGTACTGTACCGTAATTTCATAAGTATCCGGTTTGATATCGAATGTCAACGGTTGTTCCGGTATCTCCTTCAATGCATCGAGCAATGTTTTTGCAGCTACAGCAAATTTTCCGTTAGAATCACTCTCGTTCACCTCAACCGAGGTTACCATTGTAGTTTCACTATCAGAGACAGTCACAGACAGTGTTCCGTCCTCCAACTGAAAGAGAAAACAATCTAAAATAGGCAGTGCATTTTTTGAGTTTATCACACGGCTAACAGCCTGTAAATGGCTGAAAAGTGCAGTACTTGAAACGATAAATTTCATATAATCTGTGATTTTAAATTTTATATTTTTGCAAAGCACAAAGTTACAAAAAAGATCGAGGCAGCACAATAAAAGAGAAGAAAAAACAGGGGAATATTCGTCGGATATCCCTAAAAAATTGTAACTTCGCCGCACAATTTAAAATTATCGCAATGGAATTTACAGGAAAAATTATCGCTATACTCCAGCCCAGAGGTGGAGTTTCTAAAACCAGCGGCAACGAATGGAAAGCCCAGGAGTATGTAATCGAAAATCATGACCAATACCCTAAGAAAATGTGTTTCGACATTTTCGGAGCAGACAAAATAGAACAATTCAACATCCAAATGGGTGAAGAGTTGACCGTGTCATTCGATATCGATGCACGTCAATGGCAGGATCGCTGGTTCAACAGTATCCGCGCATGGAAAGTAGAACGCGTAGGCGCAGGCGCACCCATGGCTCCGGGAGCTCCGGTTCCTCCTCCGGCACCCTCTTCGGCACCCGAATTTATTGCCGGTGACGCAAAAGACGATCTGCCTTTCTAAGCAAACAAGCTTTGGCAAAAGGCATAAAACCCCGAAAGTTCTTCAAGATCTTTCGGGGTTTTATACCTTTTATGGGGTCAGGAAATGTCATCAGACTCACCTTTGTAAATCAATACCACATTGGGATATACAATTCCGTCCGTACAAGTAAATTGTGCAGAAAGAATAAAGTGGCGGAAAAACTCCTGATTACGAAAGAAAAATGCAGGTATCAGCCTCACATAATTCTCCGGTTGTGAGAAAGTCTCTCCCAAATCAGCAACCATCATAAAGTTGTACGACGGAGAAAGATTGACCACCGCCTCTTCATATCCGGGAGTATCATCCAGAATTTCTTTTTTATCCAGATGACGGAGATATGCGGTAAGGCTTTCCACATCCGGGGCCAGAACCAGTCTTCCCTCGTAGAAGCAAGCGTAAATGTATAAAGCCGACTCTGTTATCCCGGTCAATTGCGTAAACAACGTATTACGAGGCAGTACATAGAGCGTATAAGCCCTTAAAGGAGTTTTACAGAAAGTAGTACGTGGTTTCGGAGGACCGTCTACCTCCTTCGGAGCAGTGCGAAGCATTCCCTGCAACACACGCTCAGCCTGCTGCCCATCCCTCAATGGAATACTCATCACCGCACAAGGATTTGAAAGAGTATCTGTCGAATGAAACAGACAAGTCACAATCTCCCCCCCTGCATTCTCTTTAAGATATGCGAGCAACTCCCATCCCGATCTCTGATATAGTCGGAATAAGTCGATGTCGTATACTCCTGCCTGGCAGTGAAATCAAGCATAGCCTGCATATCGGTTACCGACCGTTTATTGAAGAAAAGTAGAAGCCGGCAGGATATCTCCCGGAAATCCTCCACCGGTTGTTGTTGGCGCAACACATTCATAAATGTCAGACAAGTATCCGTATCATGGCTGACACCGGAGAAATAAATGGCATCTCCATTCATTTTCATATCAAATTCGGTCCATCCGCCCAACTGTGTACACGAACGAATCCCGTCGGTAGCCTTTCCCATACTCAACGGTTGCATACGGGCATAAATAGTAGCTGCCACACGGGCACGTTTATCCTCGTGTACTTTGGCAAACGAGGCATCGGTCAGCAAAGATTTCTTGGACAAACGGGCATCGATCACTTGCTCAATCAGTTTTTCTGATAACTCACAACCAAAAGTCGGAAGTGAAATAACAAGCCAGGAAACTGTCATCCGGCATCGGATAAATACGAATCTCTTCCCTTTATAGTCAAACAGCTTTGACGGGAAACTACTCGAACAGTATTTACGTATAAACTTTTCCACCAACTCGTAATCGCCGTTTCCCAAGCTGCAATACAACACCTGGTTGCGATCATTGTCGGGTTCATGGAAACTCAACAACACTTTATTCATCTGCTTGCTCAACCCGTGCGGCGTATCTTCCAACAACGTATACAGATGGAGCTTCAGATAAGAAAAATAATTTGGAAACATAAAGAAAATGTCGGTCTTTACTGCAACTCAACTCATTGATCCCCTGTATCATTCCGGCAAGATCATCCGTCTCGAGGACTACAGTGGCCGAACCGGAACAAGCGTGTAGAGATTAAAATCCTTGCGTCCTTCCCCGCCGACAACCTGAAGAAGCAAAACAGACGAGAATTATAAAGCATCAATCACTAACATTCTAATTCAAGCCCGTCGAATGCAAAATGCACTGCAGGAATTGCCTGAATCCATATGGTGACTCATGTGAATCAGCCAGGTTTCCTTCGCTCCGATGCGTTTCACAGCCTCCAATGCTTCAGACAGGCTCTGATGGGTGTTGTGTGGCGCTATGCGCAATGCATTCATCACCAGCACCTCTATTCCTTGCAACTGCTCAAACGATTCATCGGGCATGGTCAGCATATCTGTTATATATCCAAGCTTTCCGATCCGATATCCCAAAATGGGCAGTTTGCCATGCATTACCCTTAAGGGTAACACTTCGGTATGATTAACAAGAAAAGGGCGATTGGGTTCAATCTCACGCAAAGGAATATTCGGAACTCCCGGATAGGAATGTTCCACAAAGCAATAGGGCATCCGGCTGCGCAAACGTTCGGCTGTATAAGTTTCGGCATAGATGGGCACTTCCCCGAAACGGCAGAAAGGGCGAAGATCATCCAACCCTCCCACATGATCATAATGTTCATGCGAAATCAACACGGCATCGATCTTTCCAAACGGAACGCGCAACATCTGTTCCCTAAAATCCGGACCGCAATCCAGCAGTATAGTAGCGTCGTCAGTATACACCAATGCTGAGGTGCGAAGACGGCAATCTCTCGGATCTTTTGAAGTACAAACCGCACAAGTACATCCTATTTCGGGCACTCCGGTAGAAGTCCCGCTACCAAGTATTCTTATTTTCATTTCTTTCAATTATCAATCTGTCATTCCTGAGAACCGGCATGCCCTGCAGCCCCATCGTAATCAGATAAAATTCACTTCCGGATGAATGTCTATGCCAAACTTCGCACGGACCGAAGCACGCACGGCATCGGACAATGCGATGACATCCGCTCCTTTTGCGCCTCCGCGATTCACCAGCACCAACGCTTGCTTATCGTGTACCGCCGCAGGCCCTAATGCTTTACCCTTCCAGCCACACTGATCAATCATCCATCCGGCCGGAATCTTCACCCGGTCAGTATCGATCTCGTAAAAAGGCATTTGAGGATATTCTGCCTGTAAGGCTTCGAACTGCTCACGACCCACAATCGGATTCATAAAGAAACTTCCCGCATTCCCCATTACTCGGGGATCAGGCAACTTCTCTTCACGGATAGCGATAATCACCCGGCGCACCACATCCAATGTCACTCCGGGATACTTCTCCAGCTCCCGGCGGATAGTACCGTAATCTAATGTATAATGTTCCCTCTTGCTCAGCCTGAAACTGACATAGGTAACAAAAACGCTCTTATTCTCAGGGCGCTTGAAGATGCTGTCCCGGTAAGAATATCCACACTCCGTTACATCATAAACATGCTCTTTCCCTTCAATGTTCAGGGTTTCCACCCGGACAATCAGATCTTTAACTTCAACCCCGTAGGCCCCGATGTTCTGCACCGCACTGGCTCCCACCTCTCCGGGGATCAGTGAAAGATTCTCCACGCCGTACCAATGCCGTTGCACGCAATAGTCCACGAAGTCGTCCCAGACCACACCTGCCCCCACACGCACAACAATATCGTCATCCGTTTCGGCCACAACCTCTACGCCCCCGATGCGTGAATGCAGGATAGTACCTTCGTAGTCTTTAGTAAACAATAAGTTGCTCCCCCCTCCGATATGCAGATAAGGAGAGGTAACCCGTCCGGACCCGATCAACCCGCGTAATTCATCCACCGAAGCATACTCCAGGAAACAAGCCGCAGACACATCGATACCAAAAGTGTTATGTGATAAAAGAGAGTATTTCTGTTCCATAATCCTATAAAAGCAATCTCTAAATACTTGTATCCTCAAACTTGTACAACTCCCAGCCACTGTCTTTGCGCTGGAAATAGAGGATATTGGAGAACCCGTTGCCAATGCCTTTCAATGCCAATATTTTATGTGAGGCATTGTCATCATTTTGCTGCCCGTAGTTGATATTCGAAAGTTTATCGGCAGGCAATGCCGGCTTAAAGGCAAACCATTGGTTCAAGTCAAGTGTAGTTTCGAGTATCGAGAAGTCATCATCCGGATCGGTTGTCACAAAGACAAGCGGTTGGCGGATTCGCCGGCTCTGGAAAATACTATCCGTCGCAAAATGACCGAAGAATTCAACAAAGTCCTCGTTCTCGTTTTCCTCAATCGGACGCAGATTGATTGCTTCGAGCATCCACGCCCCTTTAATTCTTTCAAAATAATATTTCTTCACCATTCGTTTTTTCACGAAAATCCATTCCACCTGAACGGATGTGAGTGAAGTGTCTCCTACCAGATCCATATCCTCTTCCCGGTCGAAGAGTAAGGTATAATAACTTTGTTTGGCAAACAAGTCATCATGCTTCCAGTACTTCCTGTCGATTTTCGAAGCCCGTTCTCCGTTGTAGTAGGGCAACGGAAACACCACGCGCTGCCTTTGCAGAGCGTCATCAGAAGCAAAGTTGTAGATAAAGTCGTCAAACGATTCGTCAGCCTCAATCGGTTTAGGTTCGTCCGAAGTCTTTTCTCTGTCAATAGAATCGGTTTTGTTCACCATTGCCGAATCTACCAGATGTGTAATAGATGCAAAGGGGTCAGCGTCGGTCTTATTACTGTTGCCGCACGAAGCGAACAACACCAGGACGGTGACTCCCGCCATTATTGTTTTCATTTTAATAATTAGCAATGTGTCGATATCCCCACATGCCAACCGGTTTTCGAAACTCTTTCATACTCCGGTCGGCACATGGGATTTATATCATCACATTATTTTAATTTAGCTCTTAGTTTTTCAAGCATATCCACTGTCATACTTTCCAAATCGTAAGCCGGTTTCCAGCCCCACTCCTCACGGGCGCAAGAATCATCCATACTGTCGGGCCAGCTGTTGGCGATACGTTGTTTCAGCGGGTCTACCTTATATTCCATCTCAAAGTCAGGAACATGTTTCTTGATAGCAGCATAAATGGTCTCCGGCGCAAAGCTCATAGAAGCGATGTTGAAAGCATTACGGTGCACCAGTTTCGTCGGATCGGCCTCCATCAGCGAGATAGCTGCATTCAGCGCGTCCGGCATATACATCATATCCATCAGTGTTCCTTCCGGAATCGGACAGATAAACTTCTCTCCTTTAACGGCAGAGTAGTAGATATCTACCGCATAGTCAGTCGTACCACCTCCCGGAGGAGTTACATTCGAAATGATTCCCGGAAACGCACGGCACGGGTATCTACGCCATACTTATTAAAATAGTAGTCGCTCAGCAACTCAGTAGTCACCTTGCTGATACCATACATGGTACGCGGACGCTGAATAGTGTCCTGCGGTGTCTGCATCATGCGGAGTGCTTTCACCAAACGAACCGATCGAACTCGGAGTGAATACGGCACATTTGTTTTCGCGAGCCACTTCAAGTACATTCCACAAACCGTCGATACCGATTTTCCAAGCCAGCTTCGGCTTCGACTCGGCTACAACAGACAGCAGGGCGGCGAGGTTGTAGATTGTGTCGATATTATACTCTCTCACTACAGAGGCAATCATATCCTGATCTGTTACATCGACTACAGCCGACGGACCTGATTCTTTCAATTCCCCTTTGGGCTCTGCCCCGTGAATATAACCTGCTACTACATGTGTGTTTCCGTAGCGTTTACGTAGTTCCATCGTGAGCTCCGAACCAATCTGTCCGGTCGCTCCAATTACCAAAATATTTTTCATTATCTTTACTAATAAGGTGTATTAAGCTAAATGGTGCGCAAAGTAAGCACTTTTTTTTCATTTTTATACCAAATATATGTTGTTTATTCCAAGAAAAATTGTGTCCTTTGCAAAAGAAACTAAAACCCCAAACACTATGTACGGTAAAATGAAAGAACACCTCAGCAATACGATTGCTGAAATCAAAGAAGCAGGCCTCTACAAAGAGGAACGCTTAATCGAAAGTGCACAACAAGCTGCTATCACCGTTAAAGGCAAAGAAGTGCTGAATTTCTGTGCCAACAACTACCTTGGATTGTCTAACCATCCCCGCCTGATCGAAGGTGCAAAGAAGATGATGGACCGTCGTGGATACGGTATGTCTTCTGTACGTTTCATCTGCGGAACTCAAGATATACATAAGGAGCTGGAAGCCGCAATTTCAGACTATTTCAAGACCGAAGACACAATTTTGTACGCAGCCTGCTTTGACGCTAACGGCGGTGTATTCGAACCGTTGTTCACCGACGAAGATGCCATCATCTCCGACTCGCTGAACCACGCTTCCATCATCGACGGAGTACGTCTTTGCAAGGCAAAGCGCTACCGTTATGCCAATGCAGACATGGCCGACCTGGAACGTTGCCTGCAGGAAGCACAGGCTCAACGTTTCCGCATCATCGTCACCGACGGTGTATTCTCAATGGACGGAAACGTTGCTCCGATGGACAAAATCTGTGACCTGGCCGAAAAATACGATGCCCTGGTGATGGTAGACGAATCTCACTCAGCCGGTGTGGTTGGTGCAACCGGTCATGGAGTAAGCGAACAGTACAACACTTACGGACGTGTAGACATCTACACCGGTACTCTGGGCAAAGCTTTTGGCGGTGCTTTGGGCGGATTCACAACCGGCCGCAAAGAGATCATCGACCTGCTTCGCCAGCGCAGCCGTCCGTACCTGTTCTCCAACTCACTCGCTCCGGGCATTATCGGTGCCAGCCTCGAAGTATTCAAGATGCTGAAAGAAAGCAACGAAATCCATGACAAACTGGTAGACAACGTAAACTACTTCCGCGACAAGATGACTGCAGCCGGATTCGATATCAAGCCGACTCAGAGTGCTATCTGTGCCGTGATGCTTTACGATGCCAAACTGTCACAGATCTATGCAGCCCGCATGCAGGAAGAAGGTATCTACGTAACAGGCTTCTACTATCCGGTAGTTCCGAAAGACCAGGCACGTATCCGTGTACAGATTTCAGCCGGTCACGAAAAAGAACACCTCGATAAATGTATCGCTGCATTCATCAAAGTAGGTAAAGAATTAGGTGTACTGAAGTAAACCAATCTCCCACTTCCATTGTTATTGTATATAAAAAAATACGATAACAATGGAAGAACTTACACTCACGACACCCGCGCTGCTATTTTCAGCCGTTTCACTTATTCTTTTGGCATACACCAACCGCTTTCTCTCGTATGCCCAATTGGTCCGAATTCTTCGTGACCGCTATATGGAAGATCCTTCCGACATCAATGTTGCCCAAATTGAGAATCTGCGCAAACGCCTCAACCTGACCCGTATGATGCAGGTATTCGGCATTGCCAGTCTATTCTTCTGCGTAGTCACCATGTTTCTTATCTACATCGGATTGTTCCTGCTCTCAATCTATATCTTCGGGTTGGCATTGCTACTGCTGATCGCTTCTTTGGGGGTTTCCCTCCGCGAGATACAGATATCCACCCGTGCCCTGGACATCTACCTGAGTACGATGGAAGGCAAGCTGAAGCATTAACAGCCCATGTTCAGGATTCATACCACCCATACACAGAAAGTTCCGTCCTCTCCCCATCGGGATCGGGCGGAACTTTTACAAACAAAACAAACAAGGGGAAGTGTCTGTCACAGATGCCTCCACACTGTAGAATTTATGATTACTCTAAAACGATGTTGAATGTATAGTTATTGTTTCGGCGGAGGGAATAATCATGGATGTCACTTCTGCCCAAGTCAATGGCTTTTGTATATTCGGCCCCTCCTTTCTTTGCTTTGATTTGGAGCCGGGTGCGTTCACCGGAGTCGGTTCCCTCAGTCACATTCTCAGCCATATAATAGTAGCGGTAAAGGGGGGCTGTCCCCAATACTTTGTCGGCACCGATGACAACCTCTTCCGTATAATTCCCGCCTCCTTCCGGTGACAGATATACATCCGAAGGGAACAAATAGCCTTTGGTCTGCGCATTCTGCAACTGGATCTTCACGTTGCTGAATATCCCTGCCGTCTTGGCCGAAACAGCTATATTGAGCCTGCATACCAGACGTCCCAATACTACATTCACAGCTGTGGTGCCGGCAGCAATCTCGCCTTCGTAATAACCGAAGAGACACACATTCCGGTCCGTATTCCGTTCTTTCAGCCATCCCATATCCACCACCAGACTCTTGAAACCACTCAAGTTATCAGGCCACGCGGCAATCTCTCCATCCGCCAGATTGCCCACCACACAAACCGTACCGCGCCCGGTCCTCAACGCAATTCCTTCAAGCGTGGTGTTGAGCACCGGTGTGGGCAGCACTTTATGTTCGCTGCCTGTCAGGATACCTTCACGGTCAAACTGTAGAATCCACAAATTACTAATCAGGTTTTCATAATCAGGTGCCATCGGCTGCTCCGCACGGGTTGTCGCATCATCATCGGTGAAAGAAGCGGCAGTAAGTCCCATCGACACTTTCACTATTCCCTCCTCCTGATCCATCTGTTCATGGGGTGTGCAGGCACTCAGCGCAAACAGGCAAATACTAAAAACGATATATCCGAATCTTTTCATGGGATCATTATTATTCATTACTCTAATCTGTTTATTTCACCACAGGTTACACGGATTTTCACAGGACTTTTAATCTTAAAGACCACCGGGATTAATCATTAATCGGTGGTGATCGGTATAATCGGTGGTGAATTCTTATTTATCCATTACTACATTCTCCGTCCACGAACGGTTTTGCCAGGTCAGCACAGTGACGCCATTACTGATCTTCACCGTAGCCGTATAGTTGTACGAATGCCCTGCTGTCAGATACAAACCGGTGAGCAACATCTGATACTGAGTGGGGTTACCGTTCACCTTCAGATTCAGCAACACACTGATAGAGTGAGAGCGTGCGTCTGTGGGCAATACGCCGGTATGCGCCACCAGGCTGTTATCGGCATTTCGGGTGGCCTGTGTGATACGTACCGATGCACTCTGATCCCCCACTTTCACAGGCAGCACATCTCCATTTACCCAGTCGAAGCTGGTCGTATTGTCCAGTGGCTGCTGAATACCGCTGATTTCGATTCCTTCGGCAAGCATCTCCAAGGTGTGCACCCCTTCACCCGCCCTGACAGTAAACTGCATCCGCGCTGTCTGGTTGATGATGGGGGGCAGATACAGTGTCTGGACATTGTTCAATGTACCCCCTTCATCAATTTTCGTAATGGTCACTGCCGTCATGGCTGTTTGCGTATACCGGTCGTCGGTCGCAAGCAGGTATTCTCCGTTACCGATATTGACAAATCCCTTTGAGTTTAAGGCCTTGGCAGGTGACAGGATTCTGAAGTAATAAGTACCCGCCTTCATATAAAGAGGAGTGCTGCTTGAAGATATTACCGCTCCGTTGTCGTCTACCTCACAGGGATAGAGCAGACTGCTGCCTGACGTACCGGCGTTACGTACCAGATAAGCTTTGGAATACTCCTCCAATAGATTCTTGGCATCATCATATACCACCAGGCGTATCGTACTCCCGTCTTCCAGCAGAAAAATCGGTCTATCTTTCAACGTTTCGCCATCCGGTGTCGCCCCACGGGTCTGGGCCGAAGGAGAAATTGAAGGATAATATCCACCGGCAACGGGATCAATCCGTACCCGATCCTCCATATCTTCTTCGGGAGAGCCAGCGGCACATGCCGTACAAAGCAGAGCCATGATTACATACGAGCAACTTTTATAAACGATCATTCTTTTCATACATCATACTATTTTATTGTGAAGTGACATCCCGCACACAACGAATGGAAACACCCGCAGCCCTTCCCATCCGATATAGCGCAAAATAGCGATGGCCGGTATTACCTATATATTTAAACGAAGCGCCATACATATAGACACCGATAGGAGTCGATGTCGCATATACTACCTCAGCACCGGCATTATACAGTGCCGCTTGATCAGGATAAATATAACCGGAAATAGGAAGATTGATAAAATCACTGGGATGCTCCCAGTCATAATCCGTATGACAGGTATTTATATTCAGATCATCATCCTTACCACACGGAAACCTCGCTATTGTGACATAAGCACGATATCGCGTTCCATTAGCATCCGTTACAGACTGATTGTCCCCAACCATATTCAAAGCCCACATCAGGCGGTAAGCTTGTGGAGTTCCCTGGTACTTAATGGCATAAATAATCCCATACGTACCCGTATTCGCATTTACCCGCTTACAGACATAAACTGTTTTAGCTCCTGTTTCCGGATCATTCTGAGAGGTTTCTTTCCAAGCCGTCCCGCTATGGCCGTTTATAAATGTCAAGTCGCCATATTTTTCTCCTATAGGCATAATCCCATCAAAATCTTTTTTAGTAGGTACACGCCAGCCCGTCGGACAGGGATCATTCTTTGTAGTCGCCCAATAAGTAGAGCTGATAGCAGCAGTATTATCCCAATCCCCACCGATCATAACGTAATTAAATGTCTTACTGGCATCTCCCGGATTAAGCGCTAAGGACGCCACCGCAGGCCGACTGACGGGAGCGTCGTTTTCATGTCCCACTACCTGTGGGTAAGGTTTTGCCCCTCCGTTTTGGTCAACACAACTTCTAGGTCTCAAATACTCCTTTCCGTCACTTCCCCTATATTTTATTGTTTTAGGCAAATAATACGGAATACTTCTTCCTAATTGATATACATATCCTCTGGCCCTCCCATCCTTCGGCGGTTGTCATATCCGCACTGGTAGCTCCGAGATTCCGGTCCATCCACATGACACCGTTAAAAGTCAGGGCTGCCCCATATACTGCGAATCGTCATTATGTTCGATCCAATCATACCGGCGGGGGATGATGGTAATAATCTGTACGTCGCTATTAGTAATCGTAATGGTAAGCGTATACTCGTAATTGGGCAGGAAGCGGAAAGGTTCCGTCACAGTCTTACCGTTTTCATCCTTCCGGACCTCTCCATCATCTCCGACAACCGGGACACGAATTTCATACGTATCCGTGCGGTCCGCACTGTTCGTCCCTTTCGTAGCTACTTTTATTTTAAGTCCCTCCGTGGTCCCGGAGAGAGTCGGAATATCAGACATTCGGCAGCGCACCGCCCGCCTGCCCATTCGTAGTTACCGGCAACACACTTTCCGTCACCGTTTGAGAGAACCGCTACCGAGCAGCGTACGGTCACTTTCCCTCCCGTATGGCTATATTCTCCGGTCGAGAGCAAGAGGCTGCCTTCACTGTAATCACTGACTGAGATCCCCTTCAGTTCGATACCCGCCAACACATCGACACCCGTCGAACCATTCTCCGTTTTTGCTTCACCACCTCAAACTTCAGCTTAGCCAACGTATGCTTGAATGGTAAGGTAATCACTCCCGAATTGATGCCCGATTGCTTCGTCAGTACGGCACGGCGCAAGTCGGGCAACACTCCCGACATCGGCATGGATACCGCAGGCCGGTACGCCATCTACTTCGAGCCGCATACGGCAAGGTCGTATTGCCGTATGTCAGCGCATAAAAGTCAAGGGTTCTGCCTTCAAAACGGTCCTCGTCGGCACCGGCACTCAGGTAGTCTATCTGATGGGTGCCGTCCGCAGCCACAGCCTCCGTGCCTTCCTGTCCATTCATTGTAGGAAGTTTCTTGTCCCATGCACCTCCACAAGTCCGTACAGCCGGTATTTAGTGCCACCCGTAAAATGACTCACCGACATCTCCCGCACGGGTGATGACCTGTTCTTCACTCGAGGAGAGTGTGAACTGTCACCACCCTGCACGGGCATATGTTCCTCTTCGGGAGTGCAGCCGGTAATCAGCGCAGCAGTCACGGCTGCGGTTGAAAGAAAGAATCGTTTTATCGTTTTCATATATTCAGCTCTTTTTATTAAATTCACCATTCATCTATGGGCCCGGAGTCGGTTCCGGCACCACCACAGGGACAGTCATTTTTCCTCCGTCCTCCCACTCCTTCTCTTCGCCTTCCAGCGTGAAAGAGTCGATATCAAATTTGAGGGTCGTTTCATACGATTCTCCGCCTTTCAGCTGAGTTGCCGGACTTCCAAACTGATCCATAAAGTTCAGGTTGCCATCCAAGATAGGAAAATTTGCGTTTCGCGCTCCGGTCGTAAAGTTTATATCCTTAGCCACATCCGCCGTCAACGTAAGCCCCGGTGTACCACCTGTTCCAGTGAGATCGGTCAGCAAATCAGCCGGGCTGCAAGGTGACAGATAAAACACGGCGACCTGCGTATCCTCCGTACTCAATATCTGTCCGGAATGATTGATAACCAAATCGGCGGCAGCCGGAGCCGCCAGATATTGTTTTGTCCCTGTATCCCATTTCACCCCTCCGCACACCAATCTTGCAGACACGGTCAACTTAAGGTTCTTGACATACAGCTTGCCGACCGTGTTGTCCGTACGCCTCGCCTTGAGCACGATACGTACGGCAGCGTGTGCAAACTCCAATGCCCGTCCGAAAGGCTGCTTCCTGCTACCCGTAACCCCATTCGGAGTCACCAGTACATCGGTCAGCCCTGCTCTCGAAGGCAACGAATAGGTAGTATGACTGTCCGCCGTAGTCATCGCAGAAGGACAAAGCCCCATCACCACCACCCGGGAGTTATCAGCCGGATAATCCGTTTCCGTATTATAGGGTGCATCGGCGTAATCACCGATCCCCCCTGCCGGAGTGGAGGTTTTATAAGGAGAGCCCAATGTCCCCGTACTGAAATCCGTCTCTTTCCAGAACAGCAGTAACGGAGTGCTTTCGCTGCCTGCCACCCCATCCGTACGGGTGAGAGCTACCTCCATGGGTATCTCCTGTTCGTACTCTCCTTCTCCGGATACACACGAGGCAGACAGCAGACACAGGCAAAGCAGCAGGCATGCCCGGCAGAATCTACTCTTTTTTTCTTCTTTATTCATAGTTGTATACTTTCTTTCTCAGCTTTCACCACAGAGTAACACAGAGTTCCACAGAGATGATTTTCTCTTCATATCTCATAAACAAGAGATTAAGACTCCGTAAAGCTCTGTGGTGAATCGTATTTATTTTCCTTTCTACGTCGGCCTTACTATAATCTGATTACCGGAACTCGTCACCCAGTCCGTTACTTTCATCGTGGCACGCATCGGTTGCGGCAATGCGGCCGAAGGCAGGCTGAACCGGGTAATACGCAACAGATAATAACGGTTGCGCAAGATGCCGGAATCCGCACTGAAAGCGATTGTGTCGTCAGTAGCACTTGTGCCGTCTATATAAGTGTAATAATAGCCGATCCCGCCTTCGTAAGCGGTAAAATCAGTACGTTTCAGGGTACCCGCACCGATGGCGGCCTTCATGCCCGCATAGCTGTAATAGTCACTCCCGTTGGTAAAGTAAGTGCCTGCCGCATGTGCTTCCGCATCGACAGGTGTCGTCGTTGCGGGCAAGTAAGTAGCGGCATCGGCGGGAGATGTCAGGGTTTGCGTGGTTCCGGCCCCGATAATAATCTGTTTGGGGACAAACTTCGCCGCTACCAGCAGATGGGTAGTCACCAGGCGGGGAATTTCCGCCTGAGTCGAATTAAGTGTTCCTGTCAGATCCAGTCCGCCCGCAAGAGAAGCGGTGGAAGTCGCAGTCGTGTTCTCCGGACAATACAGCCCACCGGTATAAGCATCGCTTTCCGGAGGAGTGGCTTTCGTCGCATTGAATTTGACCTCTTCATACGCTTCCGGAGCGATCCCTTCCGCCCATACACTGCCCAAAGTACGGTAAACGAATTGCTGTTCAGCCACATCGGGTGCCGATACATAATTGCCGCCATCATCTTTAACCACATACGGATCTACTTCATGATTAGGATCTTTCCCATCCGGGGGCGCATTCAGATACACCTTCCGGTTGACTGTGTTGAGGGCATACCGCACATCCGACAAACGTATCCAGCCCGGATCGGCTGACGGACGAGCCGCATTACCGGACATCCGTACGTACGCTCCTCCGTCGTCTGTATAGGTATCGCACACCAACAGTACTTTGGCCACCACCCGTTCCAGTGTGATAGGCGATGCCGTGAGATCCACGTTCACATCGGTGCCCGCACTGACCGTTACGGAAGTCCCGGCTTTTCCGGTCATGGCGATCCCCTCCGTCCCGCGGGCAAACTGCCGGATCACCTCGTCATACCCCGCCCCGGCGGCGGTATACAATCCCTTGCCTTCTGCCTGCCCGCAGATGGCATGCACCTGACCGGGCAACAGATTGGCCCCCACATAAACCTTCTTCTCTCCGGGAGTGGTCGGTATGCGCGCCTGATACACGTCCGCCGCGCTACTGGTCGTGCCATACACCACTTCGTACTGCACATCATTCCAATCCTCCTTTCCACTCCCGTCGACCGACACCAGAAAAACGGCAACAGAAGAGATCTTCTCCTCCACCGTCGCATCCGCCTGTACCGCCGCCCGGTAGTCTCCCCACTACCCGTACCGAGAGCCGGACACACGCCGTCACCCGGTCCGCCCCTGCCGGAGGGCAGGCATGCCGGCATCATCGGAGCATCCGCATGCCCACAGGCAGAGCAGAAACCGAAAAAACAAGATAAATATGCTGCCTTTACAGTTGTGCATCATTCAGTCTGATAATCCATCCGTTAATGTTCAGCGCCTCCAGCTTTCCCATCGGGGTAAGGTAGAAAATCACGTTGAACCGATCTTCGTAATCAAGGTAATCCTGGTCGCTGAGCTCCACACCGTTGCTCTCTTCAAACAGGGGGCGCGTCATCAGCAGATAACGCGTCAGGTCGACATCCACTACTTTCTGCCCCGAGACACGGTCCGTCACCACCAGACGGGCCTCCTGATCCGCCAGTAAGCGCAGTGTGTTCAAGCGGGCACGCGCCAGGCTGACTTCTCCGTACGGGTGGCGGCCGGTTCCGTTTCGGAAGCGGACTCGGTATGATAGGCGGCATAAGTCACCCGGTCGCCCGTCATCACTTCGTTGTCGGCATTCATCCGGCCGTTATCCGCCAACAGAGTAAAGTCGTAATCATCGGCGTCCAGCCCCTGCCCCGACGTATCGTGCAAGGTAATGACGAACCGGTTGCTGTCCTTCAACATCGGCACACTGACCGATGTCAGTTCCGAAGGCTGTATCCGGCTCAACCGGAGATGACCGTACCACAAGTGCCCCAATTCGTCATCCTGACGTCCGTCTCCGTCACGTTCCAACCGGAGGGTCAGCTCGTCACGGGTCGAACTGCCCGGTGTAAGTTGCGGCATCCGGTAATGCCGGTTGTCCCCTCCCGCCCAGAACACCAGTTCGTAAACGTCTCCGTCTTTATATTCCAGCGGCAGGGTAATGATATAATCGTTTTCAGTCAGCGATTGCCTGTTCTCTGTGTGCAGGCAGACGAACTGTCCCTGTGCGTCGAACACGTAAAGGGACAGCGTGTCGATCTCGTCGGTGATGACGCCTGTCCCGCTGTCGGGCTGTATCTGTGCATGCAATGCAGGCTGAAGACGAATACGGAAACCACTGGGACAGTCGCTACGGTCGTCCCCGGTCCACGAGCAGGCAGATAAGCCCGCCAACAACGAAAGCCACAAGAACGGCAGAAACCAACTGCCGGAATGGGAAAAACAGAAAGTCTGAAACTTATCGGACATGGTTGGGAAAATTTTATGATTGAACGGGTGTTTCACCACAGAGTAACACAGAGTTCCACAGAGATCTTTTTCTCTTAAGATATCCTGATAAGCGAGAACTTAAAACTCTGTGAGACTCAGTGTTACTCCGTGGTGAAAACCCATCTCAAAGCAATTACTTTTTTAGAGAAAACAGTGGGTTAACGGCCCAATACGGCACTATTCGCACGCACTACCCAAGGTTTGATACTTAACTTCACATTCAGCAATACGGTAGTCGGATCATCGGTTTCGGTATCGGTAATGATATTTTCGGTTACACCGTCTTTGCCGACACCTTGAATACCGGTAACGGTTACTTGATAGACATTGTTGCGGACAATGCCGAACTCCATCACATCTTCTGCTGTATCCGAGGGGAGATGTTTGATCCAATACGGATAATAACAAATGAACTTGCCATCGCCACTTCCTTTCTTGAAACACTGGACGTCGTTCTTTTTCAGGTCGGCAGGGGCACCGCTGACCGAACTGGAAGTAGTTCCGTCTGCCAACAATACGCCGGCCGCTTTCAGCGCTTCAATATCTTTGTAGAAGATACCGGAATGGTAGAAGATTTCACCAATCGAACCAATTGTAGTAGTTTCTGCCACACCATCGCCCGGAGACTTTTTTTGCATCATTTTACTCGGAGCTATTTCCGCTTTAAATACGATGCCGGTTGTATATCCGTTCTTCTGTCTATCCTTCAGCATCGTGTTTTCATAGCAGTAAGCGGCGACTTTAGTTTCCGCCCCGGAAGAGTAGCCCGGCATATCCGCATAAGTTCCGGAAAAAGTGCCGAAAGACGACAAGCCAAATGCGCTTGATCCTTGCAGATACCAGTCGCCATAGCTATTGGCTAAAGCTGGTGTGGAAGTATAAGTTTTATTATACGTCTTCGGATCTGTCACATACGGCAATGTAGCGCTTGAGTTACCATAATTTGCCTCTGTCAAAGGATTCGTTACAGTGCTTTCTTTATCCACATGACGGAAATAATATCCCTCTTTCCGTGCGTTGACTACATAATAGTTTTTTAGGGTGATATCCGTAATATTTCCGATAGCAGTCACTGTGGTAGAAAACGAAGTATATTTATTAGCAGTAGCAGCAGAAGACACACTGGTTCCTCCCGCAGTCACCGTAATCTTTCCCATCACACGCTCCACTGTTGCCGCAATGGTCTGCTCCGGGTCTTTGGTTATCTCCTGGGCAATATAAGGAAGAGTATTCGAGTTATCATTGTTGGGAGAACGGCTCGCCATTACCAGTCCGTCACTCGGTACAGCAGCTATCACGCTCGTAGCGTCAGCCGTTGTCTTTGCGAGAAAATCAGCTTCGGTCAGAGTTCCCTTGTCACTGTCACCCACCCCATTGACCGTACCGTTCACCACTATATAAATACGATAGTCTCCCGGGGTCAGGGCTGTTTTCTTACTGGTCCATACAATGGTCTTCTGATCGGTAGTAGTAGTGGTGGTTTGCGTAAACTGGCTGATGGAAATAATCTCTGTCAATGTAGCAGTACCAAAGCTACTCGATGCTCCTCCCGGAAACAGATACAGATTGGCCTTCGTCACTTTGTATTCATCCGTTAAACCGATATCCGTATTCGTATCGTCAGTATCCGCCGTCGGATCGGAGGCCCTTGTCTCCGCCACACCATTCGGTACGGCAATGGTCACTGTGGTATAAGCTCTCGCTTCTTCCGGATTCTCTCCGCCCGAAGCATCCGTATCGTCGGAACAGGCGGCCCAGGTTGTCAGCAATAAAGCAGCCAACCCCATCATACTCATGTACTTTAGTTTTTTCATTTCTTTTTTACGTTATGTGATACATTTATTGCGTTATACCGATGGTAGCGGCCCGTCGTTCCGCATTCATCTTTTTAAGGTTTTCTTCCGCTTCCCGGTTTCCGGCTTTCACCGCTCTATGCAGCCATACCCCGGCTTCTTTGTCGTCTCCGCACAACAGATGGCAGACTCCCCGTACATTCCACGAGCGTTCGTCCGCCTCCACCGTCTTCAGCAACCGGAATGCCTCTTCATACTTCCGCCCCCGAATGGCTTCTATCGCACGGTTCACCGTATCCGCCACGCTGTCAGGGCGGTTGGCATACTGCACACGGATGTAGCAGGCATCGCGCAACTGCGGATAGAGCACATCCAGCACCGAACGATACGGACGCCCGCCCGCCAAGGCTTTCAGCCTGTCATTCCGCTCTTCCTCCGGATGGCTGCGGAGAATAGCGAGCACTTCCTCCTTATATGTCATGTCACTCCCATTCACCAGTTCGGCCAGCCTGTCCCAGTCTACTCCTCCGGCATTCAGTTCAAACAACGATACAGGCAGGTTCATGCGCACCGAGAGAGCATGCCGCAGAGCTTCGGCACGTTTCGCCGATAATTTCCGGTTCAGTTCCGTCGTGCCCTCGGGCGAAGCATATCCGCTGATCGAGATACCTTGCAGGAATGCGTAACTGTCCGCACGCAGCAACCCGATGGCTTCCGTTATCCGGCGCAGGTTTCCGGCATTGGCGGAATACAGCGTATCCACCACTGCCGATGCCGCACGGAAGCGAATACCGATGCCGCTTTCATGCAGGGGGCGGCTGCCTGCCTCGCACAGGAACGGATAGTCATCCGCATGTTCCGCCACCGTCCGGCTCACCCTCGGAGTGAGCTCACTAACCGACGGACGATAGGGCAAAGCCACCGGAAAAGCGCCGGAGGAGACGATGCTTCCCACTGTCTGTACCCGGCAGCAACCTTCCCGGTCGATGTCGAGCCGCAGGTTCAAGCCATTCTCCATCCACGGGGCATAGCGCAACGTATCGGTATACAAGAAGGTGTCTCCATTGCGGGCGGTCCACCGATGACTGACGTCACGGTCCGGAAGGCCGGCCAATAGGCGCCGCTGATTTTCCTCGCGCGCCATGATGCGTCCCGTCACCACAAACGGGCCAAGCAACACACTATCCGAGGCGTTGCCCAGACAAGGGGTAATCACCCAGCAGTGACGGGCACGCACTGCACGGGGGGCTATCTTTACGGCAAACGAGACATATACCTGTCCACCCGCACGCTGCATTCGGACGGCGGTAAGGGCTACTCTTCCGGACGGATCTGCCGCACGGACAGACAGCGCACCGAAGCACAGCGCAAAGAGCGTCAGGAAGCAGACTGCCGGCGGCATCTTCCGAAAGCACATTCTTAAACGGGTCGATCGTATCTTCTCTTTCATAAGACTTTTTATTTTAACATATAAATCAGACTGATGCCCGCACGGGTCGGCGCCAGAAAATTTTTCTTGTTCGCTCCCCGATATTCACCACAGACCGGACAATTAAAACGTTTGTATTGAGCATGCACCCACCCTGCACCTATGGTAGCCTCCAGATTCCAGCGTTTGCCGAGCACCCACGAGTAACCGTATGAAAACCCCGCCATCAGCGCCCACCCCTCGTAGCGGTAAGAAGCCGAACGGGAAACAAAAGGAAGATGCACCCGGCTCAGGTTGTATTCTCCCCCACCGGCATGCACACCCAGAAAGTGTCCGTAGAATGACTGACAAAGCCAATAGCGTGCCTCACCCTGCGTCATCCAGAATTTCCACTTCCGGTTGTCCGCAAAATTCCACGGACAGGCGCTTCCCGCAACATCGAGTGTCCAGCGGGAGGCAAACGCCCACTCGGCAGCAAGCGAAGGTGCCGTCGCTACATCGTGCAGCAAATTGGTTTTAACCGCTGCCCGTTGCGCCAGTACATTGCCCGAAACAAGCAAAAGCAATATGAATAGTTGTTTTTTCATTCTGTTAGTTTATCTGAAACATATCCGCCAATCCGCCTATAAATCTGTCAGAGGTATCTCCGACAGATAGGCACGGGTCATCTGGTTGACAATGCCCAGCTTATGGGCGGCATAATGATAACGTGCATACATTTTCTCACAATCGGTTGATTACAGTTCAGATGCTGGTCCACGGCTTCCATCAAATCGAGCAGGGAGATACGGAAAGAGGGCGGGTCAGTTCATAGGTTTTCGGAATGCCACTGCCGGATTGGTCTGTCCTGACACGTATCAACCCGCGGATTCCAGTTGACCCAGGAGTTCGTCAAGGGCTTACAACCACATTCCAAATCCTGGAGATTTCCTGTTTCGTGAGAGGAAATATGACGTAAGACAGATATGGCTGTCAAAGTTAACGGCGTAAGCATAAGCTATTTTGTTTTGTTGTGTGATCAACCGTTACTTTGTAGGTAACGGCATTTAACAGATAACGAATACAGAAAGCGTTCTGAACAATAATATGAATTAAATAATAAAAGACATCCGATGATGGCAATAAAATGTTCGTCCGCGTTAAATTACACCAACGTGGATAACCCTTTTATTGCTTTTAAGAGAAAATAGGAAAACTAATGCAAAGCATGCATCTTTTTAAAATTAATTATCTTTTTAAATAAAACTTGCCTTTTATTTGTTTGTGTGAAAAATAATATCAATTTTGCAGCAATTATTCATTGCCGTTACCTACAAAGTAACAGACTATTTATATCACTGTATATAAGTGTAATACATTCAAATCATTTTATCTTTAAACCGCATTCAGCACATAGTTGAGTATCTTCCTGTTTGTCCGATCTACTTCCCTATCCCCAAAGGTTTCAGGTAAGTTTCCGTAACTTTTACCGAAGAGTGTCCCAGCCACGGCTGATCACTCCACGGGTGTCTCCTGATGAAGGCAATCGTGGCCCGTGTGGCGCGCAGTGTATGAACTGAGCCTGCCCAATCTCAAATCCACCGACACCCGTTCCAACCGGCGGTTCAGGTTACGCAACGCATATTGGTACTCCTGATAAGGAGTCAATGCCTTCTTTGTATGCCGCTTTCGGGTGCGGGGCTGCCCCAAAATAGGCAACAGATAACTCGGATGGCAGTTCTCAACCATCCTCCTATTGATAATTTCCATCGCCTCACGGGGCACGCTAATGCTGACCTCCTGCCCGTTTTATGCCGGCAGTAGGTCAACACCCCTTATCAAGATTGCTCCTGCGCAAGTGTGCCAGATCGACAAACGGGATGCCCGCAGCATAAACATCAGCACAAACCAGTCCACAGCCTTCGCCGAGGCCGATTCATCCGGACACCCGACATGCGGATCATACGCCCACCGTGCGGGCATCCACGGCACGCTTCACGTCGGAGCGCGTACCGGTGTATACCTTATCGAAAAGCCCGGTCACATATCCCGGACGCCCCTTCATCCCCGGTTGTAGCCCGCACGCAGGGCACGCATATAAGTCGATACCGTGTTCCAGCTCAACCGCTTGCCCAGCAGCCAATGTTCATACTTGCCCAGAAACACCGGAGTCACCTCTTCAAATCCGATCTCCTCTTTTCCTGCACTCTCCCTGAGCGTACGCAGCATATTATGGTAGATACGCCGGGCCGGTTCACGTCCCTCTTCACGGAGCCTTTCAATCTCCGAAATCATAAATACTGTTAATGTTTCATTCATCTTATTCCTTGTTTTAGTTTACAAATCTTCTTTAAATATAAATTGTGTAAATAGTCAGATAACCGAATCTATATCTTTACAAAAACATCTAAAGAGACTTTGCAGAACAATCCCGGGACAATATGCTATACTCTTTTGTATATCTTTGCCGATCCTAACGTCATTTTAACAAACATTGGCATCCAGCCATCCCATGCAAACCTCAAAGTAAGATGAAAAGAGCATTCAAGACCTGAAAGAGTCACTAAGAAGAAGGAAGAGAAACAACAAAGACTGCACGAACAAGAAGAAACGGTAAAAGACATCCGTGTGCTGCGGTACCTGATAGCCAAGGAGGAAGAGGCTGCCTCACCACAAGCCCCGGAAACGAAAAATCCCCAAAAGCAGATAAACGACTTTTTACCCGGATCTCCATGTTTTACGAAGATCTGCAAAGGCGCCTGAACCTGCGCATCACTTATCGCTGCTTCTGCCGCTGGCTCTGCACCCGCTACGAGTTCGAATCACGCTATCACGACCGCCACAAACTGTCGCCTTGCACGATACTGGGGTATTTTAAGAGAGAGGATAAAAAGCCGTATACATAGAGACTAAACTAAAACACTCTCTATGATTTATCCAGGATGAAAGATGCACACAGATTACTTTGCCATCCGACTTGCCGAAATCACCAGCGAGCACGAAGACTCTCCCAGAGCTATTGTGCTTCGTCACGGATCCATCGTCTCGCACATAGCATCCATCCTGACTGCTTTGTGTCAGTGTGTATGTTTCCTTGAAGAGGAATCATAAGAACGCATCATTCTCCTATCACCCACTCTCCAATATTCCGTTCCTCCTTCTCGAAGGCTACACCCACCTTCACTACTTTCCGTCCGTCCGCCTGATAGGGCAGCAGATATCCCTTTTCATCAATCTGCCTCAAGGCAGCCTCGGCACTGTCGTTCAGCTTGAACTCAAACACGTAGATGTAATCCGGTGTCTTCACCACCGCATCGGCACGCCCCCGGGCACTCCGGACCTCCGTCTCCGTAAACTGCCCCATAAGCTGGAAGACGAGGTAGAACACCGTCTGATAATGCCGCTCCGTGCGGTCGTTCAGGTCGTAGGGGATACCGGCAAAGAAGCAGCGCAGGCGCGTGAGGAAAGCGTCCACATCACCGCTCTCAACTCGCGGATGAATTTGCCGATATAGAACGAGGTGTCTGTCTGGGCTATAGGGTGTAGAAGGGACTGACGAAGTTGAGGAAACCATATTTCACCTCCTCGTTGGGACCCCAGCGTGTACATCCGGAAGCGCTCGTCGTAGTCCTTAATCGTCAGATATCCGCTCCTGATAAATCATGGGTATCGGTTGTTTATATCCGCGCGGTCGTCGCTCAGCGAAGCCTCATTCACCTCAATACCCTCCATCTCCCTCAAGTCGAAATCGGTCTTCTGCAGCATCTCCACCAGGAAGGTGGGCGTGCTGGCAAACCAGTAATTGCCATACGAACGCTTCTGCAAGGCACTCAACACGCTGAAGGGATTGTACATGGAGGTGAATTCCTCGTCTTTGGTGAACCGGTATCCGTCATATTGGCGAGTCAGCCGGTCCATCACCTGCCGGCAGGTCGCATTACTTTTCACTGCCAGGGCTTCCAATTCTGGAAGGTAGCTTCTATCTCCGCACGGGTCATCGCAAAGGGTGTTATAGTCGAGGTCGAAACTGATATCGTTCAGTTGGTTCAGATTACTGAAAATACCCATTTGCGCGAACTTGGTCACTCCGGTGATGAAAACGAACTGCAACCAGGGTCGGCATCTTTGAGCACAGTATAGAAAGCGGTCAGCGTCTCCTGAAGTCGTGTTGCAACTCCTGACTGTCGAACGAACGCAGCAAGGGTTTGTCATATTCGTCAATAAGCACCACGCGGCGCCCGTCTGTTCGCAGGCGCGCCGGATGACGGTCATGAAACGTCCGGAGTGCGTAATACCTTCCCCTCCGTCCGGTATAACTCTTCCCACTGCCAACTGCCGCTCAAGTATATCGATCAGCCCTCACGACTGTCATACTTCTCCGCATTGAGGCTGAGATGCAGCACGGGATATTGTAGCCACTCTTTTCCAATTTCTCGATAGCCAATCCGCGGAAGAGTTCCTTCTTACCTTGAAAGTACGCCTCGAAGAAGAAAGCAACAGGCTTTTGCCAAAACGGCGGGGACGGCTCAGGAAACAGGGATTGCCTGCTTGAGCCAGCCGATAAATCAATGCGGTCTTATCTACATAAAGGAAATTTTCGGAGCGCAGTTTCTCAAAACTCTGTATCCCTATCGGGAGTTTTCTAAGCGGGGCATTGATCGGTGTATCCATGGGGCATTGAAGTTAGTCTTTTGCAAATGTACACAATTATTTTTTAGATTCTCACACTTGGTTACAAAATGTAAGGGATGCAACAATTGGCACTCTTCTTTATTTTTCTTATACTCGTAAATACAAAGATAACATTTTCTTCTGTATTTTACGTGTTGTACTACCAAAGATACCACCCGGATCTAAATACCTATTATCAGTAAAAGGCCAAGTACCACTTCGGTGACGATGACGGGCCGGGGCCCAAACGGCAACATACATGGACTTCGAAATCTGTGGTAAATTCCGGAGAATGCCCGGTACGACGGATCGGACTCAAAAATTGTTCGCCGACCGCAAATTCGACTGATATATTTTATATATCTTTTGTTTATTATTTATTTATGTGCAGGTCTGCATGTTGGCGGCCTCGAATTTCGCTCGCACAGAAAGCTGAGCAACAGCGTATTACGAATACTAAAGCATGTTGGTATCCATGTTGGTGATTCAGAGGCTCCGAATGACGGAAACAGAGGGTCCGGAAGAGTCCGGACGAGGCTCGGTTTCACCCCGGCAGAGCGTGCATTGCCTTGCAGTGGACACTGTGACTTTTTGCGCCGTAATGCGGCACTCTGCATCACTTTCTTGCATCGCTGCCTTTCCATGCTTAACTTTGTCATACCGTTCGGGAAAGAACGGTACACTTAATAACCTATAATATGAAATACTATGAATACATCGACTGAACCTATTCCGGAAAAAAACATAGATCTTGAATCCCCAACCCATAAATACGTGCTTCAGTCACCACAGGGACCTGACAAAGAGAGGATGTTTCATAACTCACCACAGATTACACTGATTTACACAAAATAATTTTTAATCTATTGATAACCAATACTATCTATCTGCGTAATCTATGGTAAATACGAGTTTTAACACATCCCCCATGAATAGAGGGGAAGACGGAATAAGACGAAGAAGACGGAATTTACAAGTTCTCTATCTCTCCGGCGGACAATCCTGTCACCTGGCAGATGGTTTCGACCGGCAGGTTCAATGCCTTCATCCTTCGGGCATTCGCCTGCTTCTCTTCCATACGACCTTCGGCAAGCCCCTCCTGGCGACCTTCGGCAAGACCTTCCTGGCGGCCCTCCATAGCTGCCGTACTCAATACATCATTCTGAATCATAATCGCATTGATATGTTCATCATAAGCCAATTGTTCTGCCTTATTCATGTTATAATAGACAAGTTTACGACGGGCTTCCTCCAGTCCCGGAGCCTTGGTGTCGGGATGGATCACACCTGTCTTGAGATATTCAATCCACTCCTCAAGGGGCGTGACAGCCACTTTGTTGAACTCGTTCACGCGAATAAGGAAATACTCAGGAAAGATCTCGGCAGGCAATTTACGGACGATGGCGTTCTTCTCTTTGGTGCTCACCTCCAGAAGGTCGCCCGTGTGGACACCCACGAAAGAGTTCTGACCGTGGTAAAGGTAATCAGTACCACGACCGATATCAAAGTAGAGGATACTGATGGAATACACCTTCTTAACCTCAGAGTAGAGCTGACCCAACTCGATATGTTCCGTGATCGCCTTGGCAACACCGAAAAGAATACGTTCCAGATAATAAATCTCACGGGTATTCTGAACCTCCACAATAATGATCTCGTCTTTGCTGTTACGCGCCTTTATGTCGACACGGTTGAATTTATCCGTTTCATTCAACTGATTGCCTTCACTCTCCAGAATCTCGACGATACGGATGGGCTCACCCAGCAAAACGGTGAGAAAACCCTCCAACACGCCGAAATTGGCCTTGTTACGCAACAGGCGCTTCACCGCCCAATCAAAACGAATATACCTGTCTTTCTGTTCCATCATATACGAATAATATCTATCCTACAAATATAAGTTTTAAAAAAGAACTATCCAAGCATACGGCGGAAGAAATAAGATGAACCGCCTTTAAACCATAAACGATGAACAGGCCACGCTGCATCGCATAGCTTGTTCATCGTTTACTGTCCATCGTTCAGGCTTGCGTCGGCCGGAACTTATCTCTGACCGAGCTGAGAATCGATAAAGAAGATACCGGCATCACCGGCTCTCTTAATCTTATCGACAATCCCTTGAGCGGTGGCTTCTTCTTCTACTTGTTCGCGAACGAATCCCCAAAGGAAATCCTGAGTCGCTTTATCTTTTCGGCTGCGGCAATGTCAACCAAGGCATCTACCAGTTTAGAAACATGGCGTTCGTGCTCAAAGACGTGCTCAAACACTTCAAGAGGAGTACCCCAACCGGTGGGAACAACGTCAATCTTATCTACTTTGGCTATACCCCGCGTTTGATAATATAATCGGCCATGGCATAAGCATGCCCCATCTCTTCCTGAGACTGCTTCTTCATCCAGTGTGCAAAACCGCTGAAACCTTCTCTTTCAAAATAGAAAGACATAGACAAATACAGATTAGAGACCACATCTCGGCTGAAATCTGCTCGTTAATTGCATTCTGTAATTTTTCTGAAATCATGATCGTATTCATTTTAGGTTATTAAAATCACTACAAAATAACAATTTTAAAGAAAGGTTGTTCGGAGAAAGTGAAAAGAAGAGAAATCTTCCTTAAATCATCCGGACTACCGGACAACCGGCCTATGACAGCATTACACCAACTCCTCTGAGATGTACCCTTTCGGCAGTTCACGGCAGTTATAACCTGAAGCCATAATCTCGCCATAAGCACCGGCAGAACGAAGGGCTATCAGATCGCCACGCTTCACCTTATTCAGATCGACAGCCTTGCCGAATACATCGGACGACTCACAGATGGGGCCACCACGTCATAAGTTTCGACCACAGGATCTTCGGAAGTAAGGTTCTCCATCTTGTGATGTGCCTGATAGAGGGCAGGACGAATCAAATCGGTCATGCCCGCATCGAGGATGGCAAATTGCTTGTTGGTACCTTGCTTGACATAAAGTACTTTTGAAATCAGCGAACCGCATTGTCCCGTGATGGCACGTCCCAGCTCAAAATGCAAAGTCTGATGCGGACGAAGCTTCAGGTGCTCGTCGTATGTACGGAAATAGTCGGCAAAATCCGGAATAGGCTGACGGTTGGGGTGATCATAATCGATGCCCAGCCCACCGCCTACGTTGATATGCTCCACAAGGATATGACGGGCTTCGAGCTTATCCTGCAATTCGTTGACACGGTTGCATAGCGCTATGAAATCGCCCATATCGAGAATCTGAGAACCGATGTGGAAATGAAGACCGATGAACTTCACATGCTTCAGCTCCAAAGCCACGTCGATCACCTTATCCATATCGTGCATGCTGATACCGAATTTATTTTCGGCCAATCCGGTAGTGATATTGGCATGGGTATGCGCACCTACATTGGGATTGATGCGGAAAGCTACATTGGCAACTTTACCTTTGGCGGCAGCCAACTCGTTGATGACTTCCAACTCAGGCACCGACTCGACATTGAAACAGAAAATATCGTAATCGAGTCCCAGGTCGATTTCCCAATCAGCCTTACCGACTCCGGCAAAACGATCTTCCCGGCAGGAAACCGGCCTTGATGGCAGCGCGGATTTCGCCTCCGCTGACACAATCGGCACCCAGTCCACTTTCGCGGATGATGGTCAGTACCTTAGGATTGGCATTGGCCTTGACGGCATAGTGTACACTGAAATTGTCGTAACGTGCCACCTCACGGTTGACGCACGCCAGCGTGTCGCGAAGCACTTTCGTATCATAATAATAGAAAGGAGTCGGCAACTCGCGAAATTTATGAATGGGGAATACAGTTTTCATTTTGAAAAGTTACTAATCAGTTTTGAGTTTGATCTACCACAGAGTCACAGAGTCTCACAGGAAAGTTTTTCTCTTCATCATCCTATTATATTATCAAAGATTAAAACTCTGTGAGACTCTGTGTCACTCTGTGGTGAACCTAATTCGGTTTCTATTTGCCGTTGAACAACATGTCGCTGAGCGACTGTAAAGCCACCTTCTTGTCGCACTCACGAATCAGGAAGGAGATATTATAGTTGCTACCGCCAAACGAAATCATACGCACGGGGATGTCACGCATGGCATCGAGCGCTTTGGCTTCGAAACCTACATTCTCCCATTCCAAGTCACCCACGACACAGATGATACACATATCCTTGTCGACGGTAACGGTTCCGTACTTCTTCAGGTCATCCAGGATCTCGTTGAGATGCTTGGTGTTATCGACAGATACGGAAACTCCTACCTCAGATGTACAGATCATATCGATGGAAGTCTGGTAGCTCTCGAAGATTTCGAATACCTTGCGGAGGAAACCGTGTGCCAGCAACATGGCTCGATTTAATCTTAATGGCAGTAATATTACCCTTGGCAGCAACAGCCTTGATCTTGCCCTTTTCGGTATCATTGGAAATCAATGTACCCGGGGCATGCGGATCCATCGTGTTCAGCAGGCGAACCGGTATGTTGGCATACTTAGCCGGCTGGATACAAGTCGGATGTAGAATCTTGGCACCGAAATAAGCCAACTCGGCAGCCTCTTCAAAGTGCAGCTGACGCACCGGGGCCGTTTTGTCGACAATGCGCGGGTCATTATTGTGCATACCGTCGATATCCGTCCAGATCTGAATTTCGGAAGCGTGAATGGCAGCACCGACCAATGAAGCGGTATAGTCGCTTCCGCCACGCTGCAAGTTATCAATCTCGCCATAAGCATTGCGGCAGATGAATCCCTGAGTGATATAAATTTCAGCATCCGGATAGAGATCCAATTGTGCCTGAAGTTTATCCTTAATATAAACAGGATCGGGTTCCGCATTCTTATCAGTACGCATATATTCCAAAGCCGGGAGCAACACGGACTTCACACCGCACTCCTGCAAGTAGTAGTTGACCATAGCGGTGGAGATCAGCTCGCCCTGTGCCAGCACCACTTTCTCTTCGAACAATGTAAAGAGGTCTTTGGTGTATGAACGGATGTAGTCGAAATGAGATTTTATGACCTCCAGGCCTTTCTGTTTATACTCCTCAGTAGCGTAAAGTTCGTCAACATGCTGTTTATATTTAGCCTCCAGCTTATTGATAATCTCGTTGGCACCTTCCGGATTCTTCTTGTACAGATAGTCGGAAATCTCCACCAATGTGTTTGTTGTGCCCGACATAGCCGAGAGGACAACAATCTTTCTTTCACCATCGGTAATCAATTTGGCCACCTCCTTCATCCGCTGTGCAGAACCTACGGAAGTTCCTCCAAACTTTAAAACTTTCATTTTCGTTACTGTGTTAAAATTAGTATGTATATTAATTATTTTCTTTCTTCACAAATTCGTCCGTCACATTGACAATGCGATGTTCGGCGCACCGATATACCTGTCCGGGATATTCGGCTACCAACTGGAGGTTGTGAGTGGTCATCACTACCAGCGATCCGGCCTGACAGATGTTATGCAACAACTCTACAATGGCTTTTCCGGTCTCTACATCGAGGTTTCCGGTAGGTTCGTCCGCCAGGATAATCTCCGGAGAGTTGAGCATGGCACGCGCTATCACGATGCGCTGCTGCTCACCGCCCGAAAGCTCGTTTGGCAGTTTATAGCCCTTATTCTCCATCCCGACAAGGTTGAGTACTTCGGCTATGCGCTCCTTGATTTCCTGTTTATTCTTCCATCCGGTGGCACGAAGCACAAACTCCAGATTATCGTTCACCGTACGATCGGTGAGCAGTTGGAAATCCTGAAAAACAATGCCCAGCTTGCGCCGCAACTGCGGAATGTGCTTGCGCTTGATGGATGTCATCCGATAACCGAGCACTTCGGCCTCACCGGCAGTCACATCGAGCTCGCCATAGAGGGTTTTGAGCAGACTGGTCTTGCCGGAGCCCACTTTGCCCACCAAATAAACGAACTCCCCCTTGTGCAGTTGCAAATTAACTTCGCTCAGCACACAGAGTTCCTGCTGATGTATCTCTACATCGGTATAGTGAATCAGTGTTTCGTCCATGAGTCGCTATGTCTTATCTGCAATTCGCGTGCCAGATCTTCGATGCGGTATCCTTTAGAGGTCAGCAATACAATCAGGTGGTAAATCAGGTCGGAACCTTCGTATATCAAACGGTCATCTGTACCGTTGGTAGCCTCTATCACTGTTTCCACCGCCTCTTCGCCTACTTTCTGCGCTATCTTGTTGATGCCGGACTGAAACAAGCTGGTGGTATACGACTTCTCGGGCATCTCTTCGTGACGTCTGTCGATGAAGTCCTGCAACAGTTTGAGGAACATGACCGGCTCTTCGTTCTTCTCGCCCCAGCAAGTATCGGTGCCGGTATGGCATACCGGGCCGACAGGATTTACCTGAATCAACAACGTGTCTTTGTCGCAATCTTCTTTAATAGAAACGACATTCAGGAAATTACCACTCTCTTCGCCTTTGGTCCACAAACGGTTCTTGGTACGGCTGAAAAAGGTTACTTTCCCGGTTTCAACAGTCTTCTCGTAAGCCTCTTTATTCATGAAGCCAAGCATCAGCACCTTGCGGGTGTCGTTGTCTTGTATGATGGCCGGAACGAGTCCGTTCATTTTATCAAAATCTAAATCCATGGTTCTTATTTATTATATTTTTGAGTTTGATTCACCACAAAGTAACATGGAGTCTCACAGCGTTTTAATCTCTTGTTTTTAGGATATTAAGAGAAAACCATCTCTGTGGAACCCTGTGCTACTCTGTGGTGAGTCTGATTCGTTTCTATTCTTTCTTTAATCTTCAGGCTAAGATTTGCTTACGCTTTCTACCTGACGGTAATTCCCTGGCCGCAAAGATACGATTTTAATTCGGGAATTTTAATTTCTCCGAAGTGAAAAACACTGGCTGCCAGTGCGGCATCCGCTTTACCGAGCGTAAAAGCATCACGGAAGTGCTCCATTTGTCCGGCCCCACCCGATGCAATAACGGGAATGGAGAGTTGAGAAGCCAACTCGGCCAGGGCTTCATTGGCATATCCGGTCTTCACACCATCGTGATTCATACTGGTGAACAACACTTCGCCGGCTCCGCGCTCCTGAGCTTCTTTGGTCCATGCCGTCAATTCCTTGTCGGTTTCGATACGTCCGCCATTGAGATAGCACTTCCACCCGTTCTCAGTCTGCTTGGCATCTACCGCAAGCACACATACCTGCGACCCGAAATGCTTGGCAATATCATCGATCAACTGCGGATGACGGATAGCGGAAGAGTTGATGGAAATCTTGTCGGCACCGGCATTGAGCAGGCGGTCCACATCACTCAACTCGTTGATCCCCCCCCCGACAGTAAACGGAATACTGATATTGGCAGCTATCCGCCGAACAAGCTCGGCAAAAGTTTTGCGACCTTCGTGGCTGGCCGTAATGTCGAGAAAAACCAACTCGTCTGCCCCCTGCTCGCTATAAGCACGTCCCAACTCCACCGGATCACCGGCTTGGCGCAAGTTTACGAAATTCGTCCCCTTTACGGTCTGACCGTCTTTGATATCAAGACAAGGTATGATTCTTTTTGCTAACACAACTATATATTTACGATTTTACGTTTGACAAATGATTCACTACAAAGCACACACCGGACTTTCGACAGGCATAAACACAACTCTGCCCCGCTATGCTGCCGTTAAAGAAATGCCTGAAGCTCTTTCAAAGTAATACGTCCTTCATAAAGGGCTTTACCGAAAATAACGGCAGGTACCCCGGCTTCGTGCAACGCTTCAATATCGGCTATACTGCTCACACCGCCACTGGCTATCAGATAAAGAGTGGGATGCTCTGCCAGAATCTTTTTGTATAAATCCAAAGATGGCCCCGCCAGCATGCCGTCACAACTGATATCGGTACAGATCACTTTCTCAATTCCTTTCTGGGTATAATCCTTCAAGAAAGGGAAAAGTTCACAAGTACTTTCGTCTTTCCATCCGTTGACAGCTATTCTACGATCTTTAACATCGGCTCCCAAAATGATTTTCCCACTGCCATAACGGTCGATCCAACGGCAAAACAGGTCAGGGTTCCTGACGGCAATACTACCGCCGGTCACCATCTGCGCACCATTCTCAAAAGCAATTATCAGATCTTCATCACTCTTCAACCCACCGCCGAAATCGATAATCAACGATGTGCGACTGGCTATCAAGTCGAGTGTCCGGTAGTTGACCACATGATGCGAAGCGGCTCCATCCAGATCCACCACGTGCAAACGCCGGATACCGTTGGCCTCAAACTCTTTGGCAACTTCTACCGGATTTTCATTATATACCTTTTTACTGCCATAATCTCCCTGGGAGAGGCGTACGCACTTCCCGTCGATAATATCAATGGCCGGAATCAATTCTATCATCTGTATGTTTTCAATTTACGGTTTAAAATCCCGGAGGGACTAAAGCTCCAGGAAATTCTTTATAATTCTTTCGCCCGCCTCACCGCTTTTTTCGGGATGAAACTGGGTGGCATAGAAATTATCTTTATGCAAAGCGGCACTGAAAGGCCGGATGTAATCGGTTTCGGCAGCGGTAAATTCACTGACGGGCACATAATAACTATGTACGAAATAGACAAATTCATCACGGGTGAATCCTTTGAACAGGTCACTCTTCAGGCGGCTGATGGTATTCCATCCCATGTGGGGAACTTTTTCCTCGTGCTTCCGAGGAGCAAAACGTTTCACATCGGTATCGAAAATACCCAGACAATCGACATTCCCCTCTTCGGAGAAGCGGCACATCAGTTGCATGCCCAGGCAAATGCCCAGCACCGGCTGACGGAGTTCTTTAATGAAACGATCCATGCCACTCTCCTTGAGATGAAGCATGGTAGTCTCGGCCTCTCCCACCCCGGGAAAGATCACTTTATCGGCAGCTTTCAGCACCTCTTTATCAGATGTAATCACTGCTTCCACCCCTAAGCGCTTCAAGGCATAGTCCACAGAACGGATGTTGCCTGCATTATATTTGATAACTGCTACTTTCATTTTAATGTTCTACATTTAGTTCGCAAAAATAACGAATTATTGCAAAACTACGAAAAATCAGAGCAGGAAGTTTGAATTAAAAGATAGATTTATAACAGATAGAAAGATTTTAGGCATATAAAATGAATAAGTATTATCCGAATGGAAAAACAGAGAGATAACCGAGACCTGATAAGACTATTATTTTTTCACACTTTTTTTTCAAACTAAATACGTTCAGAATGAGGAACTAAGCCAAAACAGCTTCATTTTTTTCAAAAAACTTTTCGTTCAGCTATTGCAGGTTTCGGAAAAATGCCTACCTTTGCAACCGCAATCGAGAGAGATAGCAATTAAGAAATGAAATTCTGGTGCGTTAGTTCAGTTGGTTAGAATACATGCCTGTCACGCATGGGGTCACGGGTTCGAGTCCCGTACGCACCGCATCTCAAGTCTTAATTTAAAAATAAAATTGGTGCGTTAGTTCAGTTGGTTAGAATACATGCCTGTCACGCATGGGGTCACGGGTTCGAGTCCCGTACGCACCGCAAAGGAGAATTAAGAACAAATATTTAGCACTGATATTCAATATATTAGTGCTTTTTTTATGTTCTTACCTTTGCTACACTTTTAAAAATAGTGTGCATAATGTGCGACCAACTATTAGTAACCCGTGCGACCACTCCATGCGTAACATTCATGTATTCTAACCACCTGAACTGATGAATGTTATACATTGGTTACTTTTTAAATATTGTACCTTTACTATTCGTGTCTCCGACACATAATATTCAGCTTCAAATTTGAATTCATAAGAACATTTGATTTACTAACAATTAAATTAAATGTTATGAATACATTTGCAGTTTCTTTTTTGGTTAGACCTTCCAAAAGCACTAAAGCCTTCTTTATTGCATTCAAAACCGACACGACTGTCACAAAAGCAAACCACCTATCCAGAAATAAAAAAATAACTTTTGCCTAGCATATCTAAATACATGCCGAACAAAAGTTATTCATAGCAGACTACATCACGCACAAAAACAATCAGTTCGCTTCCATTTGCTTATCAAACGCTTGTTGAATCAACTCCATGATATCATCCAATTCATTCATATTCGAAATACCGACTTCTACATCGCCATTGCCCCATCGTCCCAAGTTGGATACATCTTTGCACAAACCTTTTGGATCAAGTATATCTGCAAATGCTACATTTAGAGAAAGGCGCAACCGGGATTTCTGAGGCACGACATCCACAAAGTTAGTATAAGCTTTAAAGGCAATGTACAACTTCTTGAGTTCCTCCTTTACGGAAGGATCTATATTCATTATCCTTCTGCGCAAGGCCTGAAACAGAGTAAGTATGTCTCCCTTCAGATATTCATAGTGCTCCAACGTATACTCTGCAGGATCTCTCTCCGCAGATCTATAAACTTCGAGTGTCTCCGGCGATAATAACGGAAATCTCCATATTTCTTTAGCTTTCTCAGCCAATTGCCCCGCGCGCACAAGTATTTGCTCTTCATTCCACGAACTGATTCTCCTCAGATATAAATTGAGGCGAATAGGAGAATCGTCGAAACCTCCCTCCATACTCTTCTTTTCTTGGAACGGACGATCACTCAATTCCGAATTATAACCTGTCAGAGTCAGATTACCAAGTGTGTGTAAATATTTACCCTGGACTTCTACCCAACCTTCCCCTAACATCTCTTGCCATTCGTGTGATAGATTAGGATTTTGGGGCATAACATGCTCGATGGTATAATCAGAAATATTCACCATCTCCTTACGCTGAAAATTTTCCAACCGATTTAAAAGGTAGTTCCTGTTACGGAAATTATAAACATCTTTGGTTTGTAGGAAAGTAGTGAACTCCGTATCGTTCGGAAAGCGCTTATAACTATCCAGCAATAGAAATGCAGCTTTCAGACCATCCATATAATTCGCTTTATCGAATGACTTATAGAGAGTAGCGAACGTCTTATTCAGGCTATTTGTCGGTATGCCGCAAATGGCACGTCTGAACACATAATTCTCAACCAGACAAAGAGCTTCGTAGAACTCGTCTCTGCTGATAACTTCGTTGACATAATCGTTGTACAACGGTAATAAAAACGGGTAACTAACGTCAACCCTCAACTGGCTGATGCGTTTGAAAGCCCCGCAAAGCAGCTTATCCGGCTCTTTGTGAAGAACCATGTTGACGTAATATCCGGAATAAGTATAAATGTCTTTGACTACTTCGCTGATAGTATCGGGAGCTTTTCCCCCTATCACATAGGCCTTGAAAGCATCGTACACCATATCGATACGAGGAATGGTACCTGTCTTCACTGATAAGTAATCGCGCATGAAGCTATTAAACAGCGCCGCATATTCACTACCATATCCTTGTTCCATAGGGTACCAATAAGATTCATAAAGTGAGGTCTGCAAGTGAACTTCTTGTCCCATCAGCACGTAATTGCGAATCAAGTCGGCTTGTGATAAATCAAGTCCCGTACTGTTCATACTTTCAAATATCAATTGTGGATTGTCCTTCTCCTTTTCAAGAGCCACATCCACAACAAACAGTCGCTGTACCCCGCTATAAATAGCTACCACATTCTCCTTGTTTATCTTACTTTTAAAGAAGTCATAGTTTTCAGTGATGCGTTGTGACATCCCCTCGGACCGAGGAATCCCCTTCAATAAATTTATATAGGTATCTTTATCTCTCCGGGTCAGCAGAAGTTTATACCGCAATTCATTATCTTCTTCCGGGTTGATCAGATAATAGTTCTGAAGTTTAGTGAAGCTGGTATCTATCTCTACTGCATTCTCTTTTATAAAATCGGCAATAGCCGCTATCAGCAAAGAGACAGTGGTCAAGCGCTGCTGTCCATCAATAACCAGAAGTTTAGGCACATCGGACACTGTATGTATGCTCTCCTGAAAATAAACGATAGAACCGATAAAGTGCCCCTGGACGGCAGAATCGTTGCTAATACGCAAAATATCATTCAACAATTGATTGCATTGAACCAGTTGCCAACTGTATGTACGCTGATAAATGGGAATCACAAACTGTCGTGGTCCCTTTATGATGCTTAAAAGATTATTGGAAGATGCTTTCATAGATTATGCTTATTTTATGATAACAAAAGTATTCTTTTTCCCGATTATAAGAGAATAAAATAAGAAAATTATCAATAGTTTCCTGTTTTTTATCCGTTCATTGACCAATAATATTTCTCACTACCTTTGATTGAACATAATAGAGACAGAGCTTAATGATTATCCACAATTTAAAAAGAAAGTTAGTTTCCATGATAAAACTACAAAATTAAAAAAGGAACTTAAAACTCTGATTAAAACATGGGACAAGTACACGAAGGACTTAAGAATATTCTTGTTCGTAGACGATATTGACCGATACTCTGAAAAGAAAATCATCCAATCGATCGATTCTTAACTCAGAATATTCTATTACCGATATTTAATAACAAAAAATTTACTAATCAATCAGTATAATTAAGATACATCGAGAGGATATCTGGATCAGCATCAAATATTTACGTCACTTAATCGAATTGTTAGTACTGGCCAGTAAAACTAAGGATGTATCTTTTGTGATCAGGCAAAAAGAGGAAACACAGGGAAATACGGTTGAAATATATTCCATCACTTTACTAAAAGATATCCATACGAACCGAACAGACTACGCGATTCTATTGAATGTGCCCGATACGGTTGTAGCCTATTGAGAGCCGGTCATAGACTTGGGGAAATACATATAACTCGAAAAAAATACATTTTTTTTGCTCACTCCTGAACAAAATGATTTCTTCTGCGTTTATAATTATGCAAATCGGCCTGAAGCGCTTTATGCCTATGGGAATATCCATAATAGTCGCACCGTATGCCTCCCCGGCATAGACAGGTAAGATTGCATAGTAGTTTTGTCGTGTTTTATTTTGTGTTTGTGTTGTGACGGTGCTGCGATGTGAATCGAAGTACCGTTTTTTTGTACCTACCTCTCAGAAGCTAAAAGATTTACCATAAAAGAAGCAGAATACAGGGTAACGGGTTAAATGTTCCGATGGACGAATTGTCCGTCGATCCAGAACGTGGCATGCTCAGAACGGAACTTCAGTAAAACGTATTCCGGATCAGTCGGTCCCTTTGGGAAATGGGCGATAAACCAGTCTTGCCAATACTTCTGTTTGAGTCCGGCATCTGTCACTACCTCTATTTCACCGGTCAGGGCAACGCTATTCCCTTGTTCGTAGAAACAAAGACCCGCTTTCGGGTTGCTCCGGAAATCTTTCGTTTTCACAGAATGTTCCCCGGTTGCCATCCAAATCTCAGAAATACCTTCCGAAGCAATCTTACTCAAAGGGACAGGACGGGGATATCCCTCTTGATTGACCGAACTGAGTATTACCGTTTCACAACCTTGCAGCAAATCTGCTGCTCTTTCGTTTAATGATTTCATTGTATATTATATTGAGATTGATAATCCCTGCAAATATAAGCTTGCCCACCTAGCCCGGCGTTGTAAAAAAACGACTTTTACAGAATAAGAAACAGACTAAATTTCTTACAGACATGGTTTATTTTATACTCGCGATACAATGCCTGTACCCGAAACCAAATCCGAAACGCTTTTCTAAAGGCGATTTCCTTTATCACCCAACCGGTATTTTATTTCTCAATATACGTCAGCAGCCCCTCTTGCGGCAAGGTCGGAGAAAGGAATGATTCTGCCGTACCGCCGGACAGCGTCTTGACCTCTTTCAAGAAGTGCGAAACATCGTAATATCCGGCATTCACCGCTACCGAGAGCAGGTTATTTGCCTCCGTCGTATTTTTCAGCAGATCGATCGCCTGCCTGAACTTCACAATCCGACTGTATTCTTTAGGGGTAAATCCGGTAAACAGCTTGAACCGCCGTTCCAGATGCCGTTGACACAAACAGGTATCTTCTGCCAGCAAACGGATCTCCCGCTGACCGTGGTACAAATGAATGTGGTTTACCGCAAAAACAATCTGTTTGTCCACTACATCGTGCTTGTGCATCGACCGCACCAATACTGTCTCAATACACTGAATCCTACTCCGCAAATCCGGAAGCTCGTAGAGTCGTTCCGTAAACGAATCATCGAACAACTTGATCCCTAAGTCGGCACTACTGATTCGCTGACCGCCCAACTCCTGCACGGGCAAGTCCATGAATCGGAATAATCCGCAAGGATGAAAACGAATACCAACCATGTGAACCGTTTCGGTATACGCGACCAACTCCGAATAGCGTTTCATCGGTCCCACGAAAAACGAACGGCAAGACGGCATGATCCGCCCTTCGTTGCCTACGGGTTGTGTTATCCCGCCCAAAGCGAAAATCAAATCGGTACACCCGTCCGGCAGGACATTGATGTGCATCCCATACTCAGGACTTCCTTTGAACTCCCAAATTTTATCGACGTAAGGAGCCAGTAGTCCACAAGGTTGATATTCTCTATACATACTTCAATTTCGGGCAAATATAGTGAGAATCACTCACACCTGCTATTTATCCGAATACAAACCGATATGGTTGCCTTCGCTATCGGCAAAAACAGCGAAATGTCCCCTGCCTTCAGCGTCAATCTTCGTCTCGGGGGTAATGACTCTCCCACCTTTCTGCAGGACACGTTCCAGCGACTTGCCGATCTCTTCGCAATAGAAATGAATCAGCGTTCCCCGCTCAGAAGGCAGAAAATCGGGTGCCCACGACACCGCTCCCACCGCTCCGCCCTGCTCCATGAAGCAGGCCATCTTCTCCTCTTCATACTCCGAGACCGCCAATTTGATGTCCAACACTGTTTCATAAAATCCTACCGCCCGGTGGAAATCTGCCGCCGGAATCTCAAAAAACGCAATAAACTTTTCCATATTCTTTATATTAATAAGATGAATACTGTATGCCGGAAGTCACGTCTCCCAAGCACACCGCAAAAGTAGGGCAAAGCATCCGCCCCGGATAGTAGAAAACAGACATCATTCCTCCACAGAGAAATAATCGGAATAAGGAGCGCAAACAGCCAGATATTCCGCCGGAGTATATCCCGAAAAGAGTTTGAACTCCTTAATCATGTGCGATTGGTCGAAGAAACCACATTCGTAGGCCAGTTGCGCAAACGAAATGCCCGGCTGGCATTGTAGAGTATACAACGCCCGCTGTATCCGCACAATGCGCAGAAACTCCTTGGGAGTAGCACCTACATACTCCGCAAACACCCGCCCAAACTGCTTATTGCTCAGGCAGGCTACGTCTGCCAGTTGTGCCGTACGGATGTGCGGATGGAGGTTCACCGCCTCCCAAACGGTCGAAACCCGCTTCAGGTTATATTCGGGAAAAGCATAGAGACGGCTTAACAGAAACTCCTCTATCAGACGGATACACGCTACCCGATCCGGCATATCGGCTATCCGCCTGCCCAGATCAACCAACAGAGGATCGCCCGTCTCTTCGGTATTTACATTCATCCCACGAAACTCGCTGACAGGCATATGGAGAAAAGCTTTTGCGGCAAAAGGCTGAAAAACGACTACGATCATCTCCAGCATCCCCGTAGACTCGACATCGGAATAGCCGAACGCCTGCCCGCTGATGAAAGAAGAGGGTTGCAACCGGCCTTCGGTCAGCGAAAACAGTTGGTGCCCCCGGTGAAAGACCATTTGGACGCACCCCACGGGCAGCGTCCGCTCGGATACCGGTGCGAGCGCATCGTCGCTCAACACCCAGTAATGCCGGACATAAGGAACGAGTGCCGCTGTGGGCTTTATGACTCTGAATGATTGCATAGACTACAAATATATTGTTTTTTGGATCATCCCGGCAAAGATAAGGGACGGGAAAAAGAAGGGATAGGAAAAAAGAGACAAAGGAAAATCGGGTTACCGAAAACGGCTGTCAGAAAGAGGATGGATGCACGTATGAATTGTACCCTGATATATAACAATATTAAGTGAGAGCAAAAGGATAAGCCTATTTCGACTTACAGATTATAACAATACAGTAACCCTATTGATAAAATGAATAAAAAAACTACGAGAAGAATCCCGTAGTTTTCCATTTACACAATATTATGGAGAGTCCCTCTAATAGCATACTTACACACAAGTTTGTTTACTTGATAAGTACTAAGCATAAGCGATTTAACTTTGGAAATAGAATATTTTCATCCACTATTTGTCATACACCTTCAACATCACTTTTCCCCCATTAGTCGTAAAATCTATCGGTCCGGGGTAATACTTCTTTTGTCCTTTTCTGTTCTGTCCCCAATAATCTTCTATTAAATCTATCACTGTTCCATTTTCTTTATTAAAAGATTGATCAGGTATGGAAGCACGACCTAAGTCTTTCGTACTAACCTTGTCACGGAACTTTTCATCCTTCCAGTTTTCAGGAACATTTATTTGCAGATACCATCCATCCGTTTTTTCTATCACTTGAATATCTGCATCGAAACCGGAGTTAACAGTAGCATTTTTATCCAAGCCTGAAGATACCGCTTCTCCCCAATAACAGTTTTTTTCCATCTGTACCGGCAATACACAATCATCATACTCTGTCATTTCGGCCCTGGTAAAGATATTGTTGAAATAAGAGACATTTCCACAAGGACAATCGTGATATCCCATAATCTCCGTCCCATGAGGTGCAAGATAAGGTGTTTTACGTGGATCTACATTATTCAGTTTCCAAACTTTCCAAACAATCAAATTATGAACGAAAGCCATGCCTTGTGACAGTTTGATTTGGGCGAGTTCTGGAGACAGGAACAGATTATTGTCAACTAAAATAGGTCCATGGTTCACCTCAAATGAAACTTCCACGACCCTGTTGTCATGCAAAGATTTCTTGTCACTCTTGCACCTTGTGCCATCCAATCGAGCCAAATACCACCCTCTACGATAAATATGATTGCCTGAGATCTCCACATCTACAGCAGCATGTATCTTAATTCCCGCCATTTCATATCCCAGAACAAGTTCTGTGTACTAATATCATGCACGGTATTATTCTTTATCTTACTGAAAATAGCGCCCAAGCTACCTGCAATACCGGCTTGTCCACAATAAGCCACAGTGTTGTTACGTACCAGATGCCCTCCGATATGTTCTCTGTTCCAATTGTGCCGAAGTGCACTTCACCACAATTGACATACCCTTCTTCTGATTCTGATTTATTATCCCATTCGTCTCCATACTTACCTAAAGTAATCCCCCACACTTGGAATGGGTGATTGTATTGTTTTCAATAACCCATCCTTTTACTCCAGTGAGTCCCCAACAAGCCAATCTGTTCTGCTGTAGGAGGTGCCCAGGGTAGCAGCCTGACTCAGCTTAAATCCGTTAACCACAATATAATTCACATAAGGTCTTTCCGGATAAAAGACAGATTGCCTTTACATTGATTTCAACCAGTTCCTGATTAGATTCTTATCGCCAAAATTAGCGTACAGGCGAGTAGTGTCTTGCTCTACTTTGCAAAACCACAACAAACTATCGCCTTTATTCTGCAAAACATTGCTCAATGACGGATTCTCCATCAGGGCTATATCATTCAGATATATCTCTCCCTGTATGACACCACTTGCCTCTCTCAAACCAATCACCATGTAAAGTTTCAGCATATGGATTGAACCCACCGAAAATTTATTCGGTATTCCGACTTCCCAAGTCGTATCATTAACCTTCTTCCAACCTTTCATTACTTCCGAACCTTTTATCTCCACATTCTCCTTTGGCGCCATAAAGACAATCGGTTTTTCTTCCGACTCTCCGCCCCGTGAAGGAGAAACCCTTTCACGATAGATACCTTCATGTACAATAACCGTATCTCCGGCTCAGCCATATCGGCAGCAGCTTGTATCGTCTTCAAAGGATAGGCTAAACTACCGATTGATGCATCGTTTCCTGTCGAAGCGTTCACATGTATGCCATGACTCCGTTCCGCCTGCAATTCGACCACTATCAAAGAGTTGCCGGGCAACCCGAGTTTCATCATTTTACCCGTTGAGGGAACAAACGACTCTATCTTCACCTCTTCCGGATGTTGTAATGTATTAAAGCTCAAATCCGACAGTGGAGCAATCTTCATACCTTTCCTCACACGGAAAGATTTCTTTATCTGGCTAAAATCTATTTTACAAGGTTGAGTATTCTGACTAAAATTCAGTTACGACCAATGTCAATTTGTCCGTCTCTTATTCCATGCAGCCTGAATCACAATATCCTGATTCTCCTTTTCCTGCTCTATTATTTGAGGATACGCTATATCCAATGAATTCAAGAGAGCGAAAGCCACGCCCGGCATTCAGATAAGTACCTTCTTTAGGAGTATTTATCAGACATTCTCCCAACCATCGGACAGGTTTGTATAATTGGCAGTAAAGAAACTCCCACCCATATTCTGATAGGCAATGTATTGCTCCACCATATTCATGGCAAATCCCAACGGATGGAAGCATTAAAGAGGGTTTCTTCCCACCTGTGTCCTTCTGATTCAGCCCGTCGGTATTTCCTTCATTTCGGGTTACCGGAGCACGAAACTCCGTATGGCATAATTTGATGTCTGTGCCATGCGCCTTGTTATATGCATCTAAAATTACGATATCAGCATCGCATCTCTTCCGGAGTTCCTCCCTGTTTGTAATTAAATCCACATAAGGTCCGACAATCTCCAACATTTCCTTAAACTTCTTATTAAACAACCAATAATTACCCACCGCTATTTTGATTGAAGGATCTTTTGCTTTCATCGCCTTTGCAAAATCTACACAGCGATTGGCATACGTGACGGCATCGAACCGACGGTAAGGTTCATTCTCTAATTCCCAATATTTCACATTCAACGGTTTGGTACGACCATAGGCAATACGTTGTGCATTGGTAGGATTATTACAGAAATCAACCCAGTCTGCAGCACTGTATTCATTATTGAACATAACAGGTACACAAAAGAAGGGTTCCGCCCCACTGCCTCACACAGATCCACCAGTTCGAACGTACCTACATCGTTCAGCAATTCACATCCCCACCAAGTATCATAGCTGACCGGTCTTTCTTCACGTGGACCAATTCCCGAACGCCAGTCATAAAGCGAAGTGAAACATCCACCCGGCATTCGCATGGTCCTAGGACGAAGTTCATTCTTAATACGTTCAACCGACTCACGTTTCCAACCTTTTATTACATCATCTGCCATCAATGACAGCAGATCTATCCCTACACAACCGCCTGCAGGTACTTCTACAGTATAAGTACACCAGCCTTCATACTCGTCGCATCTAATAAAGAACTGTATAAGATAAATTGGTTTGTATTCACAGCCAGTTCAGTCTTTGACAACGGAGTATGGAAATCACCTTCTTTATAAATGGCAATAGTTACCGGGACACTCTCCTTTGAGTATTTCTCTTCGCTTAGGTAACCACCGGAGGAGAAAAGGCCTGAAACTGTATATCCTTTTCCTTTTCAATATAAATGCGTTCCTGAACTAATAGAGTTGGAGTTTGCTTTTTACGATTATCAATCTGCAAAAATACTTTCCATGAGCCGATGGCCAATAATTATTGAAAATAAGAGGTAACTTCTCTTCTTTCCTTCCATCAGCAAGCAGATACCACTTTGGCTCTTCATAGCCGGAATGCCACCACTTGGCTTCCTTTACATCCCCGGTAACACGTGTACCAAGAGTTTGACTCACTTACAGGTTTCTGTATTCTCGAAACTGCGGTTAAAGAGAAGTTCACCCCACAACAAGTCGCTTCTGCCAAACCCCATTTCAAAGAAACTACCCCATAAATAAGGACTCACAGGTGTACTTGTTTTATCTTTATCTATTATTTTAATTGTATTCTGTGCATGCAGATCCGCCAGAAGCAGACATATAAACCAAAAGCTTACTATCTTATTCATGATGTTTAGACACATAATAAAAAATTATCGATTCAACATTCTTATATTGATTACCTGCCTTCCTTCGATAGAAATATGTTCAGTTTTGAACTTACTTCCACTCACAATTAAAGTATCGGTGGACATGGCACGAATAGAATATTCTCCCTTTGAGTTTGTGACAACTTCTTCTTCCCAACTTTGACAGTTACTTGAGGCAACAGGTTTGCTTGTACATCCCGTATGGTTCCCTTTACCACTACCGGTGTAGCTGTCATATTCTTTGTTGAAGACACTTTTTCTCCTTGTCCCTCAAAGTAGGAATGTATTTCTCGGATGCACGCTCTACCGTTATCACTTTCTTAATGCGGATATCATCTGATGCACGGCCTATCTGTAACTCAAAAGCACCCGGTTCAACCACTTTTTCATCTCCTTGTTGTAGAGGGCCAGTTCTGACACGGGAATCTTAATTATCACTTGCTTCGTCTCTCTTTCTTAATAAGCACTTTCTCAAAACCCTTCAGTTCCTGAACAGGTATCACGACACTGGAAACCATATCACGCACGTAAACCTGCGACTTCCAGACCGTCGTAATCGCCTGTGTTGCGAATTGCTATCGTCACCTCAATCACATCTTCACAAGCGTAATCTTCTTTGGAGGTAGTGGCAGAAAGATATTCAAAGTCTGTATAGCTCAATCCGTGGCCGAATGCCCACAATGCTTTCGGCGAAGAGAACACATAATCTTTACCGGGTTTATTCTTACTGCCCGGTGAGCGGTAGAAGCCCTTATCTGTAGGCAAATAGTTATAATAACAAGGTAGATGTCCTACACTTTGCGGAAAAGAATAATTCAATTTTCCCGATGGATTAACCTTACCCAAAGCATGTCTGCAAGGGCTAGTCCACCTTGTTCACCGGGATACCACTGTACTACAATCCCGGTATATTTTCCTTTATCCAAGACATTGCAAAGGCTTTCCGGATAATAGAACAACAATTACCGGTTTACCTGTAGCATGAATGGCCTCCACCAAATCTTCCTGTACACCTGTCAAGGTCAAGTCACTTAAATCAAAACCTTCCCACAAGTAGCATTACTATAATCACGAGCCAAAGAAGCACTTGCCGAACCGACAACAACAATACAAACATCACTTTTCTTTGCCACATCCACCGCTTCTTTAAATCCCGAACGATCATCCGTAACCAAATCACATCCCTTGGCATAATTCAATGTCAACTGATTACCGACTCTTTCTTTCAGGGCTTCAAGTAATGTAACCCGTCCTTATTGTCACGACTCCATGTATAATCCCCAAACTGTACCTGATCAGCATTAGGACCTATCACAGCTATGGATTTCAATTTATTCATTTGTAAAGGGCAAGATATTGTTTTCGTTCTGTAGAAGAACGATTGATTCTTCAGCAATCTTACGAGCCAATGACACATGGGCAGGAGCATGCACTACTTTATCATAGTTCTTTTCCATTGGTAATGGGTATTCAAACAGTCCCATATTAAACTTGGCCGTTAAAATACGAGCCACTGCCTGGTCAATATACTTCACATCCAACATTCCGTTCTCCACCAATTGCTGAAGCTCAGCGTAACTATTGTCTGAAGCTTCGGCATCCAGTCCGGCCGTTAATGCCTGAATAGCGGCTTCTGCACTGTTTTGTGCCGTTTTATGAAAATAGTTCAGCATACCTATCGCTCCCCAATCGGAATAAACATATCCTTGGAAGTCCCACCGGTCACGTAAAAGTTCCGTCATCAGATAGTGGGAAGAAGAATTAGGTTCATTGTTCCAAGAATTATATGAGGACATCACCGCCCAAGGTTTGGCTTCTTTTACTACAGTTTCAAAAGTTTTCAAATAGATGGAAAGTAACTCCCGCTGTCCGCACGATACAGAAGCAAGATTCAATCCTCCCTGAGGAGCACCATGGGCACCGAAGTGCTTGATCATTGGTGATACTTGATTATCAAGATAACCTCTCACTTGCGATACCCCCATACGCGACACCAGATAAGGATCTTCACCGAAACATTCTTCCACTCGTCCCCAGCGCAAATCACGGCAGACATCGATGACGGGAGTTAAAGATTGCGTGATGCCTTGTGCCGACAACTCTTTTGCTATGGCAGAAGTCATTTCGTAAGCCAGTATAGGATTAAATGTACTTCCCAATGCGATGGCTTGTGGAAAAATAGTAGATCCGTCGTGTACAGAGCCATGTAGAGATTCAGTCAACGTGAATACAGGGATACCCAACCGGGTCTTCTCGCGCATATATTTTTGTACTTCATTCATCAAGGTCAAACATTCCTTTCCGGGCAAGGTAATACCTTCTATGAACCCATAGTTCTGCCCACCAATCATTTTCTCCAGTTTTTCCTCATTCAGTTTTCCATTCTCCATGATTGAATAAGCATGAATATGGCGCATTTGAGCAATTTTTTCCTCTAATGTCATCCTGCTTAACAGATCCTGTACCCTTACCTCTACAGGTAGTGAAGCATTCTTATATTTAAAATTGGTTTGTGCATAAAGACGGACACAAAAGCATATTGCCATCAATGAAAGAAATATTAGTTTTTTCATGATACACCGATTTATTTATTATTGTTTTTGATTATAATCTTTTACCGCTTCATAAAACGCGCGAATATTATCCAATGGAATCTCAGGAGGTACATCGCAACCTGTAGATATCACGAAATTAGGATAAGCTGTGGTTTTTTGCAACAAAGTATAGGTTTGCCGGTACACCTCCTCCGCAGTGGCTTGTTTGAAAATTCCAACCGGATCCAGATTACCCATAACCAACGCATTCGAAGGACATTCTTCCAGAGCAGCAAGCATATCTATTTTATTTCCAAAATGATATCCTTTAGCCCCCGTAGCAACCATAGCCTGAGTACATTGCCCCATATTACCGCAATTATGCAATATAACTGCAAAATGACTATCCTGGACCTCTTCGACGATTCGTTTGACAAATACAGAGGAATACTGCATACAATCTTCATTGGACAACAACCCTGCCGCCGGTTCTGCAATTATAACTCCGGCAGAGCCACAATCTTTGATGGCACGGCAATATTGGGTAATGAATTGAGTGCATTTATCCAATAACAGCAAAGCCGTTTCAGGCTCTGTGTAAATAGCCATCATTATTTCCGTCATGTCAAACAGGCGACCTGCAAGAGAATACGGTCCAATGCAACCTCCCAAAACCGGTTTATCCAATCCTTTCGCAGCTAAACGGTTTGCCTCCAAATATTGCGGAATACGAGCTATATCCAGTGTAGGAATTTTCAATCCGACGACCTCTTCATAATTACTCACCAAGCGCCCTATAACATTGGGTACTTCATTCTCACTAAACTGAATCTGTGCACCAAAAGCTTCCGCCTCTACCGTCAGGTCCATAATGACCGTACAAGCTGCCGACTGCGGATAGTTCATATTTAAAGCTTCAACTGCCTTAAAATGAACTTCACCATCGGTTACTGCATCCAGAACTCTTTTATTTAGCAGTTCAATGCCGGGATGGGTCATAATAGGTAATGCAACCTTTTTATCCGACACTATTATATACTCTATCCATTCATCTACATTCATATCTTACATCATTTATTTAATCTATTTTTATAACAGTCTTTTTTCCCGCACAACTCACAACCGTATTTCTGCCTGGTCATCTGTCTACCGATTCCCACCACTCCACTCACCGATTTAATAGGGCACATTAATGAAGAGGCAGTCAGGCTGACTCCACAAGGCTGATTGGGAAGCAATGAAAAGAGAATCTGCTGATCAGAGACTTTCCATCCACAATAGCCGGGGCTATAAGGATAGCTTATTCCCAATCCTTTCGCCCCGAACTCCTTTTCTATTGCTTTGCACGCCTCCCTCACAGTAGCCTCAGCAATGGCCGAACCTAATGCATCCAGCAGGAACTCCTCAACAATCTGCCCTGATTTCTTGACAGTCTGTTGAAATCGTTCAAATTCCTCACCGGCTGTAGCCACAAACAGGGCACATAACTCCGCATTCTCCAGATAAGGAGTGATAATGCGTCCTGTCTGTAACCGACATCCATTCAATATAATCCGAGATTTATCGAAAGCATCCAATGAAAAGACACGATATCCCCAACGAGGTTTACAAAATTGAGTCACTTCTCTTTCCAAAGCGGAGAACATGGTCAATACTTCACCTTCCATCTTGTAACCTTTACCCAGAGAAAAAACAAAGTCATCCCAGTCCAGACAAATGTCTTTCCATGAAAGCTCTTTATAGCGGAAATCCATATCAAGCCGCTCCTATCAGTTTCTTCGCCATTATCACCGCTGCATTAGCATTGCTTGTATATGCATCAGCCCCTATCGAATGTGCAAAAGCCTCATTGATCGGAGCGCCCCCCACCATCACTTTTACTTTTCCATACAATCCTGCCGTCTTCAAGTCATCTACTACTACCTTCATATAATTCATAGTAGTAGTCAGCAGTGCAGACATACATATGATATCTGCATTGTTTGTACGGGCAGCTTCTACAAACTTCTCACTGGAAACATCCACTCCCAAATTGACAACTTCAAATCCACAACCTTCGAACATAGAAGCCACAAGATTCTTGCCTATATCATGCAAGTCCCCTTTCACGGTTCCAATAACAATTTTACCGACATAGGCATCAGTCTCTCCCTGTAATAACGGTTTCAGAATATCCAGTGCACCTTTCATGGCACGTGCACTCATCAGCAAATTAGGAACAAACACTTTTCCCGCCTCAAAGCGATTACCAATCTCTTCCATTGCCTTAATCATGTAATTAGTAATAATTTCGTTCGGAAGTACTCCTTCGGAGATTGCTTCATTGGTTACTGCAACGGCTCTGTCAAGTTTGCCATTTAAAATCGCATCATATAAATCTGTCAAGTTCATGATCTTTTATTTTTATCAGTGGTTCATACAGTCTTTAAAGCATCAAGCATTGCTATTACATTCTCGACCGGCACATTAGCCTGAATATTATGTACTGAGTTAAATACAAAACCGCCATCTTTTCCCAAGATTTCGCATTGTCCGAGAACATGCCTGCGAATCTCATCCGGAGTACCGAAAGGCAACATCTTCTGAGTATCGACTCCACCTCCCCAAAAGGTAAGATGGCTTCCAAACTCCCTCTTCAACATTCCGGAATCCATATCCTTAGCATTAATCTGCACCGGATTGATAATGTCAAAACCGGCTTCAATCAGTCCCGGCAAAATAGGCACAATAGCACCACAGGAATGTTTGAAAACTTTCCAGGTAGTATGTTCATGAATCCAGTCGTTCATACGCCGATAATGAGGCAGCCAAAGCTCATTAAAAACCTCCACTGAGCAGAATTGCGACTCTTGAGAACCGAAGTCCGTACCACAGGTTAATACCACATCCACTTTATCACCCAATACCGCCCACAATTTCTCATAGTTTGCGATGGCGATGTCCGTCTGTCTTCTAAATATTTCGTGTAAGTATTCCTGACGCATCACAGTGGACATATACCACTCCACCACACTGCGGATACCCTTCGGTTCTTTTAGCCCCATACCGGGTACAAAAGCAACATCTCCCAATGCAGTGCCACCGAAACTGGCTACCACTGCCCTGCCGGTGGCAGATGCTTCATTCACTTTTTTCTTGTAGGCATCCAATTCTTCATCGGTAATGGAGTTAAACTCTTCCAGATTGTCCATAGGATTCAGTTTATCTTCATCAATCGGCTGCTGCCTTTCGATGGCATTGATAAAGAAACAACCGTTCGGCATAACTGCACTCGGAGGATAGTTTTTATCTCCTCCTGCATATACATAAACATCTCCTTCCTTATCCTGAGTCAAGTCGAGTTGTATCGGCACCAACACTTTCTGCCCCCACGGTGTGACTTGCTCATGCATGCATTCTGTGTCATGGTCAAAGATATCTCTTGTACCTCCTACTCCAATACAATCCACTCCCATTGCATCGGCCAAATCCCTGTCCACCTCACCCAACATCTGGAAGGTATCGACAATCTTTACCGGTTTATAAGACAATCCGTAATGCTTGCGTAAAGCCTCCACTACCCGGCAGTGAATGCCGGTTACGGCTGTAGCTCCGAAGTCAACCGGAATACGATCACTACCCTGATGACTCAGAGCCTGTCTGACTCTATCTCTTGATGTACTCATAATATTCTTGATTTTAAATCTTGTTCAACAAAGTTATATTAAGTGTTTTTTGCGAGTTCACTTCCACTTCCTGCATATCATATCCCTTCCTACTGAAAACCAATACACTTGCAGAAGTAGCTTCAATGGAATATTCACCTTTCCCATTGGTTATCACACTCCCTTTTCTGCCTTTCACAGACACTTTCACACCGTCCAATGTCTTAGCCTGTACATCACGTACCACTCCTTTTACAATCATCTTCTTGCCGGTCCTAACCGTTTGCGTTTCCTTAGAAGCTGCGGAAGAAACTCTTTCTGCCTTAGCGTCCACTTCTCCCACATGAATAGTCTTCTTGAAACAAATACTGTCAGAAGAAGTGCCGATCATAAAGTCAAAATCTCCCGGTTCTACCACATAGCGCATATTCATATCATACAACCCCAATTCACTCACAGGTACAGAGATTTCGGCAAGCGTACTTCCATAGGCAGGAACCGTAACCTTGGAAAAGCCTTTCAGTTGCTTCATCGGCATGACCACACTGCCGGCCAGGTCTCTCACATATACCTGTACAGTTGACTTACCCTCAATGGCACTCTTGTTTTTCACATTTACCTGAATACGTACGGTATCAGTCAATCCGTAATTTTCTTTGTTGAAGCAGAAGTCACTGTATTCAAAGTCGGAATAACTCAGACCATAACCGAACGGCCACAAGGGTTCGGGAGTTGAGAACACATAGTCACGGCCCGGCTTGTTAATGGTACCCGGTGAACGATAGATACCCTTATCCGAAGGCAAACGATTGTAATGTATAGGTAAATGGCCGACACTCTGCGGTATGGAGTAGCAGAGGCTGCCCGAAGGATTGACTTTGCCAAACAACACATCGGCAATCACTTCCCCTTCTCTTTCGCCACCATACCATTGGAACAGGATAGCCGGAATATGTTCCTTTTCCCAGGTAATGGAGAAAGGGCGTCCGGTTACCAAAATCAAGACCACTGGTTTCCCGGTCGCATAAATCTCCTTCACCAAATCACCCTGCACACCGGTCAGATTCAAATCAGTCAGATCATACCCTTCACCACAAGTACAATTGCTATAATCGCGCGCCAATGAAGCACTGGCAGAGCCTACAAACAAAAATACCACATCCGACTTCTTGGCAGTAGCCACGGCATCTGCAAACCCCGACTTATCATCGGATACCAAATCACAACCTACAGCGTGATGAACAGCCAGTTTATTACCAACGAGATTCTGTATTCCCTGCAACGGGGTAATCCCATCCTTATTATTACGGCTCCAGGTATAGTCACCAAACTGCACCTGATTGGCATTAGGGCCGATAACAGCAACAGATTTCAGCTTCTTCATATCGAGCGGTAACAGATTTCCTTCATTTTTAACCATTACCACACTCTCTTCCGATATCCTGCGAGACAAAGCAACATTCTCCTTTGTACGCACCTTTTTTTCGTATTCTTCGATAGGAAGTCCATAAGGGTTTTCAAACAGGCCTGCTTTGAACTTGGCATAAAGCACTCTGGAACAAGCTAAATCCACATTTTTCACGTCCAATTCACCCAAACGTACCATAGCAGGTATATTGGCATAGCAATCACTTGAGGCTTCCAAGTCGGTACCTGCCATCAGTGCCATCTTAACCGCCTCATTAACATTGGAAGCTACTTTATGAAAACCATATAACATAGACACCGCCCCCCAATCGGAATAGGTATATCCTTTGAATCCCCATTCCGTACGTAATAAATCTGTCAACAGCCATTTCGATGCTGTATTGGGTATGCGGTTGGTAGAATTGTAGGCGGTCATTACAGAATTCACACCCGTTTGCTTAACGGCTACTTCATAAGGTTTTAGGAAAACCTCTCTCAAATCTCTTTCGTTGGCTTCGGTAGAAGCTAAATTCAATCCGGAAGTTGGCACCCCATGGGGACCGAATACCTTGAGCATAGGCGAAATTCCCCCGTCAATATATCCGTTTATCTCATGCACTCCCATCTGGGATACCAGGAATGGATCTTCACCGAAACTCTCTTCCACACGTCCCCAACGCAGTTCACGTATCACATCAATAGTAGGGGATAACACATGGTTCACACCCATTGCATTCAACTCACCCGAAATAGCTTTTGTCATCTGATAGGCCAAATCAGGATTAAAGGTACTCCCTAACGCTACAGCTTGTGGGAAAATAGTAGCCCCACCCTGCACGGCCCCATGAAGTGACTCAGAGATAGTAAAGATTGGAATACCCAAGCGGGTATTTTCGATACAGTGCTTTTGAATCTGATAGGTATAACGAGCCATCTCGATCCCCTCTAAAGTAAGTCCTTCGACAGCCCCCCAGCCCAATGTACCGATGATGTTTTTCATCTTTTCCAAATTCAAAGTATGGTCATCATTCAGGATACTGCCTTCATGGATATGACGTAATTGGGCAACCTTTTCTTCTATGGTCATACGACTTAACAAGTCCTGCACTCTTACTTCTATCGGCTGTGAGGCATCTTTATATTTAGGGATGGGTTGCGCCGATAAACTGATGGTTAAAAACAGTAATACTGCTGTGAATATATAATTCTTCATTGATCGTTTGTTTAATTTAATAACTACTTAAAAAATCTCTAAACTACTACGGAACAGATACTGAGCTACCACGTAGTGGCTGTAGAGCCACTACGTAATAGTCAGCCAACCACTTTTATAAGTAGTTGTATCCTGAAAACCTAAAAATTTAATAAAATCGGAAAACGGAAGTTACCAATTCGGATTTTGAGTTAAGTTCGGATTCAGATCTCGTTCTTTTTGAGGTATTGGGAACAGATACCCTTTAGATGCATTAAAATAACGCGTTTCGATATAACGACGAGGAGTATTGTCAACATCCACAGTTTTGTCGTCCTTGCCAACTCCATCTTTACGCATATATGCACCATACATCTGCCCGGTTAATCCTACCCCTGTAACAATCGTATTCTTTTCAGCATCTTTCCAACGGATAAGATCCATATAACGAAGTCCTTCATTGGCTAACTCAATACGGCGTTCATTTTTCAATAACTCCATCAACTCGTCTTTTGAGTTATAATTTTCACGGTGTACTCTACCACAGGAACAACGATCACGTAATTGATCTATCAGATTGCATACTTCCTCTTTTGCACTTTCTCCTTTCGTTTGCAATAAAGCTTCTGCTTTCATCAATAACACATCCGCATAACGGAACACAATAATATCATTAGTGCAGTCCCACACGGAGTTCATGGCATAGACAGAGTAGTCAATGTATTTGTTCCACATATATCCGGTAGCCGAAGGCTGAGAGTAATTATACTGGTGTTCAGGTACGGTAGTAGGATCTTCCGGATCATATAACCGTTCTTTGACAGTACCAGTTTCTACATCCAGATATTTTATCTGTCCGGTAGGATATACAATAGACTGATAAAAACGCGGATCCCTACCTTCATAAGGTTTTTTCGGATCATAGGAAGAACCGGCTTCATGAATCAATCGTCCGTCTGCCATAGGATAAGCATCAACCAACGAACCTGAAGGCGTAACTCCCCGATAAGGATCCTCACCGGTGATGCCCTTTAACAGCATGATTCCATTACCACCGTGGGAAGTATAAATTTCTCCAACTCTTTTATCACAAACTACACTCAATATTACTTCACAACTATTTTCTGCAACACCTGAAAATAAATCTTCATAAGGTGTATCACCTTCCCTGTATAATTGATATTTACCCTCCAATAGTTTAACAGTTTCCAATACATTCGAATAGTCACCGTTATACAAATACATACGGGCAATCAAAAATCTGCAAGCATCTGCCGTAACTCTACCTTTCTCTTGTGAAAGCCCTTCCAGCATTACGGCAGCCTCTTTCAACTTGTTAATGGCATAATCCACTACTTCCGCTTTGGGAGTGCGAACGAGTTGTTTGCTTTCAGGAATAGCCAGTGTTTTAGTCACCAGAGGAACATCGCCAAAATAACTTGTCAAAACATAGTAATTATAGGCTAACATAAAGTAGGTTTCACCTATTATCTTATTTTTATCTTGCTCTGATATATCCTCAATCTTTTCAATACCCTCAAGTAAAAACCAACATTTACGGATAACTTCATAGCTGCCATTCCATCTATTAGTAGGTATCTCACCACTTGTTGTATAAGAACCGTTTGCCACCTGTTGAGCACCTCCCCACCAATCCCATACCAGATAGGCATTATCAGACATAGCCTCATCAAAAAAGATGGCATCTTTAGGAAGTAGTGATGCATAAATATCTACTAACACCTTGTCTGCATCCTCTTTACTTTTCCAAAAGTTTTCATTTGTAACTGTATCCTGTGGAAAAGAATCCAGAAAATCATCACATGCCTGCATAGTAAAAGCCAAGCTCAAAACACAGGTCATATAAGCTATTTTATTCATATCTATAAATCATTTAAGGTTTAAAAATTAAGATTCACTCCCATTGAATAAACTGCTACATTAGGATAAAATCCTCTTGCACCAACTGGAGTTTCAGGGTCCCAAGTACGGTATTTGGTAGCCGTGAACAAATTCTCTCCCGAAGCATATACACGCAATTGGTTGAGTCCCTTTATTTTGAAAGAGTAACCGATCTGCAGGTTCTTTAAACGAATATAGGAAGCATCCTGTACCCAGTGAGACATGTAAGCGTAATTATAATCACTGGACAGAATACGTGGGAAATAAGCCCCCGGCTTAGGATCCTGCGGATTGAAAGACTCTTTATAATGTTCTTTGCGCGCTCCATTAATCCCCATTGGCTGAATAGCTTCCATTGTTACATATCCATCGGCTTTACCTACCCCTTGAAAAAAGCAAGAGAAATCGAAGCCTTTGTACTCAAATCCCAAATTCAATCCAAAAGTAAAACGAGGAATAGAATTTCCAATAACAGTTCTATCTTCATCATTAATTACACCTTCTCCCGTCCGGTCCTTAATAATAATATCACCCATCCCCCATTTAGGATTGTATTTCTGCATCATCGGAGCATATTTGTCATATAACTCTTGATTGTCACAAATACCTAAAGTCTCGAAACCAAAGATTGCATTCAACGGTTGCCCTTCTATCTTAGCTGTCAATTCGGTGGTTGAAGATTTATATCCTCTCAAATCAATCACTTTATTCTTTACATCAGACAGATTGAATCCTATATTGTATTTAAAATCTTTCCCTATGTTCGAACGCCAACTTACAGTCAAATCCCATCCTTTATTCTCCATTTTACCAGCGTTTTCCATAGCAGGTTTAATTCCCAATGCACCCGGAGCTTCCAAGTTTAACAAAATATCCGAAGTTGTCCGGCAGTACCAGTCAAAAGTGGTTTGCAGCCTGTTATCAAACAAAGCAAAATCAATACCGAAATCCAAATTACGAGAAGACTCCCAAGTAATTATTTCATTCCCCATCAAGGCCTCTTTATAACCGATAATAGGGGTACCTCCAAAAAGATAACTTCCACCATTACCGACATTCGAAATAAACTGATAATCATTGATTCGTTGATTACCGAGTTCTCCCCATGACGCTCTTAGTTTTAGATTCTGCACGTGTTTCTTCAAAGGTTCAAAGAAAGCTTCCTCAGATATACGCCAGCCAGCAGATACAGAAGGGAAGAATCCCCAACGATGTCCACGTGCAAACTTGGAAGAACCATCATAACGAGCAGTAAATTCAAACAGGTAACGATCAGCATATACATAGTTAGCACGTCCGAAAAGCGAAGCCAATGCAGAATAAGTGGAATTACCTTCTGCTGCTGCCGTAGTAGCATCCCCGGCATTGATTTCACCAAAATCATCATTTGGAAAATCCATTCGTGAGGCTTTCGTATAAGCCCACTTAAATGTTTCCAAAGAACCACCTGCCATTACCTTGAAATCATGTTTACCGATTGTTTTCTCATAAGAAGCTGTGACATTAGCAGTCAAGTTACGGTATTGATCCCAACGGTCAGTTTGTTTATTACGGGAAACTTCTGTAAGTCCACTCTGTCCTGCAGGCTCAAAACTTCCGTAAGTAACTGTTTTATTAAATATTTTTTCTTTATATATATTTGATTCATACCCAAAAGTACCCCTGATATTAAGACCGTCCAAAATATTAATTTCAGGAGCAATCAACAATGTCATACAGTCATTGTTCTTTCTTCTCATCCCATAATCTCCGTTCACCATACGTACAGGATTGGAAGGTGCAGCATCATAAGAATAAGTACCATCTGAGAATTGAACAGGCAAATAAGGCAATGCACGCATCGTTCTACGATAAGCCTCAGCTGCTCCTGCTGCGGACTCTTCTTGAGTACTATTTAAATATGCCATATTCACATCCAACTTCAGCCAAGAAGTAAGTTTGGAGGTGGTATTAACACGAAGATTGTAACGTTCATAATCTGTAGAAGGAATAATACCCTGTTGATCGGAATAACCGGCTGAGATCATATAGGTTATCTTATCACTACCTCCGGATACAGTTAATTGATGATTATGTTGTGGGGCACCCGAACGGAGTAATTCGTCATACCAATCCGTATTACCTTCCAACTTGTCAGGATCACCACCTGCTTTCATCCGGTCTATTCGATCCTGAGGAAACAAAGAGGAACTTTTTCCTTCATTATATTGCATTTGATTATAAAGCTCGGCATACTGCCAAGAAGTTACCGACTCCGGTACCCTTGTCGCAAACTGGAAACCTACATTACCTGAATAGTTAAAAGTAAGTTTCCCTTCTTTACCCTTCTTTGTAGTAATCAAGATAACACCATTAGCAGCCCGTGAACCATAAATAGCAGCTGACGCAGCATCTTTCAACACAGACACTGATTCCACCTCACTCGGAATCACATCATTTAAGCTCATGGATACTCCATCCACCAAAACCAAAGGAGATGCATCCCCCCAAGTACCAATACCACGAACACGTACCGTACCTTGATTAGGTCCGGGTTGACCAGAATTCTGCGTGACAGTAACACCAGCAGCTTCACCTGTCAATGCAGAGGCAATAGAAGTAACCGGTTTATTGGCAAGTCTATCGGACTTTACAGTCTCAACGGCTCCTGTCAGGTTCACTTTCTTTTGTGTTCCATAGCCTACCACCACCACTTCTTCCAATGCCTTTGAATCTTCTACCAATACAATATTTACCGACGATTTATTCCCCACATTAATTACTTGTGTCTTATAGCCAATATAACTCACCTGTAACTTCGCATTATCATCAGGTAATTCCAACGAGAAATGCCCATTCATATCCGTAATAGTACCATTGGAAGCTCCCATTACAAAGACAGAAGCACCAATGACAGCTTCTTCCATATTATCCGTTACTTGTCCGGTCACTTTACGTTTGCCTCCAATGGTGTGCTGCCGGACAGCTTTATATACAGAAATACGCTTGCCGTTTACTTCATATTTGATACCCTTACCATCAAAAAGTATCCCCAAAATTTCGGCAACAGTCTTATTCTTGGCATCAATCGATACTTTCTCATTAGTATTTACATCATTGTTTCGAATCAGAAAAGAACAATCTGTTTTCTCCTCTATTTCTTTAAATACTTTACTTAACGGTACATTTTTTTGCTGGATAGTAATCCTAATCTCTTGTAAGGGTGAAGCAACACCTGAGAGAGGCAAAAGAAAAACAAAAAAGAAAAGCAAAATCTGTGTTCTTACCAACAAAAGATTAGCTCCGGAATGACAAAATAAATATGTCATTCCGCTATAAAAACATTTTTTTTTCATACATTTGTACTGATTTAAAGATTTTCTTAAAAGATAACTTAAATTCTGAATCGGAGGACATACCCCAATATGTATCTCCGATTTTTGTTTTTTTACGTACAGTTTTCCATAATATTCTTTTTGAAGGTTACTACTTGATTGACTTATCGGTAATAGTAATCACATTACCACTCCGACTCCAGCTATATTTATTGTCGACATCCATATAGTCCAGTATTTCTTCAACCGTAAGTTTAGGGCTAATACTTCCTGAGAAGACCTCTTTATCCAGATATTTACTGTGGATAACAATCCGCACATCATACTTACGCTCGATAGCTTTCATTATTTCAGGTACTGATGCATTGACAAAACTCAAACGACCGGTAGTCCATTGTGAAGTTTGTAAAGCATCTACATGATGATGGTTCATTTTACCGCTTCTCTTATCATACGTCAACTGTTCATCGGGGGCAAGAATCACATTGTCCCGGGTTTCGGAAGCGGAGAATACATTTACTTTTCCTTTTATCAGACTGACTTCTATTTCAGAATCTTCCGGATAAGAACGCACATTAAAAACCGTACCGAGTACCTTGACATTTATATCATCGACATGAACAATAAAAGGTTTCTCCGGATTCTTTTGTACTTCAAAATATCCTTCACCTATCAAATAGACTTCCCGGCTCTTTTTACGGAGAAAAGCAGGATCATACTTCAACACGGAACCGGAATTCAGACAAACGACCGAACCATCCGGCAAAATCACTTTGGTCTGCGATCCTAAAGGTACTTCCATTTGACACAAAGCCATTTCCTGATTCGATTCGGCTACATCATTATATATATAATAACCTGCAATAGAAGTAGTAAGAATCAATAAAGCAATAGCAGCCACTTGCGAGAAAGTACGCCACAACGGTATCCTTTTCTTTTCCGATTTCTTCTTTAGTCCTAACTTCACAGACAAAGCCTCATAGTCAGCTTGTTTTTCCTGTTCAAACTTACCGATAAACGATTTAGCCCGTGTCCGTGCCATTTCTTTATATCTCTGCTGATAAGAAATATCCGACTGCAGAAAATGAAGTAGCTTCCGTTCTCCATCCTCCGACAGTTTTCCTGCCAGAAAATCAAGCATCAATTCTTCAAAAGTATCAAGTTTCTTTTCCATCATTTCCATGTTCGTTTATATATAATACACATCTCGATATGGAAACATTTAGTCTTAAAGAAACTTTTTTTAAATAAATTGCAAGAAATTCTATAAACGACCTACTTTAGATTCTCCTATACTCTACCTATCTCTCCCATAGGTAGCTGTGATGATAATTTTAGAGAGATGAGTAGGGTAATGCGTAAAACAAACAAGGGGAATAAAGAACTGACTCAAAGCCTCCCGTAAAGAAACAAAAACAGTATGCCTGCAGTAGGGCCCAATTGAAGTTTAATATGATCCATCGCATTCTTGATATGAACACGCACCGTATTTACCGATATGGCCTGTTCATCAGCAATCTCCTGAGGAGACATACCTTCATACAAGTATTTTTCAAAAACTAGGCGACATTTTACGGATAGAGAGTCTATCACCGTGTTAACCTGACTTTTCAGTTCCTCTATCTCCAATAATTGCAACGGGTTATTATCATTTTTGCAGAATTCTTCCTGAAAAGCAATCAGTTCCTCCCGATACTCGTCAAGCACACGTTCTCGTGTATGTAAAGTACGGATGTAATTCAAACAACGATTCTGTACACTTCGCAATAGGTAATTATGAATAGGGAAACTTAACTGACCTCTACTGCTCCAGATATTCATAAAAACATCATTAACGATTTCCTTTGCCTCATCCGGATCGAATACGTAAGTAGTAGCATAAGCGCATAAATAACTATAATAGCAATCATATGTGCCATAGTGCAATTTCTTTTCCTTCACTTATATCAATATCTATTATTGTTCCGTTTATCCTAGTAGAATGCTCTTATTCTACGTGATACTTTAACTAAGAACAAAGTTAATATTTTCATATACCGCTAATCGTGTTTTATCTTTATTTAACACAAGAGAACAATCTATCAAAATTAAAGTTAAATAATAAATGAAATAAACTGAGCCCATCTACTCCAAATCATTCTTTGTTCTCTCGAAATTTAGTTTTGTCAGAAAAGTTTTGAAGATGAATTTTATCAGTTTTTATATTTATATTTGCATTGTCGCTTCGATACGAAAAACATGACGGAACATGCATACCCGAAATGCAGTGAAACTATTATAAAATAGAATTACTGGGAAGGAAGCATTTATTATTGCAAGATACCGGATAATAAAGTAAATTCCCTCATAATCACTATTAAACTATAAAACAAAAAGAACAATGAAACAAGAAGTGTTATTTATCATTCTCAATGAATATGCCGATTGGGAAAGTGCCTTTCTGGCAGCCTCTCTCCATTCCGGACTGATGCCGGGTAGTGAAATCAAGTATGTAGTCAAAACAGTAGCCCCCACTTTGGAGGCAGTCCGTTCCTTGGGTGGTTTCCGTACTCTGCCGGACTACAGTTTTGATACTATGCCCTCTGATTATGCCGGCTTGGTTTTGATAGGAGGTATGCAATGGCAATCTCCTGAAGCAGAACGTATATTTCCCATTGTACAGGATGCTTTCGAAAAAGGGAAAGTGATTGGTGGTATCTGTAACGCTGCTTCATTTTTATGTGCCCATGGCTTCCTGAATCATGTCAAACATACGGGAAACACTCTTGCCGTACTTAAACAGTGGGGTGGAGAGCGATATACCAACGAGGATGGTTACTTGGAAAAGCAGGCTGTCGGCGATAAGAACATAGTTACGGCAAATGGTACCGGTTATCTGGAATTCACCCGTGAGTTGCTATTAGCATTGAAAGCCGATACACAAGAAAAGATAGAGGCATTTTATGATTTCAGTAAAAATGGACTTGTGAGATAACTACATATTCATCAAGCATACGGGACAACATAAATTATCCGATGATTCTCTTTTGGCTATAGAAGGAAATTTCATGGAAACCCGTATGTCTAACTGGAAAAGAGGAGAAGAAAATATTCTCTTTACGATCCCCTAACCATGATGTGACATGTGATGACAATGAAACCCGTAATCATAAGAGATCAGGTCAATGAAGCAACCAAAAACTAATCCGGACAGCCTAATCGAGAATTATCTTCCGGCAGATTATTATGACTCTTTTTCAAAAGAGTCGCATAACAAGAACGTCATCTCCATTGACGAGTTCGCAGATATAGCTTTTAACCAACTTCCCTCTTCGATTATCCTGCTTCTAATAGTAAGAAATAGTTTGATTAAACCCTTCGGACTCGATACAAACAGACGAGTCACGGATATGGAGTGTGAAAAAAGTCAACATAAAATAGTCTTTGGCATGTCCGATAAGCACCTGACTTTTTACGTATCCCTTTGGTGTAAGGATAGAGTAGAAAAAGAGGTAAACGTGCATCTTCCTAAAAAGAAAAGCATCCCGGAATTACGTAATTAAACAGACTTTTTTATTGCTCCGAAATCTTTCTTACTATCGGTTTATCCGCTTCCGCCCAGTCCAATATTGCCATCTCTCGTGTAGAAAGCCATTGTGCAGCAATATGTTCTTTCAATACATATCTTTGCCCGACAGGATGGCAAAGAAAAGCATGCATCGTGATCTCAAAATCGGGATAGGTATGATGGACGGTCAAAAGTTTCTCTCCCACTTCAATAACGTAATCCATTTCCTCCATGATTTCCCTTTGAAGCGCCTCCTGCAAAGATTCACCTTCCTCCACTTTTCCACCCGGAAATTCATATCTGAAAGAAGTATATGAAAATTTAGTTTGCCCCCGTTGTACACAAAGATATTTCTCACCTAATCGAATAACGGCTGCTACAACTTCTATACTTTTCATAATGACTATGATATTGGGATTAAAAATAATAGAGGCAAAAGTAATAAAAGAATGCGGGAAAGAAAGAAATAAAGATATATTTATAATGCACAGTACATTTTTGTAAGACACATTTGTTGCTACAAAAGATTTTACGTAAATTTGTATGGTAACAATATGATCATTATGGATTTTGAAAAAATCACCAAAGAAGCTGTAGTACAAGCTTTACTCATAGGAAACCGAAGAAAAAAATGGCATCCCTAAAAATGCGCACCTTCTAACTTAATGATATTTTATACAAAAGAGATATCCACCTAAACTAGTGATGGAATATGCTTATCAACATTCTACTGGAAAACAAATAACCAGAAATGATTTTGAAGGAGGAGAAAAGACACCATGTTTTAATAGATTGAAAGAATTAGGATTTACTATAGTTCATAAAGAGAAAAAATCCTAAC